>BNJS01001490.1_pt1 | contig 123646 bp, 250 predicted proteins | sample 8540461 | NCBI WGS metagenome assembly BNJS01 (sample SAMD00202454, study PRJDB9452) | human saliva metagenome | isolation source: human saliva | place: Japan | reverse complement strand
TTGCCGACCTGGGCTGCTTCGGGTCAGCTCATCCACCACGACCTCACTGGCTTCGGGTGACCAGCACCCCGGTGATCAGGATTGATCATGGCCTGACGTCACCGACCATCACAGCCGCAGAGGAGACATGCTGCCTGCGCGGAAGAGCGCAGCGTGGCTGAGCCGCCGCCGACATCGACGTTGACGATGGTGGCGTAGTGATCAACGGCCCGAGTCACTGGCCCCCGAACCGCGGCCTGCGATCTGCGATTCGAGGTTCGGTCCGGCGACGGTGACCACGAAGTCGCCAGCGAGATCCGACAGGCCCTGCAGAATGGCCTCAGCATTCCGGGTCTCCGCGGTCTCGCCAATGATGATCACCGCGCCGGTCTCCACCTGCGAGGCATCGATGCCGGCGCGCTCGTCACTCGCGGTGAATGATGCCCACCAGCGCGCCGACATTGATCTCATCAGGTGTGGACAAGGGGTCAGGTGGGGTTCGCTCTGGTAGAGGACCGTCCGGTCGTCGAACCCAGTCGCGGCACCAGGCCTGCGCGCGCCTGGTTCGTCACCGACAGCCGCGACAGCACCAGCTGGCTGGTCGTGGTGCCGATGTCGATCCCGACGCTCAGCATCTCCCTCGTCTTGGCGACCATAGCGCTCAGTGCTTCCTGAGGTGGCGATCGCCATCAACCTCCAGCGAGTCCAGGATCGCCATGATCACGGCGGTCAACCGGTGCGGAGTCATCGCCAGAGCCCGTCGGGCAGGAACTGCCTCCGGAGATGAGCACCAGCTCACCGGAGCCCGCCCGACGATGTCGGCTGCCACGTGAGGGGTCGCCGTACAGTTCGTTGGAGGGCGTGGCGGCACGCACCACGAGAAGTTTCGTGCCGCGAATGTTGTCCGGCTTGATGGTGGAAACCGCTGAGCGATCACGCGGGCAATCTGCATCAGGCCTCCTCGGCCGCAGCCTCGGCCTCCACCGGGGCATCCTCGGCCTTCGGCAGGGACTTGCGGAACAGGAGCAGGGGCGAGGGCGACGGCGGTGACGCCGCAGAAAGCTTTGCGACGATCACCGGTGCGATCATCTCGCGGAGATGCCAGCCACGAAGCAAGTGATCACCGAGGCGAAGGCCGCGCCGACGGCACAACTGCGTGAGTACCTTGCCGCGGTTGTCCATGTCTTTCATGATCTGGAACATCGATGTTGTTGCCAGGGTGGCGATCAGACCGCCGGCTGCCGGAGTCGTTGACGCTCATCAGCTTCCCCAGAGCGCTCAGAGGCTTGCTGGCGAACTGATGATGAGGTGCACGGCGGGGAAGGCGCCCAGCAACATCATGGCGATCATCCCAACGGTTCCGATGTCTCAGAGACCGGGGTGAGCTCCCAGCCCTCGAGCATGATCCGACCTTGGTCAGCTCCTCGAAGACGCCAATCATCCAGGCCGAGGGGTGAGAACCACCAGGAAACCTGGTGCCGAACCATTCAAAGCCGGTGGTCGTGGCGTTCGGGGAACAGCCACAGGCCAGTGGCGATCGGGACGGCGACGCTGATGGAGTCAGGTTGACCAGGACCATCGGGATGGGAAGCCGGCGACCAGGCACTGAGGCCAGCACCCGACCGGGATGGGTGCGAGATTCCTGCGAGGACGCCCAGCCAACGGTATCCGCGATCCTCGCTGACGGATGATGCCCAGCGCAACGGGGATGGTGAGGTACGACGGTGATGGCGCCCATCATGGGAGCCGAGGACCGAGACCGAGCAGCTGGAGCCGCCACGGAGATTGTCCGTCATCTTCTCAGCCAGCCAGCCGCCCATGTCGCAGGCCAGCAGGGTTCCGCCGAACATCGCGGGTCGGCGCAGCAGGGAATAAATAGGGCCGATGATGAGGTTGACGGATTTGGCCAGGACGGGGGAGATGACGCCCACCATGGCGAGCCAAGAGCTTCGGCATTGAACCCCTCCTCAATTTGCTTGAGGCCGAAACACGATTCCCGTGATGCGGTCGACCACCGCCAGCGCCATCCTGAATCATCAAGATCGCCGATGATGTCATTTGCCTGCCGACTTTCTAATAGTCCTATGGCTGTCTTGATCTCGTGGCGACCTAACCGTTGACGAATCGTGATCGATCCCACCCGTGATGCCGGTGTCGCGCGGATGTCCCGAACCACTTGCCTCGAGCAGACCACTTTGCCGGTGGCCTCCAGGCCTGTGTTGGGCGCTCGTCGGCCGTGATGAACGCTCGGTGAAACGAGCTTTATTGGGGTTGAGTACCCTGAGCCACATGGTTCGAACCGCCCGGCGCTTTCTGCATCCAGAGGCTGGTTCTTGTTACGAACTGATCCGTATCTCGCCGGATCGTGGCGGCGGTCATCCAGGGTATCAAATGGCGGCCTCATGGACGGCGACCCGCTTACTACTCACGCCGCTTCGCCCGGAACACGCTTCTCGCGGTCGGCGGTGAGATGCGCGACATATGAGACTCTGGGCGGGATGGGCGTCACTCGGCCACGGCAGCGACACCCGCGTCGGCCTGGAGCCGGTGACTGTTGCGGGACCTTTCCAGCCTCCCCAGGGCAGGCTCCTCACCGGAAGCCCCCATAGCAGGCAACCGTCCTCACAGTCCCAGGCAGGGGCGGAGGGTCAATGATCAATGCGCGACTGGAACCGGGCGTGGCGCGAGCAACAGACCCCGAACAGGACGGTTCGGCCGCTACTGAGGCCCTCAACGATCACCTTCGATCCTTCCGGGGCATGGTGTTCCGCCCGAACCAGACGTGCTGCGGCCCAGCATCGGGGGGCGCGATGGTCGAATCGCGGACTCGGGGATCGAGAGACGAAACGTAGCCATTGAGGATCAGGCTATCCACGGATCGCGTCCACTTCATCGAGATGTCGGGTGCCACTACGCGGGTGACAGCGAGAACTGCCGGATCATTTATGTTGACTGGGGCCGGACAAGGTGTTGCGTCACCCCGCCCGGCAATGTACAAATTGACCATAAACGAGCGCGGTGAGGAGCTTCTCACTGGTCACGCGAACGGTGGGGTCATCGTTGAGAGCGACCTTGATGCCGGTTAACACGGGCATGCGCCGTACCGACGCTATTTGCTCTCCGCTGGCAGGGGACGGGACCCGTAATGATCTATCTGGGTTCCTCCTCAGCTCATCACACCTGAGCTCGGGTGGGTATTGGATGGTGGTGGATGACGACGACTTCGGGAGGCGGGCCCGTGGATGTAGCTGGGGTGTCGGACTTCTCCGCGCGCGCTCTGGCCTACATGTCCTCGAGGCGATGCCGGCACCGCAACCGGGCCACTGCATTGTTCGGTGCGGCGGGCCCGCCCCTGCTGACAACCTTGGTCGCTGGGCCCCTGCGGTGCGGGTGTTCGGCGATCCCAGCAACTTCAAACTGGTTGTGCGCCACCACGAGCTGACGAACTGGTGCTTCAGGCCGTCTGGAGGATGCAGACTACCGGGTCTCACCCTGAGGATTTCGCCATGCGGCACCATCCGCCGCGCTGCTGCTCCAATACGGGGACGACCCCTACACGCAGGCCGAACTTGCCAAGATCCTGGGATCAGCTCTCCAGAAACCCAGGCGAGGCCGGGAGATGCTCACCCGGGCCCATCCCTCGAGAAACATCACTGGGACTCGGAGCCACGGCCATGCCAGTCACCTGCCTGCCGATGGTTGCCCAGAGCAGTTCCGGATTCTGGTCCGGCTCATTGATGCGTGCCGTCCACCTGATGCTCGACACGCTGTCAGCCCAGCCGTGATGCGGTGACACGACGAGCGTTTTATCCGCAAGAGTCCTCCGCATGAGCCAGGCGATTTCCAACCTAAAATCGCTCCACCTCCCGAAGTGCCTCCGCGGGCCACGCCTGCTCGAGCCAGCACCGCCTCGCAGGTGTGAGCAACTGGCTTGGAAGGCATCGTCTCGTCGAGGGTTGAGCGGTTGCGACCCGTGGCCATGATCTCCGGGAACGCCCTGACTGGGGAACCGCCAGTCGGCGGTTCCATCGACGAAATGAGCTTTCACTGACATGTTTGTGCGTGGCGGTGGTGCGCGCGATTCGGAGAACCCTTCGATTCACTGCACCTCAAGGACGCAGCATGTCAGGCGTGAGGCGACATGGGGATGCAGAAAGATCCGGCGAGGCGCTTCGATGCGAACTTTCTCAAATGCATCCGACCCTGCGAAGCGGGGCCAGAACAAACTCCCCGTTCTCCTCATGGTCCGTGACGCTCCAGGCATCCTCACGGTGATCGGGCTCTGACCGGAACGTTCAAGTCGGTCATCCGGGAGAACACCTCGGGTATCAGCAGGCTGATAATGGTGGTCGCCCGCATGCGGGCCACCGGCACTGGAAACCGGCCGTCGTATCCGTCCCAGGGCGAGGACAGGAGGCTGCGTTCAGATCGAACCTCGGGGCAGTGAGTTGAAGACCCCTTCTCTTAACGCCCTCGAACCGACCCCGTGGTCGGACGACGGGCCCCACCGGTCGTAAGACTGATGAACTCCCTTGAACAGCTCCGGCAACTTCCATGTGGTTGCAACGGTGAATAGGCGCACGGCGATGCCTCAGCTCGCAAGCAGTTGTATGCCCCGCTGCTGACGGTCCACGGGAAGCCCGAACGCTCGGTTGCATGGGAGCTTCCATGTGCCGGGTGGGCTGGACAGCCTGGCTGCCACCAGCCCTGGATCCGGCGATGTCCGGGCGCACTGGCAGGTCGCGGATTCTCGGAGCGCTCGCCCGTTGACCATCCGGGCGTGCGCCGAGCTGACGTACCACGCCGGTGAGCTGCTGGTCCGAGGGTGGCGAAGGACTGGATCAAGTCTTTTCATCGGGGTGGTGAACTGGCTGAACTCGATGACGGCATCGTCGGGCGAGACCTGAGCGTCTCCGTGAACAGGCTCGAAATTGCGAGGAAGGTCCGGGCCTGGCGCGATGTCCTCGACTCGGTCTTGCTTGTCGGCCAGCCACGATGCTGCATCATCGGGTCGCTGGAACGAGGAGCTGCTCACAGTTCGTCACATGTTGCGTGACAGCTCATGTCCACGTTACGAGACGGGGGAACGACGACACTGGCGGTGATGTCGTCCTCGGTCCTGAACCGACGCAGGATATGGAAGTCATGGCGCGGCCGAAAAGCGCCACGACCCGTCAGTGAAACCGACACGCGCGCATTATTCACACCGGATCTTCTGGCCATCCAGACGCGGCGAACTACCCTTTCCTGCCGTTGATGATCGACCGACAAATGAGTCGACTGGCCCAGTCATCGCCCCATTCGGGCCGGTGAACTGCTGACATTGACGACGAAGACGAGCTCCTTGACGTGGTTCGATTGACTCCAGCACCTCGTTGACACTGTCGGCGGTTGGTCGCCGCCCGGCGTCAGCAGCAATCCACAGAACCGATTGAACGCTGCTCGAGAGAATCGGACGCCGATCGTCTCCTGCCGCCGGGATCGGCGAAAGTGACGTCACTGAAGTCACGGGTGAGCTAACTCCGACAGCTGCCATATGTCTCTCAGATCAATCCTGCACATACCGCTGTGCCCATTGATGAAAGGCATCTGTGATGGCGAGAGTCTCGGATCTCGCCGCCGCCGCGACCGTCGCGGGTTTGTGGCAGTGGGTGGAGCGCGTCAGTGCCCACCAGCCCACTGCGTCCCATCGTTCTTCCAAGGAGCTGCAGAGCACAGCCTGGTAGCCGTCGAGACTCATGTAGATCTTGCCCGCATGCGCACAGCGGGATGCCACCTGATTTGCCATTGACACTCCCAGGTGATGGTGGACTGGTTCCGCAGGCTGGCAGCGAAATGGAGTGGGCTGGGCACCAGCACAATGCTCCTTTCGCTTTTCCTGATCCCGCGCATGCCCCTCAGGCTTGAGGAGACGCTGGGGACTCCCGGGCGATGACTACCGGCCAGTTGATAGCCGAGATCGGCGTAATTGTCGCGAAAATGTTGTCCGAGATTGTAAGCGAAGCTAGAATGGCACGCCTGCGTGCTCTTCTTCACGACAACGAGCAGCACGAATCTCGCGAATAGCTGGATCACGAGCTTTGACCCCTTCTCTCTGCGGTAGCCAGCCAGTTGTCCCCGATGATCGTGACGACTAACTCGCTCATCACGAGCGCACGCACTTTGAATGCGCTGCCCGCCGTTGCTTCGCGCTCCTGCGGATCACTGCCAGCTACATGCCGTCACGCGCTGTCGCTCAGTGGCATCGTCGTGGTGCGGGAGGCCGGAGCTCTTGGTGAGCTTCGTCCAGATGCGGGGCGAGGATGACAGCCCGGTGTGCCCGTCCAACCCCGCGGCTTCAAAGAGCGTCGTTGTCGAGGCAGACACGTGATGCGCCGGCGTTGCCGAGAGATGCCCTCCCACGAAATCGAGATTCGCCACCGGCGTCCCTCGTCAGACGAAGAAACAGATCCTCATATTGCGCTCCCTGAGAAGCCTGGCACGCGGGCACCACCGCGACGCAGCAGCAGAGACGCAGGACGTGCGCATCATCGTCGCCAGAGCGGTACGGCAACGTCATCGACTTGGCCGCGTTGAGCGAACGCAGGTCGCTCCGGCATGGCGGTCGTAGACCCGCCTCGACGAGCGAGCTTGTCGTCACCGGATGGCGATCCCGCCCTCCGCGATGTGGAACACCCCTGAGTGGTGCGCCGGTCATTGGCTGGGTGTGCGGGACCCCACTGGCAAGCCGAGAAGCCCGTCAGATACTCCGAGGAGAATTGATCGCGTCGGAAGGGAAGGGACGGGCCTCCAGCCGGGCCGGCTGATCGACACGAAAGTCCGCCGGACGGCTGAGGTGCCCGTTCCCGCCAGGTGAGTCCAGGACTCTGGATCCCGATTTCGATCCACCGCAGGCGGGCAAGTGGGACGGGCGACGGTCCAGCTCGCTGCGCTGGCGCGCCGTGATCCGGGCGGATCAGAATCAGTCGGCGTCCGGAGCGTCTGGCAGTGCTGTGGGGAAACGCTAAGACCCAGGAGGCTCAGACGCAGGCAGATGGCGATCTGGCACATCTGCGGTGCTGTGCGCTGCCATGTGCCTGGCAGGGCTCTCATGGGATGGGTCCCGTGCGAGAGTGAGGACGTGTTCATCTCATGAGGTGGATCGGCTCGATCGCCGCCTGGGATGGATCGCCTTCCCGGGTCAGGGACGGATGGAGCACCCCTGGGAATGCGCCTATCACTGCGAGCCTCGAAAACCTCTTCTGCGGGAGAGGCCTCAAATTCCTCGGAGACATGCTGCTGGCTCTACGACGTGCAAGACTCTGCGGAACCGCCGGACGACCAGGGATGGCTCGATGTATCAGGTAGCACAGGATGATGAACACGAACCACAGCGTCCAGGATGACGGCTTCTGCGGCGATCTTCGTCGAAAGCTTTACAGAATGACTCGGGCTGACTACGAAGACGATCAGGACCGCTCAGGACATCGCGATGCCTGTGGGCGTCTTTGTATTTCGACCGTTTCATGCAGATCGGGACGCTTCTTGCGGTGCAGACCAGATAGCAGACCACGATGATGCGCGCCCAGATGAACGAGGAACAGGATCTCGATGTGATTGAGGTGATCAGCGTGAAGGCTGCGATGATGCTGTCCGAGGTTGAGGAGGAACCACGCCACTCGGCGGCAGGAGGCAGGAGCCGAATCAGGGGCGTTTTGCGGCACGTTGCCGCTTTGACAGCCGGGCGAATGCTGCCTTGAGGCCTGCGCACAGCCAGCCCATACATCATGCGGGAGGTGGAATACCAGCCCTGAGTTTGCCGGGAGGACGCCGCCGCTGATACACGGCACGTAGCGAAATTCATCACGGAAGCGGCGGCGCCAAAACCGGCCGAGGCCGAACATGGCGACCGAGCAGGCTACCACCTGGACCACCTGCCTCAGGATCGCCCGCGACGTCGCCGCGGAGAGTCAGCATCGCAGAACAGGGCCAGCCGGATGAGGATGGCGTTGATCGCCTTCGGCGCCCGGGTCGTTGAGATCGCCAGCTATGACGGCAGCGGTGCCGACGATCTCGGATGCCACGAAGGTGCAGGCTAAGAAGGCGATCACCAAACCGCCGAGATACCCAACGCGCCACTCCGGGAGGAAGCCTCCGTCATTCCACATAGATTGTCGATCGGGGCAGCGTGGCCTTCGGGGGACACGCCGGAATCAGGAGAGGCGAGCACCGCGACATCGATGACGGTGCTAGCAACGGCTATCAAAGGCTGATCAGCGCGAACCAGAACTCAGCCTCCCCGAAGAAACGCACCGCGACGACATTGGAGGACTGAAACAGCACGATTGCCAAAAGCCACGGCCGGAAACTCGGATGTCCGACCCACGCAGGGCTCGGGCGTATCCGGTGATGGCGGCAAGATCGGCCATCGCAGCCACGATCCAGGCGGAACCGGTAGGTCCAGCCTGCAGACCGTAACCACCTGCGGGCCGAGAAGATCCTCGGCGACGATGTCGCGGAAGGACTTGTGCCTTCAGGTTGGACAGCAGTATCGTCCCCCACTCGCCCGCATCATGAAGTACAAGAAGACGCGACCACTCGCGTACACCAGCATGCTGGCGTCACACGGCCTGGTTGATGTGCTGGCGATCCTCACGAACATGCCGATGCCGATATCCCGCCCAAAGCCACGAGCTGAAGGTGTCCGTTGCTCGAGGCGCTGCAGTTCCTGCTCTTCCCCTGCGGGCCCGGCTGCGTGCCGGCGCTTCCTCTCGCCGGATACGTCGCGTGGGCCCCTCAGTGTTCAGACCTGGGGGTCTCGTCATCGTCCAGAGCTCCTTTACGTGTTCTGACCTGTCAGCGGATTCATCTGTTGAATCCCGGTGGAGTATCCGCCGCCCTGCGGTGGTGAGCTCGGTGGTGCCGGGACACTGATGGCCCGGCGATTGGTCAACCTCAGGACTGGGCTGTGTCCCTGACCTGTTGATTGGTGGTCGCCAGGGGAAGGGCGACCGGCTGGTGTTCCCGCTCCCAGGGCTGCCTGAAAACTGTGTTCTTCACTCAACCTCCTTCGTTGAATTCACACTGTGCCTTTGCAGTCCGTCTTCCCCGGGTGCGGATCACGCACGGTGAGCTTGCGGACATGAGGGAGGTGGTCAAGGCCAACAGGCCTCCGTAGCTGGGCTGGAAACGCACCTCACTGCCCACGTGCACCGGAGACTCGGCATCCGTGACGTCGAGAAGCAGGGTGATCGCTGCTGGCTCCAGCACGAATCCCAGGATCGAGCGGTGACAGCGAGGTCGGGGGCGGCATCCTGACGGCCGATGTCGCAGATGGCGCGCTGCCGCCAGCCGTGATCTGTGAAGGAGACGGTGTTGCCGAAAGCATCCTGCCCGGTCTGTCCGATTGGCACCGAAGGCTTGCGCTGCACCTCGATCACACCCGCCACCACCTCCACGGTGTCTGCCGGGTGCTCCGCCACGAGGGAGCGATCCAGAACAGTGCGTCCCAGGATGATGGTCCCCGATGCGCAGTTGGTTGATCTCCGAGGGCATCAGCCGCTCGCCGCAAAGCAGCGGCAGGTTTGCGCTGTTGCCGCCGGAAAAGCGAGATCGGGCTGATAGCGTGACACTCCGGCACCGCTGCCGGATCGCCGATGAGCTGCCGCATCTCTCAGCGGTGGGGATCACCCCTCCGTGACAGGCCAGATTGGAGCCGAGCCCGGCGAGGAGCTCAGATGGAGCACGACTGATCTGGGTGACCACCCTGACGGCCCGATCCGGCCATACCCCTCCCGAGATCCCGACGCCAACCATGACGACAACGCTATGTGCCTTCTCGTCTGCGAGAGCAGCAGCATGTGTTCGACATGCCGTCGCTCACGGCGGAGGAGATGAGAGAGAGTAGTCCGCCCAGTACACGCTCTCGCGGCAGCGTTGCGGGGTGGAGGCCCGCAAGCATGGTGGTCGGAAGACCGAGCGCCTCGCGGCTCGACGCAGGTTGTCGTCATTTCACGCGAGGTCTGCGGTCACAGACCGGCACCCGAGTCGGCGAAAGCGCGCGCAACGCGTGAGCGCTGCAGTACCTGCGTCACCGCTGCCACGTGGATGCCCTGCGCGGCTGCACTCATCCACCACGGTCCTGGCATTGCTCGCCGTCGGTCCAGATAGACACCCCGTCTGGGAGTTCGAAACTCATGACCCTCCTGTTCGTAGTCGGCGATAGGCCGAGCTCATCACTGCGACCCAAGTCTGAAGGCGGCACCCACCGTCGTAGGCTGGGCCGCGCCCGAGAGCCAGGAAGTGGTAGTCGCGGTCAATCAGGACCCACTGCGGGGGGGCATCAGACGTTCTGCCTCTAGGGTTAACCGCCAGGATCTCGGTTCCACCTGGGATGTGGGTCACACCGCCGGTGCCGATGACCCACCGCACAAGCCGTCAGGTCCTTGCCGCGAACGATTCGTTTTTTGCCCGTCAGTGAACAGATCGCTCACGGTGCCCATTACGTCGGCGTAGCCCCACCTCGACGGCATGCTCCGCCAGCCAGCGAGGACGCTGGGCCTCCTGCTCGTCGGTGGCTGATCGCACGCAGGAACTGCAACCCTCTCCTCGTCCCGGAGCTGCCCATCATGGCCGCGACCCGGCGGCGTTACCGAAACCCCAGGTCACCTTCGACGGTACGCGTTTCGCCCGCCTGGGATCCACGCTGCGACCGTCCACTCCAATGAGCCGTCGGTGCTGTGGATGTCGGTGGTCGCGCCGCCGACGCCAATCACGAGCGCATCTCCAACCGCTCGGCGAAGATCTCGGCGTCAGCAGCATCTCGCACCGGGGTGGGGAGGACGGAATGACAGCTGCGTCACCTGCTCATGCCAGGGCGCCTTTGACGATGCTGGTTGAACACCGAATCACGTCGCACTGGTTCGATGCGCGTAACATCCACGTCAGGAAAGACGTTGTCGGCGCAATATCAGCTCCATGCCGTTGTTCGCGAAGATGTCCTGACCCGCCGGGACGGATGGCGATGTTGCCCGCGTAGATGACGTGGAACCTCCAGCCCGGAGGCAGTACCTCCTGGCATTCTCGATGACGGTTCTTTCAGAAGGTCGACCCCTCCCGGCGAGCAGGGGATGATGTTCGGCTTCGCCTGCCACCAGCTCTCAACGTCGGGAGTCGATGGCACCTTGACAGAGGTGTGTGGCAGAGTGATCGGCGTTTCGAGCGCGCGGCACTCGCCGGGCAGCACGCTGGTGCCGTCATCTCCTCGAGTCAGTCCGTGAACGCGCTCATCCTCAGCCCACGGCGGCGGACTGTTGCACCGAAGACCTCCCGTCTGATCGATCGTGATGCCTCGACTGTCACGCATCGCGGCGATCGCCGCATCACCCGATCCTCACATCGCCTGCGACACCGAGGTGTCGCAGTGCGAAACCTCGCCGATAATGCCTGAACCGCCCATTTCTCCAGCGCGAGGCATTCGCCTTTGCGATCGTGGATCCCGATCTCGGGTGAGTGGTGACGACCCGCATCACCAACCTCACCCGGCCTTTCCGAGGTTCTGGGGAGCGCATGGTTCTGACGATGGCGTCGAGAACGTCAATGCCCGCGGTGTCGCGCCGCAGGTGGCATCCAGACCAGTCTCGACCCGCCATGTCGCGGTCGACCTGCCGTCCCGCCGGCGATGAGCACACCTTCTGATCGCAGATTCCACGTTCCCTGGTGAGTCTGCCAGCTTCTTCATCATCGTGCGATGGACCTCGTTGACGGCTGATGACAGTCGAGATCGGGATCGCGTCGGCGCCGGACCTCGATGGCGGCATTCACCATCTTCTTCGATCGGCACGGAGGTGCCCAGGTAGTGGTGCCTACACCATATTTCTCGAGGCCACCGTGTAGCGATGTCCGAGGATCTCGCGCATGCCGACGCAGTGCTCGTCCTCGCCACGGTTCCCGCCACGACGCTGACCGATCTCGGTGATCGAACGCGCAACTCACTCCTCGAGGAAGCAACTCGATCTTCTCAGGGATGGTCAGCTGGTCTTGTCCACGTCGGAATCCGGACGTCGATCCCTTCGCTCGGACGAAGCTAGACCCTCGCGCGGTTGTCGTACCTGCTGGAGGTTGACCACCTCCGGGCTCACTGAGTCCCATGCAGCTAGCCATCTCCAGGGCAGCACCGACGGCAGATCCCGCCCGTTCGGGGATCATCAGCTCAATGAGCGCGACTCCATCCCCAGCCCATTCCGCTCGGGGCGCAGGAGGTTCCCGTTCGGTGCTGGCTTGGTTGCGCTCAAAGGCGCTTGTGTGCGGTGTCCCTCGTCGGCGCTCATCAATGTAGACGATCTTCGGGATCGCAGAGGGTGCAGCCGCCGATCAGGTCACAGGCCTTGCCGGTTTCCTCGGGAGGGTGTTGTTGCCGAAGTGGTCGCAGACCGGTGCCATGTAAGTCGGATCGCGTGGGATCACGGTGCCGACCGCGATCCCGCCTCGCCGTCGCGAGCGATGCCGTCGGTTGCGTTCTGGGGAACCCGCCGAGTCGACGAAGAAGCCCCTGCTCACTGCAGCGAGTATCCGCCTGCGCAGCATCTCGGTGAGATCCGATGGCGCGTTCCGAGGTCGCGCACCATATCGCCCTAAGGGCCCTCCCTGTTGAGGTGAGCATCTCCTTGATGCCGTCGAGTGCGGCCCAGGTCTGCTTTGACGGTCCGGACGCCACGCACCGAGTTGTGATGCCAGGGGCAGGTTGCGTCCTCATCGGGCGAGTGATGGTGCCTGGATGTCCGTCGGTCGCAGCATCGAGATCGGCGTGTCGATCACGTGGAGACGGATCGCCCTCGTTGATGTCGGACCCGATAAAGGGCGGGTGTTCTGCTGGGCGCGCATCTGTACCAGAGAAGAAAATCACGCAGAGCCACCGCGTAGGGCGATCGAACCACAGCTTCGGTAAGTCGGCGGGGCGCTTGGCGGCACCGTCGTTGAAAACGCTCGATCAGATCCTTTTCGGCATCCCCACCATCGCGGAGAAGGCTGAGTTCGGGCCATGCTGGACCATGAGCCTCCTGGCATGACCTTCCAGCCATGCGTGCCGTGGCGTTGGCGTTGTGGGCGCGTCGATCTGGAAGATCCCGGGCCCCGTCATGACCTTCTTCGCCTCCCCGGCGTCGACGCTGCAGGACAGGCCGTTGATGTTGCGGTAGAGCACGTTGCACCGCGGGTCCCAGGGCACTGTTGACGCCCTCCTCGGCGAATGTCAGCACCGCCACCTCGGGACCGGCGATGCCGAGACGAAGCTGTGGAAGTTGATCGGGCGACCAACCTCCTCCTCAATCAGGTCACAGGCCTTGCGGCTGGCCCGAAGCTGCTTGCCGGGTGATGGGGATCGCCCCCGATGCCCTCAGGGGTTCCCTCCATGAGGCCGTCGATGTGGCTCTCGCCCAGTGGTGCGGATGACCATGATGTGATCGGCTCCGTTCCAGGCGGCTGCGCATGCGTCGGATGTCATCTTCGAGTGTCCGGAGGCGATCTCCGAGGTGATCACTGGGGTGGGTTGCGGATCAATACCCTCGAAGTACTTCGCGGTGGGCATCGGGATACTGTTCTTCAGCGGCTCGGACATGTCCCGGTAGTGGAATCCGCCCATGTCGACGCCATTTTCTGGCACGCTCCGCCATGTCCATCCCTTGCGCGGCGGGTGGTAGTTCTCAGGTCTCGAGGATCTCTCACGTCGATTGGTGTTCGGGTCCAGCTTGTCAGTCACTGTCACTCCTCGAAGAGCCCGGCCAACACAGCCGGATCGTCGGCGATGGCGGCGGCAGCCGCCCGGATGTCCAGCCCATCACGCTGGGACAGCCGCAGGACGACGTGTCCCGCGCCCTTTCCCAGCAGACCGGCGTTGAGCACGTTCTCAACCACCGCGTGGGTGGTGACCGTCGATGCCCATGCGCAGCAGCACCGACCGCTCGATGGATGGCGTGGTGGGTGGCCAACTCCACCACCGGCTCCATCACCTGGTGGCACAGCTCCCAGAATCTGGCCTTGAGAGCCTCGTCATCCAACGTCGCAAGTTCGGCACGCAACTTCTCGAAACGGTTGATCCGCTCCTGTTCCTCGGTGTTCATCGTTGTCGTCCTTCCTGTTCACCACTGCCGGGGGAGCGGAGACGAGTGAGCGCATGTTCTCTGGAGGTGTTGGCATCAGCCGCCAGGAATTGGATGTCCCTGTCGCTCCACTGCTCAGCTGGCAGCACCTTGGCTGCGTGCCTGATGTAGCTGCTTCTCGGCCGCTCCAGATCCAATGGCTTGCCCGCCACCTGGTCGAGTCGTTCAGGGATGACGATGGCCTTGCCAGGGATGTTGTCCGCAGGGTTGCCCCGCCGAACCTCAATGCCGCGGCTTCTCGCGAAGCGAGAGCTGGCTGTTGTGGTGTTTACGTGCCCCGGTGTACTCGGTCTCCTGCACGACGATGATCTGGTCGCGATCCATCTGCATCGCCAAGGCGACGGCAGCTGTCAGGCTGGTGTGCCCGCCGGCCCGCGCTCAAGGCCCTCCAGCTTCGCCAGCAGCTCGGTCACGTGAAGACTCCCTCCCTGCGAGACCAGGTGGTATCCATCCATGGAAGTCAATGCCCGGGCGGCGTTGCGAGGCACATCGACCCCTGTCCGGCCAGGTGGCGAAGGGCACTCAAAAGCTGGTGGCCTCGTGGTGAAGGACTTGTTGTTGAAGTCATGTCCGAGGCCAGCGTCAGGCCGGTCATCCACGGAGACAGCCACCACCTGCGTTTGGTCGCATCCCACCTTGCGCAAGCCGCGTGCGGTGCCGGTCAGGTTGCCGCCGCCCGCATGTGTGATCGTCGTTACGACATCGGGCTGGCGCCCGTGGCGTTCCTGCACCTCCTGGCCGATCTCAGCGCCCAATGTCTCGACCGGCGATGCCGAATGGCGTGTACAGGCTGGCGTTGAAGTAGCCGGTTTCCTCCAGGGTGCGCAGCAGGACATAGAACAGCTCCGGGCCGACGGTGTCAGCTTCAGCACTCGGCTCCATAGGCCTCGCGAGGCCCTCGACTTCTCGACGATCTCGGGCGACCGATGTGCTGGAGTCGTAGACCCTTGGATCACGATGCACTTCAGACCCCGTTGCGTGCATTTGTGAGGCGACGGCGGTCCGTAGTTGCCGCTCGTCGCAGTCACCATGCCCATGAACCCCTTCTTCTCGGCCTCCTCATAGGCGCTCGGGAGCGCGGCGCTGCCTGAAACTCCCGAGGCGTTCGCGGCCTCGTCCTCGACCAGAACTCGCGCCCGTCTGTGCCAGGACCGGCGATGGCGCGGATCGCATCTGCAGAGTCGATGAAGCTCATGGTGGTGGTGCGCCCGACCTCGTGTCCTGCTGATCCGCGACGCCCTCCAGTGAGTATCCCGTCGCCGTCATCATGGGCCTCGTAGTCGAAGCGAGTATCGGGCTGAAGACGAACTCGTCGTAGTTCAGGCCGAGCGAGGAAACGCATGATCTCGTTCCTTCTGCTCATCACTGCGGATAGGAGTTGTCGGTCATCGCTCGGCCTCCGTTCCGATGCCGGTCAGGTGATCTCGCCCACCGTCTCGCACGAAACGGTGGTGTAGCCGGGGTTGATGCGGATTGAGCTTCCGCGTGGGTTCTTCCGATCAGGCTCGGATCGTCGCCTCGCCGACTGCGTGCTGGGTGGGTGAGGAAACCGTCGATCCGCTCCAGCAGGTTGCCGCGGTGTCCTGCGGCACACCCTTCTGCGCCCTCTGCGTCGGGACCTCAGCACAGTCTTCTGATCTCGACCCATGTCCCTTCCGGGGCGGTCTCGTTGATCAGTCATCAGTCGTCCACGCCTCCCTGGTCAGCGTCGCTCAGCCCGGGTCCCATCGCGCGGTGGGTGAGGGCAGTGTCTGATGATGCGCTTCGTGCCCAGGAGAGTGGCCGCGACGATGCGGGGGATGGTGCTCACGGCGATTCGCGGTCGCCGTCCCACCTTAGCTGCAACAGTCGACATCCGGACCTCGGGGTGCCAGAAGATCGTGATGTAGTTACCGGTGTCCACGCCCTCGGCGCCGGGATCCACCTGCTGCGGATGGATGAGCCTGATGACCTCGTCCTTCTCGCGACAGCCGATGGCGATGTGGCGGTGCAGCCGGCAACCTTCCTCGTTCGATGGACCTTCCGGTCCCGCCTGGCGTGTTTCTGGGCGATGATGGCTCCAGTAGGGTCTGCTCGTCCCTTGTCGACGCCCGAGGCGAGAGTCATCGCTGATCAGCCTGGATCGACCCGAAGCCGGATCGCGACCGACGATGGAGCTGCTGGCCACTGGACCCCAGCCTGGAACCTCTGGTGTGGTGCCGACCCCGGGTGGTCAGAACAGTCTCGCCGTAGCTCAGAGATCGCCGACGCGGCTCGCCTCGACAGGCGTCACACCGTGGCTGCCTGTGGCTCGGGGACCGCCACGAGGTGGTCGAGGACGAAGCCCGGATTCACGCCGACGCCGACGGCGGAGACCCCATGCCTCTTGGCCAGAGCATCCAGCCTCGCTGTGGCCTCCTGCTCTGCTTGCTCAGGTGCCGCCATCTCCTCGGCGATGCTCACCACATTGATGCCCGCTGGACAAGATGGCCTTCAGGTCGGGCAGCTGCCGTCACACCACGAGGTCGTCGCGTATGGTGATCACATCGACTCGAGGAGTCGAGGATGCTGGTGGGATCGTTTGGCGATGGAGACTCCGACGGGAGTCGCCACCGAGACTCGTACTGGAGGTCTTCGCCAGCCAGCTCCGGGCTGATGTCCACACAGGGCACCCACCAGCCTCGAGGCCCTCCTGGCCAGGATGAGCTTGTCAACGCCCTGCCCTCATGGCTCCGAGACCCCACCGGCTACGCGGATTCGTCGTTGATTCCCGTTCACTTCTCTCCTCCAATTGGTGCGCAACCACCTGCGGAGACTACATGTCCTCCAGATGAAGAGGCATCTGGGAAAACAGCTCCCGGGCCAGCTGCTCGTGGGCCGTTCAGACCATGAGTCCTGGTGCTGGTGAGGTGTCGCTAACATGTTCGCCATGTCACGCTTCCCGATCCCGATGGGCAGTCCGGCTGGTTGCCTGTCGAGTTGCCTCCGCAGTTTGCCTCGTCGCTGACCGCTTCGGGCTCAAAGCAGCAGGCGCGACTCAGCCGCCGCCGGTCGCTACGAAATCCATGACGAAGCGAGCCCTCTGGGTGGGGATCTGCCCACCAACCCCTGGGATGCACATGGATGTCTCACAAAGAGCCACCTGGAACCGGCGGCATAAGTTTGAGGAATGGAGTAGCGAGGCCGGTCGATCTCCCGCAGATTGACCCCAGGATCGTGGGTCATTGGCTGGTAGTCTCTCCAGATCACGCCCATCAAACGGTCGCGCACCGCTGGCAACGCCCGGACCCGCCAGTGGGCTGGCCTCGATCACGACTCCACCCCAATCTTGAGAACAGGTTCACGGCGATAGTCGAGGTCGACCGCCGCGCGCGAGTGTCTCTTCCGACCGTGGATCCGGAAGCCGTGTGGCAGGCATCCGCCGGTGGTGAGCGTCGACGAGCGCCACGCGCCGCGGACATTCTCTGTCTCACCCTGTGCTGGCACCGATATGGCGGACGTGCCGACCACCCTGATCATCGACCGGACCGGCAGCCCGAGGGCGTCACGGCAACACGCAGCTCACTGGCGACCAACGTCAATCGCCGGTGCGGAACCTGGCAGATCAACGCCTCGGCGAAACGTCAGATCCGACCAGGTCTCGCCCAACCAAGCTTTCCGGACGTTCGGCGGGGAGTTGGATGGCGCCGACGTGGCGCAGCAGAGGTTCCTGACATCCAATGGCTCGAGCCAGCGTCGCGATCGCGTCGTCCCAGGAACTCGACATGCCGACGAGCACCGTGCACCGTCGTCTGCGGCGGTTGTTGGCGAACCGCAGCATCATCATGCGCTGCGATGTGGCTCCCGAAGCGGCGGGATGGTTGCCGCGAAATGCACCTGGATGGCAACCGAACGGCTGAGCCACAAGACCCGCGTCATCGAACCGTGCCGAAAGAGCGCGAGTTCGCGCTGCGTTCCTGCACGTGGATCACGGGAAGCAACAACCCGCTCAGAATTTCCGGCAGTCGGGTTCACCAGCGGGGCTCCCTGGCGCGCCGGAGCTCACATCGCAGTCATCCATCCCGCTCGCCTCGGATGAGACGAGATCAGTCCACCCGCGGCAGCCACAAGTCGATGGGTGGTAAGCTGGAACGCTGACGGACGATGCCGCGGGGAGCCAGTGGTACCAGTTCCTCGGCAACACACCGATGTCGTGCGAACGTTAAAACCTGAAACGGGAATGATGGCTGGGAGGTTCCGACCCACCGGAAGCCTGAGCATCTCGCCAGCATGCAGACATTCTGGAGGCCTTTTCTTGACAGAGATAGCTGCCGCCCGCACTCGTCGTCCCATGATCATCCGTCAGCTCGAAAATCGTTCGACAGCGTTTTCGACTCCGTTCGAGATCGCCCCTCGCGTGCCAGCCGGCGCCGAGGGTTTTTGTTGAACAAGCAGTTCCGGGCCGAGACCGAAGGGAGAAAGCGATGTCAGACAGAGGGGCCAGTTGCTGACGGGCGCGCGAGGCGCCTCGTCGAGTCGTCTGGAACGCGCCGGGGTGAGAGTGGGCTTCGGCATCCCGGGAGGAGCGCATCCTCCCGCGCTATGACCGCTCGTACGATTCCGAGCGATCCGCAATATCCCTGGTGCGGCACGAGCAGGGGTGCCGGGCACGCTGTCTGAGGGCTACGCCATCGCGAGTGCGCGGTCGGGGTCTGCATCGCGACCTCGGCACCGGGCGCCACCAAACCTGGTGACCGCCATCGGCAGCGCCTGCACATGGACTCCCACGCCACCGTGGCCATCACACGGGCAGGTCAACGCACCGCCATCGGGACGGACGCCTTCCAGGAGGCTGACATTCGCTGGGATCGTGATGCCGATCACGAAAGCTACAGCTTCGATCAAGAGCCAGAGGAGATTCCCCCTTGCTCATCAAGGCGAGGCTTATCCTATCGCAGCGACCGGAGTCGCCCGGACCGGTGCTCGTCGACATCGCGAAGGATGCCCTGCGCGAGGCCCCGTTCCGCTGGCCGGAGGAGACTCGACCTGCCCGGCTACAAGCCCACAGTCAAAGCCCATGTACGCCAGATCCGTGCAGCTCGCGAAGCTGATCTCGCAGTCCCAGCGTCGGCCGGTTCTCTACTACGTCGGCAGGGGAGTCGTCAGGCGGAGGCGTTCGAGGAACTCGCATCGCACTGGTGGAGAAGACCCCAGCATACCTGTGGTCACCACGACGTTGATGCCCTGGCGCGTTTCTCGACCTCGCATCCCTGCAACATGGGGATGCCTGGGATGCACGGCACCGTCGCTGCCAGTCGTGCCGCGCAGCGCGCAGATCTGCTCAGTAAGCGATCGGCACCGGTTTCTGACGACCGGGTCACAGGCGAGCTGGATTCCTCGCGCCCAGCGCCGGGCGTGATTCACGCCGACATCGACCCCGCAGAGATCGGGCAAGAACCGCGCAGCCGATCGTGCCGATCGTCGGGCGACCGTCAAATCAAGACCCTCGCCCCGCTGACAGCACAATTGATCGCGCACCCGCCGCCGACGTGGATGACCGGCTGCTCGATGCTGAGGAGGAAGAGCGCTACGACCCCGCTGGGACGAGGCTGCCCGATGGAAAGCCTCTCGCCCAGGAGGTCATCCGACGCATCGGCAGCTTGGCTCCCGACGACGACTTTTGCCATGTCACGCGGGTCGGACAAGCATCAGATGTGGTCGCTCACTTCCTGCTCATGAACGCCGATGAAATGCGCTCACCTCCGGTGGTGCGGGCACCATGGGGTTCTGCATGTCCCTGCGGCGATGGGGCCAAGGTGGCTGAGCCGACAGGTCGTGTGGGGCATCGACGGGCGACGGTTGCTTTCAGGATGACCAACCAGGAGCTGGTCACCGTGCGTCTTGACAACAGTCCCGGTCAAGATCGCGATCATCAACAACCATGCCTCGAATGGTCAGCGTGGCAGTCCCTGTTCTACGACTCCGCTACTCCAACACCGACCTCATACCGAGCACCTTCCCGAACTTTCCAGATGCTGGCCGAGGCGATGGGTGTGGGCCTGCGTGCGACCAACTGAGACGGAGATGGAGGAGTGCATCGCCAAGGCGCTGGAGATCAACTGACCGCCCCGTGCGTGGTGGAGTTTGTCGTCCACAAAGGACGCGATGGTCTGCCCATGGTGGCCGCAGGGGTCAGCAACGATGAAATCCAGGTGGCCCGTAACATGGCCCCTGTGTGAGGAAGAGGAAGAACTATGAGCACGCACACCCTCGGGAGTTCTGGTCTCCAACAAAGCCAGGGCGTCCTGACTCGGATCTCAGCCGCCTGTTTCTCCGGCGCGGCTTCAACATCGACTCCCTGGCCGTCGGTCCCGACGGAGCGTCCGGACGTATCCCGCATGACGGTGGTGGCCTCCCGTCGAGGACGATGCTGCTTGGAACAGATCGTCAAACAGCTGAACAAAGTTGATAGAGGTCCGCAAGGGTCCTGGAGCTCGAGCCCAGCACCGTCCGTCTGAGATGGTCCTGGTGAAGGTCCGTGCCGACGTGCACTCACGCAGTCAGATCATCGACGTGGTCGAGCCTGTTCCGGGGAGGCCGTCGACGTCAGTCAATGAGTCCATCACGATGAGGCCACTGGCAGCCCCTGAGAAGCTCGCCGCCTTGCTGGAGATGCTGTCCCCGCACGGTATCCAGGAGCTGGTGCAGTCGGGGCAGGTTGCCCTGGGGCGAGGGGGCAGAACCCTCGCCGATCACAAGTCCAAGTAATTCATCAGAAGAAGTGAGGAAACAGAAATGGCTGAGATGTTCTACGACTCCGACGCCGACCTGTCCGTCATTCAGAACCGCAGCGTCGCCGTCATCGGTTACGGCTCCCAGGGACATGCCCATGCGCTGAGCCTGCGTGATTCCGGGGTCGATGTTCGAGTCGGCCTGCGCCCCGGGTCGAAGTCCGTCGCGAAGGCCGAGGCGGAGGGGCTGCGTGTGGTCTCCGTGGCGGAGGCGGTCGAGGAGGCGGATCTCGTCATGATCCTCGCCCCGGACCAAGTGCAGCGCAAGCTCTACGCCGAGGAGATCGCCCCCCACTTGGTGCCCGGCGACGCCCTGTTCTTCGCCCACGGTTTCAACATCCGGTTCGGCTACATCAAGGCCCCGGAAGGTGTCGACGTCTGCATGGTCGCGCCCAAGGGGCCGGGGCACCTGGTGCGCCGTGAGTACTCCGAGGGCAGGGGGTGTTCCCGCCATCATCGCCGTCGAGGTGGATGCCACCGGGAACGCCTGGCCGCTGGCGCTGTCCCTACGCCAAAAGCCATCGGTGCGCTGCGCGCCGGGTGGCATCAAAACGACGTTCACGGAGGAGACCGAGACCGACCTGTTCGGCGAGCAGGCGGTTCTCTGCGGCGGTGTCTCCGCTCTCATCCAGTCGGGTTTCGAGACCTTGGTCGAGGCCGGTTACCAGCCCGAGGTGGCCTACTTCGAGTGCCTGCACGAAATGAAGCTGATCGTCGATCTGATGTACGAGGGGGCATCGCCAAGCAGCGGTGGAGCATCTCCGACACTGCAGAGTTCGGTGACTACGTCTCCGGGCCGCGCGTCATCGACGCACACGTCAAGCGAGAACATGAAGGCCGTGCTGGACGACATCCGCTCTGGGGCCTTCGCGAAGCGATTTCATCGAGGACCAGGAGGCCGGGCGCCCCCGAATTCAAGGGAATTGCGTGCCAAGGGTGAGGCCCACCTGATCGAGGCCACCGGTCGCGAGCTGCGTAGCCTCATGAGCTGGGTCAAGGACCACGGCACCGATGACTACGTGGAGGGCACGGCCGCTCGCTGAGCCCAGCGCTGACGATAACGGGTGCCCGCCTCGGCTGCGGGCACCCGTTGTTTCGATTCGGAGGAAGAAGTGAAATGCTGACCAGGACAGAACGCCTGAACGCCCGCCCATGACGCGCGAACACGGCACATTACTGGGTGCATCGGGGGTCGGGTGGGCTCTGGACGCGATGGATGTGGGCCTGATCTCCTTTCGTCATCGTCGCCCTCGGGCAGCAGTGGGACTGGATGACGCCACCAAATCGTGGGTCGTCTCGGTCGGCTTCGTCGGCATGGCCTAGGAGCCACATTCGGTGGGTTGCTCGCCGACAAGATCGGTCGTCGTTCAGCGTGTTTTCGCGCTCACGCTGCTCGGTTCTACGGCTGGCGACGGGGGCCACAGCCGTCGTCTCCTCGGTGGCTCGCCCTGCTGTTGCTGCGTTTCGTGGTGGGGTCTGGGGCTCGGCGCTGAACTCCCGGTGGCTCCACCTTGATCTCGAATTCGCCCCCGGCGGATCCGGGGCCGAGTGGTGATCTGGTTGGAGGCGTTCTGGGCCGTAGGGTGGATCCTGTCGGCGATCGTCGGGTACTTTGTGGTGGCCGGCTCCGAGCACGGGTGGCGTTGGGCCCTGGCGCTGGGTGCCGTGCCGGCTCTGTGGGCGCTGCTGATCCGCTCGGCACACCCGAATCCGTGCGATACCTGGAGACCGCAGGGACGCCATGAGCAGGCCGAGGTGACGGTTCGGCGTTTCGAGAGGTCTGCGAAAATCTCCTACGACGGCCCCACGATCGACACCCGCAGAGCAGGGCCGCGAAGCACCGGGGAGACGATCGAGGACGACCGGTCTCACCCTGTTCTCCAAGCAGCTGAGGCGCCGCACCCTGGCGTTCTGGTTGGTGTGGTTCTGCATCAACCTGTCCTACTACGGGGCCTTCATCTGGATTCCATCGCTGCTGGTGAAGCAGGGTTTCACCCTGGTCAAGTCCTTCGAGTTCACCTTGATCATCACCGTGGCCCAACTTCCCGGATATGCCGTGGCGGCCTGGTTGATCGAGGTCATCGGCCGCCGCCTGACCCTGGCGCTGTTCCTCGCCGGATCGGCCCTTTCCGCGCTGGGGTTCGCGGTCGCGGGAACGGAGGGCACGATCATCGCAGCCGGATGTGCTCTGTCGTTTTTCAACCTGGGCGCGTGGGGTGCGCTGTACGCCATCGGCCCCGAACTGTATCCGACGTCGCTGCGCGGCACCGGTACCGGGGCTGCGGCCGGGGTGGGCAGGCTCGCGTCGATCATCGCACCTCTGCTCGTCCCGGTGCTGATGGGCGGCGGAGGCATCGTGACCACCTTCGCGGTCTTCGCGGTTTCTTTCGCGCTGGCCGCGGGCGCCGCTTTCCTGCTTCCCGAAAAACGCGACGCCGGGATCGACTGACCTGAAGAGCCGGCTGCGCGGGAAGCGAGCACCGACGGCCGACTTGCTAGCCACGTGGAACCTGAGGATCGTCCTGAAAGATGTCACGCTCTCTGGGGCACGCGAGGCGGTCGCGTGGCAGCCAGCTCTGCGATACCTGATTGACGACTGGGCGTCGAGCGCCCTTGTGCTTCGGGTTAGCTGATTCGCTATACCGCGCTCTGGTGAAGGCCATCACAGCCGGGTCGCTGCTGTTTCTCAACCGGCTCTGTCTAGGGGGTTTGAGCGCAGCCTAGGGGCTGCACTCTTGGATTGGTAGATCGGATCACGTAGTACACGTAGGAGAAGGGTCGACAGGTGAGCATCTTCCTGATTCTCGGAGTCGCAGGGGATCATGGTCCTGTTGGTGTCCCTGATCCTGGGGGATCTGTTGGATTCGCTCTTCATTTCGACGGCTCTGGATTCGAGGTCTTCTCCACCTCGGTCATCGCCGCTTTCGTCGGGAGCCTTCGTCGGTGGGGTGGCCGTCCAGGAATTCACGGACAGCGTGTGGTTGGCCTCCCGTGGTCGGTCTGGTCACAGGGAGCCTGGCTGGTTGGGGGCGGTGACTCTCACCCGCTGTGTTGAAAACGCGCAGAAACCGGGCAGGCGCTTCGCAGCGACCACTCTGGTCGGGGCAGAGGCCCGCGTCATCACGGACATTCCGGAAGGTGGTTTTGGTGAAATCCGGATCGGCACCCACAAGCGTGCGGCGCGGGCGGAACTGCCGATTCCCGCGGGAACCCCCGGTCTGGGTTTCCGGTGTCCTGTCTCCCACAGCCGTCGAGGTTCGTCCCAGCGCCGATGAACCTCCCCAGTCAGCGGAAACAGAAAGGTTCGCACATCCATGAATAATTTCTCTTCCCTGGTCACCGGAGTAGGCGGCATAGTTCTACTGATCGCCCTGGTGATCTGGCTGATTGCCAGCAGGTACCGGGTGGCTCGTCCGAACGAGGCCTACATCATCACGGGCCAGAAGGGCAAGGCAGTCACCAACCCCGAGACCGGTCTGGTTTCCACCGACCTGTCCGGTCAGAAGGTCATCATGGGCGGCGGCGTCTTCGTGATTCCCCTGATCCAGCGTCTGCACGTGCTCGACCTGTCCAGCCGCCGCATCATGGTGCAGATCCGCAACGCAGTCTCCGGGCAGGGCATCAAACTGAACCTCGACGGCGTCGCGATCGTCAAGGTGGGGGGTAACGAGGACTCCATCCGGGCCGCCGCGCAGCGCTTCCTGATGCAGCAGGAGGAGATCGAGACGTTCACCCAGGAAACCCTCGCGGGTGCGCTCCGGTCCATCGTCGGCGGGCTTTCCGTGGAGCAGATCATCCGTGACCGCGCCGCTTTCGCCCAGCGGTGGCAGACGAGTCCGGAGGCCTCCTGACCGGTCAGGGCCTGGTGCTCGATACCTTCCAGATCCAGGACATCACGGACGACGGTTCCTACTCTCTGACCTGGGGACGTCCCTGAGTCGGCCAGGTTGGCCAGATCGCCGCGATCGCCGAGGCCAACGCACGTCGTGAGGCCGAGCAGGCGAGGCTGGCCGCGAACAGGAGATCGCGATTTCGGAGCGCGAACTGGTGCTCAAGGAGGCCGAGATCAAGGCCGAAACGGATGCCGCCTCGCGCCCAGGCCGCGGCCGCCGGGCCGCTCAGCCCAGGCCGACCGCGATCAGGCCATCCTCACCGAGCAGGAGAAGGTGGCCGTGCGCCAGGCAGCTCTGAAGGACCGCCAGCTCGACACCGAGGTCCGCAAACCCGCAGACGCGAAAGCGGTACGAGACCGAAACCGCGGCCCAGGGACGGCGCAACTCGAGATCTTCGAGCCGAGGCCCGCAAAGGCGGCCGCCATCGCCAACGCCGAGGCCCAGGCCGAGACCGCACGTCTCACCGGTGAGGGTGAGAAACAACGCCGCGCCGCGCTCGCCGAGGCCGAGGCAATCGAAGGGGCGCGCCGCGGCGAGGCCGAGAAGGCACGCCGCATCGCAGAGGCCGACGCCGTCCGCGCCGAAGGGCGAGGCCAAGGCCGCCGCGGCCCTCGCCGTCGGTACCGCCGAGGCGGAGGCCATGAACAAGCGGGCCGCCGCTTTCGCGAACTACAACGAGGCTGCGGTGTTGCAGATGCTCATCGAGGTGCTGCCGCAGGTCGCCGAGAAGGTCGCCGCCCCATGGGCAGCATCGACAAACTCACCGTCGTCTCCACGGAAGGGGCGGCTGCGCTGCCCCGCCAGGTCAACGACAACGTGCTGCAGACCGTCGAGATGATCAAGAACACCACCGGCATCGACCTGCTCGACATCCTGAAGGGACACACGAACGGAAAGGTGCTCAAAGGGCGAAACCGCCGAGTGACAATCCTGGGAAGCACGAGGGGCCGGACCTGATCGGGTCCGGCCCTCGCCTCGCGGATCAACTGGCCACGGCGGCGGCGATCCGATCTCCGACCCGAGGTCCTGACGGGACCGGGGCGGCGACCCGTGATGTCGGCGGCAACCGCGTCGTCAACTCGGCGGGCCGCCTCGGGGTGCCCCAGGTCGCCAGACAACAGGGCCGCGGAACTGATGGCCGCGGTCGGATCAGCGATTCCCCGGCCGGCGATGTCCGGGGCCGAACCGTGAACGGGCTCGAACATCGACGGGTACTCGCCCGACGGATTGATGTTCGCGGAGGCCGCCAGGCCGATGCCCCCCGTTACCGCCGCCGCCAGATCCGTGACGATGTCGCCGAACAGATTATCGGTGACGATCACGTCGAACTGGGCCGGATCGACCACCATGGCGATCATGGCGGCGTCGATGTGCAGGTAGTCGCGTTCGACATCGGGGAACTCCTCACCCGACCCGGTCGAAGAGCCGACGCCACAGGCCCCTGCGTTGACCAGGGACGTTGTGCTTGTGCAGCAGGGTGATCCCTGCCACGACGCGCCCGGGCGCGTGCGAACGCGTCACGAACCACCCGTTCCACCCCGAACGCGGTGTTGACGGAGACCTCGGTGGCGATCTTCCCTGGGGGTGCCGCCCGCACCGCGCCGCCATTGCCGCAGTAGAGTCCCTCGGTTCCTCACGCACCACCACGAAGTCGATGTCGCCCCGGGCCACGACCTCGGGGGACAGGGGAGTGGAAACCCCCGCGTAAAGCCGCGACGGCCGTAGGTTCACTGCGTGGTCGAAGGCGAACCGCAGCCTAAGCAGCAGCCCCCGCTCCAGCAGCCCACTTGGGATCCTGTCCGAGCCGGGAGCCGCCCGACCGCCCCCAGCAGGATGGCATCCGTGGCCTCGCAGATCCTCCAGCGTGGAATCGGGCAGGACCCGCCGGTGCGCAACCAACGCTCCGCCCCGAGGTCGAAGTGAACCTCCTCGAAGGCGTTTTCGCCCACGGCGGCCCGCAGTACCTGAGGGCCTCGGCGGTCACCTCCGGCCAATGCCGTCGCCGCCGATGACCGCCAGAGTCTCGTTTTGTCATGGGGAAGCGTAATGCTTCGCCTTGATGATGCTGCTGGATCGGTCGATTCTCGGGACGCCGCAGTGCAACAGGCGGTGAGACACGGTGATGAGAAGCATTGACGGGATGTGGGACTCTGAATCCCAGATGCTGCTGAGTGTTGGGGGAATGAGGGTCTTTGCGACTCGTGCTTCCCATGGCACGGCATTAGGCTGACAACCATGCGTCATCGCCCGTTTCGCCCAGGCAGGCTAAGATCCCGCCTACGGCATCATCGAATTGGAGGTCGACGTGGGGAGCACCCAGAGACCATAGCCGTGATCACCGGCGATCCCGGGCTGGGGTGCCCGTCAACCATACGGCGCGCTCGCCACGACCTGGCAGACGTCCGCCTGCTGGCCCCCGTCATCCGGGCAAGCGCAGCAAGATCGTGGGTGGGACGCAACTACGCCGCCCACGCCGCGGAGCAGGGACCGAGGTCCCGTAGAGCCGCCAGTTTTCTCTGCCGAACACTCAGGATCGGTCCTGACGAGCCGATCACCCGGCTCAGCAGGTTGTGAAGACCTTCACCTGTGAGGGAATTCACATCGTCATCGGGAGAATCTGCAAACAGGTGCCTTGGAGCGGGTCTCGCAGGTGATCTTTGGGCACACCATCGCCAGACGATGTCACCGCCCGCGACTGGCAGTTCGGGCAATGGACCAGGCCAAAGGGATGCGATACCTTCTGCCCCCTCGGCCCCTGGATCAACACCCACCTCACCCTGGCGGAGGCCGGTCACCTGGGACTTGAGACCAGATTGGGAGATGAGCTGCGTCAGCAGGCGAACACCTCCCAGATGGTTCACGGTATCCCTGAGCTGGTTGCCGACATCTCCGCCTTCACCACGCTGCTTCCCGGCGATGGATCCTCACAGGCACGCCGGCAGGTGTCGGCCCCATGGCTGATGGAGATGTCGTCTCCATTGAGATCGATGGGCTGGGTGTGCTCAGCAACCCTGTGGCGGGGGAGTGAGAGCCCAACAGCCCGCTGCCGGGCTCAGCTATCCCATTGCCTTGCAGGGACAGGACGCAGGTCGGCTCGCGCTGGGCATCACCGGAGCCCCTGTTGGCTTTCCTCATCCTGGTTCAGGGATCGCGCAGGCGGTGCTGGGGATTGGCTGGGATCTGCGGCCGCCCAGACTCTCGACGGCATACCGTGCCGAGGCGATGGGCCTCACGAACTTCCTGATGGAATACCGCCTCACATCTGGCACTCTGGTGCCCTGCTGCCCGCGATCTTGTTGCTTTACCGCTTCGCGCATGGGCGCGCACCGCAGTGGGTGGTGTCGGTGCAGCCGGGTGTGAGATGGCGTTACCTGGTTCTCTGCTTTGCCGTTGCGGCGGCAGTGCTCAACGTGACCCCTGTGGGCTGGTCCAGGAGGCTCCTTCACATGGCAGTCCCCACAGCCGGATGGATGGATATCTGCCCTGATATTCGTGGACCTCACCGCTGCAGGCCACCGCGGAGGAGGTCTTCCGATACCAGCAGACGGTCGCTTCACCTGCTGGGAGGCCCTGGGGATGGATGATCTCCTCTCTGACGTTCCGCGCTGCTCCACGGCAGTCAGAATGCGGCGTTGTTCGCGCACCGACTCGGTTTCGGTCTGATTGCCGGTGCGCTGGTCTGGCTCACAGGTGGTCTTGAGGCAGCCATCGCGGCACACATTACGAACAATCGTCATCGCATTCGGATACGCCGTATTTACCGGTGGCATAGCAGCCCTGAAGACGACCACCGCCATCCCCTGACTGTGGCGGCGGCGGACCTGGGGGATTCCGCGGCCTCGGAATTTCTCACCTAGTGGCTCGCGCATCGTATGCGCCTGCCACGGTAACTGCAGTGGAGAACGCATCATGAAAGACCTTCTGCTCGGAATCGCTCTATCGGGGATGGGTTGCGTGAGCCACCACCGTGACGGTTGTGTATCACAGCACCGGACGGCACGGTCAGGCTTCTTCATCGGGGATGCTGATGTCCCGACGCTTCCCAGGTCGGCGCTCAAAACCCTTCCAGGTCATCGCGATGCTGCATCAGGGTCTGACCTGCCTGATGAGCTTCTGCATTGGCAGGTGCGTCCCACTGGGGTGAGCCACGCACGTCGATCAGGGTGCTGCGTATCCTGGCCGGGGTGGGCCCGAGCGTTGATGATTTCGTCCATACCGCAGACCTTCGCTGGATGAGGCCGCCCGCAACGAGTGGCTGCGGGCCGGGCGAGGTCGGAGCCGCCGCACCGCTGCTCTGTGCAAGCATGCAGCCGCTGCTCCGCACCCTGTCTGACGGCGGGCTGGGCCATGGAGGACTACCGAATCCCGCGCACCCCGGTAACCGGCAGTCTCGTGAGGTGCTGAGGACTCACTGCGCTGTCGGCGATCCTGCGTCGTTGATGGCTCGCACCGCCTCCCGCATTCGTCACCACGCTGCCGTCGGGCTCGCGCGATCCTTTGGGGCTGCCGAGACCGAGGGAGCCGGCAAACTGTCGCCGATGCCTACTGAAGCTATCCAGAGCACACCTCTGGGAGCAGCAGACCCAGTGGTGAGGCTCCACCGCCAGATTCCGGGGGCAGTGGCCAAGGTCGCGCTGACGGCATCCTCGGCCGTCGCTGCCGGACTGGCACCGGTGTCGCCCCTGAAGCTCTCGGACGGCATGGGGCGAGGCCGACTTTGAGGATGGATGCTGTGCTTAGGGCTCTCGGCCATGAGGTAGACAGCGGGGCCTCACGAGGTGAGATCGCCCTGATGTGCTGGAGCGGCTTGCTGAGCTGTCCTGATTGATCTCAATCATGCCCAGGCCCCGTAAAAGGGTGTGGTGAGTGCGTGAGCGCTCACCATGCCTCCTCCCGCGTGTGTGATCTGTGGGAGAGGATGAGTCGCGCGGCATGTGACCGTGATGTTTCGCCCGTGCTCAAGAGAGCTCCAAGGGGTATGGGGTACTGGCAGCCCTGACTGATCTCCTGTCTGTACAGTTAGTCTTGGTCTCGAGTCCAGGTACCCCTGCGGAAGAGGCCTTGTTTCAGGCCCCAACCACCATAGCCTGGCCCCGTTGTGTAGCGGCCTCAGCACGCCGCCTCCTCAAGGCAGCGTAGCGCGGGTCTCGAATCCCGTCAGTCACTAGGTTAATGCTCCCGGCCAGTTATTCACTGGTCTAGGCGATTTTTCTGCTTCAACCGATTCACCGGTTCAAGAATTCAACTCAGAAAACACTGCTATCCACGAAAACCACCAGGCCAGGACTTCCCGGGTGCCTCTGCCTGTGATGCTGTTGCTGATGTCATTCCGGCCCGTCCACACGGCGAAGAACCTTGCTCAGACGCTCCGCCGCCGCCATGACAGCGGGAGGCGTGGAGACGTCCGGGATGCCGAGTCAGGCGCTCAATGGGTCCTGAAACGCTGACAGCCGCGATGACCAGGCCTGTCGGAGACAGGACAGGGTGCGGAAACCGAAGCCACCCGGCCTGCGCTCACCCACTGACTGTGCCCAGCCCTGGCAGGAACCTGCTGCAGTGCGGTCAACGTGAAGGGAGGCCTCTCCAGGAGCTGCGGGAGGCGCTCTGGGGACTCCCAGGCAAGCAGAACCTGCGCTGCTGGAACCGGCGTGCATGGCGAGCTGCTGATGGGACGGTGCTCCTCTCAAACCGGCTGGGCGTCTGACAGCGGCCACACAGACTCGGGCTTCCTGCTTACGGGAACAACTGGGCCGATTCTCGTGTGATGCACGCAACCGTGTCAGAGATGGGCCCTGCAGTGCTTAGTAGGGGATCTTCTGCAGTGGCGCTTCATGTTCTCCAGCTGCGACCCGAGAATGAACTGACCATGAAGACTGGGCACGTCCGACAAGTCTGTGTGCTCCAAGGCGACTGCGGCATGTGGGCGGTGGCCGGCTAGGCTGGTTGGACATCCAGCCCCAGAGTCAGAGAGACCGGCCTATGCGGTCAACATGGTTGCCGCCTTGTCGAGCACGCCGACCCACTACCTTCGTCCATAATGCGAGACTACGTTTTGACAATGTGGACATGCAGTGCTACTCTCCTCGTCCCGGAGCTGTTGTCTCTGTTCTCCCGCAGGGGGTTTGGAATCGTCGCAGGGAGAGCGGGAAGATGAGGGCTGCAGCCATGGGCTGATGACGTGATCTCCCATCCCGGCTGGCCTTGTATCCGGTGCCGAATGACATGACTCCCTGGTGCGAGCCCGTCAGAGCTTTAAGGAAGCGTGAACATGGGAAGACCCGCGGAGAGGTTGGACGCGCACGTCGCAGCTCCGTGAAGGTGAACCGGATCCGTTTCACACGACCTACCTCGTCCATGGGGGTGACCAGCCCCAGGCTTTCGAGGTTGCTGGATGAATGGGCGCAGAGTCCGCCGGCCTGACCTGACGATGGCCACGGAGGATCGCAACACCCCACCCTGAACATCCTCGCCCCGATTGCCGATCCCGCTTTCCCGCACCCAGGTTGAGACGCTCCGGAAGAATGCCGCCGAGTTCGGGATCCGTCTCGCACTCTGGAGATCGTGACCAGGCGTGGTTCACATCATCGGTCCGCAGCTCGGGGTGACCCAACCGGGGATGACCATCGTATGCGGCGACTCCCCACACTCAACCCACGGGGCGTTTGGCGCTTTGGCCTTCGCATCGGAACCTCTGAGGTAGAAGCACGCTGGCTTACTCCAGACCCGCCTGCAGAAGCGGCCGAAGATGATGGAGTCAACATCAACGGCGAGCTGCCGGAGGATCAAGGACGTGGTGCTGGCCCTGATCGCGCCAAGGTCGGCACACAGGCGGAGGACAGACATCGTCGAGTACCGGCAGATTTCATAGAGCGGTCGCGGAGGGCCGTGGCGATGATCCGTCCAGACGCGCGACCACCACCGATGCCGCTCATACCTGACGCCACCAATCCAACCGGAAGCCCTGAGTCCATAACCAAACCTCACCAGATCCTGTCCGCCCAGAAGATTGAGGCCGGATGCTGGCTGCCTGCCAAGGAGGCTGCAGGCTGGAGAGGGCCGATCGGATCTTCGACTTCGGTGCTGAATGGAGAGCAGCCGGTTGCTCCATGCCCGCATGAACCCAGGCACCAGTGTCGCCGGGGATGATCAGCCTCACATCCAATCGCAACTCTCGAGGCAGGGCAAGGGGGATGCAACTGACCTTGTGAGTCCGGCGGCTGGTGGGCCGCAACCGCCGTCGCCGGTCATCCGCATCGCCTGCCGACCTGCGTTGGGAGCCTGAGCACGTATGCCTCCACCCACACCGATCGCGGTTCCGCTAGCAGCGCAGCAATGTCGATACACGACCAGACTCATCCCTGGCCGTATCTGAAGCGCATCACCCGCACCCTGATCCGAGGACGGGGCTGTTCGCCGGCTGGCGTGGCGACCCTGACTGTGCTCAACCAGGAGCCCTCCACAGAGGGGACGATCCTGGTCCCTGACCTGACTTCGACGGGGTCATCCTGAACACGCGGTCTGGGCGCTGCAGAACTATGGGTTCAAGGTCATCATCGGCACCCGCTTCGGGGACATCTTCCGCTCAAACCTGGGAAGGCGGGTCTGCTTGTCGCCGTCATCACAGAACCTGACAGGGACCGGTTGCTGGGCGGTATCGACGCCGACCCCAACGAGCCGACACAGGGTTGATCTGAATGCCCAGGAACCATCACGCGGCGACCTCGTGGCGTCGTTTGAGATCGACGAACACACCAGATATCGCCTGCTCAATGGGCTTGACGATATCTCCACTGACCCTCCAGCACGACGCTGACATCCTCGCCTATGAGGCAACCTGACCCGGTTTCAAACCCAAGACGCTTCCCGTCCGCACTGCCGACACCGTCGCGTGATCAGCGCCACAGCTCAGGACGTCCTGAAGGTTCCACATGACAGGGTGGGGGCCTGAAAAAGTTGGCTGCCGCACAGAGCCTCGCTGAAGGTTGGGTATTGTCCTGCGCTGTGGAACACAGATCGAAGCCCTGGCAGCGCGTTGCGCGCATGCAGCCAATCGCGAATCGGCCCCGGGCATACCGGTCCTGGCGCGTATGGTGCACGGGCTGCTGGGTGGTCTGATCCGACGGAACTGGGCTGGCAGGAGAAGATCTCCCGCAGGGCGGGGAGCTCCCATCGTGTCGAACCATCTGTCGAACTTTGATGTCTTGGCGCTTGGTGAGTACACCTCATCTGGTCTGGGAGATGGCCCTCTGTTTTCTGGGAAAATCTGAGATCTGGAAGGTTCCGGTGGTGGGCTGTTCACGGCAACAATGCCGCCAGATACCCGCTGTCCGGCAACACTGACTGCGCCAAAAGATGCGCTGATTCATGCGCGGGCCGCGCTGAGGCGGGCGAGTGCGTCGCGATCTTCCTGAGGGACGATCACTGCCGATCCTGAGGGGTGGCCCATGACGGGAGACTCGGCGCTGCGCGGGTCTGGCCCTGGCAACAGGGGCCCCGTGATTCCCTCGCGCATATCGGATCCGATGCCTGTTGGTGGCAAATACCTCTGCTGCATCGGCTGTTCTCACCTCGTCGCCCTGTCTGCGTCATGCGGCCCGGCGCCCCGTGGATCTCAGCGTCTTTCCCACTGACCTCGAGCCGACGCGCCGGGAGCCGGAAGCGGCGACTGACAAGATCATGACGGCCTTGACCGACGTGGTCTCGCGGCTGCGAGGGCAAACAGCGCCGGAGGATCGCTGGGACAGCGTGCAGGAAGGCGAGCGCCCGAGCTCCAGCCACTGATAGGACTTTTCCAACCCTGATCGTGGCGTCCTGGATTAGGCGATGGATGGGGTCACTGACCGGGTCACCCATCAGATGCTTGGCCTGTTCCATCAGAGTGATGGTGCTCAACGTCGCATCGAGGGGCCTGATGGGGGACTCAGTCACTCCGTCCCCGATGCAACGGGCCACCTCACTGGCCTCGTAATACAGGCCCTCGTGACGGATCAATGGCTCCTCCCAGCGAAGAGCCCGGCCATTGCGGAGCCGAACCTCAACTGGTCCCGGCTGATAGAACGGTCCCTCCAGCACCAGGGTCCCTTCACTTCCCGCGATCACCCCCACAGTCGGGGTGTTGGTGAGCATCGACGCGAAGACGCCAGCCCTGCCGGCCCTGATCGTCGCATGAGCAAAGCCATGAATCTGGCCGACGGCGCCCGTCGCGTGACGAGGCCAGCCGCAGATCGTGTCACGAGACCTGGGAGCACCCAGTCGGCGAGCATCACGGATACACCCCAGGTCATTCATCGCCCCGCCGCCCTGCTCTGGGTCCATGGCTCGGTGATGGTCCACGAGGTACTCACCCATGTCGGCGGTGACCGCCTCAACGTCGCCCAGCCAGCCGGAGCTGAGCACTTGGCGCACCACATCGAAACGCGGTAGGGCCAAAGACCAGAGTGCCTCCATGCAGAACAGGCCCCTGCTCCGGCCAGGGCCACCACTCGCGAGTGGCCGCCACAGTCGGGGTCATGGGCTTCTCGACCAGCACATGGTGCCTGGCCCTCAGCGCCAACATTGCATGTGCGGCGTGATCCAGGTGACCTGCTGCGACGTAGATGACGTCCAGGTCCAGCCCGACCAACTCGTCGTAGGATCCGCAGGCCAGCGGGATCGAGTGGGTCTTTGCGAACTCACGGGCGCGTTCCGGGCTTCGTGAGCCAACAGCCGCCAGCACCTGTCCTGAGTTGCTGCTGCACAGCGTTCACGAACCGGTCGGCGATCCATCCCAGTTCCCAGGATGCCCCAGCGTAAGCTTGGGACATCTGCAGGGCTGATCGTGCGAGGTGCAGAGCTTTCGGCCATAGTCATGTCCTTACCGGGCGGCGGTAGCCCAAGAATCATTCTGATAGGTGATGGCACCTCCACGATACAGCGGTGAGAGGAACCGTCTCGTTCCTGATCGGGGCCCGCGTCTTCACAACCAGTAGGATGATGCACCAGTCCAGTTGAGGAGGCTGGAGTGTCCCACCGCATCAGAGATCGCTCTAGTCTTCGGGGGCCAGTCCTCGGAACATGGAAGATCTGCCTGACGGCTGCGAGTGTTCTGGAGGCTGTGGACCGGAAACGCCATGACGTGGTTGCGGTGGGGATACACGCAGTCCGGTCGCTGGACCCAGGTTCCTGGAGACCGTGGCGGTTACCGCATCACCAATGGGCAGGCCCCTGAGGTGGCTGGAGCGGAACATGACGCTGTCTGGATGGTGGGGGAACGCGGCTGTGAGGTGGCGAGCCGGGCCTGGGGAGCAACTCATGATCTGCATGGTGTCGATGTGGGCCTCTGCCTGCTGCATGGTCCCTTCGGGGAGGATGGCACCATCCAGGGCTTCGAGATGATGGGCATTCATGTCGGTCAGGGGTTCTAGCCTCGCAGTCGGATGGACGCACTCATGAAGGTAGTCTCGAGGCTGCGGGCTTGCCTGTGGGGCCCCTACGTCGTCGCGACGGGTCGCAGGCTCGCTTTGAACGGGAGGCCGTGTTGCATGAGGTGTCACGGCCCACCTATCCTGTGAGAAACCCAGGCGCGGCGCCCATCCATTGGGATCTCCTGGTGACTGATCCCTCCAGCTGAGGCCGCCATCGCCGAAGCCTCGGGACTACACGATCCCAAGGTGATCTAGTTGAGCAGGGCTTCGCAGGCCTCGTGAGCTGGAGGTGGCGGTGCTGGGCACCAGAGGCCCCCGGGAGGGCTGTCAGGGCTCTGTCCTGGGGAGATCTACGTCCGAGGCGGGGGATGGTTTCTGGTGACTACGAGACCAAGTACTTGATGAGGATGGGTCTGTTTTGAGGCGCCTGCCAACACCAGTAGCTGAGGGTGGCTGAGGCCTCCAACAGCCTCGGCCCGCCGGGCCTTCAACGCCATCGACTGTGAGGGCCTGCGCAGATTTCTTCTCGTCGATGCTCAAAGAGTGTGGATCAACGAGGTCAACACCAGCCTGGTTTCACGGAGATTTCAATGTATCCGACCCCTGTGGCAGGTGGCGGCTACACCTACCCAGAACTCGTGAGCCGTCCCATCGACTTGGCCTTGAACGTCCCCGTGCTGCTGATGACCGGCGGAGTCTGAACTGGATAGCTGAGATCACCGATGGCCTGTGCAGCGGGGGAGGACATCCTGTTGGGTCCCGGAGACGATGCAGCGGTGATACGTCCGGATGGGATCTCGTGGTGACCACCGATGTCCTGATCGAGTACCACTTCAGGCGCCTCCCGGTCGCAAGCCTTCAGGTCGGACGCAGGCTGTTGTTAGTGAACGTCCTGACGCCGAGTCCATGGGGGCCAGGCTGAGCTCCATCGTGATCGGGCTGGCCATCCGCGTGATCTGGAGCCATCCCGGGTCCGGACTTTCAGCAAGGGGTGACGAGTGCTCCTGCGCCATGCCAGCCTCGTGGGCGGGACCATCCGGCAGCGCAGATCCTCTGCGACGGCCTCGGTCATCTGGGGAGGCTATCACCTGGCCAGCCTGCGAGGTGATCAGTGTGCGGTGTGCGGACCTGGATGGGCTGCTGGCGGGCTGCTGGTGCTGCAGCGTGGCTGGCTCGCCCAAAGACCTGTGCGGGAGCATGCAGTGTCCGACGGTGCCTTTTACGGCCAGGGAGCCGTGGGCAGCTGCGCATGGGGCGCATGCGATGATCGACATCCCTGATGGCCTGCTTCAGGACCTGGGGCACTCTCATGAACGTTCGGGAATCGGAATCAACCTCGACTCTGCAGTCCATGGAGATACTCTGATGGATTGATCCGGCTGGGGGCGGCGACGGGCAAGGAGCCCTGGGATCTGGTCCTGACAGGCGGCGAAGATCACGCTTGGCTGCCGCCTCTCGATGCTGCTGCACTGCCAGATGGCTGGGCATCGGCTGGGGACGGTGATCCCGGGAAGCCAGGGATGCGGTTGATATGCCGTGTGGAGGGCGCACTGATGGGACCACTTCGCCAGCGAATTTCGGTGGCAGCAGATCAACAACGGGACCAGTGGACTGAAGCTGACATCATGGCGACACGTGGCCTTCCCTCAGCCAGGAAATCGTCGGGCAAGGCTGGTGCCGGGGCAAAGAGCAGGAAAAACCAGCTCATCCGACGGAAACAGCTCGGCCAGCGCAGGCACCCAGCGGTGGCATCGGTATCCTCGCAGTCAGGCACCCGCACCAATACGCACTGAAAACCCGCAGGCCCCAACCCGATCTTGGTCTCTCCTGGGGAGAATGCTCCGGGCTGGGCCCACGGCGTGGGTGCCCCCGCCCGGGAGCTTCGGGCGGGTTGAGAAGGACGCTGATCCCGAGTTGCGCCGCGACGGTATCGGATTGTTCATGCTGGTTCTCGCCGGGATTCTGGCCCTACGGTCCTGGTCTACGCTTCCTGGGCCCATCGGTGAGCTGATCGAGGCTGTCACCAGCACTGTGTTCTGCATGGCTGCGCCCTTCATCCCGCGCGGTGCCCTCACGGGTCCTGGCGGGTGCTGCGGCATCCGAGGGATGCTGAGGCTGCACCGTCACAGGACTGGGATGGCTTTGCATCACCATGGGCGGGCTTGGCCTGCTCAATCTGGGCGCATGGCCTGCCTCGTCCAGACCAGATGCCAGAGTCGTCGTGCCGGGTGGCATTCTGGGGTTCGTCCAGCAGCCCTGTTCGCGGATCTGGCGGGCGCATGGGTCGCGGTGCCGAAAGGCGCTGATCATGTTCGTTCGGTGGTGTTGATAACTCGGGAAAAGTCAGCGTCAAATGTCGCGATCCTCAAGAGCGGATTCTCGTCCCCTGTGGAGTCCCTGACGACAAGTCGCAGGAGAAACTCAAACTTGGTGTCGACTGCCCCACGACACCTGCTGATCACTGATGACGAACCGCCGACCGAGGAGTTCTGACGCCGTTTACGACTAGTGAGGACTGAGGAGTCCCACTCCCTTTCCCAGGCTGAACCACGCCATCTGGCCCTGAACTTGGCTGATCCTCCGGCAAGCTAGGATCCGCCACCGCCAGCCCACATCTCCCGCGACCGGGCCGAGCCGAGCAGCTGCAGTTGAGTGGCGATTACGTATCAGCCGCCTGAGGAGTCCCTGCTGGCCCTTCTAGGCACCCGTCCCAAGGCCCGGACTGAGGCGCCAGACCGCGCCGTTCGGCAGCTGGCGGCGACCCTGAGGAAATTCGAGATCGACGCACGTGTTACGGGCTATCACCTGCGGTCCGACGGTCACCCGCCATGAGGTGGAGCTCGGCAACGCCATCAAGGTCTCCAAGGTCACTGGCTACGACAACATCGCATACTCAGTGGGCAGCAACGAGATCCGGATCCTGACGCTCATCCTGCAAAGTCTGCGATTGGCATCGAGATCTGAATGGGACAAGGAGGTGGTGAGCTCGGGGATGTGCTGCGTCCTCAAGGGCACGCAGCGACCATCATCCCCTGACTGTGGGCCTGGGGTAAAGATGTCGAGGGTGGTTTCGTGCTGGCGATACGATGGCCGAGATGCCTCACCTCCTCGTCGCTGGCGCCACCACGGCTCTGGCAACATCGAGTTTCCATCAACTCGCCCATCACACTCCATCATGATGCGTGCCACTCTGACGAGGTCCGAGGCTGCTGCCGAGGACCCGAAGCGGGCTGGAGCTGAATCAGCATGAGGGCATCCCCACCTGGTGACGCCCATCATCACGAACCCCAAGAAGGCCGCCGAGGCCCTCAGCCTGGGTGGTCCGGAAATGACATGCGGCATGACGACCTGGCCAATTTCGGATTCCGCCACGTCGATGACTTCAACAAGGCGGTCAAAGCCGGCTGCTGAAGCAGCTCCCATGGCTCTGAGCGCGTCCTGACGCCCCACCCCTATCTTCTGGTGGTGGATGAGCTGGCGGATCTGATGATGGTGGCGCCACGGGGACGCCGAGGAGTCGGTCGTGCGCATCACGCAGCTGGCGCGTGCTGCTGGCATCCACCAGTGCTCGCCACCCAGCGGCCCTCCACGGATGTCGGACTGGCCTCATCAAGGCGAACGTGCCCTCCCGTCTGGCCTTCGCCACGTCCTCGATGACCGACTCCCGAGTCATTCTCGACCAGCCAGGGGCCGAGAAGCTTGTGGGCAAGGGCGACGGGCTTTTCCTGCCCATGGGTGCGGGAAAACCCATCCGAGTGCAGGGGGCCTGGGTCAATGAGTCGGAGATCCGGGACATCGTCTCCCACATCTCCGACCAGCTGCAGCCCACCTACCGAGAGGATGTGACGACTGCAGCGGCTGGAGAAGAAGGTGGTCGATGATAATCGGCGACGATCTTGAGCTCATGCTGGATGCGGCTAGGGCTGATCGTCGGCAGAATGGCTTTTCGACCTCCATGCTGCAACGGAAGATGCGGGTCGGCTTCGCCAAAGCCGGGAGACTCATGGACATACTCGAGTCCCGTGGAGTTGTCGGCCCCTCCGAGGGGTCGAAGGCGAGAGATGTCCTGGTCAAGCCAGAGGATTTGATGACCTGCTGGCTCCTTCGGCGCAGGTTAGGCAGTATGGGAGAGACTATGCACGAGACCCAGACCAGCAACCTCAATGTGCCCAACGTCCTGACCGTTCTGCGAATATTCCTGGTTCCGGTCTTCGTCCTAGTGCCTCTTCTGGCATGCAGAGAATCGAGACACTGGCGTCTGGTGGCGACGGGAATATTTGTGATGGCCATCCTCACAGATCTTGTCGATGGATTGTCGCGCGGCGTTACAACCTGATCACGGACTTTGGGGAAGCTGGGGATCCTGATAGCGACAAGGCCCTCACCGAGCCGCTTTTGTCTCTCTCAGCATTCTGGGGGAACTGCCGTGGTTCTTATGATTCTGATTCTGCTGCGAATGGGAATCACCTGGCTTCGCGCGGCGATCGCGAAGTATGGGATTGCGGCTGCCAATCGCGGAGGGAAGCTGAAGACCGTTACTCAGTCGGTGGCGCTTGTACCTTTCTCGCCTGGCTGCCTGGGATGCCAGGCTGGGCGCAGGTATTGGCCTGGGCATTGATGTGGGCGGCTTTGATCCTGACGATAGTGACTGGAATCGACTACGTTCGTGAGGCGATCCGGATTAAACGAAAGTCTAATCACCTCTCATCCTCCCGCCGAATAGGCAATCGGGATGGAGTGCTATTCGTTTGGGTGGGGACGAGAACCACCTCGACGCCGAGGTTGCGAATGCGGTTCAGCTCATCTGTGGGGGCTCCGGAGTCTGTCACCAACACGTTGATCTCACTCAGGTCTGCCATCTTCGCCAGCGTGACGTGGCCGATCTTTTGAGGCATCGGCGACGGCGATGACTCGCCGGGCCCCTTTCGATCATCGTGGTTTGTCTCGGGCCTCGATGTCATCATGGGTGGTGAGCCCGCCAGTGGAGCTGATGCCATCGACCCCCACCAGCGCAGTGCCGACATTGACGAGACGCAAAGTGGACTCTGCCAGGGAGCCTACCAGTTTAAGCGAATTTGAGCGCAGGACTCCACCTGCGATGAGAACGCGCCCCTGTCCCTGCTCGGCAGCCTCTAGGCCAATGCTGAGTGAATTCGTGATGATCGTCAGATCAGTGCGGTGCTGAAGCGCCCTGAGCGACCTCGGCTGCAGTGGTTCCCGCCTAGCCCAATAGCATGTTTCTCCTCTGGCACAAGCTGTGCTGCGGCAGCGGCGATCCGAGACTTGGCGGCTTGATTTCGACCGTCGCGCAGCCGAACTGGAAGTTCACGGCTTCCTGTGCCGGGCGGCTCCTCCGTGGGTGCGGTCCAGCAGCCCCTGATTTGCCAGTACCGCGACATCGCGACGAATGGTTGCCTCTGAGGTTCCCAGCTCAGTGGCCAGCTGCGATAAGGGGCCATCTGGCCGTTCTCCTGCAGCAAAAGCCAGCATCGCAAGCATGCGGTCTGAACGCTTGTGAGAATGAGTGCCTGCGGCATTCATGCGATCTCCTTCGAGCAGTTTCTTGTGTCTCTGTGTGTTCAGCGTTGATGGTTATTGTACGAGAATGTGTGGAAACTGTGTTGCAGGCTTCGCATAGAGTGGCGCCATGCGTGAGGTTGAGCTGTGGCGTCGGCTAGAGGCTGCTTTTGGGCGCGGGCTATGCGCGGAGCTGGGCGGGCACGGTGACCCTCCAGGAGCTGGGAAGCCAGACTGTGGATGAGGCGCTGGCCGCCGGGGTGCCCTGCAAACGGATCTGGCGAGCCGTCTGGAGCCAGCTAGAGCTGCCGTCATCGGAGCGGTGAGCCGCATTCGAACAGATGTCTCGCTAGAGTGTGCTGGTCGCCGAGTTCTCCACAGCAAGGTGACTCGTTGGAGATTTTGTCACCCCCCGTTCCTACAGTGAGGGTGAAGGTCGCACTAGGGCCGCCGTGAGGCGGAAGGAATCGAAAGGAACCCATCATGGCTGCTGCAGATCGCCAGAAGGCGCTGGGAAGCTGCTCTGCGCAGATAGAGAAGGTGCACGGCAAAGGCTCGGTGATGCGCCTGGGTGAGGAAAGTCGCCTGCCGGTCGACGTCATACCCACCGGCAGTGTCGCCCCTTGACGTGGCCCTGGGGATCGGGGGCTGCCGCGCGGACGGATCATCGAGATCCACGGCCCAGAATCGTCGGGTAAGACCACGGTGGCCCTGCACGCCATCGCCAACGCCCAGGCGGAGGGAGGCATCTGCGCCTTCGTCGATGCAGAATACGCCTGGACCCGGAGTACGCGGGCAACCGTCAAAACGGACGAGTTGCTGGTCTCGCAACCTGACAACGGGGAGCAGGCGCTGGAGATCGCTGACACCCTGGTGCGCTCCGGCGCCCCAGCCCTAGTGGTCATCGACTCCAGTCGCTGCACCGACCCCCGGGCTGAGATCGAGGGTGAGATGGGGATTCGCACGTTGGGCTGCAGGCACGGTTGATGAGCCAGGCCCTCCGCAAGATGACGGGCGTTCTGAAGGGCGCCAACACCACCGCCATCTTCATCAATCAGCTTCGCGAGAAGATTGGCGTCACGTTTGGCTCACCTGAGACCACCTACTGGCGGCCGTGCACTGAAGTTCTGACTGTCGGTGCGTCTGGACGCTCGCCGTATCGAGACGCTGAAGGATGGCTCTGAGATGGCTGGCAACCGCACCCGGGTGAAGGTGGTCAAGAACAAAGTCGCTCCGCCATTCAAGCAGGGCTGAATTCGACATCATCTACGGTGAGGGCATCTCACGTGAGGGGAGCCTCATCGACATGGGGGTGGCCAACGGCATCATCCGCAAGGCAGGTGCCTGGTTCACATATGAGTCGGATCAGCTGGGGCAGGGCAAGGAGAACGCCCGAAACTTCCTGCGCAAGAACCCCGAGGTGGCGGCTGAGATCGAGCGTCGTATCCGTACGGCACTCGGGATAGATGAAGGGGCTGGGGCTGCGGAGAAGATCGATCCGGAAACCGGCGAGGTCAAGGTTGACTTCTGACCCCACCGGAGCCGAGCCACTGGAGTTCGCTCTGCAGGATCGCCTCAGACTCCTTGAGGCCCGCAGCCGCTCGGAGGCGGAACTTCGGTCAAAGCTGGTCTCCCGGAATGTCCTCGAGCACATCGTGGAGGAACTCATCAGGCGATTCCGAAGTCGGTCAGGTGGACGACGAAGCTTCGCAGCGGCCCCTCGTCCAGACCAGGGTTCATGCGGGATCGGCATGGAACCAGCCGTATTCGTGCTGAACTGCTCAGACGCGGAATCTCCGATGAGGTTGCTCTCGGCATTGGCCAAGATCCAAGCCCAAGAGGAGCTGTCCGCGGCAGGACTGTTGCGCTGCGGCGTGTCCGTGGGCTGCGAGATCTTGAGCCCTCATGTCGCCCGAAGACGCCTGTACTGGTGCCCTTGATCGCCGTGGGTTCACGACCTCGGTGATCTCCAAGGTCGTCCATGAAACCCTTTGGGGAGGCCGAGGTCGACCAGGACGGCGGGTCATGGTGACATTGCTATAGGCTGTGATGTCCACGGCCCTAAGACGTCTTGGCTGACGCCGATGATGTGCGCATACGGCCCATCAGTCGTGACAGCACCACGTGCCAGGAAGGATTGATGTCGCGGCGGTCCTCCAGGGGCTGTCATGAAGGCGTTGGAGCTGAAGGACAGGCGGTCATCAGGAGCGAAGAGGGAGTGCCCATGGAAATGGCTCGGCTGATCGTCGCTGGGCTGCTGGGTGATCTGGTGGCGGTCACATGGCGTCAGCGTCGCGTGGCTCTGGCCTTCATTGAGGAACGCACCAACTTTGAGAGCGACGCTCACGATCCGACGCCGCGACGATCCGCCAACAGGCAATGGAGGCTGCCGAGCAACTTCGCGCCGACGCCGAGAGGGCCCTTGAACAGGCTCAGGAGCGTGCCCGTGTCTCAAACGCTGACATTGAACGACGCTGCTCGGATATGGAGGCGGGCACAGCCGCCCAGCGTGCGGAGCTCTAGGGACCAGAGAAGCGCCCAGGAACGGCGAGACGAACGCCTTCGATGAGAAGGAGGACCGGCTCTTGGCTGAAGCTGCTGGACTTAGACACGTGCAGAGCTGCTGGAGCAGCAACGCAGGATCTGCGTCAGGGCCGGGAGAGGCTGGTCGCTGGAGCAGGAGGAGGTGCGGGCTGAGGGAGAGAATCGCTGGTTTGAGCGTCGCGGCTGCGCGGGCGGAGGTGCTGAGAGGCAGAGCGACAGGCCCGGATCTCCGCAGCGACGCTTGCTCGCGATATCGAGGGATGCTGCCAGGCAGGGATGCTGAGCGCCGGGCTCGTTCCATCATCGTCACCGCCATCCAGCGCCGTGCGGCTGAGCAGACCAGCGAATCCGTTGTATCAGGTGTAGACCTACCCGGGGATGAGATGAAGGGGCGCATCATCGGCCGAGAAGGTCGGAACATCAGGGCCTTTGAGCAGATCACCGGGGTGAATGTGCTTGTCGATGACACGCCTGAGACAGTGCTGCTCAGCTGCTTTTGACCCCGTCCGGCGTGAGGCTGCGCGTCTGACCCTGGTCGACCTGGGGCGGATGGCAGGATTCACCGCCAGGATTGAGGAGGTGCATGCGCGAAACCTGAGATTGCTGGATGGGCGGATTCACGCGGCAGGGGAAGAGGCTTTCCTGCGGGGTCGGGATCACTGACCTGCATCCCGACCTCGTGCCCATTCTCGGATCCCTGGCATATCGCACGAGCTTTTGGGCAGAACGTGCTGGCGCACTTGGTCGAACATGCCCATCTGGCAGGAGTCGAGGCCGCAGAGTTGGGACTTGATGTCACCCAGTGCAAGCGGGCTGCCTCCCGCACGACATAGGAAAAGCGCTGACGCATGAGACGGAGGGGCCGCATGCTCGTTGGCGCGGATCTGCCCGACGCCACGGGGAGCATCCTGACATCGTCCATGCTGTTGAGGCCCACCACAACGAGGTTGAGCTGAGGACCGTCGAGGCGGTGCTCACCCAGATTGCTGACGCCAGTTTCCGGCTCCAGGCCTGGAGCGCGCAGAGAGTCGCTGGAGGCATATGTCGAGCGAATGCAGCATCTGAGTCCATCGCCACCGCCCATAGGGGGAGCTCATTCGTGCCTATGCCATGCAGGCTGGCAGGGGAAGTGCGCATCATGGTCTCGCCGGAGGAGATTGACGTGATGCAGCCAGCCATGTTCTGGCTCGTGAGATCGCCGGAGAGGTGGAAGCCAGCCTGACCTACCCCGGCCAGATCCGGTATCACCGTGGTGCGCGAGTCACGGGCCACAGCGCCGGGCTCACTAGGCTCATTGCGGAAAAACCTCATGAGACCGGCTGCCGATAGTCACGAGACGGCGGCGCTCACTCCCCAGAAGGCCCGGGCTGACTGCCAGCGTGCAGCAACACCCGGTCCCGGTGCGTTGGGCTCATTGAAGGCGTCTGGCCCGCAGGTCATCGGCTCCACCGCGATGCTGTCCCTGCTTCGGGCGGTGAACACTTGAACCCACTGGGTGGCTGCCTCGCCCCAGATCGTGATGGTTCGTCCCTCGCCCCGCAGGGTGACGTCCCAGCGTCGGCTGAGGGGATCCGCATATGCGGTGTCCAGCACGGTGTCACCGATCAGACGGGGTTCTGTGAACCGATGCTCGCTGGATGGGCCTCCAGCCTGATAGGCAGTAGTCTCTCCGGATCGACGGCCAGCTCTGCATCAAAGGGAATGGTGAGCTCGACCTTAGAGAGGTTGTCGAAACGGAAATATGGGTGAGCGCCATACCCCCACGGCAGGGGGGTTGTTCCGATGTTGGTGGCCAGCACTTCGACGGCGAGACCATCGTCACTGATGTGATGATGTATCTCGATCTGCCAGGATGCCAACAGCTTCTGGGCGAGGCCAGAGGATGGTGCGCTGCCTGACCGACGCTCAAGATGGGACAGACACTCCCACTGAGCCCGACATCAAGCCGTGGTTGGCGTTATGACGTGCGGGTTCGACTGATGGGCAACCTCGTATTCAATCTCACCCAGGCGGTATCGGCCGTCGCGAAGACGATTCGGCCAAGGCAGCAGGTGCGCTCCCTCCCAGCCCTTGGGGGCCTCCTGCGGACCATGGGTGGCCAACAGCTCCGCGCCGTCGTGTCTCAGGCTTCGGATCCTGGCTCCCACCTGGGTGATGACGGCGCTCAGCGCACCCCAGCGGATCTCATACTGTTCCCGGTTGATGGATCATGTCCAACACTAATGGGTCTGGAAGACGCGCGTTAGTTCCCGAAAGGCGGCTTCCCGACATGCCCGGCAGCAAGCACGCGGAGCACCCATTACAGTTAGTCCACTACGAGTTCGCGCACATATCACGTCATCACTTACGGCTGCCAGATGACGTTCACGATTCCGGGAGGATTGCGGGGCTGTTGGAGGAGGCTGGCCTGGAACGTGCCGTCGAGCCTGCGCAGCCAGTTGCTCGGTGCCGGAGCCGATGTGGTGGTGTTCAGCACGTGCGCGGTGCGTGAGAACGCCGACAATCGGCTTTACGGGAATCTTGGGCATATGGCCGCAATCAAGGCGCAGCATCCGGGAATGCAGATCGCCGTCGGGGGTGCATGGCCCAGAAGGGACCGCAACGTGATCCTCGACAAGCGCCCTGGGTGGATGTGGTTTTCGGCACCCACAATGTTGGCAGCCTCCGACGCTGTTGGAACGTGCGCGTGAGCAGGAAAGCCCAGGTGGAGGTCGTTGAGGCGCTGCAGACCTTTCCCAGTAACCTCCCCAGCCGCCGGGAGTCCCCCTACTCGGCGTGGGTGTCAGTGAGCGTGGGCTGCAACAACACCTGTACGTTCTGCATCGTTCCGGCGCTGCGTGGGAGCGAGACTGCACCGACGGCCGAGATATCCCGGCCGAGGTACGGATGCTGGTGACCAAATGGAGTGCAGGAGATCACACTCGCTTGGCCAGAATGTGAACGCTCACGGCGTCGAGTTCGGTGACCGGCAGGCCTCGCCGATGCTGCGTGCCTGCGGTGATGTCGATGGTCTGGAGCGCGTGCGTTTCACCTCACCCCATCCGAAGGACTTCACCGACGATGTCATCGCCGCCATGGCGGAAACCCCCAACGTGATGCCGCAACTTCACATGCCTCTGCAGTCCGGCTCTGATGCGGTCCTCAAGGCCATGCGGCGTTCCTACCGCCGGAAGCGTTTCCTGGACATCCTTGAGCGTGTGCGCGCAGCCATGCCGCATGCTGCGATCACCACCGACATCATCGTCGGCTTCCCCGGGGAGACCGATCAGGACTTCGAGGCGACCATGGACGTGGTGCGCGAAGCGAGGTTCTCGGCTGCCCACACCTTCCAGTACTCCAAGCGGCCTGGAACACCGGCGGCTGAGATGACCGACCTGCGCCGCGCAGAGCAGTCCAGGAGCGCTACGAGCGTCTGGTGGAGCTGGTGGGCGAGATCGCCTGGGAGGAGAACAGGCGTCTGGAGGGGACGGAGGTTGAGGTCATGTTCGCACTCGGCGAGGGGCGTAAAGATGCTGAGACCAGCCGATGAGGAGCGGTCGTGCCCGGGACAATCGTCTGCGCACGTGGCGGTGACTCGATGATCTGTCGCAACGTCCTCGCCCTGGTGATATCGCCTACGCCACCATCACCCACGCGGCCCCACACCACTTGAACTCCGACGCGCCGATCCGGGGATTGCGTCGCACACGTGGTGGTGATGTCTCGGGAGGCGGCGCACACCGAGGCGCCGCAGGAGTTGTGCTGGGGATGCCCGCCATGCCACGACGCCGAGGATCGGCGAGGGGCTTGCCTGCCCGAGAATGAAATCCCCGCAGTTGGGGAAACCCCGCTGAAGCTCTCAGAGCTCAGCGGGGCGTGGGTGTCGGTCTCTACCGCAGCTCTACTGGTCATCTTTCTTGCCGGCCGGGTCATCGACTTTGCCCTTGATGAAGTCGGCTCCCTGATCGATCTTGTCGCTGTGCTTGCCCCCGGTCTTGCTGTCGATGAATTCGGCGCCCTTGTCGATGGCCGAGTCGATGGCCTCCTCGTGCTTCGCGACCTGCTCGCCGATGTTGTCGAAGATTCCTACGTCCTAACCTCCTGATTTTCGGGTGCCCGGATGCACCACGGTTCAATGATGCACGCTGGATCCCCTCATGTGCATCTGGCGACACCGGGCTGGCAGGATGGGCGGCATGGAACCGCCTCTGATCGTGCTTGTCGGCCCGACGGCCTCTGGAAAGTCGGCGCTTGCAGTTGAGGTGGCCCACCGTCTTCGCTCTGACGGCTTTGAGGCTGAGGTGGTTAATGCCGACTCGATGCTGGTCTACCGGGGGATGGACATCGGAACGGCCAAACCCACGGTTGCGGAACGCGGTGGGATTCCGCATCATCTTCATCGACATCCTTGATGTCACGCAGACCGCCTCGTCGCTGACTTCCAGCTCCGCGCCAGGACGGTGATCGCGGACCCTAGAGGCCAGAGCAAGATCCCGATATCGTGGGGATCGGCGCCTACACGAGGGCGATCACCGACCCTTTTGACTTTCCCGGCTCTGATGACGAGTTGCACGAGGCTTTGAGAGTGAGCTGTCGCGTGTTGGGGCTCAGACGCTGCATGCGCGGCTGGCGCAACTCGCGCCCTGAGTCCGCGGCGCACATGCAGAGCCGGGCAACGGACGCCGGATCGTGCGTGCCCCTGGAGGTGCATCAGCTGACTGGTGGCCACTCGCCGCGTTGCCGAGTGGAGCCATGAGTTGTCAGGGGTGCGGCAGATCGGCTTTGAGCCTGGAACGTGCCGAACTGGATGCCCGCATCGGCATGCGGGTCGATGAGATGTGGAGGCGGGGACTGGTGGAGGAGGTCAGGGGCTGCTGGAACGAGGGCTTCGCGAAGGGCGAACGGCTTCGCGTGCCATCGATACCGTCAGGTGCTGGCATATCTGGACGGAGAGACCTCGGAAGACGACGCACGGGAGGAGACGAAGCGAGCAACACGACGTTTCTTCCGCAAGCAGCTTGCTCTGGTACCGCCGGGATCCTCGGATTACCTGGCTGTCAGCCTTGGAACCGCGCCAACCTGAAGTTATCCAAGAAACTCCATGACGTAGGATTGCCTGACTGGGCTGAGGGAAAGGTGAGAACGGTGTTCCGATACACGTTCGCGAAAGGCCGTGCCACGGCAACGACTTCATCATCATTGATGACCCCCATGGGATGCATGACCTGACTCCAGAGACCGTCGCGGCTCTGCAACCGCCACAGGCATCGGGGAGACGGCGCCCGCTGGTCAGGCGGCAGTCGGGTCGATGGCCACGACCATGACGGAGTTGTGGTTCGCGGACTATCCCGCAATGCCGACGCTCTTTGGGCCGAGATGTGCGGGAACGGGTTACGGCTCTTCGCTCGCCACCTCTCAACGATCAGTTCGTCCAGTCTGGTGAGTTCGAGGTCGTCCCAGAGCTGGAACCAAACAGGTGTGGAGCGCGCGGCGGAATGATCTCCGCCAACCTTGGGAACGTGAGATTGGGGAGAACCCGGTGCAGATCCAGCACGAGGGGCGCCGTCTTCGATGCCCAGCCAGCGATGCGCAATCCCCATGCTGTGGTCTTCACCGATGGGGACGCGCAGAGCCGGACCTTACGCGCTCTCCCAGCTGGAGCCGGATGACGCCTTCCGGGCGGGGTCAACATCGAGTTCATCATGAGGAAGGATCTCGGCCAGCTGCAGATGCGTGTTTTTCGAACGGGGCTGCGGGGAGACTCTGAGCTGTGGCACAGGGGTGTGGTGCCGTTGCCGCCCTATCGTGCCCGCAGGCGTGACGGTCCCGTTGAGGGTGAGTGTTCCCGGGGGCTACAACGTACTGTTCTCGAGAATGAGGAAGCATGGCTGACGGGCCCGGCGCTCGCGTCGCTCGCGGCGAATACTGGGTCTGAGGATGGTGCTGCCTGGCTGCAAACACCTTCAGCCTCAGACCTCGGATTCTTGCGCTCAGGTCTGCCCCGTGTCTTTTCAGCAGGGGCGTGGTGGTTGTTTGTCGTTGAGGGCTGACACAATGGTCCGACGATGAAAGCACCCCCACAGACATGGTCCCGAAGCCGATGCCGCCCCCGTTGCCGCCGCTGATCTTGCGTGCGAATACACGAACTACGACGGCGACCAGGGTGGACCTGGCGAGCGGCATTCGCTTCGGCGAGGTGGCAGGAATCGCACAGAGCTGGAGGACATCTCCGAGGTCGAGTATCGCCAGCTGCGGCTGGAACGGGTCGTTCTGGTCTCGGTCTGGACATCCGGCCTCAGCGTGATGCGGACAACGCCATGGCTGAGCTGAAGCTCCTGGCCGAAACCGCAGGCTCTGGTGCTGAGGCCCTGGTGCAGCGCGCAGCCACCCAGACCCCGCAACCCATCGGGCGAGGCAAGGTGGAGGAGGTCGCTGGGGTGGTGCGGGCCACCGAGCCGACACCGTGATCTGCGACGGGGAGCTGCAGCCGGCAGCTGCGCAACCTGGAGGACCGCGTCAGAGTGAAGGTGGTGGATCGCACTGCCCTGATCCTGGACATCTTCGCAGCGCATGCGAAATCTGGTTGAGGGTAAAGCTCAGGTGGAGCTCGCCCAGCTGCAATACCTGAAGCAACGATTGCGCGGCTGGGGCGGCAACCTCCTCCGCCAGGCCGGAGGTGCCATGCTGCCGGCGCGGGGAATCGGCGCGGCGCCCTGGCGAGACGAAACTGGAGACAGACCGCCGTCGAATCCACCACCGCATCGCGCAGCTGCGACGCAGACTCCGTGAGATGGACGCCACCCGTGAGAGCAAGCGGGCTGAGCGGCGACGCAACCAGGTGCCGAGCGTTGCCATCGTCGGCTACACCAATGCCGGCAAGTCATCGCTTCAACCGGCTCACGGGAGCCGGAGTGTTGGTGGAGGATGCGCTGTTCGCACATTGGACCCGACGACCAGACGCACGGAGACCCGCGACGGTCGAGTGTTCACCCTCACCGACACCGTCGGCTTCGTTCGCCATCTTCCCCATGATCTGGTGGAGGCTTTCCGCTCCACACTGGAGGAGTCAGCCACAGCAGATCTGCGCCTTGCACATCGTTGATGCCCTCAGACCCAGACCCGGAGGAGCCCAGATCGCAGCCGTCAGCAAGTGCTGGCGGAGATCGGCGCGGTGGAGGTTCCCGAGCCGCTGGTCTGCAACAAGGCGCTGACCTGGCTGATGAGACACATTGTTGGAAGCTGCGCGCCAACCATCCCGGGTGCGTGGTGATCGGCCCGCACAGGACGGGACTCGACGAACTCGCAGCTGCGGTGAGGCGAAACTGCCAAACCCCGAAACGGAGGTGACGGCACTGGTGCCCTACAGCCGAGGAGACCTGCTAGATCGTGTTCACAGGACCGGAACCATTGAGGAACTTGAGCACACGGGAGAAGGCACCCGCATCCGGGTCCGCGTCCGCCCTGGCCTGGCTGAAGAGCTGAGCCCTTACCGTGTCTGAGGCTGCGGCCCGGATCTCTCCAACATGCGGTAACAGGCATCGGCGGTGGCGAACGGTCCGGTCAGCAGGCCATGGCGACGGCCATTGCCCAGGCGCTGGGGAGGGGACCCACCCTGGTGCAGGCTGGCACGGGAACGGGCAAGTCCCTGGGCTATCTGGCGCCTGCCCTGGCCCGGATCGTCGAACATGCTGAGACCATCGTCGTCGCCACTGCGACGTTGGCCCTGCAGACACAGCTGGCCACCTTCGACATTCCGGCTGCGCTTGATGCTGTGGAGGCCGTGACGGGTGACACGGCCCCGGGCAGCAGTGCTCAAGGGGAGGAACAACTATGCCTCGCCCGTATCGCGCCCGTGATGGGGTGCGTGAGGAGGGCAGGTACCCTGCTGCGTGGCTGAGCTCCAGGAGTCCCGTCAGGGAGACAACAGCCCATCGACACTGGGGATCGAGGGGTACTGGCCTGCGGGAATGGGCTGAGGAACAGCAGCTGCTGGATGGGGCTGCGGATCGTGATGATGCCCGACACTACCGCCGCAGCCTGGCAGCAGGTCTCCATTCCCACGTGAATGTCCTGCGCGGCCCGCTGCCCGTTCGGGTGAGTGTTTCGTGGAGAAGTCCCTGAGACCGCCAGCGCGTGACCTGATCATCACCAACCATGCGCTGGTAGCCATCAATGCCATGCGCGGGGGAACAGCCCTTTCCAGAATATGCGGCGCTCATCATTGATGAGGCCCATGAGTTGACTGCCGCCCGACCACCGCAGCCACGGGTGAACTAAGGTCGGGCCTGGTGGAGCGAGTCGTCAGCGCGCTGCCTGACCTGGCTTGACGATGACCTGGGGGTGACCTCGATGTCGTCGAGGAGTTCCGTGATGCGCTCGAGGACAGCCCCACGGAGAGGATCACCGTGAGATACCGCCTACTGCCGCTGGCCTGCGCTCGTCTCCGCGACATCTCCCGGAAAGCCATCAGCGACCTGAGGGATAAGGACGACGCCAACGCGCCCAGGCCATGGGGGCTCATGACGAGATCTGACATCTCAGAGCGGATCTGCCCTGGCTGGCAGATGAGGATGTGGTGTGGGTCAGTCAATCTGATCAGCATGGCGCAGCCGCCCACGTGGCTCGCTCTCAGTCGCGGCCTGCTCCGTGAGGAGATCTTGGACAGGCCACGACGATACCGCCACCTCCGCCACCTGACGCTTGGAGGGAATTTCAGGGCATTCGCCACCAGCGTTGGATTGCGCTGCGCAGATGAGCTCATTGATGGTGCCGCCGAGCCTCAGGGTGAACACATATGGCGAGGTCTGGACGTTGGCCCCTTTGACTATCGGCGTCAGGGCATCCTGTGCTGCTGCGAGTTACCCTCCCGGGAAGGGACGGTCTGGCAGGGAGGTGCTCTCCGAGATCGCTGAGCTGGTCTGGGCCGCAGGCGGGCGGACACTCGGGCTGTTCGTGTCCCGGCGCAATGCCCAGCAGGCCACAGCGCATTGTCGGCAGGCTCCCAGGGCTTACCTTTCTGCCAGGGCAGGATGCGCTTCTGAGGTTGCGCGCTCCTTCAGGGATGACCCGGCCACCAGCCTGTTTGGCACCATGTCGCTGTGGCAGGGGTGGATGTCCTGGAGAGACCCTGTCAGCTGGTGATCATTGACAAGATTCCATTTCCGCCTGATGACCCCTGATGCAGGCTCGCAAGAGGGCCGTTGATGAGTAAAGCGGGTGGGGCAATGGTTTCATGGTTGTCGCTGCCACCCACGCGGCGCTGCTGCTGGCTCAGGGAGCTGGCAGGCTGATCCGGAGGAGGATGACTGAGGGTGGTGGCGATCCCGATCCTCGTATCGTCACAGCCCGCTATGGAGGTTTTCTCGCCAGCTCACTGCCCGGATTGTGGCCGACGAAACACGGTGATGTGGCTGCGCAAGCCCTTTTGAGGCCGCGCGGCGCCGGGCAGAGGTCGTTGACAGTTGTCGCCGGGCTGCTCGTCGCGCCGACAGCATTTTTACAGACACCCAACCCGGCACCGCGCAGTGGGGAGAGGGAGACGTCACATGGAGATGCCGAGGGAGCTCAGATAGCTCATCAGGGTTGGTGGCCGAGTACGCGCTGCCAGGAGTGATGCCAGACGGGTAGTACTCGAAGTGCGGGGAGCCAAGCTGCGTCCGGTGTTGCCCACCACCGATCTTCTGGCCGGCTGACACTGGTCACCAACCCGACGGCAGTGCTGTTCAGGTGTGCATACAAGGTAGAGGAGCCGTCGGCTGCGCGGATCGCGTAACATAGTTTCCAGCCCACGAGCCGGCGTTGCTTGCTCACCACAGTTCCGGAGACCACTGCGTAGACAGATGTCCCGGTGCTTGCGGAGAAGTCTTGGCCCGTGGTAGCGCGACCAGCTTCCCGTTGCACTGAATGGGGAAGCTGACGCGGTATGTTCCGGATTTCAGTGGCGCTGATGCGCTGCCGACGTTGGGCGCTGAGGCTTTTGCGGTTCGAGGAGGAGCTGGCGGACGTTCCCCGCGAAGCTTTTCGTGATGGTTTCTGTGGAACTTGAGGGGCGGACAGCCGAACTCCTTGAGGAATATGGGCGGTTGTAGCTGCTGGAGATCTTGCCCCGTCGGTGTGGAACCCGGTAGCTGTCCCGGCCTGAGGACGCCTTTGCCCGCTTCGACGGTTCTTCTTCTGGCTCGTTCCAGAGCTGTCGAGGACTTCCGGCTATGCCCGTTACGGCTGGTGCTTGGATGACGCCGTGGCGGCGCCTCGGAAGAGGAATGCTCGAGGCGCAGCGTCGGGTGCGGTGCTCCAGCCGATCGTTCCGATGCTGCCAGCCAGGACCAGAGCCGCCAGTGGGCGACGCCAGGGGCGGGCTTCGCTGGAACTGCTCGGCGGGGGAGGCTCCTGGTCCGAGGACGTCACAGCCGCGACGGGGCTGGGCGGCTTCAAGAATCATGGCTCAGTCCTTTCGTTCGGAAGTGCTCTCAATCCTGAAGGTTTCTAAGGAAAATCTCAAATTTCTTTCAGGTTTCACAGCTGTTCACAGGTTGCTTCCGGGGCAAAACGCCCTCTGACTAGGGGTTTTGCCCATGATGCTTCACAGCGGATTCACAGCTTCTGTCCCTAGGCTGAGAGGTAGGGTGTGTATGCTCGATAAATATCGATGACAAGTTCGAATAAGGGTGGGTGGCCATGAAGCACCGTCATGAACCGATTCATGCGAGTGAGGATGGGCCCAAGGAGGTTCGTCTGGCGGGGAGGCAGCTGACCGTCCGGGAGATTCAGGGCAGTGGTGCTGCTCGCTCAGTGGTGGGTCCAGCCTGAGTCATCGGGGGATCTGCTTGCTGAGCAGGAGGTATGGCGTGTCGAGGCGGGAAGCGGCCCTACCACGGAATCTGCGAACTGGCCCATCGGACTGCGCGCTCCGCGTGGGTTCTGCAGGCCTTTGGCCTTCAGCTCTGCTGCGTGCTGGTGAATGGCGTTCCAGGGCTCCCACCCCACCGGGAATCACGGAGAACAGATGGGGCCCCGCGACGGCTGAGGCGTGCCACGATCACGGGCCGAGAGTTTTTGCTGCCAGATGCTCTCGTTCCAGAGCCAACCGCCCCTGACGTGACGTGGAGGGTCGGCGCGTCGCCAACATGGTCGATGCGCGTGTCCGGTCAGGCGGTATCCCCGATCCTGGGCATCCGCCAGAAGGCCCAGGTATCTTCCGAGAGCCCGCAGGGGGTCAGAGATCTCCCGGAAACGGGCGAGCCAGGATGTCCCGTGTACCCGCGGGTGCGGCCGGCTGCAGCACCAAGCCTGCGCCAGCAGGGTCTCACGCCAACAGGCCAGCAGTCCTCGCGACGATCTAGATAGCGATGCGGTGACCAAATTCTCATTGCGCTCTCCGAACCCTTCTTCGCGAGCGGCCCGCAGCTATCCGGATGGGATGGGGTGCGGGCTGACAAAACAACAAGAGGCCCTGGTCGGCTGACCAGGACCTCTTCTCAGTAGCGGGGACAGGATTTGAACCTGTGGCCTCCGGGTTATGAGCCCGGCGAGCTACCGAACTGCTCCACCCCGCGATGCCTGACCAACTATACAGGGGCGCATCAGGAGATCCAAATCACTGGCTCTGTCGGCAGGCTCAGAGTGTGGGATCCCCGGCTCTGATCACCTCGTAGGCTGTCCCAACCGCAGCCAATGGCGTGGCTATGCTCGTCATGGGTCCATAACTTTGACGCGGGGCCGGATGCTCGGCAGGTAGGCTCTGGCTAGATTTTCATCGCCGTCACAACGGGAGAAACGCAAGACATGGATCTGAACCGACCTGCCCGTCGCCTCACGACGATGCTTGGCATACTGCTGGGTCTGAGCCTCGTGCTGTCAGCCTGCACCGCTCCGGGTACAGACAATGATGAGCCAGTTGTGCTCAATGTCGGCGCCACTGCTGAGCCCTCAGGGGCTGGATCCCGCAACCACGACAGGAGCAGGAACGCTTGCGTTCTCCTGTACTAACGTCTACGAGACGCTCGTCGGATTGATGAGCAGGGCAACATCGCCTTTTGCTCGCCCGTTCGTGGAGCACGAACTCTGAGAGGAACGTCTACACCTTCTCCCCTGGAGAGTGGGGCGACGTTCTGCATCTCGCACACCAGTGGGATGCCGAGGCGGTCATCGCGTCCTTCAAGCGCACTCGCGACAACGAGAACAGCACGAAGGTCCTCAAGAGCCAGATGGGCCGCATCAAGGGAGATGCGTGCCGTCGACAAGCACACTGTTGAGGTGACGCTCACAGAGCCGAGCCACCGTGGCTTTACGACATCACCGGCAGCGCGGGCATCGTCTACGACCTCTCCGGCGGAGCAGGATCTCAACGCGAAGCCCGCTGGATCGGGACCCTATGTCTTCCAACGCCACGACATCGGCTCCACCGTCTCACTGGCCCGCAACGAGAAGTACTGGGGCACCGGCCCACGTGTGGATGAGGTCAGATTCAACTATTACGCCGATGCCAACGCCATGGTCACGGCGATGCTCTCCGGAGCAACTCGACATCATCTCGAAACCTGACGGTGCCGCAATCCGTGGATCAGTCTCCGACACCTCCGGTACAAGGTGCTGAGGAACAACAGACGGAGAGGTCGTGCTCGGCTTCAACCATGCGACCCCGGCTCTGAAGGACGTCAGGGTCCGGCAGGCCATCAACCATGCCATAGACCGCAAGGCCCTCCTCGACGGAGCCTGGGGTGGCAGAGGCACCTTGATCGGTTCGATGGTGGCCCCCGCTGACCCGTGGTATGAGGACTTGTCGGCCACCTACCCGTACGACCCTGCGAAGGCAAGACAGCTTCTGGCGGGGCTGGATACTCGGAGGGCTGTCGCTGCGGATGCGCGTCCCCAATCTGCCCTATGGGCCTCCGATACTCAAGATCGTGACTGCTCAGCTGGCTGAGGTCGGCGTCACCGTCGAGCCTGAGGAACTGGAATTCTCCACCTGGCTGGAACAGGTCTACATCAGCGAAACTATGATCTGACAGTCGTCGCCCATGTCGAGCCTCGGGACCTGGGCTCCTTTGCGAATCCGGACTACTACTGGCAGTACAACAACCCGCAGTTCGCTGAACTCATCACGGCAGCCGACAGCGCAGCCTCGGCCTCCGAGCAGAAGACCAGGTTGCGGAGGCGGCGAGGGCTGCTCGCCGAGACTGCTGCCGCTCACTGCTTTTCCTGCTGCGTAGCCTCGTGATCACCCACCGCCGAGATCTCGGGGTCGCCACGAAACACCACCGGCCTGTCCTTCGGCCCTCACTCACGTGGCCACTCAACGACTCAGTGTCTGCGTGATCTCGGGCGCGAGCCTGCTTGGCCTGCTGGCGGCCTGCTGGTTGCCTCGCTGCTGATCTTCCTGGCGACGAATGCCCTGCCGGGAAGCGTCGCAACGTCCTGCTCGGAACCCAGGCGGCCTGGGGAAGTCGCACGGCGTTGGAACAGAGACTGGGGGCTGAATCAGACCCCTCCTGCTGCGCTACGTGGAGTGGATCGGGGAGTCATCAGCGATTTCGGCACCACCCGCGATCAGGGAGCGTGACGTGATGGGGAGATCATGCCGAAACTGGGAATCCAGCATGGCTCATCGTCCTTGGCATGGCGGTGGCTCTGTTGATCGCTGTTCCCCTCGGCTCCTTCGCCGCCCTGAGACGTCGCGTGCCAGTCGGGTCTGCGGCCTCTGCCCTGTCATCAGGTGGGTCTGTCCATCCCGGCCTCTGGGCAGGGATGTGGGCTGGTAGTCATCTTCGCAGTCCAGCTGCGGTGGCTGCCGGCAGGCGCTATGTTCCGATCCGCAGGGCCTGGGAGGCTGGGCGACGCACATGGTGTCGCCCGTGACCTCACTTGCGCTAGTTCAGGAAGCCTGCTCGCCCGCTATATGCGACGCTAGCCGTCGAGGTCACAACGAGGACTGGTACCCGCACCGCGCAGGCCGTCGGCTGGAGCCGGCTGGGGGCGCTTCTCAGACACGGCTTTCGGAATATCGCGATCTCGCTGCTCACCGTCATCGGCCTGCAGGTGTCGACGCTGCTGGTTGGGGCCATCATCATCGAGCAAGTCTTCAGCATCCAGGGGCCTAGGGTCTCGCCTGGCTTCTGGCGGTGTCGCAGCGATCTCGTGCTGGTCAGGGCATCGTGTTGCTGCTGGTTTGGACTGTCTTGGTGATCAACTTCTGGTTGATGCCCTCTACCAGACCCTGGACCCGCGACTCGCGAGAACGGAGGCCAGCTCATGATGCGCCGATCCAATCTCATCTTTAGCGGCCTCTGCTGTCTGTCGTGAGTCTTGATGGGGCTCATCGGGCTGTTCTCGACTCCCAGCCCCCGGCTGCCATCACGGGTGGGTTGCGTGAAATACCCTCAGCAGCTCACTGGCTGGGGGAACCGATGGGGCTGGTTTTCGACATCGCCTCGTGCTGATGGCTGGAACCAAGCGACTCCCTGCTCGTCAGCGGTCTCCGTCGCCGTGGTGCTGCTGGTCGGCAGTCCCAGCTGGGGTGGTTGCGGGGATGAGCCGGGCTGGATGTCCCGCGATCATTTCCCAGTGGGGCTGACATCCTCTACGGATTCCCCGGCCCTGCTGCTCGCCATCTTGTTCGCGGCAGCACTCGGCGGATCGATTGGACTGCGTCGATGGCCATTGCCCTCTCGACGGTGCCCGCCTTCGTCCGTATTGCCCGCGCAGCGCTGCAGGTGATGAAGCTGGACTATGTCGAGGCAGCTCGACTGTCAGGAACCCGGTTCGGCAGATAGCTCTGCGACACGTCCTGCCCAATATCGCCCCAGTCCTCGGGGTGCAGGCCAGCGTCAGCGTCGGCATAACCATCCTCGCGAGGCAGGCTTTCTTATCTGGGGCTGACCTCTGGCCCCAGCGTCCCCACTCGTCGGATGCTGAGGAGGCGCAGGACCAGTTGTTTGTCGCCCCGTCATCGCATTGTGGCCTGGGGTTGCCGTGGTGATGGCGACCATGGGATGCACAATCTGCTGGGGGATGGGTTACGTGACCTCCTGGATCCGAGACTGCGGGAGCTGACGAACCTGCTGGAAGTGGAAAACCTTCCCGTGAATTTCGGTCGACGCCGGAAGACCGCCCTGTCGAGGTCTCATTCACCCTCGGGGATCGGGATCGTCTCGGCATCATCGGCCAGTCCGGCTCGGGAAGACGGTGCTGGCGCTCGCGATCGTAGGACTGCTCCCAGAGAACGCACCGTCAGTGGCTCCATCCGGCTGCTGGGCGGGGAACTGGTTGTCCGTCCCGGGCGGGGCTCCAGCCGTCTCCGTGGGAATCTGGTGTCAATGGTGCTTCCCAGAGCCCATGACGGCGCTGGACCCCCACCATGAGGTGGGGGCGTCAGATCAGTGGTCATCGCCCTCCACCACCGTGAGCGGCGAGGCCAGATCAGGGCATTGTCCTGGAGTGGCTGGGCCGAGTTGGCCTCGCCGAGCCGGAACGCATAGCGACTCCTATCCACATCAGCTTTCGGGCGGGCAGCGGCAACGCGCCCTGATAGCGATGGCGCTGGCCAACAGGCCCTCTCTGGTGATCTGCGATGAGCCCACCACGGCGCTGGACGTCATCGTCCGAGGCGCAGATTCTCGATCTCTGAACGACGAGTTCGCAGGCCGGGCGGAGCGGTGTTCGTCACCATGACCTGGCAGTGGTGCAACGTGTTCTGTCAGCGGGTGATCGTGATGCTGACGTGCGATCGTCGAACGGGGCGATGTGGGTGATGTGATCAATGCGCCTCAGCATCCCTACACTCGGGGGCTGGTTGCCTGCCAGGATCTCCCAGGTGGCTCCCTGTGGGAGGAGACTGCCCACCGTCATGACTACTGGGCGGGGGAGCCGTCGCGACGCCTCTGCTGGAGATGAATGAGGGTGGACGTTGTCTATCAGCGCGGTGCTGATCGATTTCAGGCCCTCCACCAGGTGTCGCTCTCACTGGTGCCGGGAGAGCGGGTCGGACCGTGGGGGATCGGAAAACTCAGGAAGACCACCATCCTGCCGAACTCTCCTCAGGCTGGTACGCCCATCAGCCCGGCAGATTCACTTCGACGGCAGGCGTATTGATGGCCTGCCAGACAGGCAACTGACCGACCTCAGAAGACGGGTCTCCCTGGTCTCTCAGGACCCCAACGCCTCCCTCAATCCCCGGATGAGGCTCTTGGACATCGTCGCCGAGCCTCTGCGCTCTCCATGGCAGCGCAAACAGCCAGCGAGGCGCAGTGGCTGCTGCAGTCGCCGAGGCGATCACAGTGTGGGCCTGGAAGAGTCCATGCCAGACGCTTTTCCGCATGAGCTCTCCGGCGGACGGCGGCGAGAGGTTGCTATGCGCAGAGCTCTCGTCAGCTCCCCTGAGATCCTGATTGCCGACGAACCAGTGTCCGCACTGGACGTGTCGATGCGCGTGCCCAAGTGCTGAATCTGCTGGGGGATGCGAGTTCGGGAACAGGGCCTGGCGATGCTGTTCGTCAGCCATGACCTGGCTGTCGTGCGGCATCTCTGCTAGCGGGTGCTTGTTGCAGATCGGGGCCGGATCGTCGAGGAGGGGATGGTGGAGGAGTCTTCAACCAGCCGAGAGATGCGACACCCAGCGTCTGCTGGCTGCCAGTGTCTCATCTGTAGCATCGTCCCAGTGAGCCAGGCGGGGGTAGCGCATGACCTGCCGTGAAGGCCCTGCTGCTAGAGAACATCCATCGCAGCCGTCCGCGTGCTGGAGGCCGCGGTCATCCAGGTTGAACACCATAAGGGAGCGCTGATGAGGCCAGTCTCATCGCGGCCCTTGACGGTGTCGAGCTGCTGGGAATCGATCTCGCACCCATATCACCGAGTCGGTCTTGGTTTGCCTCACCCGAGCTCACCGCCATCGGCGCCTTCGCATCGGCACCAACCAGGTCCGGCCTACCCGCCGCTGCGGCGGGTGGCACCATCGTGTTCAACGCGCCTGTATTCAATACCCGGTCCGTGGTGGAGCTGGCTCTTGGGGAGATCATCGCGATGGCTCGGCGTCTGGGCGACAGAACGCGAAGAACATGCATGCCGGCGTCTGGGACAGGAGTCGGCCTCCGGATCGCATGAGGTCCGACGCACTCTCGGCATCATCGGCTATGGGAACATCGGGTCGCAGCTGTCTGTGCTGGCAGAGGCGCTCGGCAGCGAAGGTGTACTTCGACCAGCCTGGTGGACCGGCGGCTTGCCTGAGGCGACGCCACGCGGGTCGACTCCATGGAGGAGCTGTTCACCACCTGCGGACCACATCTCCCTGCACGTCTCGACGGACGGGACGCCAGCGCTCACCCTGATCGGTGCGCGGGGAATTTAGCTTAGATGCGCCGCCGCACCTGTTCCTCGGCTTCTGTGCCGTGGAGGCGTGGGCGGACGTCGAGTATCCTGGCCGATGCGCTGGGGTCAGGGCGGCATGTCGCCAGACCGCCGTCGATGTGTTCCCCAGCGAGCCCAAAAGCGTGGGTGCCCAGAGGGCATTCGATGTCGCCGCTGCGGGGCATCCCGGATGTTCTGCTGACGCCGCGTGTCGGTGGCTCCACCCTGGAGGCTCAAGTCGATATCGCGGCCGTTACGTCGCTTTCGGAAGCTTGCCGACTGCACGCCTGCGGCAGCTTGCCTCATAATGCGATCAACCTTCGAGTCTCCGCACCGAAAGCCCGCGAGATCGGCGGATTCTTCACCTGCACCGCAACGTCCCGGGTGTCGCGGCCGCCTGAACCAGGTGCTGGCGGTGGCCTTAGCATGAACGTCCGCTCCCCAGCCGCTCGCGGCGTCGGGGAGACCTACGGCTAATACCGTCACCGATGTCTCAGAGGCCAGTCGATGGTCTGCTGGCCGAAATCCAGTCACTGGATTGGGACCGTGCCGGGTTCGCGTCATCTGGTCTGGGGATCGTGGGCCGCCGAGGCGACCCGTCCGGCGTGTCTCTCTCCTGAGGATCGGTCCTCGGCTGGCGGCCTCAGCCTCACCATCACCAGTTCGTGCGCAGCGGCCCGTTGGTGTGCCAGGCGCTTTGCCGTGATTACGGGCCGGTTCTCCATCAATGCTGGTGAACCGTCACCCGCCTCGCAGAACGATGATGTCGAGGGCTGCCATGTCGTGAAACTGCAGGTCGGGTTCGCAGGCGATGTCCACTGACCCCTCGGCCGCAACATGTAGTTCCAGAAATCATGTGCGCGTGTGCGCCAGCTCTCACGCGCATCAGGTCCACGAGTCCTGCCCGCGCCCACCGTGCTCACCCACTCTGAGACCTCTGCATAGGACAGGGAGGCGTCGGACGGCTGCGACACCTGACTCGTGTGGATCTGAACTGGCATTTCCAGGAATGGACCGGCCAGTGAAGGCTGCCGCTTACTGGCCCCACCAGCGGCGAGGCTGAGCGCAGGAGGCGGGACCACGGCAGCGCGATCTCGCCCTCCACACCTCCAAGGCGAGTGGTGGCGTGCAGGCACCCCGCGCAGATAATTGGCTGTGCCGTCGATTGGGTCGATGAGTCCCACAGCGACGGTCTTGGACTCTCCTGAATCCTGGGCTCCTCACCGTGCCGCGTCGCGCGAGCCGGGTGCGGGACAGGTCCGTCGGATCGACTCCTCGACGGCGGTGTCGGCCTCCGTCACGGGTGTATGGAATCCGGTTTGGTCGGCGATCCACATGGTCCTGGAAAACTTTGAAGCCGGCTCATGGAGAGATGGAGTCGGCGTCGTCGGCCATCACGTGGAGCCAGACGGGCGTCGTCGTTAAGTGCTTTGCTGGCGACCATGCTCCTAAGTTGGCCCAGTCCGTGAGGATCGGGCGAGGCCCGCTCCATCCGGCGAAAGGGTCGGCCTCGCCGCATCGAGGTTTCCATCGGCGACAGCGGCGTCAGCCCGCATTCGGGGGCGGAGGTCGTGCCGATCGCCCGTGGAGCGAGTCGAGTGACGTACTCCGCCCAGGTCGGGAAGGCCCCGACGAATGACTCCGGTTTCACGCTGGCTGATGCCGAAGGGCAGCGCACTCCTGGGGTGTCGATGATCCAGCCGCTCACCCAGCGAGTGCGATTGCGCGCCGGATGTCGGTGTGGCGGCCCTACGTCTTACCTCGCTGACCTCACCCGTCCGCCCGCACTCGCGGGCACCGGGCATTGACCGGGTTGACTTCACGCCCAGATGCCTGAGACGGTTGTGAGACCATCCAGCACCTCAGGACGGGCCGAGATCCCGCCGGGCCGTGTCCGCCACGATCGGCACCTTGAGGAGGGCTCATAAGCGGCCATCGAGCTCCCGGGAAAGCGAGATCAGCTTTGTGGGGCACAGCACAGGAGTGATCTTCGCGTCGTATGCGGCAACCAGGATCCGGTCAATCATGCCCATGCGCGGCTGAGGGATCGGCGAGAGCGGTCACGATCATCAGCTGATCAGCGGCACGGGCTGAGCGATGGAGCCGTTCGAAGGTATCGGCGTCGTCGGCTGACCGGCGCGCAGCCAGGTGAGCCGCTCCTCAGCCTCACGATCCGCGCCAGCGTGCCCTCGGTTCCGGAGACATCCCCATCAGCCGCACTCGATCCCCGACGATAACGGCCTTGCGGCCCAGCGCACGCCTCGTGCCTTGGTCGCCGTCACAGCTGATACCACCTCGCTCGGCGGGCAACGGTGCCGTCGGTCGATTGAAGGCCACGAGTGCGACAGGGGCGTCGCTGTAGTCAGGGGCGTTCCGCTTGGTGCGTGGCCTGCTGCGGCGGCGTGGTCTCTCGAAGGCCCGCGTGATCATCATGCCGGCGGGCCATCAGGCGGCTCACCAGTGGCCCATCGGGTGAAATCCGGCATGGTCTTTGCGACGCATCAGGTCGTCGCTAACACCCCCGCCGGGCGAGGGGCCAGAGATGGCGGCGAAGTGAGCGTGCGATGGTCCGCATAGCTGCTCAACTCGGCGTCGCCCGAAGAGAGGTGGTCCACCTGCCAGCTCCAAACCGTCAGGAAGCTCCGTCACACGGCTTCGAGCTTGGACGGCTCAGCCACTGGGGCGGCCCGGCCGATCGGTCTCATGCCCGCGGACGTGTGGATACGCCCGTGATACGTGAAAGTGCCGGCGTGCCAGGGCGCAGGGGCTGCCACGGTCAGGGCGTCAGCCAGAGGCGCGATGCAGATCCATCAATGGCACGTAGCTGCTGATGGGCGCACGGTCACTTGATCCGCGGGTGTGACAGCACACATGGCCTCGGCGATCTCAAGGAACGCAACACCCGGTTGAAGACTGTCGCTGAGGCCAGCCAGGGTACTGCCACCGTACCCGTTGGTCGCCGCCCCGCTGCAGAAAAAGACCGCGGCATTCGTCAGGTCGGGCTCAATCATGCTTCACGTCCTGCAATCGGGCCGGGAAGCACTGCCCAGAACTCAGGGATCCGGTTCCGTCACCGTCACCCCACAGGACCGCAGCATGGAATTGTCATCGGATAGTGTGGGCGGGAGGGGCACGGCGCCTGTGGCCTGACCGCAGACCTCCGGGAAGTCGTGGGGCGACAAAGAAGCGAGCCTGAGGATAGAACTGGCTGGATGCTGAGGCGTCAATCTCCACCAGATCAACCGGTGACAGCTCTCCTGGGGTGATCACCAAGGGCAGGGCATCGCCTGTCACAGTCACCCCAGTTGTCGCAGGCCATCCAGAGCCCCTCTCACTGGGGCGCTGGCCCAACATGCGAATCACCCACGACGCGTCGGACCCTCGGCAGCCGCCATGGGGAGACGAAACGCATAACGGTGCCAGCGGGCCGCAGTCGATGCCGCTCCGGCAGCCATGGAACCGAGCTGGGGAGTGACTCTCGGTCTCCGGGGGCCACCTCCTCCAATCCCGGTTCCAAGGCGACGCGAGGCAGATCATCAACTCCGAGGTCACGGGAGGTCAGCACACCGGTCAGCAGTGACGGGGAGGATGCAAACCCAGCTTGAGGACAGGGCCCGGTTCGTCTCAGACTTGGAACCGGGCACCTTCACCGTCCCAACGGCCGAGGCGGCCGCAGGAGAACGAACGCCATCGGGAGAGGCCACCGCCCGCTTCGTGGTGCGTCGAAGACGTGCCTTGGCGTGACGGGCCTGCTGACGTCGCCAGGAGGCGCTGGGGCGTCCTGCAGGTCTTGGGTCGCGAGCCGCGGCCCCAGAAACCCACACAGGTCAGGACCTCCGGGCGCTGGGCCTGCCTCTCATCGTCGTCGGCGTCTTTGCCGGGGCAGGCCACAGCAAGGTTCAGTGAGCTCGCCGCGGTCGGCAGCAGTGCCGGGCGCCGGCCGATGCCAGTGGAACATAACTCACCCAGGACCTCGGTGTCCGCAGATCGGATCCAGGACTCGGCGCGCTCTGGGATGTGAGAAGAATACTGGGCGGGAACAACTCGCTGCACTATCGCTGGAGCCACCCGGGGGTGAACCTCTCGGCCTCAGCAATGTCAGCGGGCGATGCGACCTTGCGGACGCCGTCGGCTGTGAAGGCGCTCGCAAACGGGCTACAGGCTGGGAAGCGCTAACAGACTCATGTAACCAAACTTACCCATCAAAAGAGGCGAAGTGGCACCAGGGACATGAGATTCCCCGACGTGGGTGATCTCAAGCCGATGAACTTCGTCGGGGCATCCGCGAACGGCAGGACTACACCAGCTGGTGAGCGCCTGGGTGGGAATAATCCAGCTGCTGGAGGGTTGCCGCCTACATATTCTACCGCAGCTCTGCTCTTGGACGCTCCGACGCCATTTGGGCCCTTGCTTCCGATGTTCTTCCTGATGGAAGAGACGAGCACCACCACGCTGGACGCCGCCGAGCGGCCTGGCATTCAGAGGGCTTTGAGCCACCTCGGCAGCCTGTATTCGGCTGCGCTGAAATGACCCGGAACCCGGCCGACGCCGAGGACATGATGCAGGAGACCTACGTCAAGGGCTCTGCGCGGGCGCGACTCCTTCACCCTGGGTACGAACATGAGGGGCATGGCTGTATGCACTCCTCCCAAGCTACCTTCATCAACTCGTACCGGGAGGCAGCCCGCTCTCCGCAGCTCAGTGATGATGAGCAGGTCTCGGACTGGCAGCTGGCCAAAGCAGCGTCCCACGATTCGCGGGGGCTGCGCTCGGCGCGGAGATGGAGCGCTCGACAAGACACCCGACTCCGTTGTGGCTGATGCGATGGCGAGCCTGTCCGAGAACTACCGTCTCGCGGTCTACCTCTCCGTGTCGAGGTTCAGCTACAAGGAAATTGCCATCATCATGGACACCCCATTGGAACCATCATAGTCGCATCTGAATCGCGGCCGGGCGCAGCTGCGCGAGGGCCCTGGCCGATTACGCCGCGGGCGGGGCATCGGGGGTGAAAGTGATGCCTGATCCTGACTATGTGGGGCCACGATCATGATGAGCGTGACTGCATGCGGGCATTGGAGGCAGTTCACGCCTTCCTGCGAGGCTTTCCTGACACTGATGCAGATGAGGTTCGGCATCATCTGCATGCCTATGACTGTGTGGAAACTTCGAGATTGAGACCACCATCACGCAGATGATGCCGCCGCCAGCTTCCTGCTCCGTCCCCGATGCGCTTCGTGCCCGTCTCACCACCCTGCCTGTCCAGATGGACACGTCGTCCTCCGAAAAATCAACACCCCGTCCCGGACGGGGGAACGGGGGTGTGTCATATCCACGGCATCCAGGCGTTGGGGCGCTTCCCGTGGTTGGCCTTGTTCTTGCGGCGCGCGCGTCTTGCGACCGGTCTTGCCGTGGGTCTCCTGCTTCAAGTTGCGACGCAGCCATTGTGCCAGATGCCCGTGGCGCCACCAGCTCAAGGGATGGCAGAGTTGGGTCATGGCGATGACGCAGTCCGATGAGACTACCAGATGCCGATTGGCTGCTGGCCTGAAAAGCCAATGGCATCTGCTGAGCGATCTGTCATTCTCGGACCTGCTGCTCTGGGTTCCCGAGGAAGACGGCCTCGACTGTGAGGTCTTCACCTGCATAGCCAGGTGCGGCCAGTCGACAGGACCGACGGCACTGGGAGGACGATGTCATGGGGAGCGAGATCGCCTATGAGCTTGACCATCGGGTCGTCGTCGCCTAGCTGACCCAGGAGATCTGTGAGACCAGCGACAATGCCCTGTCTGCGGGGATCCCCGTTGATGTCTGAGCTATTCGGTGATTCGTGGCGGACGATGCATCGCCGTGCTGGAACGGCATACCAACCAGATGGGGATGCGTGCCACCCGGGCGCTGGAGGAGAGCTACCTCGAAGCCGCCGACATCCTGACGAGCATGCTCCTGAGGGACGGTTCCCTCTCGCTCCTGTCTCGGACAGGCACTGGCCCCAGGGTCTGTGATGGGGTGTTGCGCGTGGAGCAGGGGCGGGCGCATCAGCTATGCCTCTTAACGCGATCACTGCGTTTCGGCGTCTCGGGGCGCTTGGGGATATCGCCGACGAGGATTTTCCGTCCCTGATTCGTGGCCTGATGCGTGGGGTGGAGTCCGTCGGGCAGACCATCCAGGCCGACCTGACCAGGCAGGTGAGCGTGGTGGTGGATGTGGAACAGCCCCGTGCATCAATGCGTGCCGTGGTGTTTCCGCTCCAGGTTGAAGGGGAGAAGAGAGGGGCTCTCGTGCTGTGCCGCGACACTACGGATCTGCGTACCCGAGATCGGATGCTGGTGACCAAGGATGCCACCATCCGAGATATCCATCATCGTGTGAAGAACAATCTCCAGACCGTGGCTGCGCTTCTGCGGATGCAGTCTCGCCGCCTCACATCAGTGGAGGGACGCGAAGCGCTGCGTGACGCCAATCGCAGGGTCGCATCCATAGCCCTGGTGCATGACACCCTGAGCCACGCCATCACGGATGACATCGCCTTCGACTCTGTCTGCGACCGCATCCTCCATATGGTGGGGGATCTGGCCTCGACGGCGGGAGCTGTTGAGGGCAAGAAGCGGACGAGAGCTTTTGGTGAGATCCGGTCTGAAACAGCCACCTCCCTGGCGATGGTGATCACGGAGCTCTGCCAGAACGCCATCGAGCATGGGCTGAGCAGCGCCTCCGGGAAGCTGGAGATCCGTCCGCAACGGGATGCCGAGCATCTCGTCATCGATGTTGTGGATGACGGCGCAGGTCTTCCGGATGGCTCAGGCTGGGAGACCAGACCGGTCTGGGGCTCGCGATCATCTCAGCCCTTGTTGGCGACCTGGGCGGGAAGCTGGAACTCGGGAACTTGCCAGACGGATCGGGGGACACGCCCGTCTGATCCTGCCTACCGATGTGTGGCGCGGTGGCGAAACATCAGCCCGCGCTTTTGAGGATGAACGCTGGATATATCAATGCGAGACGCGGCAGGGGTTGTTGGCTGCGTTGGTGCCGGTCAGCCGTGGGCTCGGCTGCGTGCCCTCACTGCGCTTCATGGCGTCTCTCATCCTCGCTCATTCCTCCCAGACGCCATGATCCTGCCCGGCCTCGACAGCCAGGCCAGGCACTGATCTTTGACCTCGCATCGCTGGCAGACCTATCTTCGCGTCCTCAATCTGCTGGAGTGCCGGGGCCGGTGTTGCCGACAGGGAAAGGAACAGCTCCGGGTCCTCCGTCGGGCAGGCTGCCCTGTGGCGCCAGTCCATGAATGGCACTCCTTTTGGTTAGTGAGTCGTTCGAGCGGAGAAAAGCTTACTCCGGTCGACAACGATAGACAACCCCGCCGCGCCGCGCCGGTCGTTGCAGAAGGGCCCCTGCGGTTATCAGATGAGTCTTCCGGCGCCCTCCGAGGGGTGCGCCACGAACCAGGTGGGAGCGGTGAATCCCGCTACTGCAAACGCCCTTTCAACAGCCTCCCCCGATGGAGCTGCCGTCACCGCTTCGGCACCAGGCGATGATGCATCCGCCGACCACGGTCATGCGTGCTCGAGCGCTCCTGCCGTTTTGGCGGCGGTGACGGCCAGATCCACCGTCGGGACCGTGATTTCATAATCATCACGCATAGAGGCATGCGAGGCGTCAAGCAACCCAGGCAACTCCTCCAGATGCCCCTGCAAAGCTAGTGTGAAAGCCAGCCTGGCTCGCTCATTCTCAGTGACCACATGACGGACCCTGCGACGCATCTCTCATCCGGTAATTTCCTAGAGCCGCCTCAAGTCATCGATATCGCGGAGCATGGAAGCTGAAACAGCCGGGCAGCCTCCTCACCAGGTGGCTCTCCGCTCACCACGTGCTCACCATCGACATGGCTCGCCTGGTGTGTGGGTGTCCACACCAGGATTTCAAACCCTTGGGCTGAGAGGCAGGGGAACGAGGGTGGCCTCCAGGGTGCGGCAATCCAGGAAAAGCCCTGTCTCGCGCTGACACAGCGTGCTGGCTGCCTGGTCAAGCAGACCCGTCGGAGCCCCAACATACTCATTCTCGGCGCGTTGGGATAATTTCGCCCGCTCTATAGGAGATATGTCCAACTCGAGAAGAGGTCACGGGCGGCCGCCATCACGCGCCTCGATGGCTGCAGAACTGGACAGACCAGCGCCGAGGAACGTTCGGAGGACAGCACCAGGGTAGTCGGGCTATGCGATGCCCTGCTGTCGCAGCGCCACAGCACCCCTGCGGGATGGGCGCTCAACCTCCCCGGCCTGGGGCCAGGTCGCTGATCGGCATCCGTACCGTCTCGTCAAGGTCGATTGCGCGCATCACGATGAGGTCGTCGCTGCGGCTGCCGGCCGCGACCAGGGCACGCTGCTCCAGTGCGAACAGAGTACGAAGCCAGTCGTTGTAGTCGGTGTGTTCTCCGATCAGGTTGACCCGTCGGGCGCAAACCAGATTCCCTCGGGGGCGGACCCCGTCAGATCGACGTAATGCGTCGCCACCACATGGGCGGTGGTCATGAGTCACTCCTTTTCATCCTCCAGGTGTACAGAGCATTCAGCGAGGCTGAGCGTAGTCGGCGGGCTGGCGCTGGTGATGTCGTGATGATCATCTCTCCTCCCGGGATGATCTGATTACCCTGCCAGCTCCTGTCGACCGATATGTATATGTCTCCAGGCCCCAGCGTTGTTCATCGGGTCTTCGCTTTGCTGCTGATGGACTTCAACGACCACGGAGGCTGCGACCACGGTCTGGCCACCGGGTCATGCGCAATGCCAGATCAGTGTGGATGGAGACAGCGTTCGGGAGATGTGCCGAGATGAACGGCCATGGCCCCTGGTTGGCAGGCTCATCCTGCACGAAGCGCCGGTCGGAGACGTGACGATAAGCGCTCCAACTGCGCCATCTCCTGCAGGAAGGGGATACAGCCGCTCCAAAGGCGATAACAGCCACCTTCTTCTCCAGCCAGAGCTGGGCGCGACAGTTTACCAGCTCCCAGCGGATCTTCCCAGACCACCAGCACCCGCTCTACCTCCGACGGATCGGTGATGCTCGAGTCATCAAGCACGGGGTCCCAGGGCCGGTGGTGAAATCACTCCGGCATGGAGGCAGCCTGCTTGCTGCAGCATGCATCGACTTTGAGTTGCGATCTACCACTGGTCGGTGGAAGTTCACAAAAGGCGTGCTGGCGCAGCGGGTGAGATAGCTGGCACGCGGTGGAGGCTGGCAGACTGCGAAAGCATTCTCAGCACATAGCTGGAGCCAACGTTCGATCCGCGCGGAGCTGTGATCAGGGGCCCTGGCCCTCGAAGCCATGCGCGCAGCAGCTACCCAGACTTCTGATCCCATTTGGCCTGGCCGGAGACCACGAACTCGTCGGCGATGATCTGGGCGCCGTTCGCAAAATCGCCGAACTGGGCCTCCCGCAGCACCAGCGCATTGGGTCAGACACTGAATAGCCGATATTCAGAAGCCAAGCGCGGCATACTCGCTGAAGCGAGTCATGGGCGTCGAATGTCGCTCTGGTCATCGGTGAATGTTTGAGTGGAACCCAAAGCCTCGTTTGCGACCCGGTCACGATGGCGGCGAGTCGCTGAGAGAAGGTGCCGCCCGTGGTCTGACCGGTCAGGCGCACGGGGGCGGCCTTGCGCAGAACACCGAACCGATTTGCCCAGCAGCTCTGCCGTAGCCCAGTCGATCGGACCATGGAGGATCTGTTCAGTGGGCTCAAGCTGCGGGAGCACCTTGGGGTGTGGGGTGAAGCCCTTCGGCAGAACAGTGTGAACCTCGCTGATCCGATACATCATCTCGGGGTGATCTGCGTCAGATTCTGATCCTGCTTGGCGGGGTAATGAGGAACCCGCTGTGTTCCTCCTGCGCAGTCCCGGGTGTTTGGCGTCCTGACCTCCTTGAACACGTTCTCAAGCGAGCTCGGAACTTGTTCACATCCTCGGCATCTGCCATGGAATGTCGCCCGCCGTGACCGTGGCGGCCGCGTGAACGGACGTTTCTGCGTGTGAGATCGTACATTCAGGGGCTGAGTGAAACTCGGGTCGTCGCCCTCGGTGTGGCCCGCGGCGTCGGTAGCAGACGGGTCTATCACAACGTCCTTGTGGAAACGCTCGCGATATGTGAACGCGATCCGTGCGGCGCGGATGCAGCAGTCGGGATCGTCGCCGTTGACGTGCAGCACGGGGCGGAGATCGCCTTAGCGGCGTCGGTGCAGTAGGTGGAGGAGCGGGACTCTATGGGAGCGGTGGTGAACCCGACCTGGTTGTTGACTACGACGTGAATGGTGCCACCAGTCTTGTAGCCACGCAGCTGGCTCATCTGGAGGGTCTCGTAGACCACGCCCTGTCAGAAAATGCTGCGTCACCGTGGAGGAGGTGGGAAGAGACCGGAAGTCGTCGGCTCGATCATGTCCTGCTTGGCGCGGGCGTGCCCTGCAACACAGGGGTTACTGCCTCCAGTGCGATGGGTTCGCCGCCACTGAGGTTTTGATGGTGTCGCCATTGCTGGCCTCGAACTGGCCCTCGGAACCGAGATGGTGCTTGACGTCCCTGTGCCAGAGACATCAATGGTTCCGTCGAACTCCTGGAAGATCTGCGCATACTTCTTTGCCGAGGCGATGTTCGCCAGAACATTCAGGCGAGCACGATGGGGCATACCAATGCACCTCATCCAGTTTCTGTGACGCAGCCTGCTGGCGATTTCAGTCCAGCAGGACTATCGCGGCCTCACCGCCCTCGGGGAGAAGCGTTTCTGGCCGACAGAATTTGGTCATGCAGGAAGGTCTCGAGACCTCAGCCTCATTCAGTTTGTCGAGGGGCATGCATGTGCTCCTCATGGGTGAGGGGCTGCCGGAACCTCAATGCGCTCCTGGAACCATTCCCGCTGCCTCGGATCTGCATGTGCATGTACTCCTGGAGCCCAGGGTCCGGCGGTAGGAGTCCTGCAGGATGCTCAGGATCTCACGCAGCACCTGCTATGACCCGACGCACTCACCTGCAGAGGTGCCGACAGCAGAGCTCCCGGTCAGGTCCCAGATCGACGGGCCATGGGTCTCAACCTCAGGTCCTCATGGGAACGCTGTCGGTATTCGAGGGGGTCGGTGTCTGCACCAGATGCCCACGGAACGGTGAGCGTTGATGGGCTCCAAAAACCCGACGCTGCTTGGTGACCTGGTTGGCGCGATGCGCTGAGATGTCCTGGCTCCAGCGCAGGGGCTCATCAGGGGATGCGAAAGCGCTGCGAGATCTTGTCGTAGAATCCGTCCCTCGCCCAGGAGCAGTTCGTGCATCACTTTCAGGAACTCACCGGACTGTGCGCCTGGATGACCCGGTGATCGTAGGTGGAGGTCAGGGTTGTGGTCTTGGAGACCCCGAGGTCGTTGATGCGGGAGATCGATGTGCCCTGGAACTCTGCAGGGTAGTCGATGTTTCCGACCCCCAGGATGAGGCCCTGGCCTGTCATAAGACGCGGAACAGGTGGTTGAAAGATTTGCTCCGTCCCGCCGGGATTGGTGATCGTCGCGGTGGTGCCACGAAGTCGTCGACGGTCAGCTCCCGGCGTGCGCGGGGAGATCAGCTGCTCGTAGTCGGCCAAAACTGTCCGAGTCCCAGGTTCTCGCACCTTTGATGTTGGGTACCAGAAGCTGGCGGGTGCCATCTGTCTTCTTGAAATCGATGGCGATTCCCCAGGTTGATTGCCTGATTCTCTCATGAGGTGGGCTTTCCATCAATCACGTCAGAGGCGTTGTTCATCGCGGGGAACAGCCGAAGGACTGGATCATGGCGTGAGCGATCAGATGCGTGAAGCTGACTTCCCACCCTTCGAGTTTCAGGAAATTGTTGATCACGGTGCGCTGGTCGATCACCAGTTTCATGGGAACTGAACGCACCGAGGTTGCTGTCGGCACGCTGAGCGAGGCATCCATGTTCTTGGCGGTGCGCATCGGGGGCGCCGCGAAGCACAGTCATCTTGAGGGCCGCGTCACTCCGGAGCTGGGCGCAGGAGGGGCTCAGGGCAATTGGCCGACAGAACCTGCTCCGGTCCCGGGGTCGACGAGGACTCGCAGCTGGTTGGCTGGACCGAGCTCAACCGATCAGTTGGCTGCTGGTCGGATGAGGCCTCGTCTTCTGATCGGTTGCCGGGTGAGCTGGCTCTCCAGGGGCGGCAGGGGCCCCTGCCTCGTGGGGAGACGGGTCCTTCCCAGGTCTCTTCTCCGCTGCAGAAGAACATCCTCCATGTCTCGTCCACTGAGGTGGGATCTGTCTCCCATTGCTCTCGCATCTCGTCGATCAGCCAGAAATTCGCCCCGAAGGCGTCAGTCGAGTCAGGTGGTTGACATCTTTGCCAGCGGCCAGCGCCACTATCCTTACGTTGAGACTACTTTGGGTGGGGCAGCAGGCTTCGTCGCCCCGTGGCCCAGACAGCGAACTTCCCCGGTCGCGTCCGCCGTATCACGACCGGCAGCGTGCCAGGCCAGTGCTGCGGTGAATCCTGTCAGCATCACCAGCAGCACATTGCGGGCGATCAGGGTTGAGGTGTCAAAACCTGAAGCGTAGGGCGTGCCCATGATTCCATAGGCGCCCCAGGGGTAGGTGTACTGCGTCAGGATCGCGACAGCCAGCAGACCCAGGGGCGATCAGGCGCCCTGGGCCGTTTTAGCCAGTCGTCAGAGCCGAGAGCAAGCAATGCAACGAAGGGCCTGCAAGCCACTGCACATGTGCGTCGACAAGGTCTTGACGCGATCACCGTAGCCAACACTCACTGCGGAGGACGAAACAGGATGGCTTGGGTCTGCTGACGTGCGGCATTCCGGGTGCGGAACAGTCTCCAGGTGAGCGCTGCGGTTAGTATCAGAGAACCGATGGTCAGCACCGTTGAGAAATGCAGCATCGTGCTGACACCGGGGCCGAACAGCTCGATGGCGTTGTGGTTTAGCTCAGCCCTGACCTCCCAGGCCGTCTCGTGGGTGAAAACCCGCATCACCAGACGGGGGCGTCGCCGGTACCGACTCGATCTGTGAGGCCTCGAGAGGACTGCCGGGTGATGGTGAAGATGGAGCGTGACCAGCCGCCGAACGGCAGGGAGGCCAGCGAGGATAAACCTGCCGAGCAGCGAACCCCACCAGCCTGTGGTGCCCGCTTCGACGAGGATTGGGGGCCGCCAAGGGCCGTGAGCAACGCCGGCACGCACGATGGCTGCCCCGGTCGATCAGCGCCCAGAGGCATGGGGTGTGCGCGCCAGCCAGAGACAGGCCGGGCGCGACTGCGGCGGCGGTCAGGGATATCGAAGCGGAACCACGCAATCGGGCCGCAGGCGCCGATGGAACAGGATCAGAACACCGTGGCGCTGGTTGTTCCATGCCGAAACAGGAAGATGGCCACCAGGGCATCCAGCGGAAACGTGGTTGCGGCGAAACCGCCAGCCGGGCGTCGTGCGCTCCCGTCCCGCAGTGGCAAAGCGGCGACGAACCACGGCGACATTAAGGATGCCTGCTGCAGAGAGGCGGCAGAGGGCAGAGTCTGGGCCTGACCGGTGCAGCACCGCGGACAGAGCGATGGCGGCAGGAATGTGCCGCCATGAACAGAACGGGCGGGTATCCCACCTGCCAACGTGTGCAACAACTCCAGGAACCACACGGCGGGCAGTGGGTACTCGTCATCACGCCTGGCCTCAGTGCCCTGAGGCATCGCTCATCCGTTATTCCACCCACGAGGGCGCATGACAGCCAGTAGTTGTAGTAGGAGACGTCATTTTGGACAAAAGCTGACGGATGGAATCTGCCACAACCACATGTGTTCAGTCGGCGTGTGATGAGGAACAGCAGCGTCAGGACAACGCCATGCACCACGCGGGAGGCGCGGCCTTCGAGGGATGTGGTCTCGGTGACAAGCGCTGACCCGCGCGAGGGGCTCAGGTGTTGCCGACGATCAGGTGTAGCGCCCCGCGGTTCGAACCTCGGCACCGCCTCCGGAGGCGGTGCTCTATCCCTGAGCTACGGGGGGCTCCGACGAGGAAAAGGCTAGCGCAACGGGAAGTGGGTCTGCAACCTCAGACACTGGTCAGTTCGGAAAGGTTCATCGACTCCGGGCGGCTCTCTGGCAGCTTTCGACCATGACTCATACTCACATCGCGGGTTCCATCCATGCGGATGTCATGAACTGTTACAGTGGCTCTCTCTTCCTCCAGTTTTAACAATCTGCTTCCGGGGTGTGACCGGTCGGAGCGCACCGTGACGAGCAGGGGCAGATCACGATCGGCGGAGTGAGCCTGCCGGAGCTGGCGGCTGCGCTGCGCACTCCGCCACATCATTGACGAAGGACTTCCGCACTCGGGCGGGGACTTTCGCGACAACTTCAGGGGATGGAAGGTCTACTACGCGGGCGAGGCGCTGCTGACCCGCGCGCTGTGGCTGATGGGTGGCTGAGGAGGGCCCTGTGCCTGGACGTCACCACCATGGGTGAGATGAGATCGCCCTGGCGGGTGGGATGTCCGCCGAGCGTCTCGCTTCCGGCAACAACAAAATCTGCGGAGGAGATCCGCTTCGCACTGGAGCGAGGGGAGTGGGACGCATCATCGTCGACTCCTTCCACGAGATTGATCGGATCGAGGGACCGCTGGCGAGAGGCTGGATGTGGTGGCCCAGGTGCTGGTGCGCGTCACCACTGGTGTGGAGGCCCACCCAGTGAGTACATCCCAACTGCCCACGAGGACCAGAGTTCGGACTGTCGATCCTCGAGGGGCACGCCTCTGGCGGCCTCGTCAGGTGTCAGTCGTCACCCGTGATCGAGCTGCGGGGATTCACAGCCACATGAGTCTCATGGATCTTCGAGGACCCACGGCTCGAGGTGGCGATTCGGCGCACCCTGAAACTCGCTCACCAGTTCCGCACTGCAGCAGGCATCGGTTGGCAGAACTCGATCTGGGCGAGAAGCGGCATCGCCTACACAGGGGCTGACAGTCCCAAGCCGACGGTGGGCTCGCCCAGAGCCTTTGAGGAGATCCTGGAACATGAGTGCAGGGGCTTCGGGCTGTCCGCGAGTCGGCATCGGGCAGGCGGAGCCATCTGCGGCCCGGCGGGGTCGCCCTCTACGAAGTCGGCACCGTCAAGGGCCGTCGAACTGGAATCTGGCCGGTCCCGCACCTGTCTCGGTGGATGGAGGGATGAGCGACAACATTCGCGCCCAGCCCTGTATGCGGCAGTACTCCTGCGCCCTGGCCAACCGTGTCTCGGAGGCGGGCCGGTGCTCGTACGCAGGTCGTCGGGAAGCACTGTGAGGGGCAGCGACATCCTGATTCGCGATGTTTTCCTGCCCCGGGATGTCGTTCCAGGGGACCTCGTGCCGTCCCCAGGTCCGGTGCCTACTCTCGGTCGATGGCGAGTAACTACAATCAGCTTACGAAACCGCCCCCTGCTGTGAATGGTGCGCCAGGAGTTGTTCGCACCCTCCTGCGGCGGGAGACCTTGGAGACCTGATGCGACGCGGGACGTGGGGGTGACTGTGGGGAAACGAATGCGCAACTGAGGGTGGCGCTGCTCGGCGCTGGGGTGGTGGGCTCTCAGGTGGCCAGGATCATCACCCATGAGGCAGAGTCGCTGCGACAGCAGATTGGTCGTCCAGCTGGAACTCGTCGGGATCGGGGTCAGACGCTTGGATGAGAACGCCCAGGGAATTGATCCGGCCCTCTTCACCACAGATGTGGACGCGCTGGTGACTCGTGGGGACCTCACGACTTGGTCGTCGAGGTCATCGGCGATTGAGCCCGCCGGTCGCTGCTGATGGCGGCCAGCGAACGCAGGTGCCTCCGTGATCACCGCCAACAAAGGCTCTGCTGCTGGCTGAGGATCTGGCACAGCTGAGCGCCACCGCTCAGGACAACGGCGTCGACCTCTGCTACAGGGCAGCTGTCGCGGGGGCCATCCCGATCATCCGACCCTGAGGAGTCACTCGTCGGTGACGGATCCGGGCGGTGATGGGCATCGTCAACGGCACCACGAACACATCCTCGATCCAGATGACCACCAACCACCTGAGTTTCCGGGGTGGCATGTGCGTAGCGCAGGAACTGGGGTTCGCGAGGCCGATCGTGATGTCGAGGGACACGACAGCTGCGGCGAAGGCTGCGATTCTGGCCGGACTCGCCTTCCACCGAGGTGCACCGTTCGCGAGGTGTTCTGCGAGGATATCCCAGGTCACCGAGGATGACATCCTGGCAGCAGAGACAAGATGGGCTGTGTTGTGAAGCTGCTCGCTGTGGCGAAGACCACCGAGGATGATCGGGTCATCGTCAAGGTCCACCCGCGATGGTTCCCAAGACCCATCCATGGCATCAGTCTCGAGATGCCTACAACGCGATCTTCGTCGAGATCCGTCGAGGCGGGCCAGCTGATGTTCCTCGGGCAGGGGGCCGGAGGCGCCAACCGCGTCTGCGTGATGGGTGATGTCGTGACGGTCGCCGGGAACCGTGTCCGCCGGACGGCATCCCACCTCGGAACGGGCTACACCAAACGTGGTGTGGCACCCATCAACGATACGACGAGCGCTACTACATCGCTTCCGGGTTGTGGACAAGCCGGGAGTGCTCGCCAAGTGCGCCACGATCTTCGGGGCCAATAATGTCTCCTTGCAGACCTGCCAGCAGTCTTACCTGGACGGCCTGGGACGTACCGACAGCTTCACCGCGAACCTCAACTTCGCTGACCGCAGAGGCACGGAGGCTGATCTGCAAGCAGTCGTCGCGGAGCTCCGCGACGCCTCCTTCATCAGTACGACACCATCGACTACATGCGCATTGAGGGGCAGTGGTTCCGCGTTCGGGTCCAGACCACCGGCGAATCTCGGCTCGGGTTTCGACTGCGTCGGCGGCCGTCGACTGGAGCGACAGACTCATCCTGGAGACCGGCGGTGAGGCCGGCCTGAAGATCAGGTCACCGGCGAGGGGCCCATCAGGTCCCCAGGATGAGTCACATTTGGTGATCGCCACCATCACGCATTGCTGAGGTGGGGCACAGCACCTCCCTGAGCATGACCCTGACATCCCCACAGCACGATCACACTCACGGGGCCTTGGGTCCTCTGCAGCAGCCATCGTGGCAGGCTGCGCCCTCGCACATGGCATCCCCACACCCGGGCAGGCCCTGGATCAGGGTTGAGCTGACGCGGATCTCCAGCCTGCTCGAGGCCATCCGACAATGCCGGGCCGCGGTGTGGGGGCGCTGTCTCCGCATGGATCGAGGACAGGCGTGTGGAGTTGATTCAACTTCGTCCGGTAGAGACGCAGGCTGCCTTGCCTGTGTGCCGGATCTACAGGTCCGCACCTCAGGTGCCCGCTGCAGTGCTACCTGACGTGGTGCAGCGCAACGTGCTGTGCAGCAGGGCGATCAGGGGCGGCTTCTCTGCCAGTGGCGCTTCAGCAGCGATCGACCTGCTGTTGACCGCCACCAGGACCTGCTCCACCAGCGCTATCGCTCAGAGCTCATGCCCGAGTCTTGGAACCTGATGCAGAGGCTCCACGCTCCTGCGGCGTCGCGGCCACCATATCCGGCGCAGGCCCCACGGTGTTCGCAGTGGGGCTACCAGAGCAACTGGCTGTCGCAGACACCGTCGAACATGCGGGGTTCCGCCGTCACACCCTGAGATTGGTGGGTGGCGCTCAGCAGCTTGATGGCTGAGAATCAGCGCGTGCCCTGGAGACGGGCCTTAAAAGCGCAAAAGCATATCAATACCCTGTCGACAACAGGCGGTGGCTGACAGCCTGACCTGAGCCGCCAGGCAAACAGCGCCTAGCGGCAGATCTGCTATGAACCGCGATAGTACCCAGTATGAACAGCGGCGACGTCCAAGAGGGAGCCTAAAGTGCCAAACATCGCATGGCGTGCTATGATCTTGATAAGTCACACGGTTTAGCGCCGGTGGAAGTATCATCCCACCGTGTACTGAGCGCCGTGACGAAACACTTCTCCGGCTGTCAGTTCTCTCTCGCCGGTTTCCTGATCGAAAGAGCACACCGTGACGATTCAGTTCCAACTCTCTGGCCGGACCTCAAGCTCTGAGCTGAAGAAGATAGCCCGCAGGGGATGGGCATCAGGGCACCTCGACGATGCGCGAAAAGTGAACTCATCGCCGCCATCTCAGGAGGCGCGCCTCATCTTCAGAAGACCGATCCTCGTCCCACCGTGCGTGCGCCTCGTCGCCTGGAGGCTGGGACCTCAGCTTCCCGTGGGAGGCTCCAGCCCCAGAGCCGGTGAAGCCAGAACCGGTGAAGACTGAGAGCCCCCAGCGTGGGTGGTGGCGAGGCAGGAGCAGAATCAGTCCGCTGCCCAGCCGCGCGGTGAGGGTGAGGGGCATCAGCCGGAACCGGCGTCGCCGCCGAACGCAACAGAGGAACGTGATCGCGCCGCCCAGGAAGCCACCAATGAGGGAGGTGGGGCGGCTTGCTGCCGCGTTGGGTCAACCCAGTGGCGCGACACCCCAGTTCTTGCGCCCGCAAAGTTCGGGGGCAGGCCGGTTCGAGGATGACAACGAGTGGGCGCCGTGGTCGCCGCCGACGCAATCGTGACCGTCAGAACCGGAGGGGCAGGGGCTCCTCCGGGATGGATCGGTTCGAGGCGAGCCCACTGTCGCCGATGACGATGTCCTGGCGGCGGTCTCAGGCATCGTCGACATCCTCGACTACTAACGCGCTTCGTGCGCACCACCGGCTGTCTTCCCGGACCAAATGACGCCTCTCCAATGGGCATGGTGCGACAGTTCAGGGCTCCGCAGGGAGACGCTGATCGTGGGCGCCATCCGCACCCCGCGGGAGGTGAGCGCAAGAGAAAAGTACAACCCTCTTGTCCGTATCGACTCCATCAACGGAGATGACCCGGAGAGGGCCAGGCAGCGCCCCGAGTTCGCAAGCTCACCCCTGCTCTACCCGCAGAGAAGCTCCGCTGGAGACCGTCAACACCCAGCTCACGGGAGGGTCATCGACCTGGTCGCCCATAGGCAAGGGCAGCGTGGCCTCATCGTCTCGCCGCCGAGAGGCCAGGGAAGACCATGGTCATGCAGGCCATCGCAGAACGCTATCGCTGCGAACAATCCCGAGGTCCACCTCATGGTGGTGCTCGTCGATGAACGTCCCGAGGAGGTCACCGACTTCCAGCGCACGGTCTCCGGTGAAGTCATTGCCTCCACCTTCTGACCGTCCAGCTGAGGACCACACTGTGGTCGCGGAACTTGCCATCGAGCAGGGCCAAGCTGACTTGTCGAGCTGGGACATGACGTGGTCGTGCTGCTCGACGGGATCACCAGGCTCGGTCGGGCCTACAACCTCGCCGCTCCCGCGTCGGGATCGCATCCTCTCTGGCGGTGTCGACTCGGCGCGCTCTACCCTCCCAGAAATTCTTCGCGGCTCGCAACATCGAGAACGGCGGCTCCTTGACGATCCTGGCTACAGCACTGATCGAGACCGGCCCGCATGGATGAAGGGTCATCTTTGAGGGAGTTCAAGGGCACCGGCAACATGGGCTTCGCCTGGCTCGTCAGCTTGCTGACAAGCGGATTTTTCCGGCCATCGGCGTCGACGCCTCTGGCACCCGTCGCGAGGATCTGCTGCTGGGGCGCGACGAACTCAACATCATCTGGAAGCTGCGACGGGCACTCTCCGGCCTTGATGACCAGGCGGCCCTTGAGACCCTCCCTGGCCCGGATGCGCAAAAGACTCAGAACAACCATGAGTTCCTGCTGAGCGTCCTCAAGACCACGCCTGCGCAGGAAGGGGTGAGGGGAACCGGCGAGAGACCGTTTTTGAATTCCAGTCGGTCGGCTGGCACACCTGCTAGCCGTGCCGGTTCACGCCTACCGAGGTGGATCCTCCGGGCGACCCGGGACAACACATTCCAAGGAGAACATCATGAAGCAGGGCATCCACCCGAATACGTCGACACCCAGGTGCACTGCACCTGGAGACACCTTCACCACTCGCAGCACTGCCAGAGTCAGGGACGCTCAGCGCCGATGTCTGCGCTCGGAATGCCACCCTTCTACACCCGGCAAGCAGAAGATCCTCGACACCGGTGGCCGTGTCGCTTCCCGCTTTCGACGCATGTGCCGCCAGAAAGAAGTGATCACGGAACGGGGACTCTGCCATCCCGGTCAGCGCATGCGGATGGAGGCCATTGTTCGAATCCGCAGAGCCCTTGCTGCTGAGTTCGGCCAATTGGAGGCTCAGTTGGCGGATCCGCGACGCATTCCGACCCGGCGCTGATGCGCCGGGTCGGTCGGCGATATGCGGCACTGCGTCCCATCGTCGAGTCTTTGGCAGCTCACCGGGAGCTCACAGCCGACCGGGAGGCGGCGCTCGAACTCGCGGAACTCGATGACTCCTTTGCGCAGGAGGCTGCGACGCTGGGAGAAAAGACTCACCGAGGTGACGGCACGCCTGACCCGCCTGCTGGCGCCGCGGGACCCCAACGACGATGCGGACGCCATCCTGGAGATCAAGTCTGGAGAGGGCGGGGAGGAGTCCGCGCTGTTTGCCGGTGACTCTGTTGAGGATGTACCAGCGATACGCAGAGCAGGTGGGCTGGCAGCTCGAGATCGTGGACTCCCCAGGCCACCGATCTCGGCGGCTTCAAATCGTCACCGTTGCTGTGAAGGGAACGGCATCGACGGCACTGGTCCCTATGGCCGTCCTCAAGTTCGAGGGCGGGGTTCACCGAGTGCAGCGGGTTCCCGGTCACCCGAGACCCAGGGTCGCATCCACACCTCCGCAGCCGGGTGCTGGTCTCCCCGGACGTTGAGGCCGGAGGAACTGGAGATCAATGAGTCCGACCTCCCGGGTCGATGTCTTCCGGTCCTCTGGACCCGGAGGGCGGGGAGTCAACACCACAGATTCCGCGGTGCAGAATAACGCACCTGCCAACGGGAGTCGTCGTCAGCTGTCAGAATGAACGCTCCCCAGCTGCAGAATCGGGAGCAGGCGATGCGGCTTCTGCGGGCCAGGCTCGCCGCCATCCGCGAGGCCGAGGCGGCTGAGGCCGCATCCGCAGCCCGGAGGTCCCAGGTCAGGACCGTGGACCGCTCCAAAGAGGGTCCGGACGTACAACTTTCCTGAGAACCGGTTCGCCGACCACCGACATCGGGTTCAAATCCCTACAATCTGGATCTTGTGCTCGCGGGTGCCCTCACTCCCGTGCTCGATGCGCTGGCTGAGGCTGATCTGGCTGAAGGTCGCCTGGCCGGGCCGGAAGTGAGGGCCTGGGATCTGAGTCCTGAAGTCGTTGATCGCCTGGCGGCAGCCGGTGTCGCAACCCCTCCGCCGATGCCCGCTGGCTGGTGAGCCACGCCCTGACTGTACTCTGCAGCCCTGGTGCTTCGGGGAGACGACGCCCTCCGAGGAGGTACTCGTCGAGCAGCTGACCCGTCAGGAGAAAGCGGTGAGCCAGTTCAGCACATCACCGGTCGCGCCTTTTCGGTATGAGACTCTGGCTGTCGGCCCCGGCGTCTTCATACCGCGTCCTGAGACCGAGCTGCTGGTGGATGAGGGTGCTGACCGAGCTCAGCGCCATGCCCCTCCGGAAAGAGGCGAGTCGTTGAACTGTGCGCGGGCTCGGGCGCCGCAACGCGGAGTCTGGCGACGGGCGGGGCAACCTGATGCTTCACGCCGTCAGAGCGCTCTGAGGCTGCCTGGCCTGGCTGCTGAGGAACCTGGAGGGCCTCGGTGGATGCGCGCCGAGGACATGGCGGATTCCTTCCATGACCTGATGGCATCGTTGACGTCGTGGTCGCCAACCCGCCCTACGTCCCCGAAAGGCTGCGCCATCAGCTGCCGCCGGAGATCTCCCATGACCCGGGGAGGCCGTTTTCAGCGGTCCGGATGGGCTGGACGCGATCCGGGTGGTGCATCAGGTTGCCTTCCGTCTCCTGCGGCCGGGAGGCGTGATCGCCTTGGAACATGACGAAACCCACCCGGATCAGGTTGCCGCCATCTTCTCCGAGGACTTCGAGATCGTTCGCCGGGTATGCGATCTGGCAGGACGCCCCAGGCATCTCGTGCCCGACGTGGCAGGATTGGCGAGTGAACGAAACCGGGTCTAGGGACGTTGTCCCTGGAAACAGGCCTCGATGGCGCTCTTGGAAGCAGCGCGGGAGGTGGTGGCGGAGGGAGATGCATCGTCTTCCCAACCGACACCGTGTACAGTGTCGGCTGCGCTGCCTTCAACCGCGAGGGCTGTCGAAAGACTGCTGGCGGCCAAGCGGCGGGGTCGTGACATGCCGCCACCGGTGCTCGATTGCCGAGGGCTCCATGCTTCCGGCGTTGGTGGATGCCATACCAGATGCGCCACGCGACCTGGTGGACCGTTTCTGGCCGGGAGCGCTGACGATCATCCTGAACGCCCGAGGGTCGCTTCCACTGGATCTCGGTGATACCAGGGGAACTGTCGCGATCCGGGTCGACCTCGACCAGGCGCGTTCCCTGCTGCGCCGCACGGGCCCGCTCGCAGTCGCTCAGCCAACATCTCCGGGCGAGCCGGCTGCCACCACGGTGAGCGGGCCGAGGAGATGCTGGGCGGGATCAGCGTTGCCATCTATCTGACGGCGGCCCCGCACGAGGTGAGAGCCTCTCGACGATCGTCGACTTCAGTGTTGACGATCATCGGGTACGGTGCTTCGTCGCGGAGCCATCAGCGTCGAGGCGCTCCGCGAGGTGGTGCCTGAACTGCGGGCTGACTGATGCGCGAGTACCTTCTGGTTCTTTTGGTGGCTGCCGCCGCCAACCCCTATCTGCTGGCCGGACTCTGCGGGCAGCTCGCCATTCGCTGGGGTGTGCTGGCGAGGGTGCGGAACCGGGATATGCATACGATCCCGAAACCATATTTCGGTGGGCTGGCGATGCTGGGCGGTGTGGCTGTCAGCCTCATCCTCGCTTGAATTCAGATGCCGTTCCTCGTCACGGTTCGCCACTGAGGTCGCGACGCACTGGCGGTTTCTGGCAGCCAGTGGCCTGATCTGCCTGGTCGGACTGTTGGATGACATGTTCGAGCTGAACGCACTGAGTCAAGTTCGGCGGTCAGGTCCTCGCCGCTGGGGCTGCTGTGCTGGGCGGCGTGAGGATCTACTGGATTCTCTCTGCCGAATGCCGTCGTGACCATTGATGACGCCTCTAGCATCCTCATCACGGTGTTGTTCATCGCGGTCTGCGCCAACGCCGTGAATTTCGTTGATGAGCCTTGACGGCCTTGCGGCGGGAGTGGTTGCGATTGGTGCGGGGGCCGTTCTTCGCATGCTCCTACGTGCTCGCCTACGAGCAGAACCTCGCGAGGCGACCACAGCCAGTCTCATCACGGTCGCCACCGTGGGCATTTGTCTGGGATTCCTCGCCCACAACTTCCAGCCGGCGCGGATGTTCATGGGTGATGCCGGCGCGATGCTCCTGGGTTTCCTGCATGGCGATGAGCGCCATCTCCTTCACCGGGCAGGTCGATCCGAGCGCCCTCAGCCGCGATCATGCATGATGTTCTGCCCGCCCTTCGCTCGATTCTGCTGCCGTGTGACCCTGGCGCTGCCGCTGATGGATCTTGCGCTGGCCTATGCCCGCCGGACTGCCAGGGGCAGCATCCGTTTGTGGCTGACAAGCAGCACCTGCATCACCGGATGATCGCGCGAGGCCATTCCCAACGTGCAGCGGTGTTGATTCTGTGCTCCTGGAGCGCAATCGTGGCAGGTGGCCTGGTGTGCGTCCTGCTGCTGAACCATCCCGCACGTGGTGGACCCTGGCCATCTGCACGGTGGCGCTGGCCATCGTGACTCTCCTTCCACTCAGGACGCCGTTCCAAAGAACGACGGGTGGCTGAACGTCGCATCACGGGAGCCACCCGACGCGCCAGGCAGATGATGGTCGGAGGGGCTGATCGCCGGCCATGCTGTGGGGTTGAGGTCTGCTCCCTGGCGTTGGCCACGGGGTCACGCGTGCTGCGCTGGTCGGGGCGGCGATCGGCTTTGCCGCGGTGCTTCTGTTTTTCTCCAGTGGGACGAGGCGATTGAGAGTGGTGGCGTGGAGGCTTCCCCGTTCAGGGGCTTGGATCGTGCTCGCCTCCTATGCCGATTCGCGTCGTCGGGATCGGTGCAGGGCTCTGGTATGTGACGAGGACACCCGAGACTTGGACCGGCGACGGATGAGCGCTGGCTCGCGCTCACCGTGGTGGTCACGGTCCTGGCCTGGACCACGGGAGTGGTGCTCGTCGCCCGGCGTCAGCGCGTTCCCATCTACGATATCGACGACGCTGAGTGGCGGGTCCAGCCGTGGTGTGAAGGTCCGAAGGTTTTCGGGTAGGCTCACCCCCAACATGGGCAGGAAACCACGATCTGAGGAGCAGACCTCGCAACGAGGCAGTGCCGAGGACGGGATGGTGGTGCTCCAGCTACATCTTGGCGGGTCTGCTGTTCTACGGAGGGCTCGGCTGGCTCGAGATCATCTCTGGAAAACCTCATGGCTGCTGCCGGTGGGAGCTCATCCTCGGGCATAGGTTGCCAGCGTCTACATGATCATCAAGCGATATGGGAGCGGTACGCATGAACTCATGGCTTCTTCCGCTGGAGGGCGGTGACGGTGGTACACGCCGCCGAGTGTCAACGACTTCATCTTCGACACCCTGTCATCCCCGGAACCCCGAACTGGATGAACAAGCCGTTCCGGCAGGCTGCCATCGGTGCGCTTCTGGTCATCGTCCTATGGTGGCGCGCCTCCAGGAAGCTGAAGCTCAAGCCGTCCAAGGACAGTTTCTTGACGGAATGCATCTATGACTTCGTTCGCAATGGTATTGCTCGAGACATCCTTCACCATGACTACAGGCGCTTCCTGCCCTACCTGTTGGCCCTCTTCTCTCATTCCTGCTGGTCAACAACTGGTTCGGCGAGTTCTTCATTCATGTTGCCCACCTTCTCGAACGTCGGTTTTCGCCCATAGCTTGGCTTTCCTGTCGTGGTGCGTCTACGTCGGTGCCGGGTTCCGAAGTTCGGCATCGGGCTTTCTCAAACGCTCCCTGGTGCCCGAGGGAGTTCCAGCTATCTACTGCCGCTGATCATGCCGCTGGAGTTCCTGGCCACTTTCATCACCCGTCCTGTGACCCTGGCCTGAGGCTGTTCGCCAACATGTTCGCGGGGCACCTCGTGGTGCTGGTCTTCGTGGTCGGGGCTCTTTCCTCCTGACCCACCAGAACAACCTGATGTTCAACGTCCCGGCGCAGTCTCGGTCACATTCAGCTTCGCCATCTTGTTCCTGGAGCTGTTCATCGGCGCCCTGCAGGCCTATATCTTCACAGTTCTCACCGCACAGTACGTGTCAACCTCCATATCCGAGGCGCACTGATATCACGAAAGTCCGACTCCTGAACCAATCCCGGCAGGAGCCATCCGAAAGGAAAAACCATGCTGTACCCTCCTGGAAAATCAACGGCTCGCTCAACATGATCGGATATGCGATCGCCACGATCGCCCCGGCCCCTGGGCGTCGCCTGGATCTTTGCGTCCGTCATCAACGGCACCGCCCGCCAGCCTGAGGCCCGTGGGTGCCATGATGAGCACCGCCTTCATCGGCTTTTGCCGTGGTTGAGGCGCTCGCCATCATCGCCATCGCTCGCCTTCGTCCTGAAGTAAGGATCAGCGTGGTCCCCGTACCTGGGGCGTTGCTTGAGTCTGGGGATTGATCTCGGACCCTTCTGCCCCATCACCTTTCTGAGGTCGTCGTCGGCATTATCTTGATGCTGCTGGTGTTCCTCGTCATGTGGAAGGTCGTCGTTCCTGCCTTCGAGAAGCTCTACGATGAGCGCTACCAGCATCGAGGGTGGCATCCGCCGAGCCGAGCAGGCTGAGGCCAAGGCGGAGGAGGCGCCTGGCTGAGTACAACGACCAGCTGAACTCCGCACGCGAGGAGGCCGCCCGCATCCGTGAGGAAGCCAAGACAGCCGGAGCCCAGCTGCTCGCTGAGGCACGAGAGGGCCTCCAGGGAATCTGATCGGATTCTTGCGGCGGGACGTGCCCAGCTGGAGGCTGAGCGTGCGCAGCTGATGACGAGCTGCGCGGTGAGATCGGTGGTCTCGCCACCACCCTCGCCAGCAAGATCGTCGGTGAGTCCCTGGCGGATGACGAGCGCGCCAACCGCACAGTCGACCGGTTCCTGGACGAGCTCGAAAGCGGCGAGCGCGATGAAATCCGCGACGCAGCCCTCAGGTCCTTCGACTCGGCTGCCGACGCCACCACTGTGGACGAGGCAGCCGCTGACGAGCTGTTCGCGGTGGTCGATCTGTTGGAGGTGCAGCCTCCGCTGAGGCACGCGCTCTCTGATCCGTCGGCGGGTGCTGTTGATCGCCGAGCTTTGGCGGGACGAGTCTTCAGGGCGGCGAGGATCAGCGCCACGGCGCTGGCGATCGTCACCGAGGCCACCGGCCAGCCCTGGCCCGGAGGACACACCATGATTGAGAGCCATTGAACGGCAGGGAGTCCGAGGTCTGCTGCGCGTCGCCCAGGGGAGCAGGGTGTTCTGGAGCGTGTCCAGGAGAGCTGCACCAGTTCGCCACCGTTATCGAGGGCAATCCCGAACTCGTCTGATGCGTTGCGCAACCGTGGTCGCCTCGCTGACAGATCGTCGGGCACTGATCGCGAGGCTCATCGGCGGCAAGACCAGCTTCATCACGGAACGCCTTGCCTCTACGAGCCGCCGCAGCCAGGGCCCGTACGGTCCCCCTGACCCCTGGCCAGTCACCTGGGGCTCTCCGCCGAGCTTGGAAAGTGAGCAGATGGCTCACGTCACCGTGGCAAGGCCGCTAGACGATACTCGGCTGGCCAGGGCTGCGCAGAGCGCTGGAGGCGCAGGTCGGGGGCAAGTGTTCCTGCAGATTGAGGGTGGACCAGAAGTCCTCGGCGGCATGAATGTCGCCCTGGGCCAGAAGTATTCGAATCAACCGTGGCCGGGCGGCTCAATGAAGCCCGTCGGCTCCTGAACTGACACATGAAGCGAAAGTAGGGACGCAATGGCTGAACTCACCATCAGTCCGGATGAGATCCGCAGTGCGCTTGACGAGTTCGTCTCGTCGTACCAGCCTGCGGCTGCCAGCAAGACCGAGGTTGGCGTGGTCGTGACCTCTGGCGATGGCATCGCGCGCGTCGAGGGCTGCCCTCGGCGATGGCGAACGAACTGCTGCGTTTTGAGAACGGGACCATGGGCATCGCCCTGAACCTCGATGAGCGGGAGATCGGTGTGGTGGTCCTCGGGGACTCCGAGGGCATCGACGAGGGATCTGTCGTGCATGGCACGGGGGAGGTGCTCTCCGTTCCCGTCGGTGACGGCTACCTCGGACGAGTTGTCGACGCCATGGAAAACCCCATTGATGGGCTCGGTGAGATCAAGGACCTCGAGGGACGACGTGCCTTGGAGCTTCAGGCCGCTGGGGTGATGGACCGGCAGGAGTTCGAGAACCCCTCCAAACTGGGCTCAAGGCCATCGACGCCATGACCCCTATCGGGCGTGGCCAGAGGCAGCTGATTATTGGCGATCGCAAGACTGGCAAGACCGCCATCGCCATCGACACCATCATCAACCAGAAGGCGAACTGGGAATCTGGGGATCCGAGGAAGCAGGTGCGCTGCATCTACGTGGCCATAGGCCAGAAGGGGTCGACGGTTGCCGAGGTGCGTGGCACGCTGGAGGCTGCTGGGGCCCTGGAGTACACCACCATCGTCCATGCTCCAGCTTCAGATCCGGCCGGTTACAAGTACATCGCCCCCTACGCCGGGTCTGCCATCGGCCAACACTGGATGTATCAGGGCAAGCACGTCCTGATCATCTTCGATGACCTGACGAAGCAGGCCGAGGCATACAGGGCGATGTCGTTGCTGCTTCGTCGGCCTCCGGGCCGTGAGGCCTACCGGGCGACGTCTTCTACCTCATTCGAGGCTTTTGGAGCGCTGCGCGAAACTTTCCGATGAACTGGGAGGTGGTTCCATGACCGGACTGCCGATCATTGAGACCAAGGCGAATGATGTGTCGGCCTACATTCCGACCAACGTGATCTCCATCACCGACGGGCAGATCTTCCTGCAGTCGGACCTGTTCAACGCGAACCAGCGACCAGCCATCGACGTCGGAATCTCCGTCTCGCGGGTTGGTGGTGCCGCTCAGGTCAAGGCCATGAAAGTCGGTCGCAGGTTCCTGAAGATCAACCTCGCGCAGTACCGTGACATGCAGGCTTTCGCGATGTTTCGCCTCTGATCTGGATGCCGCATCCCGGCAGCAGCTGGATCGGGGGGCTCGCCTCGTTGAGCTTCTGCGCCAGGGGCAGTATGCGCCCTATCCGGTCGAGGGACCAGGTCATCTCCGTGTGGGCTGGGGTGCGGGGAGCACTTCGACGATGTTCCGTCGAGGATGTCCTGCGCTTCGAGCAGGGAGTTCCTGGAATACCTGAGGCACAGCACGGGGATCCTGGGCGAGATCGCCGACACCAAGCTGTTCGGGGATGATCTGCAGGAGGCGACCGATCAAGGCACTGGGTGAGTTCAAGCAGGTATTCCGCACCGCTAGATGGCAAACTCCCTTGACGAGAATGAAGAACACGGACCGCTGGATGACGGAGCATCACTCAGGGAGACGATCATCCGCCAGAAGCGGGGTTGATGCCCGATGGGTAGCAGTCTGCGGGAACTCGAGCAGCGACGGAACTCTGTCGCCACCACCAAGAAGATCACCCGCGCCATGGAGCTGATGGCGGCTCCCTCGCATCGTCAAAAGCACAGCAGACGGTCCGGAGACAACTCCCTATGCCTCGGCTCTGGTGCACGCGGTATCGCGCTCGCCACCTACTCCCACACGCTTGAGACATCCTTTGCTCAGGACGTCTCCCCGCTCCCGTGGTCGGCGATCCTCCTCATCACCAGGGGACCGAGGGCTGGCAGGGGCTCTATTCCGTCAACGTCATCAGTTGCGGAGCAACTGCAATCCCGGCTTGCCGTTGAGAAACCAGGAGTTCCTGGTCTACGTGACAGGGTAACAAGGGCGTCTCCTACTACGACTTCCGGAACCGCCCGATTGAGCAGAGCTGGACGGGTTTCTCGATAGCCCCGCAATACTCACACGCCAAGGAGATAGCCGACAGTACTGATCAACCGGTTCCTGCTTCCCCATGAGGAGAGGCGGTGGATCAGCTCCATATCGTCGCGACCGAGTTCAAGTCGATGCTCAGTCCAGGAGGCGATGGCGCTGCGGATGCTGCCGCTCGTCGTGGAGGGTCAGATGAGCCACACAGCGACGAGCGATACTGCCGCATTACGCCTTTGAGCCGAGTCCTGAAGTCGTGCTGGACCAGGTGCTGCCAATGTGCGTTGCCAACCGCATCCATGCCCTGCTGCTGCAATCGGCCGCCTCAGAACTGGCGAGCCGGCAACGCGCCATGAAATCAGCCACGGACAATGCACAGCAGCTGATCGAGCGCCTGACCCGTGAGGCCAACCAGGCCCGCCAGGCTGAGATCACCCAGGAAAATCTCTGAAATCGTCGGTGCGCCGCGGCGCTCGCCGAATCAGCCGGAAACGAATGAGGTAATACATGACTGCCATGCAGATTCAACCACGGCGGTCGGCATCGGCCGCGTTGCCCGAGTCATCGGCCCGGTCGTGGACGTCGAGTTCGCGGCTGACCAGATCCCTGAGATCGGCAACGCCCTCGCTTGTTGAGACCGAGGTCATGGGGTGACAAGCGCACCATGACCATGGAGACCGCGCTCCATGTCGGAGACAACCTGGTGCGTGCGATCGCCCTGAAAGCCCACTGATGGCATGCGTCGTGGTGCCGAGGTCAGGGACACCGGCGCGCCGATCTCTGTGCCCGTGGGCGACATCACCAAAGGGGCACGTCTGGAATGTGACCGGTGATGTGCTGAACGTCGACCCGTCGTCGATCGAGATCACGGAGCGTTGGCCCATCCATCGGCCCGCCCCGCAGTTTGACGCCCTGGAGTCTCGCACTGAGATGCTGGAGACCGGCATCAAGGTCCTTGACCTGCTCACCCCATACGTCAAGGGCGGCAAGATCGGTCTGTTCTGGTGGCGCGGGTGTCGGAAAGACGGTGCTGATCCAGGAGATGATCTACCGGATCGCCCACAACTTCGGAGGCACCTCCGGTGTTCGCTGGCGTCGTGAGAGCGCACACGTGAGGGCAATGACCTCATTCACGAGATGGAGGAGGCCGGGGTCCTGAAGGACACCGCCTTGGTTTTCGGCCAAATGGATGAGCCGCCGGGTACCCGCCTGCGGGTTGCGCTGTCTGCGCTGACCATGGCGGAATACTTCCGTGATGTGCAGAACCAGGATGTGCTGTTGTTCATCGACAACATCTTCAGGTTCACCCAGGGCCGGTTCGAGGTGTCCACCCTGCTCGGGTCGGATGCCCTCAGCCGTCGGGATACTCAGCCGAACCTCGCTGACGAGATGGGGCCAGCTGCAGGAGCGCATCACGTCCGACCAAGGGACACTCCATCACATCGATGCAGGCCATCTACGTTCCCGCCGACGACTACACGGATCCCGGCACCCGCGACGACCTTCGCCCATCTGGACGCAACCACCGAGCTGAGCCGCTGAGATCGCCTCCGTCGGCCTCTACCCTGCGGTGGATCCTGACGTCTTCCTCCCGCATCCTCGATCCGCAATACATCGGTCAGAGCATTACGACACCGCCGTTCAGTGTGAAGCAGATTCTGCAGCGGAACAGGAACTGCAGGACATCATCGCGATCCTGGGCATTGATGAGCTTTCGGAGGAGGACAAGATCACGGTGAACCGGGCCCGCCGGATCCAGCAGTTCCTCAGCCAGAACACCTACATGGCGGAGAAGTTCACCAATATCCCAGGCTCCACTGTGCCGCTGACGGACACCATTGAGGGGTTCGCGATGATCTGCCGCGGTGACATCGATCACGTGGCGGAGCAGGCGTTTCTTCAACGTCGGCGGTATGGAGGATGTCTTCGAGAACTGGAACAAGATGCAGAAGGATTTGTGACTGTGGGACATGAGCCGCTGAAGCTGGAGGTCGTCTCAGCAGCCAAGATGGTGCTGGGAGGGGAGGCGCTCAATGTCATCGCCCGCACAGTGAGGGGACATCGGCATCCTCCCCAGGTCATGAGCCAATGATGGCGGCGCTGGTGCCCTGCATGGTTGAGATCGTCGTCCGATGGCCGCACTGAGATCCTGGCCATCGACGGCGGACTGCTGGCCGTGGCGCAGGGGCATGTGAGGGTGCTCAGCCATGTCCAGATCGCGGAGGAGATCACCCTGGATGTTGCCCGGAGGCGTCACGACCTTCGGCGTCTGCGGAGTCAGGGTGAGAGCCACCGATGAGCAGATCCATCGGCTGCACATCCTCATGCCCAGATCAGGGCAGGGGAGCGCACCAGCAGCAGAGGAGTTAGGGCGCCCGTCAGATCGGTGGCCCTCGGATGCGGTTTACCGCACCACATACCTCATCGGTGGAGTGTCTTCCCAGGGCCTCTCCGACCAGCAGGAGTGTCCTCAACTCGTCAGATGCCCTACCAGCCGCTATGTTTTGTTTATGGGTTGGCTGACGACTCCCGGTGATTTTAGCCGTGTGCGTCTGTCTGCTCCCTTCGCCTTGCTCCATGCTCGCCGCCGCGGCTCACTCGCCAGGGCGGTCTTTCTGATTGCGCACATCGTATGCGCGATGCGGGTCCCGGAGTGGGATGGGTGCTGGGTTTGCCCGCCACAGGGACAGACTCGACTGGTACCGTGCGTTCTCGCTTGCTCTGCGACCCAGCCGGTCCTTCCAGCGGGGCCACCACCGTATGGCAGAGGCGACGACCAGCCACCGCACTGGAGGCTGTCGTGCTGTTCGACGAGTCCCACATCGTCACGATCTCGAGACCGTTTTACCGGACACGAGCACAACCTCGCCATGAGCTTGGACAACGTCATGGCGCTGATGGCATAACTGGAGTCCGCCCCACCCGGCGAGTCACTACCCCCCGAGGAGCGCCGGGTCCCCCTGAGCTGGTTGGCTGCTATCTCCGTTCGGGTGCCTCACGATCAGTGCCGGGCACCCACAGCACCTCGCCTTCCTGCCCAGCCGCTGTGCGGCACATGTTGAATAGCAGATCGCTCAGGCGATTCAGATAGGTGACTGCCAAGAGGTTGACACCGCCTTCACCGCGTTCCTCGGAGGGATCTGTGCCGAACGCCTCGACAGCCCGCCAAGCGTTCGCTCGCGCGGCGGCAGACCGTCCGCGCGACGTGAGTTGCGTCGCCGATGGGCTGCCGCCGGGAGGATGAAGGAACGAAGATTCGGGGAGCTCGGCGCCCAGCTCGTCACACCAGGCCTCCAAGCGATCTATTGATGCCTGTTCGATCCGCAGGGGTGGATAGGGGGATTCGGATGCTTCGGAGTGCTGAGATCAGCGCCAACGTCGAACAGCTCGTTTCGGATGAGCCTCAGCATCTCCACGACCCGTTCAGGCAGGCCGCCGAGGGCCACAGCCAGAGCCAGCACTGAGTTTGCTCTCGTCGACTGCGCCATAGGCCCTCAACGCGCCAATCAGTCTTGGAGACCTGGGAATTGTCACTCAGCCGGGTGGTCCCCGCGTCTCCGGTGCGGGTGTAGATACGGGTCAAGTTCACCATGGACCAAGTCTACGTCGCGATGCAGCCGAGAGCCTTCGGCCTGGTCGCCTCCATGGCGTGCTCATCCACCGTGGTGCCCCTCTATCCGCCGATCCTTCGGGAGGAGAGACGCTGCTGTTCAGGGCTTTGGGGGCAAACAACAAGATTGCCCGTGTCAGTCAAGAGGTTTGTGCCCATCGTCGCTACCGCTTTGCTCCCTTCTGGGATGCGGCGATGCGAATCAGTCAGCTTCGCAGGATGGATCGGCGGGATCAGGTCCGAGGGGTTCAACGATGCCGGAACCTGCGGCTATCCACCGAACGGTGAACCCGCCAGCTGTGGATCCCCAGCACTCAGGATGTGCTGAACACCGGGAGAGCAAGCGCCACGCTGCATATGACCGCGGGGACGTTGCAATCACCATGGACCGTGGCGCCACGCCATGCACAACCAACTCATTCCTATCGCTGGTGCAGCAAGGCTGGCTAGACGATACCAGATGCCATCGGCTCACCGACCAGGGCATTTTTGCGCTGCAATGCGGTGATCCCTCCGGGACAGGTATGGGCGGCCTGGGTATACCGTTCCCGACGAATTGAGCCCACTGACCACCGGGCTCGAGGCGAGTGGGGCGAGCGGGGTGATCTATCCGCGAGGCACCGTGGCCATGGCGAATACAGGCCATCCGAACACAGGGGATCGCAGTCTTCATCATGTGGGATGACTCGCAGCTGCCTCCCTCTTACACCGTCTTCGGGAAGGTCGATGACACAGGTCTGGCGGTTGTACAGGGCATCGCCTCTCAGCGGGTCGATGCAGAAGATGGTACGAGCCCCATAGCGGAGGCGTTGATCACCTCAGTCAGTCTGGGATAGTCCCGCTCACGCCGAGTCCAGAAACTCACTGCACAGTGTCACGAAGGCCTCCCGGATCATCAGCATGCACCCAATGACCAGCCCGTTTCAAGGTGATCGTCAGGGCGCGGGGAAACAAGGCCTTCATCGCGGCAGATGCTCCGGCAGGACGTAGGGAGGACAATTTGCCCGCCACCCACCAGACGAGACCTTCGTATGTTCCGTCGCGGTGCGGCCACCCCCGATCGCTCGGGCGAGTCACCGAGCAGATCCAGATTCATCCGCCGCCCATGAACCGCCGAGGCGACGCAGATTCTGCAGTGAATCCCCGGACCTGAGGGTCTGGTATGGAATCGGCAAGGATCTCGCTCGCCTGGGTGCGGCTGGTGAGATGCTCCAAGTCGAGACTTTGCATAGCGGACACCAGGGGGCCGAAGCGCGAGGCCGTCGCTGGCGGCGGGGAGATGTCGACCACCGTCAGACGGTCCACAGCTGAGGTTGGCTCAGCGCGATCCGCATGGCGAGCTTGCCGCCGAGCGAATGACCGATCAGGCGATGGGGGAATCGAATGTCTCTCCAGCCAGTAGAGAGAGGTGACCAGCCTGACCTTCCAGAAGAACCCGACCGTCCACGCGAGGTCCCCCATGATTTGGAAGGTCCACCCAAATGGCAGGGTGGCCTTCTCGGCGATCCTGTGCGATCCGAGTGAAGTTCTTCCCCTGGCCGAACAACCCATGCAGAAAACACCACCTGGGCTGGCCGCATCGCCGATGGAGATTGAGTGGATCATCGCTGTTGCCTCCAACAGTGCTGGTGCCAGACGACGTTGTTCCACACCTGACTCGAAACCGAGGCTTGGCTCCTCAGGCCATGCGACCACGCAGGTGTGTGCCAGGACGGATGGGACTGTCTGCAGCAGGACAGGTGTACTGTTTCAGCGGCTCGATCCGATGGGACACTCACGGAACAGGAGAAATGCCATCCCGCAGCGTGCGTTTGGCCGTATAACGAGCCGTATCGATCGGTCGCGCAGGTCGAGTGTGCTTTGAGGGGCGTCTGGGCATCAGAACAACCGCTCGTCGGAGTTGTCCAGGCCGCGAAGCGCGTCGTAGTCCAGAAGTTGGCAGTCGATGCCGCGGTCGGCAGCGAGGGTTGCCGCCTGTGGTTTGATCTGTTGGGCTGCGAAGATGCCGCGCACGGGAGCCAACTGGGGATCTCGGTTCATCAACTCCAGATAGCGTGTCAACTGTTCCACACCGTCGATCTCACCACGCCTTTTGACTTCCACAGCAACGTGAATCCCCTCAGGATCACGCAGCAGCAGATCAACGGGCCCTATTGGCGTATACTCGCTTCACCACCTGCCAGCCCTCTCCGAAGGCCGAGGGATGCTCCGCGCAGCAGGGCCTGGAGGTGCGCTTCCACGCCATCTTTTCTGCAGGCCGTCCACACCAAAGCTATGCTCCGTGTCGAGGAAGACCTCACCGAGGCACGATACGCAATGTGTCCCCGGACCGGGAGCGACACCTCCCATAGCCGCGGTGCCCCCAACTCCCGCATGATCATCCGGTTCGTGAACCCTGAGGCGTGCAGGGCGCACTCATCCAGTTCAGGGGCTTGTGCCGGTCGTCGGCATGAACGGATAAGGGAGCCATCCGCCTTGAGCGATGATCAACCGCTTGGCCATGGGCAGGGTGAGCGCTCAGGCGGCCGGCATAGTCCACCTGGCATTGGGCAATCACAGGGTGCCACGGCCCAATGTGGCTGATGATCTCTCCTAGCTGGCGTCCAGATGAGGGCTGTAGGACCTCTCGGTACAGCAGCAGCAGGGCGGCTGCCGTCGCTATGGCGATCAAGGCCCCGATGATTCCCAGTAGGATGCCTCCGATCAGGCTGAAAAGCACCACTAGGGCACCAGGGACTTTGACAGTGCGTTTCATGATCGTCGGATACGGCAGGTGAGCGTCGATCTGCTGGTATATCAGGAAGTAGATGATCGTGGCGATTCCGATGCTGGGCAGGTGGCGAAACCCACGAGGGCGACGGTGATCATCGCCATCGACGAGCGCACGACTGGGATGAAGCAGAACAGAGCCACCATGAAGGCGAGTGCTGAGAGTAGTCCCGCAGGCCGATGATGTCTCATGAAGATGAGACTGCATCCCGGGCGATTGTGACGATGCAGAACATACCGGTGATGTGTCCCGAGACGCCACGGAAGATCTCATCGGCCAGATACTGTGAGCGAGCTCGTCGACTGGCTGGGGCGAGTCGGTAGATGACCTGTTTGATGGCTGGAAGCGAAGCCAGGAAATAGATGGTGAGAACCAGGGTGATGATGACTGAGAAGATGAGGTTCGCCACCAGCATCCCAGCTCCCCAGATTCCGCCGAACAGGGTTCCTGGACCAGGTCCCCTGAGACGATGTAGCGTCATGCATTGTCAATGATGTTGTACTCGGCCTCCCACAGCCACACGCTCATTGCTGGCCAGCAGCGTCAACCAGTGGGGAATGCGAAACGCAGTGACTGCACCTGTGTTGTGAATAACGGGACCAGCGAGGTGACGCCCGCGACGAGTATCCCAGCCACTGCCATGGTCACCCGAAGACCGCAGGGGACGGGGACACGGCGCCGAGTGAAGAATTCAACGGCTGGATTGAGTCCCAGGGCGAGTAGAGAGAGCCCCACCAGGATCAGGATGCTGCACCTGTTTCAGAGCGACAGTCGCCCTATCGCAGCCAGAACGCCGAGGGCACCGAAAAAGCCGATGGAGAATGGAGAATAGTTCGGCAGCTTCGACTCGTTGTGAACGATGACCGGGGGCAGGCGGCATCCGCTCTTCTGGGGTCGGCGTGAGCAGCTGACGTGCTCCGCGGCTCGCGTTCCCGAAGGCCCCACTCAGTGCTTTGCGACTGTTCCCGAACAGCCACCCCAATCGGAGACGTCGCCGGCGCATCCAGGGTGGAATCTGCGCCACCTCTGGCTCAGCGAGACTCCGCTGACGAGGAGGAGGAACCCGCCTCGGATCCCGTCGTTTGTGCTGTGCGTCATCTGGGTTCTGCTGGCATGGTGTTCTCGGTTGCTGCTTGACTTGGGTCGGGAATGGTCACTTCGCCTTCTTGGGCGTCCTGAGTTGTGGCGTGGTCTCCTCGTCCCACTGACAGAACGAGTGTTTTCTGTCTCGGGAACAGCCTCCTCAGCCATCGCCTTCAGATTCTGCATGGAGGCCACGATGGAGCTGCGTGCGGGCGATGAGAGCAGCGATCTCACGTTCAAGCTGTTCTTTGCGCCAGCCACCTGCTCTCCAGCTTCTCCTGCTTTGCGCGCCTCCTCCCGCATCGCGGCCAGGGGTCTGCTCAGCCTCCTTGGTTGCGGTCAGACGGATCTGCTCGGCCTCCTCAACCGCCAACTCGCGGATCCTGGCGGCCTCAGCTCATGCCTCCTCAATCTGCTTTGAAGCGGCCTCGGTGTGCTCGTGCCTCAGCCGGGATGGTGGCGACGGTCTCTCCTCCGGCCTGCTTCGCCGCCTGCCTGTTGCGACAGCGCCGCTGCTGTGGTCTCCTCGGACTTCAACCGAGCGGCGGTGGCGTCACGTTCAGCCTCCTGCCGGATGCGCTCGGCTTCTAGTCGGGCTGCCTCCAACTGGGTTGTGATTTTCTGTGAGGTCTCTTCCAGGAGTGACCTCGACTGGGCCTCGGCATCCACGCGCAGCAGGTGGGCGTCTCGTCGTGCCGCCTCCAGCACCGCCTGACCTGCGTCTGCCTGCTCCTGCCGGAGTTTCCTGAGGCTAGCCAGTCCCGACAGTCGCACGTCGTCGGCCTCCTGCTGAGCTGCCTCCCGCATCGCAGCGGCAGCCATTCTGGCCTCCTGGCGCATTCGATCTGCCTCGGTTTCTCCCAGCCGAATCAGCTCGGCTGCCTGGGACTCGGCTGCCTGGGTAGGGCCACGGGCATGCGCCCCGAGCCCTGCCATAGTCCGTGGTGCCCACTTGCTCGCGTGCGAAGCTTGTCTCGCGTCGCTGCTCTCGCAACTGCACTTTCAGTTCGAGTAGGCGCTGCTCCAAGTCGCGCACGTAGGCATCCACGGCCTGTTTGTCGTAGCCGAGCATGGCGTGTGGGAAGCCGCCGACGGCGCTGGCCTTGTCCTCGAAGAGATTGAGGCCCAGTCTCCTGATCTCACTACGGGCATCGGTCATGTGTTTCTCCTGGCTAGCGGCGAACGGTGCTCAGGCCTACCCCGATCAGGGCCGATAGAACACCGGTGGCGCCGGGCGCGCCACCCGCTGTCTTTGGCGCCGTGAAATCAGTGAGCCTCTTTGGCGAGCTCCACCAGCTCCAGCAGCACGCCGCCGGCGTCCCCGTGCACGAGGGAAATTGATCCGGGAATCGGCGGTTCCGCGCTTCGGCTCGAACAGCAGACCGCAATCCACGTTCGCGCAACTGCGCAGACATGGTCGATGTCATGGACACGGTAGGCGAGCTGCTGGATGCCTGGACCGCCATACGGCTCAGCCACTTCGCGATGGTCGACTCCTCGTTGAGCGGGGCAAGCAACTGGATCTTGGCGTTCTCCTCGCCCTGCGCCGGTGCCGATCGTGGCCTCGGCCACTCCTTGCTCCTCATTGACCTCCCGGTGGAGTTCGCGCCAGCCGAAAACCTCAGAGTGGAACTTGACTGCCTCGTCCAGATCCGGGACCGCCAGACCAACGTGGTCGATACAGATGAACAGGTCTTGGTTCTCCATGAGGATCATTCTTACACCCCAAACCCAACCTCCACCTGCGGGGGCGGGGTTGGGCGGATGCGCTCTTGGTCCCATCCGGGGGAGTCCGCGACCCAGAGGGGGAACGTGTCGGGGAGGTCAGGCCTGCGGGTGAGCATGAGACGCTGGTGGCGTGTCGTGGAATGCGTCGTGGGCACCGGTCGATAGGCTGCGCTGAGCGGGGATCGCAGAATCGCATCGGCTTGGCGGCGCGTCGAGTGGGGGTCTGAGGTTTGTCGTGCACACTGGAGAGTGCTGAGTTAGAAGTCCCTTCCCTGTGAGACTTGAGCAACATGGTTGGCTGGCTCAAGAAGGTCCTGATCGTGGTCGGCGTAGCCTTCGTTCCTCTTCTATCTGTTCACTCGGCCGAGGCCGCCGCTGAGAGCTGTCGAGGCTTCTTCGGTGGTTTTTGAATCGATTGGGCGTTTCTTCAGCAAGCTCGCTAGCTGACCCTGATGGATTCTGTTCGCCTGGCTCTTGAGCCTGACATTGAACGACACCTGCTGGTCGAGGAAGACGAGCGGGTGATTGATCAGGTTCGCAAGCATTGGGTGGTGACTTTGCCCTGGTTGGGACTTATGGCTGCCAGCATGCCGATTTTCGTGCTCATGATCCCGGCTCGCGGTCTGTTCTGGGTTCCTATGCTCATCGGCCTGTATGTGCTGCTCCAGGGGCTTGTGGAAAGTCCATGTGGCGCACATGGATCGGTTTGTCATCACAAATATGAGGGTGTTCAGAATTCATGGGGTTTTCAACACGCATCTGGCAACTATGCCGATGACGCGGATCCTGGACATCTCGCTGGAGCAACCGCTCCTCGGCAAGGCCTTGGACTATGGGCATTTGGTCTTCAGGTCGGCCGCTCGGGCACAAGGCCTGCGGGACATTCGCTATGTTGCCCATCCGGCGGAACGTGACCTGACAATCGGCGATCATCCAGCGTTCATGGCCTTCGCAAGAAAGATGGATATGTCGGAGTCTGATGCGGCCGCGGGCGTGGTTAGAGCCCGCCGGATGTGTGACAGCGCGGGCAGACGTGGGTGAGGGATTGCCCCTCGCCCACGTCTGGTCTCAGGCCGCTGCTGTCAGCCTCTCCAGGGCTGCGTCCACCACGTGCTTCGCCTCAGCCTGGATCCGCTGCAGGTGCGATCGGCGTCCTTCAGGGATTCGGCGTAGATCTTGTGCCCATCCTCCCGTGCCGGATGGTCGTGCCGCAAACCAGCCTGAGTCGGTGGTGACCTTGATCCCGCCGATCGCGGCTGCTGCCGGGGCATCCGGTCCAGGACACAGCTGTGATGGGCTCACCTGCGGGTTCTCTCCTGCGCGCCCAGCACGAGGAGGCCGCGCAGTGAGCGGTGCCGTCGTTCCAGGTTTGCCTCCGCGTCGATGCGGTGCGGTAAGAAAGACGTCCTGAAATCCTGTTCAAGAGTGGCGTACGCTAACGTCTGGAGAACGTCCCAGACGGCCAGGATCTCGCTGGCCAGCAACGCCAGCAGAATGCACGTCAACTGTCGGTGGTCCAGGTGCGGCCCGCCTGATCCAGGAGGCGCTCGCCCCGGCAGACCTCACCACCGAAACCGAGAGATGAGTCGGTCGGGCCGGGAACAAACCACTTGAAGCCGACGCAGGAACGCCTCCGCAGACGGGCGCCCCAGCCGAGCGGCTACCCTGTCGATGATGGAGGAGGAGACCGAGGTACATGCGACCCTGCACTCTTGGACCAGCCTCCGCCGGTGCGAGAAGAGGTGGTCGATTGGAGCACCGCCGGGAAGGCATTTCGGGTTCATCATAGGGCCGAAATCTGGGGTGACGATCCCATGACGATCCGAGTCTGCATCGTTTCCCGTCGCGATGTCGTACTTGTCGCGGTTTGCCACCAGGGAGGCCATCGAATTCGGGAGGAGCAGTCTATGCGGATCTTGCCGTCGTACCTCGAGGGTCATGAACGCCGTACGTCGGATCCACGACCGGATCTACGACCGTCAGATCCAGGTCAGTGGTCCCTGCGAGGTGCTGCCAGTATTGAACAGAGGCCCTCACCCAAGTCCGGCGCCGATCCGCACGCCACTGCTGCGGCGATCGCCTCCAGATCCCGCGCATGTCGCCAGCTCGGCGCAGTATGGGCTCGAAACCAGTTGATACTGCATCACCTGCCGCAGCTCAAGCGTGATCCGACGGATGATCGGGAGGTGTCGCCATCAGCCTCGTCTCGCGCGCGAGGCGATCAGCGTGCGGTGGCATCCGTGCCGCGGGGCCACCGATGCGGTGGGTTGATAACTTGAAGCCACTCGTCACGAGGGAGGATTGTGTGAGGTCACCACAATCCCGTCGGCGACCTGCTCGGGATGCTCGCGGTTATAGCGGATGATTGCGCGGGACACCGCGGGAGTCGGAGTGTATTCATCCTCCCGCTCTGCGAAGACGGGAACATCGCACGCGACCAGCACCTCCACGGCGGTTTTGCCAAGCAGTGAGGGACAACGTGGGTGTCCTTCCCGATGAACAGCGGGCCGCGGACTCCCTGCGAAGCGCGGTACTCCACGATCGCCTGCGTGGTGGCTGCGAGGTGCCAGGTCGTTGAAAGGCTGTGTCGAGACTTGAGCCGCGGTGGCCCGACGTTCCGAACACCACTGCTGGTCTGGGTTTCTGGGATCGGGGGTCAAACTCGCGATAGCCGCCAAGACGGCCTCAACGTCGACGAGTGGCCAGTTTCCAGGGCTACTAGGCCAGCTCGCTCCGTGTGCCATGGAGCCATCGCTTTCATCAGTTGTCCGATCTGGGAGTGCCCGCTCGAGATTGAGAGCATGACGAACCCGAATTTTTACGCCCGGGCGTGATGACCTGTCCTCACTCGCTGCTGGGCAGTCTCCGGCCGCCGCTCCGAGGAGGAAAGCTACGTCACGGGAGGTGAACGAGGCCGGATCCAGGAGCTCGTCGAAAGCCACTCCATGCAGCACCCCGCTCATCGTGTGGAGTTCCATTCCCGGGCAGCCGAGGACTGCGGTCTCTGCTGCGTTGAGTGAGCTGGTGAATGCCGCTGGACGACTTCGCTGGCCCGGAGTCAGTCGTGGACAGCGAGACCGGCCAGTGCCCAGGCCCTCGATTGCCGCGGTGCCGAAACGGTGCTGCCACTGGATTGCGGGTCAGGCGGCCCCACCGTTCCAGGGAATCCCGGGGACAAGGCGGATCGTCTCGGCATCCTGGATCAGGTGGGTCAGCTGGCGGTCGCCAAATGGGCGACTGGTCGGGCGCACGCTGGTTCATTAGCTGTGGAGCCAGCCAATCGCGCAACAGAAGGCTGATCCTCCGCGTTTCCGAGAGAAGGCGGATGAGGCGCTGGCTGCTGACTTCGCCAGAGGCGGTGAAGGAATCTGCCTGCTGTCGCCGCCTGGTGACCCGGAGGCACTGGCAGGACGCGCTCGAGCTGCAGCTGACGCGGTCCGCTGACTTCGACGTGAGAACGCTATCGTATGGCGGCAGCAGCCCGGCTTAGCGACACGAGACAGCTCAACTTGACGCCGCTGACCCCGAACAATTCAAGGTGACTATGCGAAAACTGCGCTTTGACCGATCCGCTGCGACTGGCGGCCGAAACCGGAGCGGGAAGAGCGTGAGACGATCCAGGAGTCCGGCTGCTTGAGCTGTTCGAGGTGGCTGGCCGCACAGCCTGAGGTGTCTCGGCCCGCCGTAACGCTCTCCACTGTGCTCTTCTAAGTCGGGCAGTGCCGAAACGGCGTTCCCGGGTGACGAACTGTTCGACCGCCGCCCACAGATCGCGCGGTCGAACTCGTCACCTAACCGATCCAGGAAGATGAACTCTGCGTAGGCTGACTGCCACAGCAGGAAGTTTGATGTTCGCTTTCGCTCGGACGAACGGACGAATCCACATCCAGGATCAGATCCGGGCTCGTCCAGGAACCGGCGAAACCTCTCACTCGACCAAGCCTGTCTGGATCGAGCCTGCCCTCGCTGGCCGCGGGCGATCTCTGGCGGCATCCACGATCTCGGCTCGGACCACCGTAGCTGACGCAGAACTGCAGCGTCAGTTTCGAGTTGTCGCGGCTCTGCCGCTCGGCTTCCCCAAGCTCACGGATCAACCTCCACAGCCGTGGGCGACGACCGGCTCCAGCGGATGCGAACGCCCATTGCATTCAGTTCGTCCCGACGCCGGTGGATGACGTCTCGGTTGAAACCCATCAGCCAGCGGACCTCATCTGGGGAGCGCTTCCAGTTCTCGGTGGAGAAAGTAGGCGGACAGGCAGGGGATGCCCAATTCGAGGCGTGAATCACATCGAGCAGGGCGGGCCTGCACATGACCCTTCAGGTGCGCCCTTCAGGCCTCGGGCTTTGCCCAGCGACCATTGCCATCCATCACGACAGACGTGGCGTAGCTTCGTCCTGGGATCGACGGTGACGGGCGCTGGATGGGTGCGGCGTTGGATCGCGATATGACACGGCCCAAGCGTATTACCGTAAACTCTTCACGTGGTGCGTACTTATCGTGATGAGGCTGTGGTGGGTGCACCTGGAAGTTGGGGAGTCCGACCGGATCATCAGTCTGCTCACCAAGCAGCGCGGGAAGGTGCGCGCAGTGGCGAAGGGCGTGGCAAGACCAGCTCCAGGTTCGGCGCCAGACTGGAGCCGTTCAGCCACATTTCGATCTTCAGCTGGTGCAAGTGGGCGAGGCGCTCTGGACATCGTGACGCAGGTGGAGTCGCTGCATCCGGGTTCCCTGATGGCGCTGACTATGATCGTCTTGTGCTGCGCAGGTGCTGCTGAAGCCGTTGACCGTCTCGTCGTCGAGGATCATTCGCAGTATCGGCTGCCGCTCGAGGTCTGTCGCCTTTGGACGCGGCCGGCTGCCGACTGCGGTGGTGGACTTGCATTCGCTGCAGCCTGGCTGCCGCCGGCTGGGCAGTCTCCCTTGGAGGCCTGTGCCAATTGTGGGACAGACAGCGCAATTGCGCTGTCTCTCTCAGCTGGGGAGCGGTCCGTCCGGAGTGCCGTCCGCCTGCGTCAACTCTCGCCAGCCCTGATCTTTCGTGTTGGTCGGCGCCTGTTGGCAGGCGATCGAACAAGGTCTGCGCAGCAGAGCCCCTCGCTGAGGCCTCTTTCGGGCACAAGCTCGTCTCCTCCTTCGCCTCCTGGCATCTTGAACGGAGCCCGTCGTTGCCATTCCCTCGTCACCCTGAGGCCCGGATGGTGACGAAGGATCCTGCTGCTGGGATGGGGTTGGTCAGGCCTGCTGTTGAGAGCACCCGGCAGAGGCCGAAGATCTCCAGATTGTGTCCCGCATCGGTGAAGCCGTGTTCACTGGCCACTATCTGCCCAGGTCTCGACAGCCTCACCGGCTATCTCGACTGCGGTTCCGCACGAGCGGCAGACCAGGTGATGGTGACGGCTGCTGAGCATTACGGTAGGCAGCCTCCCGTCAGGAGTGCGGAGCACATCAAGATCACCGGACCGCCATGCTTTGAAGCGCCTGCAGACGGTTGCCAACCCTACCTTGTCTCCAACCCGCGCAACTCAAGGAATCTGGGCTGCTGTGCGGAACTCCTCGGTGTTTGCCAGCAGGGCCTGACCGCGGCGCGCCGCCATGTGTTCCGGGCGTACTAGTGCTCGTCAGTGATTCCGTGAGAGGCGTCCTGATAGATTCCAGCCGCATGGCCAAGATGGTCGCCGTGCTCTATGGTGCAACCCTACTGAACACCCTGGTGAGGGGGCTCATGAGATCGGTGTCAGGTGCGATTGTACTGCGAGAGGTCGGGCTGTGGTCTTGATGTCTGCCTGTGTGGCCTGCGGTTTGAGCCAGTGGGCGGCATGCTGGCCCTGCTCCGGAAAGCCGCTGGTGGGACCTGAAGGGTCCGATGGGGATCCCAGAGACTCGTGAGAATGGATACTGCAGCGTTGGGTCTGGGCTGAGCTCACAGGAGGAGTCGCTGTGCTTTTGCACTCATAATGTTCGTGATGTCGATGAAGAACTGGCGTCGGGACTCGAGGCTGCTGCAGATTTCATGAGGTCGGGATGGATGTCAGGAGTGGATCTATATCAATGCTGATGAGCTGACCTCTGTGGGCGCTTGTCAGCTGCTGGCGTGATGTCGGCAGTTACCGAAGGGCCTTTGTCCGGGCATGAGGCAAAGATGCTCCTGACCCCGGTGCCAGCATGGGCAGTCGACGAGCCGTCTGGTGCACTCATGCCCGAGGAATGTGGAGAGGATCCAGGATGGGGCCCCGGCGAGCCGTTGTCGGGGAGTAGGCTGACCTAATCTGGCAAAAATAAAGGATGAGTGGTGGATACGCAGATCGTGCTGCGTGCTGATGGGGTCGCAGTCCTGCTGGCGACGCGCCAGAGGCTACTGGAAGTGGTGCACTGTATGGATCCGGTGAACTTGAGGCTGGAGACTTTACAGCGCTGGATGGTGGATCCGCCTGGATGGTGCTGGAAACTCGTTGATCATGGGCTTGCGGCGTGATTCCTGGAGGCGTTTTGGGTGGTGCGGAACTCCAGGCTGATCGGCCTGGAAGACGCGTGGAGCCCCGACTGGCGGGTGACCTCCAGGCTGGTGGACGGCCAGCCTGTCCGTGGTTTTCAGGCTTGTGGCTGGCCCAGGTTGTCTATGAGGCTGAGGCCGGCGGCTGAGTTGTGGTTGCGGCTTGTGATTGAACTGCTGCCCAGCGGACTGTGCGCGCGCCCACCTGACGAATCTGGGGACAGAGGCCTTCGAGGTGCAGTGGAACTCACTGTGCGGTTTCCCGTGCCCGGCAGGCGAGGGATCCTGACTTTGCCGACGTTGGGCCGCCGAGCGGATGCCCAGCGTTCGGGTAGCTGCGGGGACTCATCGCAGTGAGGGACGCCATGGACGGTCGGGAGCCGATGCCGCCTGCGCTGGAGTCCGGGAGGCTGATTCAGCTATACCCATGGAGAGATCTGGGGCTGCTATGTTGCGGAGCGGCAACTATATCCATTATCGCGGAGCGTGAATTCGGAGGAGCCCAGGTGATTGGGGCGGGGAACCGCTGCTCTCGGCGGAGGGGCGGCTATGTGCTGGCGAGACGTATGACACCCCCCTGGGTGTACTTCAATCATGCCGTCGGCCTGATTCCCAGGCCGCCCGGGTTCCACAATCATCTGCGGACCCGGCCGGCCAACCCTGAGCAGGCTGACCAGTCAGCCTCAATGCGTGGGAGGCCGTCTACTTTCGATCAATGACCGCGACTTATGGATCTGGCAGCGCGGCGGCGATTGGGTGGAGCGACCATCCCGGGACGAGTTCGGTGCACGTCGCAACGATCGTGCGGGCCAGATTGTCTGTCAGCCCGAGGTCTGGCCTGAGGGTCTGCATCCGCTGGTCAACCGGGTGGTGGGGCTTGGCATGCAATTCGACTCTGTCTGAACCTGGAGATGGTGAATCCGGACTTGAACTGGCACGAGCCCATCCGGAATGGCTGATGCAGCTGACGACCGGCTGCCCTCAGAGGGACGATTCCAACAGGTGCTCAACCTTCCATCTCGGAGCCTTCTGCCCATACCCGGGCAGATGAGCGATCCTGATAAAAGGAGGTCTGGGTACGAAATGGGACCACAACCGCACTTAATGACGCCGGACGGCCCCCTGACGGCCGTCCTGCGGTGGCGGCCAGACCAGAGCTCCTCATGAGCTGCTCGATGAGCCGCGACTCGGTCTCTTTGCCGTCGAGTTCGGAATCCTGCTCATCAGGTGGCTCGCATCGACCGGAGGTGCTGGAGCGTGAAAGGGTCTGGGTGTCAGACAACATCGACCTGACGACCGGCAGATGCCGTGGTGGACAGCTCAGCTGTTGCCGCCAGAGGTCATGGGCCCACATCGCCTCTGGACAATCTCATGACGGGACGCCGGCATAACCTGGCTATCGGGCGGCCACCCGCTGCCTCAGTCATCTGGGATTGAATGGGACCTGGCTCAGCGGGAGCAGGGGAACTTGAGGAGTTGCGCTGGTGGATCCAGTGGTACAAGAACAACTGGGACGCCTTGCTCAGCGGGCGGCTTGTGCGTGTCGAGATGCCGGATGGTGGCGTCTGTCGAAGGTCTGGTGGAGCAGGTGATCTACCGCTGGCGATGCTGGTGCCACTGTGTGAACTCGGCATGTTGCGCTTTCCGGGCTTGAGGTCTCTGCCACCGCGCGTCGAAGTCATTGGACCGTAATGATGGTCCCACCGGAGCCATCAGGTTCCATGGCTGAATTCCCCTGAACGGTTAGAGCTCACCGGTGCCCAGCTGATGATGTCGGCCTGAGGGCCCGGTGCTGCGGCCATCGTCGCCGTGCTCGACATCGTCAGGATCTGAGGATGAGGGGATGCAGGCAGACCGTGTCTCACGGTGGAGTCGACCCGTTGCCTGCTGGAGGCACACCGTCCAGAATCATCAGACGACACATGCTGCAGGCAGGCATCGTCGCCTTGGCTCGACAGGCTGTGAGCGATCTGCGCGGGCGCCTACCGGACGGGTGGCGAACTGTCTGCCGCGCTAACGCCGTAGTCAGCGCTAACGTCGTAGCCAAACAGACGAGGAGTGACTGGTGTGAAATTAAGCAGCATCGACCCGACGTCGAGACTTGTGGGTGCAGATTGGTCTTACGTTATGACCTATCGCGAGAGTCGGCAGCCAGGTGACCGGTCTCAGCTCCGGTTCCATGGACACGCTTGACCACCCCTCGTGTCAGCTGTTACTGCGAACAGCAGCCGGGGCCACACCACATCGCCAGGACGTCCGCTTCACCCTTGTGGTGGTTGATGACGCGAAGTTTGTCGGGGTGAAGGTCAACTCGGTGAGCTGCATGTTGCGGTCACCGGCTTAGCCGGGCGGATATACACGCAACGGAGGTGTGGATGACACCGACGGCCGAGACAACGGCGCAGGCCATAGCTGAGTTGTTGTGGGGTTTGTGGCGACCACGCGCCGATCTCGCTTGATAGGGGGCTGCCCTTTGGTGGCGGAGGTGATCCGGCTGGCCAGGTGAGGGCAGCGCGGCTCCTCGGTTGATGTAGGAAACCTGGTCCGCCCGGGTCATCGAGCCGATGAACCTGCCCTGCACCGCCGCCAACGATGTCGATGCCTGATGAGCACAGCCGGGCTATGGTCGCGGGGTCAGCAACTCGCAGTCGCCACCGTTGGCGCAGGCGTTGGTGTAAGCCGGGCGATGAGTTTTTGCAAGCACCAGGGCGCAACCGGTGGTGGGGGAGGCGTGGACCATTGGGACAGCGTTTTCATGACGCCCCCGGCCGATGATCCATCACCGTTGGTTGCCGCGCAGGAGCTCGTCGGCCATCCGGTCACATCCGAGGAGCTGAGGCATGAAGACTGGAGGCCTCTGCGCGGCCTGTTGGATCGTGCCCAGCCTTGGGGAACTGCGGCCCTTGGAGAAAGTTCCTGGGGCCGCAGCGGACTTCTGCTGACAGGCGAGGAAAATCATCTATCACTGATCGGGCTGGATGATCCAGGAGACCTTTCCACTCATCGGTTTGAGGACATCGATCCCCAGAGGTGGTGATGGCCGAGCTGGACTTCACGCGTGGGCGGGGAGCCGTGTCTGGCCACCAGGTTGAGTCTCAGCTACCGGACATCGCCCCGGGACAGTCCTTGCGACGCAGCAGATACGTGACATCGGGGCGCTGCACCGCGGAAATTGAGCCACGCCTGTATCGTTTTTGATGCCTCCACCGCGCGCCGTAGCAGCTCACGGCGAACCGGTCAATGACCCACGACCCAGCCCCACCATTTGCCGAACCAGGCGCAGGCATCTTTACCTGTACCTCCGCCCACAGGTAGCCGTAGTAGGCGGCCGAGTACATACTGCCGAATATGTGACTAGCCAGCACGAGCGAGCTACCTTGGGGATGACCTCACTGGCCACGCCAGCCTTCTCCAGCGCATTGATTTCGAATGCCCCCAACTCAGCTGGGCTCCCGAGGAAGATCCTCGGGCCTCCTCGCGGTGCGCCAGGTCATCCAACAGCATTGCGGCCAGCGTTCCAGGCGGTGGAACCCTGCCCGTCGATGTGGATCCCTTGAGCCGGGCCACCACATCGGCGGGTAGCGGCTTGCCTGTCTCGTGATGGACGGCGAACTGGAGAGGAGCTTCTGTCCCAGGACCAGAGCCTGTTCACCTGCGACGGGAACTCCACGAAGTCCCGTGGACGCATGCCTGGAGCGGAAGGATACTGACGCCGGACAGCAGCCCGTGAGCGCATGTCCGAACCTGGCGAACAGCAGGTCACATTCGCCCAGGTCAGTGGCTTGGCCTGATCCGACCGACGAGGAAGTTGCAGGTGTTCGTCACAATGGCTATGCCTGTCAACCGCGACTGGCTCACGATCGATGTCATCCAGGCCCCGCCCTGTTTCGAGTCACGGTGTAGGGATCAATGATGTAGAGCTCCAGAGGTTTTCCGTTGCCCTCCCGTACTTCGTAGACCATCGACTCGGCTGTGAACCTCGCAGTTCCTCCCCTGTGGGTGGAAGGTGATGCTGCAGGGCTGTTGCCGCGGCGAAGACTCCTGTCAGGACCCTGTCAAACCCAAATAGGGCCTGAGGCAGCTGATCGACGGCGTTGGCTGCGGCTCGGCGGCGTAATACCCCAGTCCCAAGAAGCCAGCGTGGCGTTCGCATGGTCCCGCCTCAGGGCCTCCTTGAGCCGGGCTGCTCCTGTTCAGCAAGTTGCATCGCGCCGCACCATTCGGGTGGAGCAGTCTCATCACCGCATCAGTGGTGCGGCGCAGGACCCTGCGGCGTAGGCCGCATGGTGCTCATACCCCAGCAGCTGCGCCCTCTCCGCGCGAAGGTTGCTGCGTCCAGCACCAACTGACGCATCGCCGCGCTCGCTGCCGAGCCCGGTGCGGAGCCCCGAAGACACGACGCCGCACTCGATCCTCAAGATGTTCGAGCACGGGCTGGTCGGTGGTGCTGGTCAGCCAATCAGCCACCCATCCTTCCCTGAGCCCGTCACCTGGCGGCCCCTGATTGCCTCCTCGCTCAAACCGGTCAGCTCCTCGCGGTTGGTGACGGAACCGCTGCAGCGTTGCGGCTGGCGACAAGGCCTGTCTGGAAGGCCAATGCTGAGGCAGGACAGGCGGAGTTGATCTCACGGAGCCGGTCCTTCCGTCCAGCAAGAGTGATTCCGGAGCGTCTGAATTCGCGGATATTCTCTGCGAGCAGATGCTGATCTCGCCCAGCTCACCCGCCCACGCGGTCACGTAGGCGCCCCAGACGCTCATAGAGTCGTGAATCCAGCCAGATGGCATCCTCGTGTTCTGCGAACCTTGGGGCGAGAGTGACCTGATCCGGTCGCGCTCGGGAGTGGCCTTCCCGGCTGCCTTCACACCAGAAGGTTGCGTTCGCGCGGTCCAGGTGGCGGAACTCACCCCAGGCCACTCAGGTACCCTGACCGTCAGCCTGGCTGGTGGCGATCATCTCCAGTGCATCCGCTGTTCGGCCAACTGGTGATGATCGCCTCAAACCGCTGGATCACCCAGGTGCGCATAGTCGGGGAGGAGGAACGGAAGGTGGAGTCGGCTACAGAGAATCTACGGCCATCATCCAACCGCGTAGAATCGTCTGGTCACCAACGAGATGGGGGGTACCCAGTGGTTGAGCCTTCGCCCGCATGCGCCGAGCAGACGAGACGCTGTCGTGGCCGAGCGCCCTGCCGTGCTCGCCCCGATGGCAGGCATCACGAATGCTGCGTTTCGCGCCCCTGTGTCTGGAGCAGGGTACCATGTCTGCGAGATGATGACGCTGCGGGCATCATCGTGGGGGATCACAAAATGCATGCGATGCTGACTTTCGACCCGAGCGAGACCATCCGCTCGGGTTCAGCTGTACGGGCGGATCCTGAAGTCGTGGCGCAGGCGACACGGCTTCATGTGACCGAACATGGCGTACACCACATTGACCTCAACTTCGGATGCCCTGTGCCGAAGGTGACCCGCAAGGGCGGAGGCGGGGTGTTGCCGTACAAACGTGACCGGCTGCGTGTCATCATCCGCAGCGGTGCGCGCCGCCGATGAGTCGGGGTGCCTGTCACGGTGAAGACCCGGATTGGGATCGACAGAGCACGAGACATTTCTCGATACCGGCCGGATTGCCGAGGAGGAAGGAGCTGCGGCCAGGCCTCTTCCTACGCCAGGACGGCAGTGGCCTACTCTGGTGACGCGGACTGTCTCGACTGTCAGAACTCAAACAGGCCGTGTGAGCATTCCTGTGTTGGGCACCAAAATCTGTGGGAAGCCGAGTGATGCTCTGCGCAGATGGAGATCACCGGCTGCGACGGAGTGGTCATCGGCCGGGGATGCCTGGGCAGACCCTGCTGTCTGGTGACCTTTGCGCAGCCTTCGCCGGACAGGGCCAGCGCGCCCGACCGACCCTGGCGAGGTGGGAGTCATGCTGATCAGGCATGCCGAGTTGTTGGTTGAACCTGGCGCCAGCGGGGGTAATTGATCCTCCGCAAGCACATGGCCTGGTATTTCTCATATCCTGTCGGCGAGCTCCGGAGGCGTTTCGCCATGGTGTCGTCTTTGTTGCGGGAACTCGTCGGGCTGCTGATGCAGAGTGCCCCTGAGCGAACTTCGACCTAATGCGGTGCAGGAAGGCCTCGGGCAAGGTCATCCGCCTCACGGCTGGTACGACGACACCAGCGGAAGCGACATCGACCTCTCATGGCGGAGGTGATGGCACGAGATGGCGGCTGACTCCGGGGAGGTCGTCCCACAGGATGATCTCGGATCACCTCGTGACGGCGCGACTACCGTGACCCACCACGAAACGGAGGAGCCCCATGCCCGAGAACGAGACCGTGAGACCTTGATCGTTGATGGCGTAGCACATGAGCTTCCTCCTCCGGGGAGCGAAGGAGAGCGTGCCATCGACATCTCCCTCCCTGCGAGCGACGACGGGGCTCATCACCTTGACGATGCCTACGGCAACACCGGCTCCTGCACATCAGCCACCTTCATTGACGGAGAGCGCGGCATCCTCCGCTACTGAGGTGTTCCCATTGAGGACCTGCCGCCAGGTCCTCGTTCATTGAGGTGGCGGAGCCCCTGATCTTCGGGGACCTGCCGGATGAAGCCGAGCGATCTGAGTTTCGTGACCTCTTGACAGAAAACCTGCGCTGCACCGGAGACATGCGCAAGCACTTGGACGGATTCCTGGCTGACGCTCACCCCATGGCGATCTCATTGGCAATGATCAATGCGATCCAGCCTAAGACCCGCCTGATATCCACATCACCGAGGAGTCGAGTTCCGACGTGGCGGCTGCGTTGCTGCTTGCCAAAAACCCGCATTCATCGCCGCCGCCTCCTAAGAGCTCACATCGGCAGCCGATTGCGTATCCACGCTGGTGACCCGCCGTATGCAGAGAATTTCCCTCCACATGATGTTCCTCTGTGCCATACCGTGACTAACACAGGCGACCCCGAGGTGGCCCGCGCTGAACATGTTCTTCAGTTTATGGGGGACCACGAGTAGAACTGCTCCACATCAACCGTGCGCATGGTACTTCCAGTGAAAGCAACCTGTTCACCTCAGTCTCCGCGGGAGTCACTGCGCTCTGGGACCGTCCCATGGCGGCGCGAACATGGCTGTGATTGAGATGCTGGAGGCCATCCGCGACGATGAATGTCGGTCGGCTCCTCCTACTGCCAAGGCCAAAGATCGCACCTCTGGTGTCTGGACTGATGGGCTTCGGGCACCGTGTGTACCGGAACTTTGATCCGCGGGCGAAGATCCCACAGGCAGCCCATGACCTGCTTGAGCCAATGCACATCATGAACCCGCTGCTGGATCGCCCGTGAGGTTATGCCGCCCTTGCCGACGGAGCGCGCCCCACCCGAACGTCGACTTACCTGGGATTATTCTGCGGGGCCATCGGCATCCCAATTTCGATGATGTTCACGTGCTGTTCGCCATCGGACGGACAGCAGGGTGGATTGTCACTGAAGGTCTAAGAATCCGCGTAGCGCATCTACCGCCCACGTCAGCCGTACAATCGGCAATCGCCTGACGGAAGTGGCTGCCGACACCGAGCGCCGACGCCAGCGTAGGCTGTGTGCCGATGAACTAGAACTGTTACCTCGTGCTCTGTGGGCACACGATGCACGGCCACGGAGATGAGGTGGTCACCACCACTGCGGATCTCCAACGCTCGGGTGGACCCCGGCCCCCAGGCGGCGAGAAACAGCTGGGAGAGGAACTGAGCGGCTCAGCCTGAACCTACAGCCACTTTCGCGAGTGGCGCCGGTGATCGCGTGGTCCCGGAGGAGCCGTGAGTTCAGGACCTGCTTCGAACGAGACCGACCGGATCGTGCATTCAGCCTCCTCCGCCGCCCTCGCGGCACAGGTGGTGGCTCACCCCACCGATCATCAGCGGTTCCTGTCTCACCCATGCCCTGAGGTACCCAGTGCGCCGCGATGGCCCGGGGTGCTTCTGACAACGTTCCTCTGACTGGAGATGGCCCCTGGGCCATGATCAGTGGGCATGGGCCCATGGGCATGCTGCCGAGGACGCCTCTTCGGCTTCCTTCCCGAAGCGTTACGACCACGGCCTCCGGGGGCTGATAGTTGACCGGACTGAATCTGACGACCCAGACCCGGATGGGATCCGGAACCACTCCCGGTCGCGCTCGGCACCGGGAACCCTGAGGGTGAACCGTCAGCTGGCTGATGTGGATCGCATACTGCGCCCATGACCGAGTGATGCCATCCATGCTGGCATCGTCACCGCCCTGAACTTCCCAGATCGTGACGGAGATCGTCGGGGCCACCCGGTGGCTGCAACTGCCTGATTCCTCAACGCGGTGATCACGACCACGATGGAGACCGGACGGGTTGGGATGGATGCGTTGACCGCCGAGCCCTCGGGAGTTGCGACGCTTCAACTACGAGCGATCTACACCGGCCAGAGTCCGTGGCACAGTCCCGGATCAGTTTTTCCGTCGAGGTGCTCCAGGGTCTGGTCGGTATTTCCTGGAGCATCCCAGCGCCCTGCCGAGTACTGCATGGAGGACATCACCCGTGGGCTGTGATGTACGTCGTCGGGGGATGACGGACCGATTTGCCTTTGACCACGCTGAACGCCCGCTGGCTGGGACCGTACCCTTATTGCCGAAGGGCATCGGCCGAGGTGCCTGAGGGCTATGATTTGGTTGGCGCGGATACGTGACGTCACCCCTAGGTGCCTGTCAGAGATCATTGCGACCCCGAAGATGTGAAAGGACACAGGCCAGAATACAAGAGCTTCCGCAGCGGTGGAAGGCGTGATCCAGGCGGTGGCGGGCATCGACGTTACTGGATCCCAAGGATCGTGGCTTTCTTTGTCCGAACGAGCAGGCAAACCACCATGCTGATGTGGTGTTGGGTCTTCACTGACCCGGAGCCTGGCCGGTCAGCGTCTGGGACAAGCCCCATTTCGGCGCTTACCCTGGTCATGAAAGGTGGGAGCTGTCCCAGACGGGGCCTGCCCAGAGACCTCACGGTCAAGGAGACGGTGACTGCCATAGCGGCGACAAGGCGCACAGCAGAATGTGCGCCGGTGATGCAGTCCACGGGATTGACTGACCCGCAGCGCGCAGGTCTCGCGCTGCTCCGGTGGGGAGCAGCAGCGCATCAAATTCGCGCTGGTTCTGCTCACCGAATCCGCGCACCCCGATCCTTCTGATGAGCTGACCGCGGGTCTCGGACATCGCCGCCCGCCGAGACTTCTGGGAGGCGATGCGCCACCAGGACCGGGATGGACGCACCAATATGTCTCGCCACCACTATCTGGAGGAGGCTCAGCAGTTCGCTGAGGCATCAGCTCATCGCCTGCGGCAGGCCATCGCCGACGGCCCGTCGAGAGATCCGCATTGACGCACCGCCAGTGTGCCGTCCCGCCACCGCATTAGCTGACAAAGCGTCCTCACTGATCTGCAGCGATGCTCGGCACCGACGTGGTGATTGAGGGAAGTCGCCTGACTGCCAGTACGCCGGACCTCCGATGTGCTGGCCTCGTACGCTTCTGCAACAGGGCGCATCCGAGCTTGAAATCATCAGTAACTGAGTCTTATAGATCGCCTTTCCTGCCCCTCACCGAGGGGGTGATCGCCGTGAACCTCACATATATTCGCATCGAGCTGACCCCGGAAGCCTTTCGTGATGTTCCGAACCTGATGTTCACACCTTCACCCCTGCCGGTTCTCGCGCGTATCTGCTGTTCGGGCGGAAAGATCGCTGATCTCCGGCGGGCAGAGGTGACGGGTTTCATTTTGTGGTGTCACCGCCGCCTATGGCGCTGTGGTTGCCGCCGCCATCCATCTCTGCTCAGCTGCCAGTGAGTCGATGTCGGTTGGGGCGTCAGCTTGGCTGACTCGGCAGACACCCTCGCTCGGCTTCATACCGTGAACAAGGCTGTAGAGGCCTTGGTCGTCAGCTGCCGCATCGGGACTGGTGTTTTGGCGTTGGTTTTGTGATGGGTGCCAAAAGCCGAGGCCTGCGGGGTGGGGCGTCACCTGGGGATTGCACTGGGGCGGCGCTGTTGGCGTCTACGGGCTCGCCAAGTGGCCTTCTGCTGGAAATCTGAGAGCGCCAGTCGGCATCACCAGTGGGTTTGGTGTTTTTTCGCCTTCTTCGGCAACGTGTTCATGCCCTTTGGAGGAGCTGACATCGCCCGGTTCACCCTGATGTACGGCTACGTTGGCTGGTGAGATATCCGCAGCTTAAAGGCCAGGGTCGTGACGATGAGCCTGTCCTCGCAAATCCGCCGCAGACGGACTCCATCTGGCTGCTGGTGGGCAACTACCTGGTGTGACCGCGATTCGTCGGTTTGTCGCTGCACGAGGCGTTTCCAGGACCCGGCAGTGAGCCGTCTTCGCACATGGTTCTCTCCTGGGAACATCCTGCTAGGAAGCGAGGTGATCGCCGGTGTCTGGATGGCGTTTCTCTTCTTTCCCGGCGGTCTCGCTCTGCGGTTTACTGACGGGCCTGAGCGCTGGCTCGGCCAGGCCCCACGTTTTCATCCTCTCATATAAGCCCTCCTTCACTCACCCTGTGCCTTCCTGGACGCCCGGGGGCGTAAGACTCAGCTTGTCCGGGCAGCCTTGATAGTGATCATCATCGCAGTGCTGGCCTGAGCATCCGCATAGATGTCATCGTATGTTCCCTTCCTGTCACCACCAGTTATGGGCTCTGGCCTCCCATATGATCGCCCGCGACGCTGGCGGTTATCGGGGTCAGCGTCGCCGTGGTCATTCGCGGGTATGCCGGCGGCATACCACACCCCCATCATCACGGTCCCAGCAGGTTGCGAGCATGCTCACGGTGTAGAGGGTGATTATATGATGTATGGCTGTTGAGAGCGAACAGCACCCGAGGCGTCAGAGCGCGAACGGCTGGCCCGTGATGTCCACGACCTGGTAAGTATCTGACGGTGGCGACCCTGAGACTGCAGCTGGCGAACGACTGTTCGATATGGCCCGACCGAGCCTCGTGCTGAACTCTGCCCGACCTGGGAATTCCTACAGGACGCATGGGGAACTCCTGACGAAGTATCACCGGCCAACAGGAACGCCTTCTGGTCAACAGGTGGACCGGGTGGCTGATGCTGCATCTGCCGGGAGTTCAGGTCGATGTGAAGGGACTCTGAGGTGGTCAGAGGCCCGGTCGCCCGGTTCTGCAGTGTGCTGGGAGAGAGGCGACCAATGTGCTGGCAGGTGGCATGTGCGAATGGGTGAGACGAGTCAGGATCTGCTTGAACCGCACGGGCTTCTCCAAGGATCGATGATGGGGATGGCCCCGGCTGGGGAAAGGAGCGAACACCCGGCATGCGGCAGCGGGTGGTTGTGAGCGGCGGCGAGTTTTCCACTTCGGCCCGGCGGCGATGGAGGTTGCGAGGTGAGGGTGATGGTGGACTATGTGCTGCTGGCTGGATGATAGGATCACATGAGGCGCCCCTGGCGGCGCTGCTCGAACTTGAACCGGACATCGATGTCGGCCCAGGTCGGTCGTGGTGACGAGGTTCGCCGCCCGGGAGGCCCGGTGGAGGTGTGTCTGACGACATCCAGATGCCGGGGTGGACGGAATCGAGGCCGCCAGGCAATCAGCGTGATCAACCGCCGAGTCCGGGTGGTGATGGTGACGACCTTTGACAGGCCGGGATACCCGCGTCGTTCGCTGGAGGCTGGGGCCATTGGACGGTGGTCAAGAACACGCCGGCGGCGGAACTGCTGAGATAGTGCGACGAGCCCATGGTGGTCTGCGCGCCATTGACCGCGTGAGCTGGCGCACGATGTCCTGTTCACCCTTCCCAACCCGCTGACCACCCGTGAGCAGGAGGTGCTCCAGTTGGCGGGCTCGGGGAGCCCGTGGCCTGGCTAAGGAGGAAGCTGTCTTATCCAGGGCACGGTGCGCAACCACTCCGTCGAACGCCATCGGCAAGACGGGGCAAAGGACCGTATGGAGGCCGTCAGGATCGCAACCGAGCGGCTGGCTGTGACCCTGTTTCGCGGTATTAGAATTTCGCCATGGCAGGGCGGATCAACGACGAGGACATCGCGCTGGTCCGGCAGCGCCGTCGCATCGACGACGTGGTACGTGACTACGTCGCCTGCGGTCCGCTGGTGGTGGGTCTTTGAAGGGCCTGTCCTTTCCACGATGAGAAGATCTTGAGCCACCGTCACCCGGCTCGTAGTCTCTTCTACCGCTTCGGGTGCGGTGAGGGTGAGACGTCACCACCTTTCTGCAGTGCGCCACCCAGAATCTCAGTTTCACTGAGGCTGTACAGTCCCCTGGCGGACCGAGCCGACCGGTCCTGGCATCATCGACGACGGCCAGAGCCTGAGTCAGCCACCCGGGCAGCGCAAACGGGTTCTGAGGCCAATGCTGCCGCCCAGGAGTTCGCCCGCAATCCGGCCTCGGAGGCGATCACCGCCCGTCAGTTCCGGACCAGCGTGGCTTTGATCGTGCCATCGCTGAACGGTTCATCCTCGGCTGCGCCCGCGCGAGGTGGCTGCGTCAGTGCTGCGCGCCGGCTCTGATGACGCGACGCTGAAGGCCGCCGGCCCGATCCGTGATGGGGCCGGGACTTTCGTCGGCCGGCTGCTGTGGCCCATCCGGGATCTGCGCCAGTGCTGTGCTGATTCAACAGACGCATCCACGACGATGATCGTCCGTCAGCCAAGTACATCAACACCCCAGAGACCCTTGTGTACAAGAAGTTCCAGGTCTCTACGGCCTCGACTCCGCCCGGTATCGGGAAACGCGCCCAGGCCGTGGTCGTCGAGGGCTACACCGATGTGATGGCCGCTCACTTGTCGGGGCTGACACCCTGCTGCCAGGGGCTGCGGACAGCCTTCGGTGAGGAGCACGCCCGCTCATGGTGGCGAAGCTGCTCGGAACCCACGACGGGCTTCATGGGAGGTGGTTAACCTTCGACGGAGATGCCGCAGGACAGAAGGTCGCACCAAGGTCTTCCAGGAGATTATAACTTCACTGCTCCAAACCTATGTCGCCGTCGAGCCCCTCCGCTGGATCCCTGCGATCTGTGGCCCGCGACCGCGAGGCAGCGGTCCGGGAACTGGCGGGAGCAGGCGCATCCTGATCTATCGATTCGCTCGCGTTGAACATCCTCCGGGATACGACCTGGATCGGGCTGATTGACGGCTGGCGCTGCGTGAGGCTGCGGCCGCCTGGTCGCCCGATCCGTGACCGGTCCCCAGAATCAGCATTCGAGGGAACTGTCTGACATGCCTTCGGCATGGATCTGAGTGGACGCGACGTGAGGTGGCGAGCTGATCCCGGGCCGTGCCACTGACTCCAACGTCGGGCAGATGCCGAGCGTCCCCGAGATCCGATTGGCCTGACCCAGCTGACCCCTGCACCATTGAACGCGACAATTTCAAACTCATGCTCCAGCAATTCCCCTTTACATTCGACGAGGCTTGAACGCGTGGTGCACCGAGGAATCTCCCACCCCGGCACGCTGCCGTGTTCCGGGTGATCTCCGCCTGTGACCCCGGGGAGGGGAGGAGAACCCGCCGTCAGGCCCCCAACGAACCGTGCTGCAGCTGCTGGCGATGCTCTGGTGGAGCCTCCTCTCCGGCAGGCGGATGAGGCTTTACCCATGGCCCACACCAACCGGCTGCACTCGACCAACGCTCCCGCGAGATCGTCGACCTGGAAATCACGTCTTCAACGCACGACCCCATCAAAGACCAGGAAAACTACGATGATGTTCAAGACTACCAGCCTTGAGCTACGCTGCAAGCGGTCACGGAGAACCTGAATGGGTGATGGCAGTGCCCACGCGGATCCTCGCCGCGCTGAGCAACTGCCGTGCCTGCTGGAGGGCTCGTGACCAATTCGCTGGATGGTGCTCGCGGACAGTCCCAATGCCACGGCGGTCTGATTGCGTGTCAGGCGACGAGTCCCGATGAAGCGGCTGCAGTACCACACAGCGTCCCTTCCTCCCAGAAGATCGAGGAATTGAAGCGATTCCTGTTCCAATTCCTCGAATCCGGCCTCAACGGTGTGAGCAGATGAGCGGGAGCCTGCCCAGAAAAGGTAAGGACTTGGACCAGAATTCGTCGGGTCCCATCCTTGCGACGGACTAGGTCGAGGCTGCTTGTGTGGTGCTGGAGGCGTGTTGCAGCCTGTAGGATCCAGTCGTAGGCCCAGGTGCTGAATCTGCGTTGCGCTCATAGTCGGTCGCCACAGAAAGCCTGGTCATCGCGACACAACCTCCTGAAACAGGTCGTCCATCGACACCCTTGTAGCGGTTGGATATCTCGCCGGCGAGTTTCATGACCAGGCGCAGATTCGACTGATCAGGGTCCACCGGCCTCTTTCTGCCCCGGGAGACGAGCCATCAGCCCTCGGCGGCGTGGCGTCGGTCATTGGTATCGAGCAGATGCGTGCTGCACTCCAGCCCTCGACGCGCTGAGCGAGTTCTTCTCCTCTGCAGCCCCCAGGATCCGGCCGACAGGATCAACTTCCTGTATCCATGCCTCACGGTGACATACGCCCAGCTCCAGGCCAGGCGTGAAACAGATGTACGATGCAGCAAGCAGGACAACACCTTCTGGCGGGAGTGACAACACCTCTGGACGATGGGCTTGGCACAATGGGGGCATGTCAAGCTGATCAATACAGCACTTTCCCGGTCAAACCCAACTGTTAGCTCCCCGCGGCAGCGCGAGGGTGCCTGTCCGGGCTAAGCTGGCCCGCTGACGCCGTGTGGTGGTCGCGACTGTTGAGAACTGGCGGTGCGCCAGGTGAGACTGGCAGCTTCTGCGCTGGGACCGGATTCTGCGGGGCGGACAGGCGCGCCGAGGACTCATCCCTCTTCTGGAGACTGCGGACGGCCAGAAGCTGTGTGTTGAGAGCCGCGAGCTGCTGATCGTCTTCAAAGAACGCGCAGGCATCCACCCGTCATGGCTGTTAACCAGACCTGCCGCAGGGAGTGAGGGGCAGATTACCGCACGTCGAGGCCTTGACGTCGAGGGCAGATCACCCAGCTGGCCAAAGGCCACATAGAGTGGACCTGGGGATCCTGATACCGCGGCGTTCGTTGCTGGAGCAGACGGACCATTTGCGCTCCGAATACGGGCTGTGACGTTCCAACCACGGTAGGTTTCTCCGTGGATCGCCATATCTTCTATCCGGCACGCCGAATCCACCCAACAATCGCCCCTGGGAGGAACACCGCGATGAGTCACAGCGAGTCCTTGATCCGGGGCTGATCACCCTTGAGACTCCTAGGCGGCGGCGCTGGCAGACTGGATGCCCGGTTTCATCCCAGCCCCAACTCCATCTGCCTCTACCTTTCCTGCGGACCCTGCTGACTGCCGCCCTCAAGGATGCCCTCACGCGGGAGGTTGGAGGCTGTAATAGACCTCATGGAGCGGAGGCCCTTCTGCAGGCTCCATCCCAAACACCAGCATCATCCAGGATCTCAATACGATCGGTGCTGCAGTGTCGCTGCCGACTCGTGTTTCCTCGAAGTCACAGAGAGGGATGGTGGAGGGGCCATTCGAGAACCCGTGATGTCGCGGTGGAGCGTGTCCGGCGGCTGTCACTGGTTGCGGACGGCATTCCAGCCTGATGACTGTAAATGTCCTGCGGAGCCACGGGCGACTGGTTCATTGCTGGCGACAGCGCGCTGTTCTGGCTCCCTGGTGAGCAGACACGATGTCATCCTGCAGATCCTGGGGAGACCTTGGCTGGTTCGCCCTGGACAACACCTCAGTAATCCTGTTCTGGTTTTCCCCGGCGGTGACACCGAGATGCGTTGTCTCAACCGGTAGACCACCTGGTTCCCTGGGTCTGAGCAGCGACGACGTTCAGCCTGGCTGATTGACTATCCGATGAAGGTTGCTAAAGCCCTCGCGTGGCCGAAGGGTCACACGATCCCTGTGAACAACTGGCAGAGTATCTGACTGGTGTTAATCGAAGGGTTACTGGTCTGGAGTCCAGTCCGGGGAGATCTGAGTTGGCGCCAAGAGCCTGCCAATATGCTTTTGTTACATTAACTTAAATCCTCTTTTGAATCAATGAAAGCATGAGGTTTTGGCTGTAGGCTTCACAGGACCGAGAATAAATGGTTCTTGTTCTTTGGGAAGTCACAAAGAAGCTGGCTGGCTGGATTCCAAGGCGTGGGCTTTGAAGGGTTTACCTGGTGGGGTGACGGTGCTGTTCGGTGGCCTCCTCGCGCCCTCCACCGCTCATGCCGCACCACAGCTGGGGTTGATTGTCGGCCTGCCTCAGATGGCACGGAAAACCTGGATGCCGATGACCCAGCGGGAAACGACTCCGACTGAATAACGGCATCGTTCGGGTGAACGACACCGTCAACTATCAGGTGGTACAACGTCAATGACCAACGGCGTTGTCTACACTGGGAGTGAACACCACGGTGAGGCTGAAATTCCTCAAGGGGATATACCTGGGATTCCCCACAGGTGTCTGCCAACAGCCGATCCAGCCTGACCTTGACACGATGCTCCGGGATCTTCGCGCTTCCGCTGCGGCTGACGCACTCAACGACTCGAAGCAGGAGCTGATCTGAAGACAGCGATAAGACCAATGCTCTGAGTCTCTATCTCACCGCGAAGGTGAGCAAACCCGGTGGGCAATGCGCCAAGCTGACCATCCTGGAGGGGCGATCAGCGCGATGATGTTCCGCGACGGCTGCCTCCGCGCTCCCCACCGTGACGGCGTCATCTCGCCTCAAATGGGACACTTCGAAGAACAGTGTGGTCCCAGCGAGCAACAGCGGGTACGTCTACGGTCCCACCAACCTGGAGTGCCCTGGGACACGAGCAGGGTGCGCAAGCTCATGGCCCACACCGCGCAGATCTCTGCGCCCGACAACGGTGGTGGCAAGTGATGCCGGCCATCGGTGGTTATCAATTTCACCGATGACCTGAGTCCGGTTGCCATGTACCCGCACCTTTGATGGGCACACCGCCCTGATCGAGGCTGACCCTGGAGAAGTGCGGAAGCTGGATCTACCGTACGACTACTACTGGCGCGTCCGCTGCCCCCAAGATCGGATTCAGGGATCAACCATCATTAGCGTGGACGGGATTCCGGGCAGGCATCAAACGCCGGTCCTGGAAGCCCGCAGTGTTCGCTAATCAGGACGCAGACACGACTCTGAAGACCTTCCTCCCAGGTGCTGCAGCGTCCGGAACGGCAATTCCTCGAATGCCGCCTACGCGGTGACAACATCCTTCATCGTCTACACCCGTTGACGTGATCATGATTTCGAAGGTCCACCGGGACAACACCTGGTCCCTCGCGACCCGCAATGCCTTCAGCGGTCTGAAAGTCAATGGGCTCACCGCCAATGACGTCGAGGGCAGTGGAGACCAGCCCGCCTGGAATGACTAGGACCACCTCCCCGGAGGTGAGCATCGGATCAGGCTTCCAAATACATTGCCGGTGTGCCCGAACAGCCGGGCAACATGACCCCGTCGAGTTCAGCCCAGCGACCCTCCTACGGAGAGGGACCTGCCGGCGGCGGCAACCTTCCGTTCAGGCGGCATCACGGTCGCTCCGGACCCACAGGACGTTCAGACCCAACTTCTGCTGGTGGGAACCAACCCTGGCCTGCCCGGCAAGGTCAGCGCTATGATGTGCGACGCCTGGGACAACACCCGGCTTCATCTTTGAGTCACGTTCGGTGCCCTCCGGCTCAACCCACCCTGCAGCGAACTCCAGAGGATCGGCAGCGAAGGATCCTGTGTGGGTCTCCCGGATACAACAACGCACCTAATGGTGAAAAGCTGCCTGGGCCACCAGAGCAGCTTTAGGTCCCAGAGATCAAGGCCCAGTACTCCGCGACCCGGGCGGATCCGAGGGCAGCCAGAATGGGTGATTTATTAAGGCCCCTGGTATGACTCTCGTCATCGAGGTGCCTGGAAACGACTCAACGCTCGCCGCTCGTGTGTCTACTCCGCCGTGTCCTGGTCCGCATCTACACCGTCCTCCCGCACCTGTCGCAGCAGAATGAGCTGGTGGCGCTGGCGTCCGCATGGTCGTTGGGCATCTCCCACGAGGTGGTGAATCGGGTCGGCCTGCTGGGGACATTCTGCCGAACCGGGCAGGCGTCAAGAGAGGAACCCGGAGGAACCACGCAGGAGAAGCCAGTTTACACAAGGCATCATGGGGACAGAGCAGCTACGAGCCGAGCAACCACTGGCCAATACGGCGCGACCGACGATCTCGGCGCTGGCCCAGGCCAGGGTCGTTGCCAGGTGCGCAAAGCGAACCTCCGGCACCTTCAGCGCAAACTCCCCGCCGCAACTCACCGGAGGCGATGTGG
>BNJS01001833.1_pt1 | contig 123868 bp, 143 predicted proteins | sample 8540461 | NCBI WGS metagenome assembly BNJS01 (sample SAMD00202454, study PRJDB9452) | human saliva metagenome | isolation source: human saliva | place: Japan | reverse complement strand
AGATCATCCGCCGCATAGAGCAGGCAGGTTATGAAGCCAGTGCGGTGGAGGTTGTGTTCGAGACGCTATTTTGGGCAGAGAGCCAGAAGATTGGGATATTACGACTTCCGCCAGACCGGAGGTCGTGAAATCCCTTTTTTTTCGTACCATTGACACAGGCATTGAGCACGGAACGGTGACGGTTTTGCTTTCTTCGGAAGAAGCCGGCGATGGAGAGAGCCTTCGAGGTAACGACCTATAGGATAGACGGCATTTATGAGGATGGAAGGCACCCTAAGGAAGTCTCCTTTACCGGGAGTTTGGAAGAAGATTTGGCCAGAAGAGATTTTACCATTAATGCCATGGCCTACCACATGGACAGGGGCTTGATTGACTGCTACCGGGGCCGGGAGGATTTGGAAAATAAATATATTCGCACCGTAGGGAAGCCGGAGGAGCGTTTTACGGAGGATGCCCTTAGAATGATGCGGGGCATACGCTTTTCTGCTCAGCTGGATTTTCCTATAGAAGAGAAAAGTCTTCTGGCCATGACTTCTTTAAAGGAGAATCTGGGAAAGGTCTCCAAGGAACGGATTGCGGTGGAATTGATAAAGTTGCTTTGCAGCCAACACCCGGAGAAGGTGAAGCTTTTGTTTTTCCACCGGCCTTTCTCCCTATATTACCGAGGACTTTCCCCGAATTGAGAGTAGAGGGATTCCTGCACTTTTAGGGAATGCAAAGGATAAGAAGTATCTGCGTTTGGGACTCCTGCTTCGGCATGTACCGGAATATGCCAAGGGGATTTTGGAGGATTTAAAGCTGGACCGGGAAAGTATTGATAAGGCCTCCGCTCTTGTAGAGCTTTTTGCTCAGGAAGCGGGATTCTCCCTATGCCCTTAGAAAAAGGCTGTGCAACATCGGCATGGAGCTCACTCGTGACTTCTATGAAACCAAGCTTTGCTTTTTGGAAAATGCTTTCCAAAAGACTCCGGGAATGATGATGGCAGCAGGTCAACCTCCGTCTGGAATGGCTTTCCGAAATAGAGGACAGAGGGATTGCTATAGCCTTTCCGCTCTGGCTATTAAGGGAAAAGGATTTAGTATCTTTCAGGGATAAAGCCGGGACCAAGGATGGGAGAGCTTTTTGCATCTTGCTCTGGACTATGTGATGAGAAACCCAAAAGGAAAATGAGAAGGAAATTTTGCTTTCTTTATTTGAAAAAGCAATAAATGGATAAGAGAAACCGTCGATTAAAGACATAAAAATCGGAAAGCCTCCTATTTTTGTTAATAATTAAACATAGAATGCAAAATAACAGCGTTTTTAGAGAAAATGAGGTAAAAACTACCAGTTTTTCTATTAAAACGCTGTTGTTATTTATTATATTTATCATTATCATATCGACATTTTTCAAATTATTGTTATAATCTACAGTATAGAGAAGTATACTACTGTAATTAGCGCTTGCTAATGAAAGTCTCTAACAAAGAAAGAGTTGAACATATGATTGGAATCGTCAATCCGTCCTTGGACCCCTTTTACAACCAGGCCCTAGAAGAATACTTATTTCAAAACAGAACGGAGCAGGAGCTTTTCCTTCTTTGGCGGAATCGTCCGGCAGTGATTGTGGGCTGCTATCAAAACATTAGTCAGGAAGTGAATTTGCGACAACTGAAAGAAAAAGGGATTCCCGTTGTTCGAAGAAGCAGTGGTGGCGGAACGGTTTATCATGATTTAGGCAATGTGAATTACAGCCTCATGAAGAAAAGAAACAAGATCTTGGAGTATGACGACTTCCTGATTCCGGTGATAGAAGCTTTACGGAAGCTGGGCATTATGGCAGAGAAGGATAGATGCTCCGACATTGTCATAGGAGGAAGAAAGATTTCCGGCAGTGCCCAAAAGGCTACCGGAGATCGGGTGCTACACCATGGAACCCTGCTCTATAATGCAGAGCTCAGCCTCTTGGATGAGATTACCACCAAGAACAAAAGCAGCCATATTCAGTCCAAAGCCTCCCTCTGCGATTTGCAAGGTTTGTAATATTAGCGAATCCTGGGAAGGGCTGGGAAAGGAAGGCTATCCTTTCAAGGAAGTTCCTCCTATAGAAGTTTTTATGGAAGCGTTAAGAGACGCCATGGGAGCAAAGCCGGAAGTGTTGGCGCTTACGGAAAGCGAAAAGGCGGAAGTAGAAAAACTTTGTCAAGAGAAATACCATTCCTGGGACTGGACCTATGGAAAGACCCCTCATTTTTCTTTTGAAAAGGAAGGGTATTTTTCTGGGAGAAAAAGATACAGATTGGCTATCAGGGTACGAAAGGGCAGAATTGAAGATTTCACTACAGTCTCCTCACTTTTCAGAAGAGGAGCTATGGGGAATCTTCCGAGGACAAGCATTTTCCTTGGAACTCTTTGAAGAAAAAGCTTTCCGACCTGGCGGAGAAGATACAGAAACAAGACAGTAAGGAATGTAGAGAGGCTTTATTGTCTCTGTGCATTGTAGAAGGAGTAGAAGATGAAGAAAGAAATTGTGATTCCAAAGTTAAGACCGGAGATGCAGGATGCGGTGGTTTGCGCCTGGCTGAAAGAGGTTGGAGATAGCGTAAAAAAGGGGGAGCCCATTTTTGAAATCGAAACCGACAAGGTGGTTACCCAAGTGGAATCCGGTTTCGAGGGAACCTTGGTAGAGCAGTGCTGTGAAGAAGGGGATACGGTAGCCGTATTGGAAAAGGTCGCTCTGATTGAAGAGACAGCTTAAGAACTAGATAGGAAGCGAGATATGGAGAAGACAATAGAGAAAGCCGGGGATTTACAAGCTACTCCCAATCCTTTAGGGAAGAAGCCGGACTGGCTGAAGGTTCGCTATAATCAGGAAGCTACCGAAGAGGTAGCGGCACTGATGAAGGATCTTCGATTAAATACCGTTTGTAAGGAAGCCAACTGTCCCAATATGGGAGAGTGCTATAGGAAGCATACAGCGACCTTTATGATTTTGAGGAAGCGTTTTGCACCAGAAATTGCCGTTTTTGCAATGTGACCTGCGGAAGGCCGGAGGCGGTGGACGAAGAAGAGCTCATGAATGTGGCCAAGGCCGCAAAGCAGCTTCATCTAAAGCACGTGGTTTTAACCTGTTCCACCAGAGATGATTTGGAGGATGGAGGAGCCTTGCAGTTTGCGAAAACCATTCGCAGGCCATTCGGGAGCTACCGGCACCACCATTGAAACCCTGATTTCCGATATGAAGGGAAGGACGGAGTCCTTAGACATCGTATTGGAGGCTAAGCCGGAAGTTCTGAATCACAATGTGGAGACGGTGGAAGGAATTGCAGAAGGCGGTTCGTCCCCAGGCGGCTTATGAAAGATTCTAGGGTACTTTCGCTACTGTAGGGCAGCACTCCCCGGATATCCGGTAAAAGACAGGATTTATGGTAGGTCTTGGAGAGACGGAAAGACGCAGATTGACAGATTGATGGATGATGTGCTGGAAAACCGGCTGTGATATCCTGACCATCGGACAGTATCTGCAACCCACCAAGGAACACTACCCCCTTAGCAAGATATGCTACTCCGGAGGACTTTTGCCCGTTATAAAAAGAATGCTCTTTTAAAAGGGCTTCCATCATGCGCCTCCGCTCCCTTAGCCAGAAGCTCTTGAGAGCTTGGGAAGCTTTGGAGGATGCATGGTTTATATTGATTTAGAGTCCACAGATGTTTATGAGAACTCGGCCTGGAATATTACTAGCCGAAGAAAAGAAGCTGGAAGACACGGTTTTCCTTTTTGAGAACCACGCCCACCCTGATGCTGGGGAATACCAAAACCTTGCGGAGGAGGTGAATCTCCCTATGCCAGAGAGCAGAAGATGAATCTGGTACGGCGCATAGAGCAGGTGGAGGAACCATTTACACGGACCTGGGAGGTTGGCAGTTTACCTTCATTGATCGCTATAAAGAAGAGGGAATAGAGTTTGATACCTAAGTCCCGTCCTGGAAGCTCCTGGCAAAGCTTTCCGTGAAGGTGAATTTAACGGAAGAAACGACCTCTGTATCGAGGGGCGAAAGTTTTTCCGGAAATGCCCAGTATCATCTGGGGGAAAGCATTGTCCACCACGGATCCCTGCTTTTTCCACGGACATTGAGAAAATGGTGAATTCTACTAGGGGTGGATGAGTACAAAATTATTTCCAAAAAGCATCCAATCAGTACGGGAGGGAGTTTTGCACATTTCCGAGCATTTGCAGGAAAAGCTTTCTCCGGAGGACTTTAAGGAGCTGATGGTTTCCGCCATTTTGGGAGAGGCTAATAAAGCGAATCGTCTGGAGCTTTCTTCGGAAGAACTGCTTAGAGTCAAGGAACTGGCCAAGACCCATTTTCAAAACTGGGACAGCTTATACGGAAAAATCCGAGTTTAACATGGAAAAAGACCGGACGCTTTCCGGGAGGGAAAATGCATTTTGCTCTGGAAGTACAAAAGGGCAAAATCCGGGAAGCTTCCATATCCGGAGACTTCTCAGTACCTTGGATTCGAGGAAATCAGTAAAGCCTTCGTGGGACTGGCCTTTGATAGGGATTCTATTTTGAGGGGGCTTACGGAAAGAGGTTTGGAGGGAAAGCTCTATCGGATTTCCGTAGAGGAGATTGCGGATTTACTGGGATAAAGGAAAGATACTTTTATGCGTAATTGCTTTTTTACTTCCGGGTCGAAATCGGCCATTGGACTAGGAAAAGAAGCATGGATATATTACCAAAGACAAGGAGGCAGTTTATGGAATTAAAAACACCGTTGTATGATGCGCATGTGAGGGCAGGTGGCAAGATTGTTCCTTTTGCAGGATTTCTTCTTCCTGTTCAGTATGAACAGACCGGCGTAATCAAAGAGCATATGGCTGTTCGAACAGAGGCAGGACTTTTCGATGTGTCTCACATGGGTGAGGTACTCTGCAAAGGAAAGGATGCTCTAGCTAACCTGCAGAAGATTTTAACCAACAATTTCGAGAACATGGTAGATGGACAGGCAAGATACAGCCTGATGTGTAATGAAAACGGTGGTGTAGTAGACGATTTGATCGTTTACAAGAGAGGAGACAATGATTATTTCATCGTTGTAAATGCTGCCAACCGTGAGAAGTATTTTAACTGGATGGTAAACCACAAGTTTGGTGATGTGGAGTTCATCAATGTTTCCGATGATTATGCACAGATTGCTCTTCAGGGTCCAAAGGCTATGGATATCATCCGAAAGCTTACCTCCGAGGAGAATATTCCAAAGAAGTATTACACCGCAGTATTTGACGCTACTGTAGACGGCATTCCTTGTATCGTTTCCAAGACAGGATATACCGGAGAAGACGGTGTAGAGCTGTATCTGGACAGCAGCAAAGCTGACGAGATGTGGGAGAAGCTTCTGGCAGCAGGAAAAGAAGAAGGATTGGTTCCCTGCGGACTTGGCGCAAGAGATACCCTTCGTATGGAAGCGGCAATGCCACTTTACGGACACGAGATGGATGATGAAATCAGCCCATTGGAGACCGGACTGAACTTTGCAGTGAAGATGGACAAGCCTGACTTCATCGGAAAGGCTGCTCTCGAAGCCAAGGGAGAGCCAAAGATTAAGAGAGTCGGCCTGAAGGTTGTAGGAAGAGGCGTTATCCGTGAGCATCAGGATGTTATGGTAGGCGATCAGGTAATCGGTCATACCACTTCCGGAACACATTGCCCATTCTTAAACTATCCTGTAGGAATGGCTTTAATCGATCCAAGTATGCAGAAATCGAGACTCAGCTTCAGGTAGATGTTCGCGGACGCAAGGTGGATGTGGAAGTTGTAGCACTTCCTTTCTACAAGAGAGCGAAGTAAGCCGGAATTGCTTTTGGCAAAACAGAACAGCTTCCCAAGGGGATGTCATCGAAAATACCGACCATCCTTGTTGGGGAATAAAAATTTAAAATAAGATTTTCCTTGGAAAATCTATTTTATACAGACAGAATTTTCGTAAACACTTATTTTAGGAGGAAAAAAAGATGGCAGTTCAAAAAGGATTATTGTATACCAAGGATCACGAGTGGGTTAAGGAAGAAAGCGGAGAGTATACAGTAGGAATTACCGACTATGCACAGAGCGAATTAGGAGATTTGGTTTTCGTAAATCTTCCTGAAGAGGGCGACAGTGTAACTAAGGGAGAGTCCTTCTCCGATGTTGAGTCTGTAAAGGCCGTTTCCGATGTATTATCTCCATTAACCGGTGTGGTTAGTGCAATCAACGAGGCTGTATTGGATGCTCCTGAGAGTATCAACAGTGCTCCTTATGAGGCATGGTTTGTTAAGGTTAAGGATGTTACAGACAAGGAAGAGCTTCTTTCCGCTGAAGAGTATGAGGAGTTCTTAAAGACTTTATAAGAATCGTAAAACGGCTTAAAAGCTAAACGAAAGAAAGGTGGTGGACATATGGGAAAATATATTCCCAATACCGACGCGGAGCAGAAGGCGATGCTACAGGAAAGTGGATTTTCTTCCTTTGATGACCTGTTTAGAGATGTGCCACAGGAAGTAAAATTAAAAGGCGAGCTTTCAATGCCCTCCGGCTTATCCGAGTTAGAGGTGCGTCAGGCTATGACAGCGTTGGCAAACAAGAACGTGGTATTCCCGGTAATCTTCAGAGGTGCCGGAGCTTATCGTCACTTTATTCCCTCTATCGTAAAGAGTGTGATTAGCAAAGAAAATTTCATGACCTCCTACACCCCCTATCAGGCAGAAACCAGCCAGGGTGTATTACAGTCTATCTTTGAATATCAGACCATGATCTGCGACCTGACCGGCATGGATGTATCCAATGCTTCCGTATATGACGGAGCAGAGGCTGCGGCAGAGGCTGTGGCAATGTGCAGAGAGAGAAAGAGAAGCAAGGCTTTGATTTCCGCTCTGATGCATCCGGATACCATTTCTACCATTAAGACCTATTGCCATGGCAACGCTATGCAGGTAGAAATCATTCCCGAGAAGGATGGTTTAACCGATGTGGAGGCATTGAAGGCTAAGGCAGATGCAGAGTCTGCTATAGTATTCATCCAGCATCCAAACTTCTACGGAAATTTAGAAGATGCGGAGAAGATTGGAGAGATTGCCCATGAAGCAGGGGCAAAGTTCGCTATGAGCGTAAACCCCATTTCCCTGGGAATAGTAAAGAGCCCAAGAGAGTACGGTGCGGATGTAGCCGTTGGTGACGGACAGCCTTTAGGACTTTCCATAGCTTTCGGTGGACCTTACCTTGGATTTATGGCTTGTACCGATACCATCAAGAGAAATCTTCCCGGAAGAATCGTTGGTGCAACTGTAGACAACCAGGGAAGAACCGGTTATGTACTGACTCTTCAGGCAAGAGAGCAGCATATCCGTAGAGAAAAGGCTTCCAGTAACGTATGTTCCAACCAGGCACTTTGCGCTTTGGCAGTTGGTGTTTACCTTGCAGCAGTAGGTAAGGAAGGCCTAAAGGAAGCGGCTAGTCTTTCTACTTCCAAGGCACATTATCTTGCTAAGGAATTAGAGAAGATCGGCTTTAAGCCACAGTATAAGGCGGATTTCTTTAATGAGTTCGTAACAGAATCCGACCTTTCTTCCGAAAAGGCTTTAGCAGCTTTGGAGAAGGCCGGAATTCTTGTCGGATATCCGCTGGATGACAAGAGAATTCTTTGGTGCTGTACGGAAGTCAATGATAAGGCTTCTATGGACCGCGTAGTAGAAATCTTAAAGGAGGTGAAGTAATGCTTATTTTCGAAAAAAGTAGAGCCGGCAGACACTGCAGCTTATTCCCTCCCTGTGATGTGGAAGTAGTAGATGTTCCTGCAAAGGATCAAAGAAAGACAGAATTACATTTACCGGAATTATCCGAGACAGAAATCAGCAGACACTATACCGAGCTTGCTAAGAAGTGTAGAGGTGTCAATGACGGTTTCTATCCTTTGGGATCTTGTACCATGAAGTACAATCCAAAGATTAATGAAGATATGGCAGGTTTACCGGGCTTCGCCGATGTTCACCCCTTACAGCCTGAGCACACCGTACAGGGTTGCTTATCTGTACTGCAGGAGATCGAAAAGTACCTTTGCGAAGTAACAGGAATGGATCGTTTAACCGTACAGCCTGCAGCAGGTGCACACGGTGAGTTTACCGGAATCATGTTGATTAAGGCTTACCATGAGAGTAGAGGGGACTTTAAGAGAAATAAGATTATTGTTCCTGACGCTGCTCACGGAACCAACCCTGCTACCGCAACCATGGCGGATTATAAGGTAGTAACCATTCCTTCCAATGAGCATGGCTGTGTAGATATGGAGAAGTTCAAGGCTGTTTTAGGGGATGATGTTGCCGGCTTAATGCTGACCAACCCCAATACTGTAGGCATTTTCGATGAAAATATCTTAGAGATTACCAGATTAATCCATGAATGCGGAGGATTAAACTACTATGATGGTGCAAACTTAAATGCCATTATGGGTGTTGTTCGCCCCGGAGACATGGGATTTGACGTAATCCACTTGAATCTCCATAAGACCTTCTCCACACCGCACGGTGGCGGAGGACCCGGAAGCGGTGCTGTAGGATGTAAGAAGCTTCTGGCTGACTTCATGCCCGGCTACCTGGTAGAGGGAGATGATGTTAAGAAGTTTATGAAGCCTGCAAAGAGTATCGGAGATATGAAGTCCTTCTACGGAAACTTCCTGGTAGTGGTTAGAGCATTAACCTATATCAAGACCTTAGGAAAAGAAGGAATTCCACAGGCTAGTAAGAATGCGGTGCTGAATGCAAACATATGATGAATAAGCTGAAGGATATTTATACCATGGCTTATGATAAGGTTTGTATGCATGAGTTCGTTATGAGCTTAGAGGATCTTAAGCACAAGACAGGGGTTTCTGCAATGGACATTGCCAAAGCTCTGTTAGATAACGGAATGCACCCACCAACAATGTACTTCCCGTTAATTGTCCATGAAGCTCTGATGGTAGAGCCTACTGAGACAGAGTCCAGAGAAACCCTGGATGATGCGGTGGCTGTATTCAGAAAGCTTTATGAGGAAGCCCAGACCAACCCACAGGCGCTTCATGATGCTCCTGTAACTACTCCGGTAGGAAGACTGGATGAAGTAAAGGCAGCAAGAGAGCCGGTACTTCGCTATGAATGGAAGTAAAATAAAGTAGATTTTCCGAGAGCTGTTATATAAAGATCAAGGAGAGGGGGAATAAAGCTTCCTTGGGGTAGCCAATGTCCCCTTTCTTCTTAGGAAGAGTCTTTATGTAACAGCTCTCCTTGCTAAAAAAGCGAAAACATTGAATAGTAGGGAGAATAAAAGATATGAATTATGATGTGATTATCGTGGGTGCCGGTCCCGGCGGATATGTGGCGGCATTAAAGTCCGCAAAACTGGGCTTTAAGACAGCGGTGGTAGAAAAGGATAGAGTGGGAGGAACCTGCTTGAATAGAGGCTGTATTCCTACAAAGGCTATGGTTCATGCCACAGAGCTTTACAGAGAAATGCAGAATGCGAAGGAGTACGGTATCTTTGCAGAGGGCATTTCCTATGACTACGGAAAGATTTTGGAATACAAGCAGGATATTATTGATAAGCTGGTAGGTGGAGTAGAGCAGCTCTTTAAGTCCAACGGAATTGATTTTTTAAAGGGTCTGGGAACTTTGGAAAAGGACGGCTCCGTTACTGTAAGTGAGGGAGAAGGTGCCGGAAATTATAAGGCAAAGCATGTCATTCTGGCTGCCGGTTCCAAGCCTGCCTTAGTACCTATTCCCGGACTGGACAGCGAAGGGGTTTTAACCAGTGATGAGCTCTTCCAATTACAGGAAGTACCTAAGAGCTTAAGCATCATCGGTGGCGGTGTTATCGGTGTGGAGTTTGCTTCTATCTTCGCATCCTTAGGAACCAAGGTAACCATTCTGGAGGCTCTTCCCAATATCCTGGCTAACATGGATAAGGATATCTCCCAGAACTTAAAGCTGATTTTAAAGAAGAGAGGCATTGACATTCATACCTCCGTAAAGGTGGAGAAGGTGGAAAAAGATGTTGAGGGCGTTTCTTGCTTCTATACCGAGAAGGATGAGCAGGTAAAGGTGACATCTCAGTATGTGCTTTGCGCAGTAGGTCGTGTGCCCACTACCCAGGGACTCTTCGGAGAAGGGGTTGAACTGGAAATGGAGAGAGGCCGTGTTGTGGTAGACGAGCACTTCAAGACCTCCATGGAAAATGTTTATGCTATCGGAGACCTGATTAAGGGCTTACAGCTTGCACACCTTGCTTCCGCACAGGGCGTTTGCCTCTTGGAGGAGCTGGCAGGACATGCTAGAAGCGTAGACCTGAATGTAGTACCGGGCTGCGTTTATACCTCTCCGGAGATTGCCTCCGTAGGCATTACAGAAGCTATTGCCAAGGAGCAGGGCTTAGAGATCAATGTTGGTAAGTTCATGATGAGCGGAAACGGAAAATCCATGATTTCCAAGGAAGAGCGTGGATTCATCAAGATTCTGGCAGACAGCAAGAGTCATGCGGTTGTGGGTGTGCAAATGATGTGTGCAAGAGCAACCGATATGATCGGAGAGTTTGGCAATGCCATTGCCAACGGCTTTACTGTAGAGCAACTTCTCAAGGCAATGAGAGCCCACCCAACCTATAATGAGGGAGTGGGAGAGGCTTTGGAGGATGTATTCGGAGAGGCTGTACATTCCGTACCGAAGAAGAAATAGTTTAAATAGGGAACTGTGAAGAGTTAACCTGACTCAAAGCGCTACAGGATGGCTTTGGAATCGGGGCACGCTCCCGCTAACCTCGCCTCACAGGGGTTCTAAGCTTTTACAAGACAAAAGCTAAGAACCCGTGGGCTCAGATTACCCCGTATTCCAAAGCCATCCTGCTGAAAAGCTAGCCTAAGTATTGTTCTGTTCGCAGTTCTCTTTTTTAAACTGGAAAGAGCTCCTTAAAAGATGATTCAGAACAGGATGTGATTGTCTTTGCCTGGGCACCGATTATGAATAAAAAGTGGCTGTAAAATCAAAATAGATTTTCTAAGCAATATAGGTCTGAACTTGGGGCACGCTCTCGCTAGCTTCGCCACATAGCGGTACTAAGTTCAGCCTTCGCTTCACTCGCTTTCAGTGAAAGTACCGATGGGCTCAGACTCACCCCTCATTCAGGCCTATATTGCCGATAATTTCTTTATTTTGATTTTTACAGCCACTTTTCTTTATTACTTTTTATGCTGTAGGCGGTAGAGCCGCATCGCCTGTTCTACCGTATCTGCCAAGTTTTTCTTGGCAGTTTTTTTATTCATGGCGTCTTCTAAGGTGCTGATTCCTCGTAGGATGGGGAAGTAGGCGTCTATTCCGGCATCATTGCAGATTTTTGCCCTCTGTAACGGCCCCTGCAAAGGCTATCACCGGAATGCCCTGTGCTTTAGCCAGTTTTGCTACACCGATTGGTGCTTTTCCCATGGCGGATTGTTCGTCCAGCCTTCCTTCTCCCGTAATCACAAGATCGGCTCCCTGCATTTTCTCGGAAAGCTCAGGTTTCTTCCAAAATCAGGAAACACCGGACTTTAATTCTCCTTGAAGAAAACTGCGAAAGGCAAATCCCAGCCCTCCGGCGGCTCCGGAGCCCGGAGCTCCGGGTTGGCAGGCAGGGTTATATTCTTTTACAAGCTCGCTATAACGCTTCATCCAGCATGCCATTTGAGAGAGCAGTTCCTTGTTTCCGCCCTTGGAATCCATAGACAAGACTTGCTCCATTTTTCCCCGTAAAGAGGATTCTCTACATCACAGGCAATCTGGAAGGAACATTGTAATAAGTCCTTCGAGACAAAAGTATTTTCTATTCGGGCCAAATCTTTCAATCCTTCTCCGCAAGGGCTGATTTCTTCTCCGTTCTCTTTGGTAAAACGAAAGCCTAAAGCGCTTAACATTCCAATTCCACCGTCATTTGTGGCGGAACCGCCGATTCCGATTAAAAAGCGTCTGCAACCCTTGTGGTAGGCATCTAAAATCATTTCGCCCACACCGTAGCTACCAGTTTTTAACGGATTTCTTTTCTCCGGAGCCACTAAGGTAATGCCGGAAGCTTGGGACATTTCTATCACGGCAAGCTTCCCATCTTTCGGAGAATATTGCGAGTCTGAGAGAATACCATAATGAGCTTCCACTTCCTGAAACAACGGCCCTTTTACCCGGACTGTTTCCAAGCTCCCCCCTAAGGCTTCCACCAGCGTTTCCACGGTGCCTTCCCCTCCGTCTGCCAGAGGAGAAATCAAAACATCCGCATCAGGAATTACCCGTAAAATACCGCTTTTTATGGCTTCGCCTGCTTCTTTAGAGGAGAGGCTGCCTTTGAAGGAATCTATAGCAATAAGGATTTTCATAATTTGTCTACGCAGTCTGCCAAGCACCATCTGTGCCAAGAATATAGCCGTCCACCTTGGTGTTGAAAAGCATCTTTCCGTTATCCGCTCCGGCCTGAGGGTTCAGATAGTACCACTTACCTTTAAGCTCCTGCCAACCGGTACGCATCTTGCCATTTTCCGCACCGACCTCTTCACTGAAGTAATACCAGAAGCCGCGAATCTCCTTCCAGCCAAGGCTCATCTTTCCCTGTTCACTGCCTTCATTTTCTTCAAAATAATACCAGGCATTGTTATAGAAAAGCCAGCCGGTGAACATATAGCCTTCTTGATTAAAATAGTACCAACGATGATTAATCCATAACCACTGTGCCTTTGGATAGGTTCCATCCGGGTTCAGAATCCACCAGCCCTTTGCGTCTTTTTGCCAGTTTACATTGGATGGCAGATTGCGGTCTGCCCCTAACACCATCGGCGTCCCGCTGTTACCGCCTGAACTGCTTCCACCACCGGAACCGCCACTGCCACCGGAACTACCGCCTCTACCGGAGCCGCCATTGCCACTTCCGGAATAAGAAGGAATCGGCGCTTCTCCGGAATCATCGGTTGTGTACTCTGTAAAAAGCGGGTTTACATATCGTGTACCAAGTTTCACGGAAGAGTGATTTTCTATACGATTCTTTCCCTTATAACTCATCCTATCTTTATAGAAAGCACCTGCCCCAATATGCGTAACGGAGGCGGGAATCGTGATGGTATTGCTTTCTTTTAAGTCACGGAAAGCGCTTTCCCCGATACTTTCCAGTCCGTCCGGTAAGGATAAATCTCCCTTGTAAGAAAGATTACGAAAAGCGGAATTCCCTATTTTCTTTAAATTCTTCGGGAAGACAAGATTGCCCACTATCGATTTCTTAGAAAAACAGAATCCCCTATTTCTACGATAGAATCCGGCAACACTAAACCCTTCTTAATGTAAGTGATACCTTCCAAGGCATGGGGATCCAGTGCTGTAATATTCCCCTTTAATTCCAGATGCGCTTGTCTTCCGAGAGCATGCAAGAGCTTATTCCATGAGCGAAGTTCTCCGTTTGCAGTAAGACCCTGCATCCGTCCGCTACCTTCTATGGTAAGCGTATGAGGGTTCTTTTTCTCCTGTTAATTGCCAGCTAAAATTCCCGTCGCTGCGAGGCAAGCGTGCTGCATCTGATACCGTAATCACTTTTCTTTTTGCAACAATTGCGTCTCACTATATGGGTTTTGGTGCTGCCTCCCGGATTCATTAAAATGTACAATAGTAGGTGTGCCCCCGGTAGAAAGGAAAAATAGGTCTGTATTCCTAAAATCAAATAGATAAGAAGTAAATTTCTTATTTGTTCCGGGAAGCCGCCATCCGTTTCCACTTGAAAGATCGAGTCTCAGGTCTCTCTTGAAACTTCCGCTGTTATCTATAAAGTTCTTTACCGTAACCGCTTCGCTCGGATCTTCTGTCGTATACAGATAAAAGTTTGCATACTCATTTCCTTCCGTCTCCAGCTCAAAGAAACATTTATGGATTTCCGGAAGTGTATAAAACTGCACATTTTTCATGGAAATGTTCCACTTTTTTACTTCCTGTTTTTCTTCCTCGGCAGTTTGCTGTACGGAAGTAAACTTGGGATTATACTGCATGCTTCCTTTTTCACTCATAAATACCGGAGAATGATTGATAATCGTATTTTTCTTTTCATTTCCCTTAGACTTGTAAAATGCCTTCTCTCCAATCCTCCGTACGGAAGCAGGAATGGTGACATCTCCTAAGTTTTCTGAATGATAAAAGGCATGGTCCGGTATTTCCTTCAGGGTAGAAGGAAGGCTCACCGTCTCCAGATGTTCCATGCTGCCAAAGGCTTCCATCTCCACATGCAACTTTTCTATCCCTTCTTCTATAATGACTCTCCGAATCTTATTCCCATAGGGCTCCCAGGGAGCCAGTTCAAATGCATCCGTTTCCCCTCTTCCACGTAGTGTCAGAGTCATATCATTTTCGGGACCTGTTAAACTATATTCAATCTCCTTCCCTGCTCTTCCACTAAGAGATGCTTTCTGTACGATAATCCGGTATTCTTTTTTTTTCTCCCCCAGGTCATCTTTTATGGTTATAAGCAATCTGGCTGTTCCTTCGTGCAAGGCCTCAATAGCGACCTGCCCATCTCCGTCATGCTTTAGGCGAACAGCAGCGGGATCCGTCTCTTTCATCGCTTCACAACGCAAAACATCCAGCCTAAGCAGTTTATAAAGACTGATTGTGTCTCCTAACTCCACCGCTACCGTATCCGAAAAAGTATTTTCTTCTTTTTAACCAAAGAAACAGCAACTAAAGAGAAATGCTCTGCCGATACTTCTACTGCATTTTCTTTCTCCTCTATTTTTTCCGTCTCTAACTTCTCTGCCGCTGCATCTACGCTGTCCAGATGAAACACGGAAATCTGTTTTTCCGCATCCTCCTGTAAAAAGGGAATATTGGAAAATTGCACCTTCACTTCCCCTTTCGTAGTATCCGGCTGCACTTCTTCTCCATCCTTGTTGAGCACTGAGATATCGAAAATCATGCTCTGAACAAAGATTTTTGATCCGCCTATAGCTTCTCTTTTTACAGCGGAATCCACCTTCTGTTCCTCAACTTTAGAGAGCTTTCTTACTCGTAAAGTCGCGTCCTTTGGAAATACTCCCGGAATCAGCCTGCACCGTAACAAGCACACCGGAAAGTTCTTTTTCTGCATAAAATGCGTTCTCTTCTGTAGCTTCAGACTCTATTTCTGAAATTTCTTTTTCGATTTCATTTTTTTCTTCGACTACATCCCATTACGTTTTTCTTCAAGTGCATCTTCTTCAAGCGCATTTTTCTTCAAGTGCATTTTTCTTCCATTACGTTTTTCAGAAGAAGTTGTACTCTTTTCTTCCGAGAAACTTTGCTTTTATTCCTTCAGAAAGTACCGTCTCATTTGCCATAGTTGCTGCAGAAACATAGGTGGAAAAGCTGCAAGATAATGCCAGAAGTAATGCCAATGCTTTTTTTGCTCTTTTTCTCATTTTTCTCCTCATATATTGTTTTACAAGTTCACATTTGGCTTCTGTAGAAAAGAATACCATAAATTAAATTATAGCAATATTGCTATTTTTAAGAGATAATTATAAAAGTAATCTATCATCTAAAACGTAAGATACATCCGGATAAAAATGATAATCCCAATTCATCGAGAGTGTACGTTCAGGCAAGGTACATTAGAGGAACATGATTTGATAGAGGTGGATTAATGGCTATCAATGCATAGGAAAACTGGAGCCACTGAAGGGAGACTTCAGTGGCTCTTTGAGTATTCGCCTATTTCATTATTTCTACACCATCCGGCAACAGCTCCGCATTTACGATGGGGTTTCCGCTCATTCACTCTCTTTAGGTTTGGAAGATTCCGAAGAACGGAGATATCGGAGATATAGTTATTCGAGAAATCCAGCTCCTCCAGGGTACTTAGGCCATTCAGACAATCCAAGCTTTGCAGTTTATTGTCACTGATATTCAGGCTCTTTAAGGCCTTGTAATGAGAGAGGAAAGACTTTGCATTAGTGGAAAAATCATCCGATTCATCGTCCAAATTCTTGAGTGTTGCGTTTGTGAGGGTTAGGCTCTCTACCGTGTTGTCGTCCTCCATGTGGCGTAGAGAAACGGGAAGAACAGGATAGTCACTGGATGAGCGACTTTTGTATGGAGAGAAAATAAGCTCTTTTACCCCGGTATTTGTAAAAGTTTGGGTATAATCCGTATATTTATCAAAGGGCAAATCTTGAAATTCCAGATGTGTAAGGGTAGGAAGTGTCCGAAGGGCAGGTCCCAAGTCCGGCTGTACTGCACCGATAATGCCATTTCCCACAATGGTCAAATCCGTTAATGCATTCATTCCCTGCAGAAAATCTGCACTGTATTCGCTACTGCTGTTATAGATTGTAAGCGTCTTTATGGAAGGCATGTGGGCAATGGAATCCCGATCCAAGGAATAGCAGTTCACATTTTCCAAGGCACTTAAGCCATGTAAATCAGGAAGCTGATATGTGTGATACCCGAAGGAAAGTGTTTGTAAAGAACTGAGGGTACTAAGAGCATTAACATTTTCCAGAGAAGAGCAATCAATGGATAGGCTGTTTAGGGAAAGATGTCCCGATAAACCGTCCAGGTTCAAAATGGAAAGATTTTCCAAGTGTAGAGACTTTAAATTCGGCATGTTCTGCACAAAGTTTAAGTCCTTCACATCCTTTAAATTCCGTAAGGAAAGCTGTTCCAGCTGGGGCATACCGGAAAGTACGGTAATGTTTTCCACGGTACAATGACTTGTTCCCAATAGGTCCAGATTGCTTAGGCTGCTTAAGGAGGAAAGGGGAGAAAGGTCCATGGGCCGTTTATCCCCATAAAGCCCCAGAGCAAGCGTCTTGAGCCTCGGAAAGTTTCGAAGGAACTGAAGTCCCTTCGCATAGTCATCATCCATATGAACGGTGAGCTCTTCCAGAGAAGAAAATGCCTTAAAGGGCGCATCAGGGTTTTCCCCTTCTGTATTCTCGTTGGAGCAGGAATCATTCGTGGCATCATCGTCCAGAGTAATGTTGTAGAGTCCAAGAATCTGCTCGGGATTCGCGAAAAGCTTCGCAACAGTTCGAAAATCCTCATTTTCTCCGGAATAATAGCGGAGATTGGTGAGACTCTTTAGAGTATTCGCATCGGCGTTGGCGCTATAGTCGAAATGCACCTGATATCCCAGGGAGAGCTTGATTAGACCTGTAAAAATCTGCATGTCCGCTTCATCAATGGTATCCGTAGCGGGAAGATAAATTGTTTCCGGGTCCTTCGCCGTACCGTCCTCATTTATCGACTTTGCATAGTTAAACTGCCACTTCTCCGTTTGGTCGGAACCGGTATCGTTGACTTTATGAATGGACAGGAAAGCGAGGGTTATAATCCTCTCTCGTAATATTCTTCAAGCTCTTTCCGAAGGCTGTTTCTACGAAGCTTTTTACGGTTTCATCCTCCGGTACAGTCCGAAACTTTACCGTAGTCTGAGAAACGCGTTTATAAGGCGCACGAAATGTATTGCTGACGAAAAGCATCAAGATGATAAATAGAAGTATACCGATGAGGGTAAGCGTCTGCACAGCATTGAGTTCCTGCCTCACCGGGGGAGCGCTTCTTTCTTGCCCTATATTGACATTATCAATATGAATGTTCTGGGTGATATTCGGCTTATGGGGCTCGATATAGACCTTGGTCTTACAGTATTCTACAGGTGACAAAGCCTTCCTTAGTTCCCTCCGGAATATGAAGGGTGCCGTGACAGTTGGGACATTCCATTTTTGTAAGAGTCATTGCTTTACGCTCCTTCTTGTATTCTGACTTCTCCAGTATAGCACGGCGGTGGGGCTTTGGGCAGGGATTTTCTTCTTTCTTTTTGAAGGCTTATTGAAGCGGATAAAGAAAAAAGCTACAATAAGAACATTATTGAATATTAACAAATTTAAGGCATCGTTATAGGAGGCAGAAATTTCAGAGGATTCATATTCCGGAAAAGCATTGCAGAGCGAAGTTTAGGATATCTTTTCTCTTATAGTGATGATCCACGATTTGTTATTCAAAATTGGATGAGAAACCGAAACACATTGGAGTTCATAGGATTGTGGGAAGCTCTTAATAACGAAAATTTTAACCGTGTGCAATTCGACACGTTTAGAAATGAAGCGGGATTAAATAGATTCACTATGACTCCCCAAAAATGGATAGAATCTACTAATGCTATTGGAATTATAGCTAAGGCAGGAAGATATGGCGGCACATATGCACACTATGATATTGCGCTGGAGTTTGCATCATGGTTATCACCGGAGTTTAAGCTGTATATTATTCAAGATTACAAGAGACTTAAACCAGATGAAAATTCCAGATTATCACTTGGATGGAATTTAAATAGGGAAATTTCAAAGATTAATTACAAAATCCATACAGATGCTATCAAGGAATATCTATTAGCTGATTTAACAAATGAGCAACTATCCTATAAGTATGCAAGTGAAGCAGATATGCTAAATGTTGCCTTATTTAACAAGAGAGCCAAACAGTGGCGTGATGAAAATCCGGAACTTAAAGGCAATATGCGAGATGATGCAGAGTTTGAATGAGTTACTGGTGCTTGCAAATATGGAAAGCTACAACGCTGTTTTAATCAGCAAAGGTATGGAACAAAAAGAAAGAATGATAGAACTTAGAAAACTAGCAAGAACACAACTGGGATCGCTAGGAAAAACTAGATTCTATAGGGCTTAAAAGCTTAGAGGATAAGACCAAGAAATAAAGGGAATAAACTCTGGCTTTTTCAATATAGCACTGATGGTGAAAGACTTTGGGCAGGAATTCCGATTCTTTTTGAAAGCTTATTTTGATAGCTTGTGAAGGCTTATGAAGGGGAAAAAGAAAAAGCTGCAATAAGAATATTATTGAATTTAATAAATTTGAAAGGCATCGTTATAGGAGGCAGAAATGAACAAGCAACAACTTGCAGCAAAGATTTGGGAATCAGCCAATCGTATGCGGTCAAGAATTGAAGCCAGTGATTATAAGGACTATATCCTTGGCTTCATTTTTTATAAGTATTTGTCTGATAAGGAGGAACAGTGGCTTCTGTCTCGAGGATATGATGCCGATTCTATCCGAAAAGTATGTTAATGAAGAGTCAGAGGACTCCTATTCCGAAAAAGCTATTGCACAGCGAAGTTTAGGATATTTTATCTCTTATAAGGATTTGTTTTCTACTTGGATTCAGATGGGGTCTGATTTTTCTGTGGATAATGTACGGGTTGCCCTTTCTTCTTTCAGTCGTTTGATTTCCCCATCCCACAAGAAAGTATTTGAGGGTATCTTTAATACTTTGGAGACAGGACTCTCGAAGCTTGGGGAAAATACAAAAGCGCAGACCAAAGCAGTCAGCGATTTAATTCAGTTAATCAATGAAATCCCGATGAATGGAAAGCAGGATTATGATGTTTTAGGGTTTATTTAGAGTACCTGATTTCCAACTTTGCGGCAAATGCAGGAAAAAGGCGGGTGAATTCTATACGCCCATGAAGTTTCGCTTCTGATGTCCGAAATCCTTGCGAATTACCTAAAAAGGAAGAACGGAGATTAAAATCTCATGATCAACTTCCGGTTCGGGAAGCCTGCTCATCAACATAGGAAAAGACGAGCAGCGAAAAGTATATCGAAGATAAAAATCGTATTCGCTACTATGCACAGGAGTTGAAGGCAAATACCTATAACTTAACAAGAATGAATCTTGTGATGCGGGGAATACTACCGGACAATATCTTAACGAGAAATGGAGATACCTTGGAAGAGGACTGGCCTTATTTTGATGAGGCAGACCCGCAGGGAACCTATGATCCTCTCTATGTGGATGCAGTGGTGAGTAATCCTCCTTACTCGCAACGCTGGGATCCGGAAGGAAAAGAAAATGATCCTAGATATAAAGGATATGGTATAGCACCAAAATCCAAGGCGGACTATGCCTTTCTTCTCCATGACTTATATCACTTGAAACCGGATGGCATGATGACCATTGTTCTTCCCCACGGAGTACTTTTCCGAGGAGGAGAAGAGGGTGTAATTCGTAAGAATCTAATTGAGAAAAATAACATTGAAGCCATCATCGGTCTTCCTGCTAATATTTTCTTTGGAACAGGTATACCGACTATAATTATGGCATTCGGCAAAAGAGAGAAAAGCACGAATACGGATGTTTTGATTATCGACGCCTCTAAAGGCTTTGCCAAGGAAGGAAAGAACAACAAGCTTCGTGCATCTGATATTCGAAGAATTGTAGATACCAGTAAAAGAAAGAAGAACCGTTCCCAAGTTTTCCCGATTAGTCAGTCTTAAAGAGATTCGGGAAAATGATTACAATCTCGAATATTCCCCGCTATGTGGATTCCCAGGAGGAGGCAGAGAGCTATGATATCTATGCCCTCTATGTTCGGCAGAATTCGGAAGGAGAATTGGAAAAATTTGCTCCGTATTGGAGTTTCCAAGCCTAAAAGAGGAGCTATTCACCGGAGAGGGAGGATATCTTAAGCTACGGACGGAAGAGATTAAGAATACAGTGAAGAAGAATAAAGATGTGGAGAACTATTTGCATCATTTTCAAAATGCCTTTCAGGATTTTGGGGAGATTTTGGCATCTTCCCTCATTGAAGGAGCGGAAAGTCTCTCAGTGCCTAAGACAGAGGAGTCTCACGGCGGAACTCTTTTTCTCGATTTGACGCTGTCTCTCTTTTAGACCCTTATCAGGCTTATGAGCTTTTTGAAAAAGAATACACTGAGATTGCAGGGGATCTTGAGCTTATCCAGACAGAGGGGATGCAGGCGGTAAAACAGGTTGACCCCAATATGGTCGTGAAAAAGAAAAATGGGAAAGAGGTAGAGCTGCAGGAGGGCTGGAAAGGTCACATTCTGCCCTTTGACTTAGTCCAGAAACGATGCCTTACGGAAGAACTATCAGAGCTGTCTCGAAAGAGAAGAGAGCTGGAAGAAGTAGGAGCATCTATCGAAGAGCTCCTGGAATCCCTTTCCGAGGAAGATAAGGAGAGCATTTCCGAGGTACTAAGTGATGAAAATGATGCCTTTGTTTTTAAAAACATGAAGGCAGTTTTAAAGAATTTACAGGAAGATGCTGAAAACAACGGAGAACTCCTTTCTCTACTGAAAAAGGCAGACAGATATAACAGTGAGGAAAAGAGCTTAAAGAGCGAAATAAAGGATAAGGAAGATGCACTTCATTTGAAGACGAAAGAGACGATAGAGAATCTCACAGAGGAGCAGGGAAAAGAGCTTCTCTATGATAAGTGGATTCGTCCTATTGTGAACGGAATCGACAGCCTTCCGGACGTCATGCTACAAGACTTTATGAAAGAGCTGGAAAGCCTTTCCAAGAAATACGAAACCACCATGAGCGACCTGGAAGAAGAAATTGCGGAGACTTCCAAAGAACTGGTGGACATGCTTTCGGAGCTTACCGGATCGGCGCAGGATATGGAAGGAATTCAGGAACTTCGCTTACTGCTTGGAGGGGATATTCATGAATAAACGGAAAACTACCGAGAATCCGGTTTAGGGGATTCACAGATGATTGGGAACAGCGTAAGTTCCTAGAGTTGTATACTAAATCAACTGAAAAGAATGATGGAAGTATAGGAATAGACAGAAATATTACTGTATCAACGATGCAATTTAAAGAAGATATTAGAGTTTCTACAAGCGAATATCTTAAGACTTATTATACTCAAGTAGGTGATATTGCAGTTCGAAGTCGTCAAAACGAAAATTTCGGTATGGTAGACTCGTTGAGAATGATATTGGCAATGGCTTGTATCGCCATATTTTTCGCTATTTAGACCAATTCAACCATCATGATTTATATTTTTGGAGTATGCCATTAACAACGAATTATTGATGCAATCAGTGCTTTCTCGAAGTACAAAAGCTTCGACAATGATGCATGATTTAGTTTGTAATGATTTCTTAAATGAATCAATTTTTGTTCCGACACTTGATGAGCAAAAGGCTATTGGGGGATTTTTATTACACCTCGACCACCTTATCACCCTTCATCAGCGAAAGTTAGAAAAGCTAAAAATAGTAGCAATGCTGGAAAATTGCTTCCCGAAAAATGGTAAAAAAGTTCCAAAATTTAGATTTTCCGGATTTACTGGCGATTGGGAACAGCGTAAGTTCCTAGAGTTGTATACTAAATCAACTGAAAAGAATGATGGAAGTATAGGAATAGACAGAAATATTACTGTATCAACGATGCAATTTTAAAAGAAGATATTAGAGTTTCTACAAGTGAATATCTTAGGACTTATTATACCTTCAAGTAGGTGATGTTGCGTTCGAAGGTCATCAAAAACAAAGAATTTCGGTATGGTGGATTCGTTGAGAATGATGTTGCAATGGCATTGTATCACATATTTTTCAGTGTCAAGACCATTCAACCATATGATTTTATATTTTTGAAGTATGCCATTAACAACTGAATATGATGCAATCAGTGCTTTCTCGAAGTACAAAAAGCCGACAATGATGCATGATTTGAGTTTCTAATGATTTCATAAATAATCAATTTTGTTCCGACTACTTGGATGAGCAAAAAAGGCTATTGGGGATTTTTATTACACCTCGACCACCTTATCACCCCTTCATCAGCGAAAGTTGGAAAGTTAAAAATCATTAAAAAGTCTTTCTTGGAAAAGATGTTTGTTTAGGGAGGAACTGCGAATGGAGCAAATCATTTTATATCATGGTAGTCCTAATCAGCAGGGTTTCTCCCCAATATGGTTTAGGGGACGAAAAACATGACTATGGGAAAGGTTTTTATCTTACGGAGAATCTTGAACTGGCGAAGGAATGGGCGGTTTGCAGACCGGATGAACGGAATGGTTGGGTTCATAAATTTAGCTTGGATATAACAGACTTAAAAGTCTTAGACTTTCAAGAGCATAATATTCTCTCTTGGCTTGCGGAGCTTATGAAACATAGAGAGGCAGCGGATTCGAAGAGATACAGGGTTTTATCAAGAAAATTTATTGAGAAATACGGAATCGAGTCGGAGAATTATGATGTGATTAAAGGCTGGAGGGCAAATGCTTCGTATTTCTACATTGCAAGGGAATTTGTCCGGGATAATATTGACGTTGAAATTCTGGAGGAACTCTTATCCTTAGGAGGGTTAGGGATTCAATACTGTATTAAATCCGAACGTGCCTATGAAAAGCTACTTGAAATAAAAGAGGAATTAAGCTGTGTGGATTTTCGAGAATTTAATGAAAAATATAATGCGAGAGATGTAAGTGCAAGAGAAAAAATGCGCAAACTGGTGGATTCTGAGTGCAAATAAGGTAACAGATGTATTTAGTACGATATTAGAGCGTTCCTCTAATTCATAAAAAGCCACTAATTGAATAAAAGGAAAGCTCTAATCAAAGAACTGAAATTCAGGATACTACGGTTGAAATAAAACTATTCGAGATTTATAATTACATATATAAAAACATTACAAATAATATATAACGGAATATTCAGGTGTAATTATGATGATTGAGAAAGAATTAGAAAGGGTATTTGCTTTATCCTTTGAAATATCTGAACATAAAGAAAAGAATGGACTGCCCAGATACCTAACTACGGGCAGGAAGATATATAAAGCACAATATGAGCAGTTTGACTTTTATATTATAAAGCTTCCTTCTGCGATTGACAGTAGGGTACTTTATAAAGAAAAGCTGCTATATGAAGAGAAATTTGGAGCACCGGTCGCATTTTGGTTTGACACTCTTACAAAGAATAACAGGAATGCATATGTAAAGCATCACATCCCCTTTCTAATGGTTCCTACGCAGATTTATTTGCCGTTTTTAGGAATACTTTTCAGTAAGAAGTTTACCGGGGCGGAAGGAAGTGCCTTACTGCAATTAACAGCCAATGCGCAGCTGATTTTGCTTTATCTGGTATATAATAAAAAAGCTGATTATACGAAGAAAAAATTGGCGGTAATACTTGGGCTGGATCCCGTCTATGTAACAAGAGGTACAAAAGAGCTTGTTTCCAGGGGCGTTATTACAGAGAAAAGAAAAGGAAGAAGTGTCGAGGTGGGGCTTGCAATTGATTCAAATGAGTTGTTGAAGGTCGCAAGTTCAGCGCTTTCCAGCCCTGTTTGTGATGTAATCTATGTGAGAAAAACAGAAGATGTGATAGGACTTCCAAAGGCTTCGGATTTTGCTTTATCTGAAATTAGTATGATAAATCCACCTGAAATAGCTGCGTATGCCTGTTTTAAGAAAAGCAGGGTTGTAGATAAATTTGAAATTGTTGCTGAACCGGGATGGGAGAAAAGCCTTCTAGAGATATGCAAAGTTGAATTATGGAACTATGATCCAGGTGAAGCTTTTGTGAAAACGGAATAGTGGATAAGTTTTTGTGACGCCTCATTGAAGGATACAAAAGATCCTAGACTTCAGGGGGAATTAGAAAACGTTTTGGAGGAATTAAGTGGCAGTAAGTGGTTTAGATGAATTCGCAAGGTATTTTGCCGGTTATGAGGACTGCTATACAATTATTGGAGGAGCGGCATGCGAGATTTTGATGTCGCAGACGCCAATAGATTTTAGAGCGACAAAAGATGTAGACATGATTATTCTTTTTGAGGATAAATTCAAGGAATTTGCAGAATTATTCTGGAATTATGTCCGTGAAGGGGAGTATACATATGGCTGGAAAAATAGCAATGAGCCTCACTTTTACAGATTTACAGATCCTAAAAGTGGATATCCTAAGCAGATAGAATTGTTTTCGAGAAAGCCGAGTTATCATCTGGAATCTTCAACACCGATAGTTCCTATACACATTGATGACGATGTGTCATCCCTTTCGGCTATTTTGCTTGATGATTTTTATAAGTTTATGTTAAAGGGGCGTACGGTTATAAGTGGCTTAAGTGTACTGACGGCAAGCTATATTATTCCCTTTAAGATGATGGCATGGGTAAATCTTATGCACGAAAAGGGTGAAGGCAGACACGTAAATTCAAAAGATTTGCGAAAGCACAAAAATGATGTTTTTCAGCTATTTCAGATAGTGCCGGAAGGCGAAACCATCGAGGTCACCGGGGATGTGGCCGATTCTATAGATGCATTTCTTGAGATGATTAACGGGGAGAATATTGTGTTCGCCGACCTCCAGATTGACTCTAATCTCGAGGCGGAAATCAAAGCTTTACGAGAAACTTATATAAGAGTGTAATCTTTTCCTAACAATAAACAATTGGAAGCAATATGTTATTTGCTTAAACATCAGCGCATTATGAGATTTTTGAGGGAGGTAATGAAAATGCAGGCATATTCTGAAGCATATTTAGGGGATGTCGTAGAAAATCAGGGAAAGCTTTTTGATTTTGTTGCTCAGAATTATCCGGATAAAAATACCGCTGATTTTATTCAGGCTTATATGAACAGCAAAACCAGAAAAAGCATAGACGAAGGGCAAGCTTACGTTAATACTATGGATAATTCCGAATTATGGAATTATTTCTGTAAAACAGATGGTTTTACGTTACAAAAAGGTGATTCTATGAAAGGCTTTGTGCCTGATTGGATAGGTGAATTCTATGCTTATTATCAGTGGTATTACAATATTCCGAGTAGCGAAGTTGTTAAAAAAGTTCCGATTGAATACCTGATAAAAAGCATATGGCGGTCTACATGATTTAGACCTAGAGTTAGCGGTTAAGAAGGTTGGGGGTAAAGTAGAAACATAGATATAGGAATTTTGAAGATATTAAGTATATCCCAAAAGATGGAAGAATAGAGTAAAGATTTTGTCAGCTGGAGTGCAAGAGAACTTGCTAATATACTTGATTATTCTTAGTGGAGAAGCATTCAAAAGGCTATTAATAGAGCAATGATTGCGTGTTAGAGCAGTAGTTATGAAGTAGCATACGATTTTGCTGATGACAGCAAAATCATGGAAAGCTTATGGGCTTCAAAGTAAGTTTAATCAATGGAATTTAAAATGAATAAGCTTGTGCATATCTTTATAATAAAGATAAATTTACAGTTTTTGAGTATGATGGTCTAATTGTACGTTTTAAATCGCCTTATTCCTTGGAAAAGTATACAGATATTGTAGAGTGGGATAATGGCTATCTTGTGGTCATGGCAAAGTATAGCCATAATAGGGGATAGTGAGGAAGAGATATATTGATTTATTACCAATTTTGAAAAATCTTTATATTGATCCAAGAGAATTTTTGGCACCTATAAAGGCAGTAATGATAAAAATGAATGACTCCATCAAAATATTACAGCGTCAGAGTATATTGATTTCACGAAAATGATGAGTAAGTATTTTTTTCTTGGGAACAGCGTAAGTTCCTAGAGTTGTATACTAAATCAACTGAAAAGAATGATGGAAGTATGGAATAGACAGAAATATTACTGTATCAACGATGCAATTTAAAGAAGATATTAGAGTTTCTACAAGCGAATATCTTAAGACTTATTATACCTTCCAAGTAGGTGATATTGCATTCGAAGGTCATCAAAGCAAAGAATTTCGGTATGGTAGATTCGTTGAGAATGATATTGGCAATGGCATTGTATCACATATTTTCGCTGTATTTAGACCAATTCAACCATATGAGTTTTATATTTTTGGAAGTATGCCATTACACAACGAATTATTGATGCAATCAGTGCTTTCTCGAAGTACAAAAGCTTCGACAATGATGCATGATTTAGTTTGTAATGATTTCTTAAATGAATCAATTTTTGTTCCGACACTTGATGAGCAAAAGGCTATTGGGGGATTTTTATTACACCTCGACCACCTTATCACCCTTCATCAGCGAAAGTAATTTATCCATAAAATCATAGCAAATAGGAGAAACCGGAGATGGACCATTTTGAAAAAGAAGCGGAATTTGAACAGAATCTAATCACAATCGCTTCAACATTACGGCTGGGAGAAGGAAGTACTTCACAGCCCTACGGAGGAGGATTTGATTCGAAACTGGGCAAATATTTTGTTTGAAAACAACAGAGAAATTGACAGATTAAACGATTGTCCTTTGAATCGGGAAGAGATGGAGGAGCTGCTGGAGCAGATTAAGCGAAGCAGAACTCCTTTGGCTTTGAATAGCTTTATTAATGGAAAGACCGTTTCTCTTACCAGAAAGAATCCGAAAGATACTTTGCACTGTGGGAAGGAAATCAGTCTCAAGATTTATGATCGTATGGAAATTGCAGCAGGGCAGAGCCGTTACCAGATTGCGGAACAGCCGATTTTCTTAAGACGAGATAAAATCTTACCGGATCGGCGCGGTGACCTCATGCTTCTGATTAACGGTATGCCCTTATTTCATATTGAATTGAAACGTTCCGGGTTCCTGTTCAGGAAGCAGTCCATCAGATTGAAAAAATATGCCCATGAGGGGATTTTGCGGAATTTTTCTTTGAGTACAGGTTTTGTGGCGATGAATCCGGAAGAAACCCTGTATTTTTGCGAATCCCGGACCGGATGGAAGCTTTAATCCGGATTTTTACTTTCATTGGGCGGATCGGAACAATGATCCCATAAACCAGTGGCAGAAAGTGGCGGAACGCCTTCTTTCCATTCCTATGGCGCACCAGCTGATTGGATTCTATACCGTGGCTGACGATAGTGACGGTATCTTAAAAGTCATGCGAAGCTATCAATACTATGCTGCCAATAAGATTTCCGATCAGGTAGCGAAACAGGATTGGTCGGAAAAGAACCAATTGAGGCGGATATATTTGGCATACCACAGGCTCAGGAAAGACCATGACTTCTTTTAAGTCAGCCCAGCTGATTGCGAATTCCAAGGATGCGGACAAGGTGGTATTTCTTATAGACCGTGTAGAACTCGGTACCCAGTCTTTGGCGGAATATCAAGCATTTTCGGACAGTAAAGATGACGTTCAGGGGACGGACGACACCATGATGCTGATTTCCAAGCTGAAAAGCGCTGATCCGAAAAATACACTCATCGTATCTTCGATTCAGAAGATGAGTAAGATTAAAGAAGATGCCAAGTTGAATATGCGGACAAAGGACTTGGAAGAAATGCAGAGTAAGCGCATTGTCTTTATTGTGGATGAATGTCATCGCTCATCCTCAGGGGAGATGTTGATTACGATAAAAGAGACTTTTCTAAAAGGCTTTATGCTTTGGCTTTACCGGAACGCCTCTACTGGAGGAGAATAAAAGCCTTACTACTGCGGATATTTTCGGAAATGAACTGCATCGCTACAGCATTGCCGATGGAATTCGGGATAAAAATGTACTTGGTTTTGACCCCACTATGGTATCCGTTTATAGGACAAGGGATCTTCGGAAAAAGGTGGCACTTCATGAGGCGGGTGCTGCTTCAGAGCAAGAAGCGCTGTCCGATCCTGTAATGCGTAAAAAGTATTTTTCACTTTATGTCTCAGCAGGAAGTTCCCATGGCAGGAAGCCTTCAGGAAGATGGAAGCTATAAAGGAATTGAAGACTATATCGGAAAGGGAAGCTTGGCAGACGGAAAAATATCGCAGCGCAGTAGTCACTGATATTATGGAGAACTGGTTGATCTTAAGCCGGAATAACAAATTCCATGCTATTTTCGCGACTTCCAGTATTCCTGAAGCGATACAGTACTATAAAATATTTCGAGAAAAATATCCTGACTTCAAGGTGACCGGACTTTTTGACCCGACCATTGATAATGTAAGTGGAGAGAAGTCGCTGGATAAGGAAGACGGATTAAGAGAGATGTTGATGAGACTATAACCGTCTCTACGACCAAAACTTTGAGCCCTAAAGCAGATATGCTCTTTTTAAGCAAGATGTGTCTGCAAGACTTTCCCATAAAAAGTCTTATGAGAGAATCAAGGAAGAAGAGCAGCTGAATCTTCTCATTGTAGTGAATCAGATGCTTACCGGCTTCGACTCCAAGTGGATTAACACCTTGTATATGGATAAGATTCTGGTTTATCAGAACTTAATGCAAGCCTTTTCCAGAACGAATCGCTTATACAATATTAATGAAAAGCCCTTTGGATCCATACGATATTACCGTATGCCTATGCGATGAAACGAAACATAGGGAGGCGGTGAAACAGTATTCCGGAGACCGCCCCGAGGGACTTTTTGCGGATCATCTGTCGGACAACATTCGTTACATGAATCTTGTGTATGAGGAAATGAAGGATTTATTTACCAATGCGGGAATTTCGGATATGGAGAAATTGCCGGAGGATGTTCCTGCAGAAAGCAAAGTTTGCCAAGCTATTCCGAGATTCAACAACTTTCTCCAAGCTGCAGAATTCAAAGATTTTGTTGGGATAAAGAGGGAGTATATCTTTCTAAAGACACGGAAGATGGGAGATATTGAATATACAGAGGGAAGAATGCTTTAGAAGGAAACAATAGAGATTGATTATTTGGCTGAAATAGAGGACAAGCTACTGCATGAAGGAGAAAGGGAATCATTGTGAAATAGAGAGTTCGGATAAAGAACTTCTTATTTGCTTACCTACAGAAGATACATTCCGCATTTTAGAGCAACGTTATAAGGAACTTAGGAAAAAAACAAAGGATAGCGAAGATGGCGAAGTTACCTTTCCGATTGACCCTTATCTTACAGAAGAGAATACGGGAGTGATTGACCATGAATATATGAATTCCCGTTTTGCGAAATGGAAATTTTGGAAGATCGAAGGCGCGGATCGAAGCTTTGGAAGAAAGTACCTTAGCGGAATTACATAAGTCCTTTGCCTTTCTCTCACAAGAGGAGCAAAAATACGCCAATCTCTTTTTACATGATGTACAGACCGGAGATATTAAGATTGCAGAAGAGTTAAGCCTTCAGGATTATATTATTCGCTATGCTAAAGATGAAAAGTCGGAACAGGTGAAGAAATTGGTGCAATATCTTGGCATTTCCGAAAAGCTGCTGTCGGATATGATGAGGGAAAACATAAATGAAGATACTCTCAATGAGTATGGACGTTTGATGCCTTAAAAGCAACGGTGGATCGGGATAAGGCACAAGCCTATTTTAGCAAAATGGATGGAGAATCTCTTCCTCCGTTTATGGTGAATAACCGTGTAGAGAAGTTGCTCACTGATTTTATTTTGGATGGAGGCTTTGATATTTTGACTCCGGAGCAAGATACAAACTAAGAAAATGAAACATTGTACCTTCATTGGCGTAGGAAGGATTACTTATGCCTTTGGAATATAAAGATTCAGAATTATTGAAAGACTATTATCGGAATTGGATTTCCGTGTATAAAGAGGGGGCAATTCGAGAGGTTACACTTTCCAAGTATAGAATGAGCCTTAGTTGGATTGAACGAATTGCTCCGGAATTAAAGCTTTGTGATTTAACACGTATTGCATATCAGAAGTTACTGAACGAATATGCGAAGAAACATGAACGTCAGACCACGATGGATTTTCATCATCAGTTAAAGGGAGCAGTTCTGGATGCGGTGGACGAGGGGCTAATTCCCCATGACCCCACAAGAAAGGTGATTATCAAAGGAAAGATTCCGACAGAAAAGAAAGTAAAATATCTTAATCAATTTGAACTTCATAGCCTTCTTCATAGCTTAAACTTAACAGAAAAAGTAAGTTGGGATTGGTTTATTTTACTCATTGCAAAAACAGGTATGCGCTTTTCGGAAGCACTTGCGATAACGCCGGCGGATTTTGACTTTTCTCATCAGATATTGTCTGTTAGCAAAACCTGGAATTATAAGGCCGGTGGCGGTTTTTCGCCCACTAAGAATGCGTCTTCCGTTCGAAAGATTCAGATTGACTGGCAGGTCATCATGCAGTTTGCAACACTGGTGAAAGGTCTTCCTTTAGAACAACCGATATTTGTCCCGGAGGAAAAGGTCTATAATTCTACGGTAAATGATCTTTTGGAACGATATTGTAAAAAACTTGATATTCCAGTGATTTCAGTCCATGGACTGCGCCATACCCATGCTTCCATTCTTCTTTATGCAGGGGTTTCCATTGCCAGTGTAGCAAGAAGATTGGGTCATGCCAGTATGACCACAACCCAGAAAACCTATTTGCATATTATACAGGAATTGGAAAATCAGGATATTGACTTAGTTATGCGTTCTCTTGCCAATTTAATATAAGAGTTTACAATCGCCAATGAAGGACTGAGGAAGCAAATATACTCCTGAAGATAGAGAGAACTTTTAATTTTGTAAAAGATAGAGAGGAAGTGTTTATGCGAGCTAATAAGGTAAGAATATTCAATGATGTACTGGCAAAGAATGGAAGAATCTTCAAAGTACCTGTTTATCAGAGACGCTATGATTGGCGTGAAGAACAATGTCGTACTTTATTCAAAGATGTTTTAAATTCTTGCAAGGAAAACTGTCAGCATTTTACCGGAACGATTGTTTATCTTTATCAGACGATGGGAAGTGGAATAGATGAGCTGTTGATAATAGATGGGCAGCAAAGATTGACTTCAATTTATCTATTATTAAAAGCGTTGTATGATTGTAATGAGTCTTTCAAATGCGGGGAAGAGACGAGTGAAGAGCAAGTTGGAACAGAAAGTATAACCAACCAATATTTTCCCTTATTACATGAGCAAGTTAACGAGGTGATATTTAATCGTTATTATGATGAATCATTAAAAATTAAAATTCATCCTGTTTCAGAAGATGAGAAGTATTACGTCCATCTATTTGAAAAGGATGAATCAAGCTGAAAAGGATAAAATAAAGCTATCTGATGATAAACCAATTGCCTTTTCAAGAATTTATCAGAATTATCAGTTGTTTCGCGAACTTATAGCACAGGCAGTAACGAATCCTAGTGAAGGAAAAGATAAGAATCATCGGCAAATGGATTGTTCTAGAATTCTATCAGGGATGAAAATCTTGAAGTCGTGGAGATTATTCTGGACAAGAGTGAAGGAGACAATCCACAGAAAATTTTTGAATCTTTGAATTCTACCGGATTGGAATTAAGTCTTTCTGACTTGGTACGAAATTATCTTTTAATGGATGAAAAAGAGCAAGAAAAGCTCTATATTAACTATTGGCTCTGTATAGAAAAATATGTAGGATACACGAACCTCAGGAGACTATGCTGAACTATATTGGCTCAAGATGGGAAGGACGATAGCGGCTGAGAAAACATTCCATATTCAAAAATATGTTGAGACAAAACAGTTTAGCCATGAAGAGGTGTTAAAAGATTTAAAAGAGCACTCTTTACTATGAGTGTGTTTTAGGAAGAGAATTTGTCACTCTGATAGTATAAATAAGGATTTAAAAAGAAATTAGTATTCTGATGATAGGATTTTATCGTATCAAGCAAAGTACAGTTCTGCCTTACCTCTGGTGTTTTTAACAGATTATGAGATTGGAGTGTTGATGTAGTTAATTTAAAGAAGGTGTGCAGTATTTATTATCTTATGTTTGTTCGTTTGAATGCATGTGAAATCAATAAAAATATGGCTAATGCATCGATGCGAAAAGATTAATTAAGAATAAAGTGATAAGAAGATTATTATGAAAAAATTCGTTCTGTTTTTAAATGATAACCGAACAGATAATCGCATGCCTACAGATGAGAGAATTCCAAAATGCTTTGTTATATAAACCCTCTATCAGAAGAATATTTGTAAATATTTTTAGAAGATTGGAGAAAATGACGGGAAGGAACAACTTTCTGTACAAGACTTAACTATTGAACATATTTTGCCACAAAAAGAGAATGCTGTTCTTTGGAAAGAACTATTTGAGGTGCCGACTATATCTCTGTCTATGATATCTCCATACCCTGAGAGATCTAACAATTACAGAGACGAGAATAGTGTACTTGGAACAAAGGTCATTTTCTGAGAGCTCATTAGTATTCCAAGAGCAAAATATTTTGAATAAAAATGTCATGAGTGCAGGAAAATGGAATGAATCATCTATCTTAGCCGCGCACATAACTTATCGACAAACTATTGAAGATATTTCCATATGAGGATATACATAGAATACTTCATCACAGATAGTTTACCATATCATAGAAGAAAGTGGATTTAAAAGCATAGGATACCAAGAGCATTTTTATTCAGGGAAGAAAAGTCTATAAATACATGGAAGGACTGCTGAATAAATTGATTTGTCTTTTGTATAAAGAAAATGAAGGTAAAATTGAAGATTTAGCTAAGGAAGACTACAAAGATTTCAAGGGCCAATAAGCTATATCTTACTTTCGATCACCAGCTACGTGATCCAGTGGAAATTAAGGGATAGCGGTATATTTTTGAGGCAAATCATAATGCAAAATACTAACAGCTCTTTTATCCGATAGCATGTTAAAGAGAACTTTGGCATAGAAGAGAATGATCTTTCGTTTTCCTTGGAAGAAAAGGAAGGAAGAAGCGAGAATCTGATTGAGATTGCTAGAGTATCATAGCAGGCTTATTCATTAAAGATGATATTTCCACCACCTCATCCGCCACCTCCTAGTCAAAAACATAGTCATGAGACACAATGAAGAGATTCGATCCTCATGAATGGCCGGACACACACGGGACGATACGAAACGATCATATTTTTCGATGCATGCGCTCGTTGGTTCATCAAAAAGGCTTTGCCTCCTGGTAGAGGTTGCAGCAATGGCCAGACGTTGCTTCTGCCCGCCAGGAAAGACTATGGATGCAGTCGCTTTAACGCAGAAAGTCCCAGTGCGCTGAGGGAGTTTCTTCTTTTGGCATATCACATTTCCCCAGCTCCATCTCTTCTTCACAGAGTCCGAGCAATTGCTGATCCCATCACTGCATAACCATCGCGGAAAGAGCAAGACAGCTGTCTTTTGATAGTTCTTTTTCGTAAAGGGAGAAAACCTCTTTCGTTCTCAAGCCGCTGAGTTTACGAAGAAGGTGGATTTGCCAGTTCCGTTTTCTCCACAATACCGTATTTTCAAAGGAAAAAGAGGCTAAAGGCACTCTTCCTTTTTGATACCTTAGTGCTCCTTCATGTTTTCCATTCCGGAAGAGAAAGGCTTGGTTTGTTTTCTGGCACGATGCCCATGGCTGATGCTCTCCTCCGGAAGAGCCAGGGAGTCTTCTCGAGAGAAATAACACTGAGCCTTCCTTTATCAAAAATGCCACCCCTGTCAATCAAGTCCATCAGATAGTAAAAGCCAGGTGTTCGGCCACAGAATCGTAATTCCTTACTCCTTCAGGGTCTGGAGCATGGTTTTTAGCAGCAATAGAGCCTTCGTCCAGATTAGAAGAGGCTCGTCCAGAACAAGAAAGGGACAGCCAGGAGAGGTAGGCGGAAGCAAGGGCAGAATCTGTTTTCTCCTCACGGATGAGGCGAAGATATTTCGTCAAGCAGTTTTTCAATGGGAAAATGGAGAAGCTCTTCCATTCGCCTGTCCATTTCAGCTCGGTTCAGTCCATATTTTCCATGGTGAAAAGCAATTCTCTTGTGGTGTTTATATTGATGAGTTTTTCAGTTTTGGAAAACGTTGGCAATCTGTAGGGCGATTTTGTAAATGGGAAGGAGAGACAAGTCTTCTCCCTGAAAAGGACTTTCCCACCTTTTTCCGTTGTGCCAGTACTGTGTAAGCAGACCATTTTACGGCATGAATCAGGGAGGTTTCCCTTCGCTTTCTCATAGAAAACGAGACATTCCCCCTCTTTCATCGAGGAGGGTTCATGTCCTGTAACACGAGGTATTCTCCCGTAGGATAAAGAGAAATTTTTCGAAAGAAAGCATGCAACTCCTTTTTGCGTCAATAGTCGTAGTCAGCGAACTCCAAAATAAGCAGCCCCAGTATCAGCGGGATTGAAAATGAAAAACAGAGTCCACGATTTGCAGACGAACCGTATTGTACGCGTCTTTTTGACGGATTCTCGATGCATTTGCATTCCGCCGCCTTCGCGATATCCTCCGCAATATTCGCGGAAATAATGAGGAGCGGAATGGAAACATAGAGCAGATTCTGCATCGGGTTCCAAGTCTGAATTCCCCGAATTTTCATAGCTCGCTCAATGAGCTTTTTCTCCTCCGTGAAGGCAGGAAAAACGGAACATCACAGCTATAGGGATGGAAACGCATTAGGGGATATGGGAAAATCCATGGAGCTTAAGATGGCACCCACATCCGAGGTTCTCATGAAAAAGCTCCCTGCCAGATAGGGTAAAAAAAGCAGACGAAAAATATAGAGAAAGGAAAACAGAATACGTAAGGGAACCGGCATAAAATACTGGGCGGAATATCCGGGAACAAAGCAGAGTGCAGCAAAAACAAGAAGAGCGAATAGCGCAGTTCTTCGAAAACCGTTCAGAAAGAAGAGACGGAAAGAGAGCACCACGCCATTCTCCGTAAAGGGGAGATAGTTCATAATCGTGAAGCCTAGTAAAACGAGAAGCTTGGTAATCGGGTTTGGATTAAAAAGTTCCAGCTTTTCATGGGAACTTTTTCTTTGATGGTACGCTCTAAATTACTTTTATTTTGCATTCTTTTACCCCATACTGTCCTATTTCGTACTGTTCTACTCTGTACTATTTTGCTCCGTACTGTTCTACTCCGTCTTATTTTATTCCGTATTGCTTAGCTCCGTGTTGCTCTATTCTGTCTTGCTCTATTCTGTCTTGTTCTACTCGTATTACTTTGCTCCAATCTTACTATACAATTCCCTTTTTCAAAATGCTTCTTCAATAGCTTTCTTCCGAGCAAAGCACCGAGAAGTCCGAAAAGGAAGGTGCAGACATAAACGATAGCCATATTTTGCGCGCTGAGCAGCTTTTCAATGGCATTTCGTAATTCTCTCCCATTTCTTTGATAACCATCTCCATATAACGCTCTTTTAACAGAAGCATTTGCAGAAGGGTGCAGGGCCAGAAGACTAAACACCATAACTCAGCATCGTGGAAGAGCCGGTTCGATGCTTTCCCATCCACCAGTTCCTTCTGCAAGGAGGCAGAAGGAGGGAGGAGAGGTACCACTAAGTATGCGAATAGGGAACATAATACAGAGGTAATCGTGCATAGAGCAGTCAAAGGGCTTATTTACCTTTGCCATAAAGAGCATGACGATAGGCCTACCGATAGCGCGTATGCAGCAGGGTAGACAAGATATAAAATCAGACCAGCACCCATCATTCCGACAGCAAACTCTACTAGATAAAAGTAAATTACGGCGACACCGATAGACACCAGGTCTTTAATGGTCGGTTTAGTTTCTATTCGCAAGGCACGTCTCCTTTTACAACGAAAAGCTTCGTTTATGATGTAGCTGCTTTCATAACGAAGAAATTTATTTCATGCAGTAAGCCCCTTTCGTGTGTTAAGCCTTCTTTCATACAGCACGTCTTATTTCTAAAGCATATCCTTATCCCTTGTTCCAAATTATTTTTGGAATCCGTTTTATAAAGGCTTTGGATTTTTGTCTCGATACGGCTTTAATAGCTGAATTCCTCTGCAAGCCGGCTCTTTTCTACCAGGTTCCGATAGACTTTGGAGTGTTCCAGCAGTTCTTCGTGGGTACCCACCGCATCCACTTCTCCGGAGGACAGTACCAGGATGCGGTCTGCTTTCTCAATGGACTTCAAACGGTGGGAAATGAGGACAACGGTTCGGTTTTCCCCGCGAATTAAGCTGCTGAGGCTTTCCTGAATTTTTCTTTCGTTATCAATATCCAGATTCGCGGCAATTTCATCTAAGAGAAGTATGGGAGCATTCTTTAAAGGCACTGGCAACGTAGAAAGCCGCATGTCTTTCCTCGCCGGAGAGTTCCGCGCCGTTTTCTCCGATTCTTGTTTGGAAGCCCTCAGGAGGCTTTTCAATAAAGTCCAGGCAGTTGGCAAGACGTGCCGCTTCCCGTACTGCCTAAACTTCGTCGTGGCATCCGCTCTACCCAGACTGGATGTTCTCCAGGATGGTGGTATTAAAGAGGTTCACTTCCTGGAAGACCATGGCGTGGAAAATGAGTCGGTGGCCGTGTTTGCCAAATCGCTTGCCTCCGATGAGAATCTTTCCGGCATTTGCGTCATAGAGTCTGGACAATAGGCGTAAAATGGTGGTTTTCCGCAGCCGGAGGGACCCACCGGTGCAAAAGTTCCCCTTCGCTTTGCCGACATGGAGACGTCTTTCAGAGATCGCCCTGTCTTCGTTGTGAGGAGAGGACACATCCTGAAAGTCAATGGAGAAGTCGGGAAAGCGCTGTGCTCTCTCCTTCATGCCTTCTTCTGCAGCCTTGATTTCGGAGTACGCTGCACCGCCGATTGCAATATAGACTTTCACATCGAGGCTTTCCTTGAAATGTCGAAGATTTCCGCTCAGCTTCATGGGCGATGATACAGCCGAAGTAGGAGAGGGAAGGCAGGCGGCCGATGGGGCAGGAAACCGACGAAAATCACCGTAGCCACACTCAGGAAAGCTTAAATATGGAAGAGCATCCCATGACGATAAAGGAACCCATCTCCGTCTTCAAAGTGAGACTTTTCTTGCACGTCCATTTTTGAAATAAGGCTCTCCAGACATCCCTGTCGGGAGAAAGCTGCTGATTTCACTGAGTGCAGTCGATGTGTTCCTGAAAAGCTTCCATTTTCCCGTAAAAGATGATGAGTGCTTCTGATTGTTTTTGCACCACGACTTTCCTGAGATAGAGAATCAAAGAAAGCTGAAAAATCGTCAAGGAAGAAGGAGGTGGCAAGGGACAGCTTCAGTTTGAGAAGCACATGAGGATCCATAATCGGGAAGAGATCATCATGGCCCACGATTTTGGGGACAGAATAGCTTAAAGAGCATGTTCAATCCTCTCCACATCAGACGCAATAGCTAACTCCCGACAAATCACTTAAAGTCGTACTTGGAGATAGGCAATGGGAAGGTCTGCCAGGGTTTTCTGCAATATTTTTCTCTCAGATTCGCCGATTCTTTGTGCAGTCGCGTTATAGAGACAGACATATTCCTTGGAAAGCAGGAGGTAGAGGAAGAACAGGATTATGAGGGCCGGAACAATCAGCTCCCATGGCGTGAAGGCTTTCCTACCCGCATTTTCCAGAAGGAGATTCGCGATATACAGTAAGAGCGTAACGGGACCCATATTGATACGCTAAGTAAGAAAGCAGTAGAGGCTGGCTTTTTGCAGGTTTTGCGCCCTGCTCCGTAAGGAGAACTGTTTTTGAACCAATTCATCATTGTTTATCCTCCAATCTTCCGTAGTTTGATACAGTTCCCAGAGCTTTTTATAGCGACTGTCTTTTTGCAGAAGCTCTTTACTGTTTCCCCGTTCCACAATCTTTCCCTCTTCAAAACCAGTATTTCGTGGAGTCCCTGAATACTGGACAGGCGAGTGAGGCAATCATAATCGGTTTTCCTGAATCAGATTCTTAAAAGCATTTTGCAGGGGCATACTCCTGATCGCATCGATGCAGACACTAGCTTCGTCAGAATCACGATGGGAGCATTTTTCAAGGCAACTCCTGGCAATGGCGATTCTTTGCTTTTCTCCGCCGGAGAGGGTAACGCCTTTTGCACCGATTAAGGTATTTTCCTTCTCGGGGAAAAACGTTCCAGAAATTTCTCTGCAACCTGCCAGATCCAAGACGTGATGGACTTCTTCCGGAGTAGCACTCAGTTTCCCCTAACAGCACATTTTCATAAATCGTCTTATGAAAAGAGCTTGCTGTCCTGGAAGACAAAGGAATAGCCTTACAAAGGGCATTTTGCTGTAGCTTTCAATGGGGAGATCACGATTCGAATCTGTCCTTTATCTGCTTTGTGAAGCCGGAGAAAAAGCTTTGCAATGGTGGATTTTCCCGAACCGGGTGCCCCACAAGGGGCTAGCTTTTTCCTTCTTCTAAACGGAAGGAAAGCCTTCAAAACTTTCTTGTCTCCGTAGGAAAAATCTACATCTTGGAACTCCATGCTGTAATTGAGGAAATTTTCTTCCTTGCCGTATTGGGCTGTCTTCCTGCATTGCCTTGTAGAGCTTTTCCATTTCATCGATGTCGAAAAGCTTGCATTGAAAATGTACATGCCGGACCACGTGATTTTCATGAAAGCCACCATGATGACCCGTCAAAAGAAAATCATAATTAGGTCGATGATCAGTTTTTCAGGTTGGGGTTCTTTACCATAAGAAAGGACGGGGAATCAGAAAGAATCAGATTAAGCCTAAGAAGATGCGTTGGTAGAGAACATAGGGCGTTTACAGCTTAAACTGTATTCATAGGCGTACTTTGCATAGCTTTCAGTGGCCTCTTTCATGGCACGAGGCTGCAGAGCGGTTTCGAGAGCTTTGCGACCTGAATACCCCGAACGTATTCCAGTTCTGCACTGAGATGGTTTAAGGATTCCTGATATAACTTCATAAACTGGCTGCCGCCCATCATTTTCTGGAGGAAGAAGCCGCTAATAAGAACAAGAAGCAGAAGAATTATGCCCACCCGAGACTCACAAAAGCCAAACCAGGCTTAGAAGGGGCACAAGAAAAGGCCTGAGCACTGTCCGGAATCATGGACCCTGCCTGATGGGTTTTCTCTGCGTTACTGTCAATGGTTTTCCGAATATAACCGGAAGAATGCAGGTCATAAAAACGAAATGAAGCGGATGCCAGTCCTTCAATCCCTTTCTTCCGGAGATTCGTCTCCAGGCGGAAGGCAAAGATGTGGGATAAAACACCGGAGAAGAGATAGCAAAGTCCTGCCAGGGTGAGGGCGAGAACAATTTTCAGACTCATGGCGTAGCTGTTTGCCCTTCATCTCGAGAAAGGATGAGGTTTTTCCAGAAAGAAGTAGAGGAGCATATAGGCGTAGACCAGAATCACTCCGGAAAGAAGGGAAGTCAGGATAGAAAGGATTCCCAAAGCAGTTTTTTCCGGAACGTAGCGGAATACTTTTTTGTAAACGTTCATGGGTGCCTCCTAAGTATTGTTAGTGTTTGCTATATAAAATAGTGAAATCATAGATAATGAGTTGTTCAATATTATATAATGGTTAGCATTGGCTAACAATAGAGGATGATTTTTGTATACTGTTCTTGTATAAACAGTTTTTATAGAAGAACAAGAGATTTTTATGGAGAGGCGTTCTAAGGAGAGGCGTTTTATGGAGAGGTGTTCTAAGGAGAGGTGTTCTATGGAGAGGCGTCCTATAGGGAAGTTCTATAGAGATGTCCTATGGAGAAAGATTTTAGGACTCTATCATTTCTATACGATATTCTTGCCTCTTCTCCGTCTTCCATGGTAAAGTAGAGCAGTAAAAAATAGAGTAAAACTAAAGCTATCGTAAAGGGAAAGGGCGGAGAAAGAGTAGGCAGGAAGTATTCCGAAAGCTAGGAGGAAACGCCGCTTTTTACAATAAAAAGGCAGGATGCAGAAAGGACGATGGAGATGCAGGATTATCAAAAAGAGTATCAGCGCTGGATGGCAGCGGAGTTAGAGGACTTTGATTTAAAGAGAGAGCTGCAATGCATGGCAGGGCAGGAGGAAGAAATCAAGAGCATTTGCAAAGAGCTTTGGAGTTCGGTACCGCGGGAATTCGAGAACGCTGGGAGTGCACCAACAGAATGAATCTTTTTCGTGGTGCGTCAGGCTACAGGGGCTTGGCCAGATATATTTTAGAGGAGAAGCTGGAGAAGCTGGTAGCCATCAGCTATGACTCCCGTTTGAAGGGCTGGACCTTTGCCAAGGAAGCGGCGAAGGTTTTGGCGGCAAATGGCATTACCGTTCGGATGTATGATGCTTTGATGCCGGTGCCTGCTCTGTCCTTTGCCACCAGATACTATCATTGCAGTGCGGGCATTATGCTGACCGCTCCACAACCCCTGCAGAGTACAGCAGCTATAAGGCCTACGGCGGTGACGGATGCCAGATGACGGACGAAGTCGCAGGAAAAGGTTTATAAAAAGATTCAGGAAACCGATGTACTCACCGGCTATAAGACCATGGAGTTTGCCAGAGGCGGTGGATGAAGGGCTGATTCGCTTTGTAGGGGAAGATTGCAAGGAAGCCTTCTATAAATATGTGCTGTCCCAGCAGGTACACCCGGGACTTTGCAAGGATGCAGGACTGACGCTGGTATATTCTCCCCTGAATGGAACCGGTTTAGAGCCGGTAACCCGCATTTTCAAGGAAATGGGTATCGAGGATGTCAGCATTGTGCCGGAGCAGGAGTATCTAACGGCTATTTCACCACCTGCCTACCCAAATCCCCAGAGATTTTTCGCAGCTTTGGAGAAGGGACTGGCTTTGGCTAAGGAGAAAAATGCAGACCTGATGTTGGCTACAGACCCGGATGCAGACCGTGTGGGTATTGCCATGCGTTGTCAGGACGGAAGTTATGAACTGGTGTCCGGAAATGAGATGGGCGTTTTACTCTTAGATTACATTGCGAAAGGCCGTAAGGAGGAGGGTACCCTTCCGGAAAGACCGGTGGCGGTAAAGTCCATTGTAGTACCCCTTGCGGATAAGGTGGCAGGTATTACGGCATCGAGCCGCCATACCCTTACCGGATTTAAGTGGATTGGAGAGCAGATTAAGCTTTTGGAGGAAAAGGGAGAGGAGAAATCGCTTCATTTTCGGCTTCGAGGAAAGCTATGGCTATCTGTCCGGCACCACAGTGCGGGATAAGGACGTGATGGTGGCTTCCATGCTGATTTGCGAGATGGCGGCTTATTACCGGAAAAACGGCTCTTCGCATAAGGGAGCGTTTGAGCAGATTTATGCACCATCGGTTATTATCTAATTCCGTGGACAGACTCCTTCCAGGACTTTCGGCATGGATAAGATGCAGGGGCATGTATGGATTCCCTTACGAAAGGAAAAGTCAAAAGGTTTGCCGGCACCAAAAGGAATAGTGTGGACTATCTGGATACAGAGAGACAGGGCTTCCTAAGGCAAATGTTTTGATTTACCCACTTGGGAGGACGGCTCCAGCATTATTGTGCGCCCTCGAACAGAGCCGAAGATTAAGGCTTACTACACCACCTTAGGAAAAGAATAAGGAAGAGGCCAAGGCAGTCAAAGAGAAGTATGCAAAGGCGGTAGCACCGATGCTTAAAGAATGAGACAGTATTCGGAATAGCAGAGAGGCAGAGTAGTAGCACTGTAATAGCATGTAACAAAAAGCACTTATGTTCGCAGTACAAGAAAGGACAGTATGGCAGGGGAGAGTTGAGGAATTGGACCGATACAAGGGCTTTTTAATCTTCCTTGTGGTGCTTGGACATTTTTCTCCTGCCGATAAAAGATAGCGACATGGCGCTGTTTTTCCCGGAGTTTTTACGGGATATACAGCTCTATGCCTGCCTTTATCTTCCTGTCCGGATACTTTTTCAACCGAGCTTTGTAAAGAGGAAGAAAGGCTTCCCTCTTTTTCCTAACTACTAGTATTTTTCTCTGCTATTTTTCTTAAAACCCTGCTCTATCCCTTTGATGTATTTTTGCACCACGGAGGGCAGGGAGACTTCCCGGATTATCTCCATGAATCCTCTACCCCCTGGTATCTTTTGGGGCTTTTCTTTTGGCAGTTCGCCTGCCTTCCCCTTTGCTTTTTTAAACGAAATAAGGTCTATATCGGAAAGGGAGGGAATCCGGAAGATAGGGGAGAAAAATACTACCTTCTCCTTCTAATTTTTCCTTTCTTTGTTCGCAGGATATCTGGATCAAAACAGGAGATTTGTAGTTTCTTGGCCTTGGATCGGGTCTTTGGTTTTGCTCCCTTTTTCTATTTCGGGATGCTCCTTTCCCAATCCTCTTTTTCTTGGAAGAAAAGAAGAGATGGCCTTGCCTTTTTTGGGGGAGTTTCCCTGCTTCTTTTCCTCCTGTATTTTCCTAGTCTAAAAAACTATACTCGTATTTTCTATGAGTCTGGTACAGGAGGGTGAGTAAGGAGGAGATTCTTCCCTTTTTTCAAAGTTTTCCCATCCTGCTTCGCGTTTTTTACATTCCATTTGCTTTGGGCATTTCCTATATTGGCTGCTATCTCTTTTCTCGGAAAGAGTCCTTTTCAGAGACAATATTGGAAAAGCAGCTTTCTCTTTTGGGGAAAAGTATTCTTTGGTAATTTTATCTTTTCATCGACCTTTTCCGGAGTTTGTTCCTAAAGATTGGAGGCTACAGCTATTTCAACATCATGAGAGAGCTTTGTCGGTTCAGATTCTTTTTTCTTCCCTGTTTTTACTGGGATTTTCCGTGGCAGTTTGCGTTCTTTTGGGAAGGAAATCCCTTTTACCGCTTTTTGTAGAAAAGATGGTAAATCTAAGATTTGGGATTAAAATTCCGTCTTTCTCAGAGATTTCCATGCTCAAAGCTTATGCCATAAATCCAGAAACCTACACTTTTGCCTATAGCGCTTAAGAGTTGTATTTTTAGAACATATATTTTGAAAAACGCCAAAAACTCTGACAATAATGAAAAAGCTGCGATAAAATAGCTAAAAATGATTTTTAGAGCAAGGGAGTTTTTATGAGAGGATACACAATTTTACAATGGCTGACCTTCTTTATGCTGTATTGCATCCTGGGTTGGTGCTTCGAGTCTTCTTACTGCTCTCTGAAAATCCGGTCATTTACAGAATAGAGATTTTTGCCATGGACCTTGGATTCCCTTGTATGGTGTGGGATCCTGCCTTTTTGGTCTTTTTGCTCATGGGCATGAGGGCATCTCCTCTATCTGCTTGGATTTTTCAGCGGAACAGCATTGGAACTCATCACCGGGCTTTTGATGAACCACATCTTTCATATGCGTTGGTGGGATTATTCTCAGAATCCTTTGAACTTTCGCGGTTACATCTGCTTCTTTGCTTCTATAGGATGGGGATTGATGGCGATTTTTTTAATGCAGGTGGTGCATAAATTTGTTTCCTCCATTCCGGCGGATTGGAGCTATCTCACCTTTGTGATTATTGACACCATGCTCTATACCCTGTTCATTGAAGATGTGGTATTCTCCGTCATTGCGGCTCTGGAACTTCGGGAGCGTCTGGGAAGACTGGCAAGAAATTCCGAAGAGATACAGAACCTGCGGCGTTCCATCGGAGAGCTATACGACCGTATCGGCGAAGCCAAGCAGGAATGGGAGCAGGGGAGCGGAAGAGCTCAGAACCGTACAGCAAAATGAGGGCAATGTAGCCGCTATGAAATATATGATGGAGTCCGGCGTTTCTTTGGCGAAGAATACGGTTAGCCAGGCGGCCAGCACTACCATCAGTACAGCAAGCCTTGCGGCGGATACGGCCAAGGATGCGGTAGGACAGGCAGCCAGCAGTGTAAAGGAGTCCGCCGGGAATCTGAAAGAATCTGCCGGTGCTCTTCTCAGAAATCTCCTGCAGGATAAGGAGAGAATGGAAGAACAGCTGGAGCTTTTGGAAGACGGCGGAAATGCAGAAAGCGGAAAGATGCATTGGTGGACCAAAACCATGCTCAGAAACAATCCGGATGCAGTTTCTAAAGAAGCAGGATTTAGCGCATTAAAGGAAGCGGCATTAAAAAAGAGGAAAAAGGAAGCTTCAGAAAATTCAAATCAGAAAAAGATAGAAATGAAGAATGTAGTGGAGCTTAAGGAAATGCATAAAGCTTAAGCAATGGGTCAAGCGCAAAGCAATGGGTCAAGCGCAAGCAATGGGTCAAGCGCAAGCAAATGCGTAAAAGCCAAAGCAATGGATCAAGTGTAAGCAAATGCATCAAGCTTAGAAAAAGGAGCAAAACTTTAGGCTCCTTGGGAGGTATTATGGCACTGGCAAAGACAATGGAATCCCTTTTACAGGGAAATTCCGTGATTCGAAAGATGTTTGAACTGGGACAGGAAATGGCCCTTCAGTACGGCAGGGAAAATGTCTATGATTTTAGTCTGGGAAATCCCGTGGCTCCTGTGCCCTACGAAGTAAAGAATGCCATTATCAGCCTATTGGAAAACCAGGATCCCCATGAGATTCACGGCTATATGAAAAATGCAGGCTATGATGAAGTAAGAGCTCAGGTGGCAAGACACTTGACGCAGCGCTTCGAACTTCCTTATGAGAAGGAGCAGATTCTTCTCTGTGCCGGAGCGGCAGGAGGCTTAAATATTTTGATGCGCTGTCTTTTGGACGAAGAGGATGAGGTACTTTGCTTTGCCCCCTATTTTACGGAGTACAATGCCTATGTTTCCCACTATAAGGGAAAACTTACGGTGGTTCCGATTAAGGAAGATAACTTCTCCTTGGACATTGCTATGGCAGACCGACTGATTCGCAGAAAGACCAAGGCTGTGATTTTGAATAACCCCAATAATCCCAGCGGTGTGGTGTATAAGGAAGAAGAGTTAAAGGCCTTAGCGGAAATGCTAAAGGAAGCAGAGGAAAGGGTGGGGCATCCCATCTACCTGATTTGCGATGAACCTTACCGGGAACTGGTTTATGATGACAGAACTGTGCCCTTCATGCCGGCTCTTTATGATAACAGCATTTACCTCTATTCCTTCTCTAAGACACTATCTATTCCGGGAGAAAGAATAGGGTATCTGGCTATCGGAAAAAATGTGGAGGATGGAGAAAAGCTCATGACAGCGGCTATTATTGCCGGAAGAACCCTGGGCTTTGTGAATGCCCCTTCCCTCTTCCAAAAGGTAATTTCCGAGTGCTTGGAAGTGAAGGTAGATGTGGGATTTTATGACAGAAATCGTCGCCTCCTTTATACAGAACTTACAGAGATGGGATTTTCCTGTTTACCGCCGGAGGGCGCCTTTTATCTTTTGATGAAATCCCCCTTAGCGGATACGGAAGCCTTTCAAAAGATGGCGGAGGAAGAGCATATCATTATGGTGCCTACGGACAGCTTCGGCTTACCGGGGTATTTCCGCCTTTCCTACTGTATCCCTTATGAAAGCATTGAAAGCTCCCTGCCTGCTTTTCGGGCTTTGTGGGAGAAGGTGAAGCACCGTAAGGAGACGGATGCAGTGCAGAAAGATAGCGATGTAAAAAATCAAAAAATGTTATAAGCAGTATAGGCATGAAATCGAGCACGCTCCCGCTAAGCTCGCTCTGAAGCAGTGTAGGTCTATAAATGGGGCACGCTCTCGCTAGCCTCGCCCTGACTGAGCAGTGGTTTTTGTTAACCACTGCTCACTTTGCTTGTGCGCCTAGCGGCGCACGTTTCTAACGGGTTAAAGTCCCGAATCCGCCCGGTAGTGGGAAGGATATAGCCGAAGGCAAGGGTGTCGAGGGTGACCTCGAATCTGAAGGAAGCTGGATATGAGGAAGATACTACTCATGGGCAAATCTCTGGTCTGACGAACAGAAATCTCATATGAGGTTATGCATGAGGATAAGACTGCAAGACAAGCCAAAGTCCAATAACTACACGGAATCATGCATGATAGATGAGGCAGATATATGGAGAGGAAGAAACGTGTGGTACCTAGGGAGGTCTGTGTGATATGCCTCGAAAGAGGTAACCATTGTCCAAAGCAATGCTGAACACACAGAAGTCAGCAGAGGTCATAGTAGTCGAGAGACAAAGGACCGAATCAGTAGGAGTCTCAAGTATGACTGAGAAAGGAGGAATGACTGGTTATGGCAGAAAACATTGAAAACAATGGCTGTTCGCAAAGAGATAGTGCGGAACATGAAGGGTATGCGAAAGCGCGTAGGTCATTCAATCCGATATGGAAAGAAAGAGGCAGTGCACAGCCGAAGCTCTTAGAAGCGATACTGCATAAAGATAACTTTAACAGAGCGTATAAGAGAGTGAAGGCAAACAAGGGAGCACCTGGAATTGATGGTATGACCATCGAAGAGGGCACTTCCTTATCTTCAGGAACATCAACAGGAGTTAACTAACCGTATCTATCGTGGAAAGTATACTCAGTCTCCAGTAAGACGAGTTGGAGATTCCCTAAACCAGATGGTGGTGTGCAAAGCTTAGCATACCAACAGTGATAGACCGTACACTTCAACAGGCGATAATACAACAGTTGGTTCCAATCTATGAGCCACTTTACAGACGGCAGCTACGGTTACCGTCCAAACAGAGACGCAAAAGGAGCAATACTTAAGATTAAGGAGTACGCTGAACAGGGGCTACACATATGCAGTAGTTCTAGATTTATCGAAATATTTCGATACAATCAACCACGAGATTCTTATCAACCTTCTGAGGAAAAATGTAAAAGATGAACGTGTGGTGCAACTTATCAAGAGGTATCTGAAAAGTGGCGTAATGGAAAAATGGAGTGGTTATTGAAACAGAGGAAGGGTCGCCACAAGGAGGAATTTATCCCTTTGCTCAGCGAATATCTACCCTCAATGAGTTCGACTGGGAGTTTTTGAAAAAGAGGTGTCCCATGCATAAGGTATGCAGATGACATAGTGCTTCTTGCGAAAAGCAGAAAGGCATCAGAGAGACTCTAGAGAGCAGTACATGAGGGTATCTTGAGGAGAAACTGAAACTTACAGTGAATCGAGAGAAAAGCCGTACTGTCAGTGTATTTGCAATCCGAAATTTTTAAATTCCTTGGCTTTGCACTGGGAAGAGAACAGAAGTGGCTATATGTCCGAGTTCATGCAAAAGTCTTGGGAGAAGTTTAAAGTCGAAACTGAAAGAGCTTTCTTCCCGTAAGCGCTGTCAGTCAATCAAGCCGAGCCTAGAAAGAATCAAGGTATACGCAAGAGGGTGGCTTAACTACTATGGAATAGCAAGTATGAAGAGCAACATGAATGATATCAACGGATGGCTCTATCACAGAATACGTATGTGTGTATGGAAACAATGGAAATGTGTGCGAACCAGATACCGAAACCTGAGGGTCATGGGAGTTCCTCAAGACCCTAGGGTGGAAAACGGCAAACAGCAGACGAGGCTATTGGTTTACAACACATACAGTTGTCATGAACATGGCAATGACAAAAGAAAGACTGATAAACAGTGGCTTTTACGATTTAGCCACAGCCTATCAGTCTGTGCACGTCAACTATTGAAAGCGCTGTATACGAGAACCGTACGTACGAGTGCTGTGAGAGGACGACGGTTAGTCGCCGCCTCCTACTCGATTGCAAAGCAACTTCCTTCGGAAGTTGGTCTGTATCAGGACGACTTTTCTAATGAAAAGTCTGTCCTTACAGCACTAACTTCAAGCTTCGCTTCACTCGCTTTCAGTAAGTACCGACGGGCTCAGACTACCCCTTATTCAGACCTATATTGCCGAAAATTTCTTTATATTTTGATTTTTACAGCTCCGTTTTTGCTGTTTAATATAAATGTAAGATGAAAAAGAAAAACTTAGTATTATATAATTCTTCTAAAGATATTCTTTTCAAAATACTGATTTATTGTTACTGTGTAAGTTTTTCCAAAAGAGCTCTGCGGAGCAATGGAAAATGAACTTTGAAAGCAGAGATAGCCGTGATAGGCTATTAATGAAAGGAGGAGGCATGAAGCTTAGTGTTTGGGATTTTTTAATCATCAGGGGTAGCTGTAGCTTTCTTTGTTGTTTATCTGATTAGTAAAAGATCGGGCTGCCAAAAGATTTCTGCCAGACCATGATTATTGGCTTAGGAGCAGCTAGTCAGTTGGAAAGAAGGATGAAGGACGAAAAAACATCTTTAAAGGATAACAGAGTTTATCAGTTTTCCTTTGCTCTGCTTTTTCTATCTTATGGAGCCTGCATTTTAAACTACTTCGTTTTTCATACCAACCTTATCCATAGAGTATGTCTGATTCTTTATATCGGTATCATGCTTTTTAATCTCGTTCTTCTGAACAAAAAGAGACAAAGTCTAGTTTCCTAGATAAGACGGAGTTTATAGCGAATAGGTATTTCGGGCAAGGGGTATTGTTTATCTGAAATTACCACCACCCTCTAAAGGGTAATTTGCTCGGCTCTATAAGCCCCTGCTACTGGCTATAGTCCATTAAATAAGCAGAAAAGAAAAACGGCTGTGATTTCTCACAGTCGCTTTCTTTTTTTGAAGGGGGGACTCGAAACCATATTTTTCAGGAGAAGGTCCCGGAGTTGAGTATGAAAAGCTTTTTCTTTCGTTACATTTCTGTAACTCTGTATAGGATACAAAAGAAACTGTGAGCAAATTATGTTTTCAGCCTTAAAGAATCCTAAAGAAAATAAAGAAAAAGAGAAGGAAATAGACAAATTTCTTACTGCAAAAGGGAGGAAAACTGTTTATAGGATATTGACAATTTACGAGTAGTTCTTAAGATATTATATAGATATTTTGTTTGTATACATCGGCATTTGGGAAAAACGAGAAAAACAGAGTGGAATAGCTACTCCTGTTTTTGTATAAAGGGGTATCTTGCATGAGAGCTATCTGCCAGGGAGATGTTTTCCGATATATTAATGAAGAATTGCGGATAACACAGAAAGACATGTGTATCATTTTTAATAAAGTTCGTGAAGGAAACATGACGGAAACCAGAATCAGTGAAATTAAGCAAGGAAGGCGGAAGGGTTACCGAGGGCTTGAAGAGTGCAGCCTCTCTTTGCTACGCTGAGTATTTTTCAACAGCAGGATCCGGATTTTATGTTCAGTAACTTGCGTCGCTTTTTGGAAAAAGAAGATTTATGTTTTCCCGATTTTGACAAGGAGGAGGAAAACTTTGAGAGCTATGCTCTTCGATTTTTAGAGTTTGGCCTAGACAATTGTCTATGCCCCCAGGAACTGGAGCAAGAAGCCCCTCCATCTTCTGTATCATCCAAGGCAATCGAAGAAATGCCCTTATCAGTGGAGCAAAACCCCTTGCTTTCTTCGACTGATTTCACGGCTCAAGAATAATTGTGAGGGCTCAGCAGTAGCGGTTTTTCCGGAAATTTCATTATCGCGGGAAGGAAATACTGCTTCGGTAAGCAAAAAGCTCATTCTTGGGAAGAAAGAGAAGACCTCTCTCCTACAGAAGCTAGAGGGGCTGATTTCACAAAGGACAATCCTTTAGGAAAGAAGATTCTGGACAATCGGAATTGCTTCTTTTTTACCCTGGGAGTGATTTCTCTTGTATTTTTCCTACTTCATCTAAAGCATTGGAATACCTTGGATTTATTTTTGTATTGCTTAAGTTTACCAACTCCGGTATTTTTTATTTTGAATTTTTTCATCGCCACATCCCCCTTGTATTTTGGCCTTATAGACACGGCTTTAGCGCTATTCTTTTATTCCAAACGAAATCCAAAGCAGGAAATTAAGCTGAAAGACATTCCCTATATTGCCAAGTATGGAGATGTACACAGGGTGATTCCGGGAATGGGCCGCTATGATTTGTCTCCAAGACTTATCTGTTATTCTTTGGGCTGCAATGTATTGGGAGCCTTTTCTTCCATGGCTTTCTACATTTTCCTAAGAAGCATTCCGGACTTTTCGAATTATGTGGGAAATGGTGACTTTGTCCCTATGGCAAATATTTCCCTAGCTTTTAATATGTTTGTTACCTTCGTTCACAGTTTTTTTCTCTTTACCAGAGAACCTATGGAGAATTTCAATGTAAGCGAAGAGAATCCGGATACCAAGAAAATGGATCGTCTCCATGTGATTGCCAACAGTTTTCACATGATTTTCAATATGACCTTTAGTTCCATAGGAATCCTCCTAGCCTTGGTTTATGGGTATATGCATGTGGGAGAGGAAACTTTACAGCTATCCCCCGCCTTTGCCATAGCCCTTGTATGGGTTCATGCCTACCTTTGGTTTTCCTCCTGTTCTCCCTTCGCGGTGGAGTTCAATGCGGAATGCGCCGGTTCCTTTATCATCATTTTCCCTATAGTCTTTGTGCTGAGTACTCTCTATGCGATTATAGGATTTAGAGCCGGTGTGGGTACCCTTATGGTTCATGTGGTGAATTTTGCGGTGTTGCTGCTTTGGCTGCTATCCTTTTTAAAGGACAGGGTTCGTAGCATTTTCCCCTTGATGCGAATGCATAGGGCCTATTTTCTTCTCTATGCTCTTTTGATTTTTCTCTTTTTCCTCTTAGCAGCGCATATTTAAAAGATATTGTAAAAATGTTTAAGGCGTAATCTCTGAATCAAAGATTTCAGGAAATTGCGCCTTTTTTCGTGGATTTTTGCAACTTACACCTAAGTTACACCCGGGGAGGTGTAAGAAAATGGAAGTGTATTTTCTTGGGATTTTTGGTAGAACCTAAGCAATGACTAAGTGAGTGGAATAAAAACCTTATTTTTTTCTGTGGATACTGCACAGAGACAAGTGAAAAACAAACTCGCTAGAAGTGGAAAGCAAAATGAGATAACCGTTGTGTTCAAATGCAATGTAAGGAGGTCATGCATGAGAAGAAGACAAAAACAAATCCTTGCCTTTTTTATCTCCTTGGCTATGGTAGGAAGCTCTACTGTTCTGTCGTATGCAGAGCAGCAAAATATAGCATCCGAAACAGCCTTGAAGGAGAATATCGAGGGAAAGTCAGAGGAAGAAAGATTGGAGCTATCTGTAGCTTCTTCAGAAAAGGAAGAGGGTAGGACAGAAGAGACGAAAGAAGCTCTAGTACCGGAAGAAAAAAAGCCGATAGTAGAAGCAAAAGCACAAGAAGAAGCAAAAGGAAAGGAAGAAACAGAAAACAAAGAAAATTCGAGAAAGGAAGCAAAGAACGAAGCAAAGGAAAAAGAGGTAGCAGGAGGATCATGAAGTGAAAGAAGAAAAATACCTATTCCATCGTAGATCTAAGCAAGCTGAAAAGTGGCTTCAAGGAGACAGAGGAGGAAGGCACTGAAGAAGCTCCCGTAGCAGAGACCGCGTCTTTGTTCGGATATTCCGGGTTTAGGTCGGTGGGGTATGTGCCGAGAACGACAAATCCGGGAACAGGGGGAACATATTATAGTAAACCTGGTAATCCTTTTCCATCTCCAGGATGGAACTGTACTTGGTATGCATTCGGGAGAGCATATGAAATATTGGGTTACAGACCCAATCTATCTACAAGTCATGCAAGAGATTGGTGGGGTTATAACAAAAGTACAAATGCCTTTAGATATGGTAGTGAACCAAGACCGGGAGCTATTGCTTGCTGGTGGGGAGATGGTACATATATTTATGGACATGTTGCTGTAGTAGAAAAAGTAGAAAATGGTGTGGTCTATACTTCCAGTTCCAGCTACGGAACCAGGGGAGCAGGTTCTACTTGGGCTTATGACTTTAGATATGGAGTAAAGGAAAATGTACCCGGTTTCCAAGGGTATATCTATATTTATAATCAGCCGACTCCACCACCCAAGCCGGATCGTTTACCCCTCCCGGCAAATGGTAGCGACGATGATATTGCCGATGGAGAGTATCTAATCACCTCTACACTTGCTGAAGGACGATGTCTTGCCTATGGCGGTAACGGACAAAGTGGTCAAAATGTTTTCATTAGAGATTACCGCACTTGGGGAGAGGCTCCATATTACTGGCGTTTGGAAAGACAGCCGGATGATAGCTTCATTATTCGGTCTAAGGCAGGAACCGTTTTTAGATGTGAATGGAGGTCCCGGTGCAGCGGGGAATGGACCGAACATTCAGGTATGGAATCAAGTAGGAACGAATGCTAATCAGCGGTTTTATATCGTAAAACAAGGCGGTGCCTATGAGTTTATTCCTCAGTGTTCCGGGCTTAGAATGGATGTGGATAATGCCGGTATTGCAGATGGCACAAATGTGAGACAATATGAACCAAATGGAAGCTATGCTCAGCGCTTTAAACTCTTTAAATATTATAAACCTAAGGTTAATGAAAAGAGTGCTCCGGAAGTGAAGAGTGCAGGCTATGTACTTCGTTCCAAGCTTTCACCGGATAAAGCGGTAGTTGTGGAAAAAGGCAATCCCACAAAGTTGGGAACCAACGTACTTCTTTGGGATTACAACAAGACAACGCCGGATGCTACGGCAGTTTGGAACTTGGAAAAGCAGGCTGACGGAAGCTTCTTGGTGAAGAATGAGTACAATAATCAGTACTTGGATGTGGTAGCAGATAGCCTTTATGATCAAGTCAACATTTTAACCTGGGAGAAGCACAATAAGCCCAGTGAGCAATGGTATGTAGTATCTAACGGTGATGGAACCTATCGTTTTGTCAATAAGAATTCCGGAAAAGTGGTGGACGTTTACGGAGGACAGACGGCGAATGGCACCAATGTTCAGCAGTATCTTTGGCACGGACATGACGCGCAAAGATTCTACTTGGACAGATACCCTGCGGCAGTGTATTATAATGTCACATTCAAGGGAATGAACGGTGAAAACCTGTCTACCCAGAGAGTAGAAAAAGGAGAAAATGCAAGCTATCCTTCAGCACCGCTTGTACAGGGCTATGAATTTACCGGCTGGGATAAGGATGCAAGAAATGTGCAGGGAAATGTAACTATTACGGCGCAGTATAAAAAGAAGGCACAGGCCGGTGGCAATAGTGGCGGTTCTTCAAGCGGCTCCTCCGGCAGTACTTCCGGTGGTTCCTCCGGCGGAGGCAGCAGTTCCGGCAGCAGTAAGCCTTCAGGAGGAGGCAGTGGATTTTCCGGTGGCGGAAGCAGCTTCTCCGGAAGTTCCTCCGGTAGCGGTTCTTCCGGCGGCGGTGGAGGCGGCGGAAGCTCCTCCGGTGGCTTCGGAAAGCCCAGCGTTAGCGGTGGAAATGTAGGACAGGTTCTCGGTGTAGAGCGTTCTTTAGCAGGCGGACAATGGATGCAGGACGGAACCGGCTGGTGGTATAAAAAGCTAGACGGAAGCTATCCCAAGAATAACTGGGGAAATGAAGATTACAACGGTAAGACCTATTGGTATTACTTCCTGGATTCCGGCTATATGGCAACCGGCTGGATCGAGCTAAATGGCAGCAAATATTATCTCTTCCCCCAACCCGACGGTTGGAAGGGAAGAATGGTCACAGGCTGGCAGTGGATTGACGGCTATTGCTATTATTTTTGAAGAAGGCGGAGCAAACCAGGGAAGACTTTACCGTAATGAACAAAAAGATGGTTATCAATTAGATAGTGAAGGTCGATGGACTGTAAATGGAAAGCCGGTAAAGAAATAAAGCGAAGCGATAAGGCAAAGCGATAAAACAAGCCTATGAAGTAAACCGATGAATTAACAGGCAAATTGAACAGAGTAAACCGATACCGGCGATAGCATTTTGACTATCGCTGGTATTGTGGCTAAAAGAAAGAGAAAATGCGAAAGCGTTATGCAGACGACATTTTCTCGGAATTAGAGGGGGAAAATGATGAACTCTTCCAATTTTTCACAGGAGCAACAGGAAACCGGCGGAGCTTCCGGAAGTGCAGGACAAGCTGAACACACCGGAAAAAGCCGGAAACACCGGCAACACCGGTAATACCGAAAATACCGGGAATGTCGAAAACGGCCGTTACCAACTCATGCAATACTTGCCTTTCCTTGTGTTGTTTGTGGCAATATTGCTTCTCTTTCTGCTGTTTTTACACAGGAAGTCCGGAGAGGTAGGGGAGGAAGAGGCATTTTCCTCGGATTACAGCAAAGCCTACGGCTCTTATCTTGCCCATTTGGAAGAAAAAAGGAGAGGCCATTTTTCGTATGTCTGGCAGTACGGCGGGCAGGAGGAAGAGGGAACCGGAGAGAATCAAGCAAATAAAGAGGGAAAAACAGTCCTGCTTTGGGACATTTTCGGTGACGATACCCCGGAGTTGCTTTATATAGAAGGAAACAGCGGAAAGGAAGACGGCAGGGTAAGTCAGGCGGATTTGCAGGTGTTTAGCTTTACAGGCGGAAAACTTGAGCCTCTATGCACTATGGACAGCCTGGACGTCTTCGCCGGCGGCGGAGTGAACTATACCCTGTTTCAAATTCAAGGGGAAAAGACCCTCTATCTCTATCGGGAAGAGTATGACGGGCAAATGATGGAGCGCCTTTATCGTTTGAATAACGGCAGTCTGCCCCTTAGCTTTGAAGAAGTAGCCAGCCACTCCTACGAGCCCTTTGGCGGAGAAGATGTTAGCGAAGACGTGGGAGAAAATGCCGGGGAAGCTGCCGAAGAAGGCAGTGCAGATGTTAAGAAAGAGAACTCTGAAGAAAATAAAGCGGAAAGTCCGGAAAACAATTCCGGTCAGTTTACATTGCATGGAAAAGAGGTCACAGCCCGGGAGTATAAGACTCTTTGGGAAGGGCTGAAGAAGAACCAATCCCATATACTACTTAGCAACGGGAAAAACAGTAAATTTGAGGATTCTCAGGACACTGTAGACGTAATGCAAAAAACTGAAGATAAAGCTTCGAATACTTTGGATGAGTCTCAGAAGCCTGAAAATCGGTCAGAGAAATCTACCGATCCCTCTGAGGGTACTGCAAAAGAATCGAAGAACAGTAAGAATCAGCCGGTGACTGCTTCTGTAAAAAATATAGCTCTATCCTATAACGAAGCTCTGTTCTTCCTGCAAGGACAGATTTTGAAGGAAGGGGATGATTCCGACATTCTCTTGGAGAGCCTTCCGGATTCTCTATTGCTTAGCATTTTAGAAAATCTGGAGCAGGGAAGTCCCTCCACCGGCGAAGTAAAAAATATGGAAATCCTTTCCGTGAAAAAGGAAAAAACGGCTTATCGCGTTCTACTCAAGTTTATCAGTGAAGCCTTTCCGGAAGAGCAATACCGCTCCTGCCTTGTAGCGGAAAATGCAGGAGAGCAGGGATTGACTTTCACTGTTCAAAACATGGTGGAAGCAAGTGCGGAAGAAAAGAGCAAGATGGAAAGTCTGGCTCAGGCACTGCAAGAGGAAACAGCGGGACAGGCAGGGGGAGAACCTGATACAAATGGAGGTGGACAGGCCGTAGAGACTGCATCCCAAACAGAAGCTGTACCTGCAGAAACGGAAGCCCCGGCAACACAGGCAGTAACAGAAGCGGTGAACAATGCAAGTGCCAATAAAGGGACATGGAAAGAGCAGTTCTATGAGTTTGTAAAGAACGAACGTTACTTGAGTGATGTGGATGTATATGATAGAACTAGTGCGATTATTGCCTTATATGACATTACCAATGACGGAGTTCCGGAATTATTGGTTGGAAATCATAATGGATCCAGCTACAGCTATACTTGCTTTTATAGAGCGACGGAAAAAGGTGTGCAAAGAATAGAAGGGGCTATGGATGTTTATTCTCCATCGGCTTATGCAGGATATAGTAAGGACAGAAAATACCCCGGCTTATTTGGAGGATTGTGGTTCCGTGGAAATGCTTCCGATTTTGAAACAGGACTGAATCGTATGTATTATTACTACTATGATGGCTCAAAAATTGATTCAACAGAAATAGCTACTTATACGTATACCGATGATGATGTAAGACATGACGAACCGGTTACTTCGGATGCCGCTTTGTATGCTGCTTACTTGGATAAAGGATATATTGAGTATATTCCTGCCCCGGATGCGTTAAAGATGGGCTGGGATAATTTCGTGAAAAAATATCCCTATTAAAATGCTTTTCATGGAAAGAAGGAGTGTCCTATGACGGAACAATTCAATGAAAATAAAAATATGGAAAACGCTTCTCCTGAAGAAGAGCAGATTTTCCCCGAAGCTTCATCTCCAAAAGTTGAACCGAGCAATACCGAAACTAAACCGGGACAGTATATACCAGGGTTGGTAATTTTTGCTTTAGCAGTGATAGTAGGAGGCGGATATCTTTTGCTTCGCCCGAAAAATCATGGTATTGATTTAAACTCTTACCTGAAAATTCAATCCATAGGAAGCGATGGACAGGGAAGCTTGGAGGCGGAAATTGATTGGGATGCTCTCTTGGAAAAAGAAAAGGAGAACATTCGCTACTCCAAAGAAGCGGAGGAAGGCTTTTTTCCCCTTCTTTATCCGGATGCCGTTGACTATGCCAAAAATATCATTATGCTATCGGATTTTAGCCAAACTACGGATTTGAAAAATGGAGATACGGTCCAGTATCATTGGAATTTTTCTGAAGAAAGTGCAAAGAATTTAGCCATTCCCCTTTCTCTTAAAGGCGGAAGCTATAAGGTATCAGGTCTAACAAAAGAGGACGAAAAAGAAAAACTTCTGATGCTACAGATCAAAATAAAGAAAAACGCTTCAGAGCAAGCTTCATTGGCAGAAAATGAGAAGGAAAGTGCTATGGGAGCAGTCATCCGTTTCTACGGAAACGCAGGCTGATGCCAATGCTCAGCCCGGTGCAGACGTTCAGCCCGGTGCAAAGGTCGGAAATGAAGCAGTGCAAACCCCTGCCACAGGAGAGTATCTTTTGCAGAAAGTGCAAGTCGTTTGTTAACTACTGCGGATGTCTCAAATTTCCAAGCCCGGTATCCGAACAGTATGTTTCCTGGAGAGAGAAGCATTACCCAAATGATTATCAATGAAATGTATGCCCGGCTTTACGGTTACATTTTCAAAGATCAGGCTCTCACGGATTATTTTGCTGCAGAAGAGCTGGTACACCCCAAGAACCGCCGATATGGAAGAAATCTATCCGGTAATGAATGATGTGGAACAGGCAAATGTTACGCTTCTAGAACATACTCTTAAATAGAGAAAATGGAGGGGAAAGTGAAAAAAAGATTTTTAAGTATAGCGTGGCTCAGTATTTTATTAGCTACCTTATTTTCCGGAATAAGCTTTGCCGGCACTTGGGTCAAAACCGGAAGCCTATGGCGTTATCGGGTAGGAAAGCATTTTTATCGAAACCAATGGGCAGAAATTGACGGAGAATGGTACTACTTTAAGCCCACCGGCTCCATGGCGAAACAGGAGTGGGTGGAACAGCAGGGAAGCTGGTACTATCTTTTGCCCAATGGCAGCATGGCGAAAAAAATCAATGGATAGAGGACTACTATCTCTTGGGAGATGGCTCCATGGCAAGAAATCAAGAGATTGACGGAAAGTATCTGGGAGAAGACGGCAAAAGAGACCAGGCCCAAGAGCAAGCCATGGCAGAAGCGGCAAGGCAGGCCAAGATTCAGGAGGCGAAGAATAAGGGGTATACAGTAATACAGGGAAAGATGAAAATATGGACGAATTTAGAATGGAGAAATGCAGGACATGATCAGGATTTAATTGATGGAAATTTAAGAAATTCACCGGAATATGCAAAGAAACGTTTTGGAATACTTCAATTTACAAAGCCAGAAAAAGTATTTATGCATCAAGAAGGCGAACCTGGAAGCTATGTTTGGGAAGATGCATTGACCTTCGCAGTAGATTCTGACTTTATTAAGCGCTATGGTACGTTATCAGGGAAAATTATTAATGTAGTATTTCAATCAGATAATTTTTACTCCTTCTGATGCATGGGCTCCTTTGAACTATTCTCATGGGGTAGTAGCTTATATTGTAGAATAGATTCTTTTTATGAAATTGAAAAGTTAGTCTTGCAATAGGGACTACAATTGTAAATTGACTTTCTGTTTAGAGACAATAACCCCCGGATGCATAGAACTCTTTTCTGAACATTCGGGGGACTTTTTACAGTGTTCGGGCTTTTTATAAATGGAATTCCCAAAAATAAGCTGTTTAAACAATACAGATAGCATGATATAGCCTGCTGTACATTTATAATAGACTACTTATACATAGCCCATAGCATGAGAGATGCAATGAATAGGTTCATTATAGAATGAACTATAATTCCGACTTCTACTTTTCTGGTTTTATAATAAATAATTGAAAGAACGATAGTTGCTCCAATTTGATTAACCCATTCTCCTGCTGACATGGGGAAATGAAAAGCTGTAAATAGAATTCCTGTAATTAATAGGCTGATTTTTAAATTTTTGGGAAAGATTACTTCAGTTAAAATTTTTCGGAAGACCAGTTCCTCAGCAAGGGGAGCTAAGAGTAAAGTTGTCATTAAATCGATAGACATATAGTAACCATGAGAATCATTGCTAAGAACCAGGTAAGGCATACCCTCTATATATCCCACAAATGTAGATAAAAAATGAAGAATAACTGTAGATACTAGACCGAATAGAATCCATTTTTTTGTAGATGAATCTGACAATGCTATCCGCCAGTTTAAATAACCTTGCTTTTTGGGAATACCAGTTAATTAGGAAAACCAAAACGCCAATGCCGAAAATAATATAAATATTCTGTAGCAAAGACATAGATGATTTTGTATTCACAGTATCTGCAACCGGAAAAAGAATGAGTGCCATAGAGCTGCTGAAATGGCAATAAGTACAAAAGATTCAAGAATACGTTTTAAAATTAACTTCAATATAGTTCCTCCTTATCTAAAATAGCGTCTCATACTATAGCACAAAGAAATAATAATTAAAATAGTTGAGCAATTAAAGCTGGTAAAGCTGTAGTATTAGAGATAATATGGATAATAATCTGTAAGTACCATTCTGGGAGGTAAGTAAAAATGAGCTGGATTCAATATGCTATATTTATTGCAATGATGATAGGAGCTATTATATTGCATGAAAAAAATTTAAAAACAGTAAATTTTTAAAGAATAGTTCATTGAAAGTATTTACCTTGCTTGTTATTGTATTTGCATTAGTGGTAGTATGATCTTTATTTTTCAAAGGTAGATGATATTGGTGTTGATTCCTATAATCTGTGCTTATTAAAGCTGTTAAAAGAATGTAAAAACGAAAAAGACCGATAATCCGGAAATACCGGGTTATCGGTCTTTTAGACAAACTTTTATAGACCTCTATAAGTCCCTGAGAGAACTTCAGGGCTTTTTTATACATTTTATAATTGGAATTCCAAAAAAGCAAGTTCTGCAAATATTCCTGGTCCACAGAAGCTTTTTGATATCTTCAATTCTACCTTCTTCCGCCAGCAATCCCATTAATTGCATTACCTTTTGCTTAGCCAAATTTCCTTTTTCCATTCCTTTTTCCATACCCTCTTTCAGGGCTTTTTGTCTGTACTGCTCTAAAAGAACATTCATTTCTTGATCTCCTTTCTGATTGGCGTTGAAGCTTTTTAATACTTCTATTCTTTTGGATAAAATCGGGGAGTGCATCTTGTTTGTTTCTAAAGCATGAAAGTCTTCAGCCAATTTCCCTAAAGGACTATTATCTATGTAAGAAGTATTGAAATAGATAATGTGAGATTCATCTGAAAATGGCTTTCCGGATTCTCTTATTATTCTTTCTACATGATAAATCTGCTGTTGACCATGAAGTACATCTTTTGCTGTAATAAATATAACATAAGACCGAGGTAATTGTGTAAAAATCACGGAACTTTGACACCTAACATAACATAAACAGTATCGAGAGGCTTGAAAAGCCTCTATTTTTTTGCGCAATCAATAGTTCTATATTGCGTCTTATTGCGTACTGTTGTATAATATAATTCATTTTTAGGGAGGTGCCTATGAGACTTAGAGCCACTAAATCTGCTCACTCAGTTTCTTACTCTGTTATTAAATCTGCTTATATCAATAAAAAACGTACGACTGTAACCGTTGAAAAACTGGGAAACGAAAAGGAAATCTGTAAAAAGTATGGTGTTTCTGATGCTCTTGCATGGGCTAAAGAATACGTCGCCAATTTAAATAAGAATGCCGAAAGGAATAAACCTATTGATATCTCGTTCGATCCTCAATTCCCCTCACTCAGAACGATCGGAGGCTCTTCAATGGAGGCTATCTTTTCCTACAGGATATTTATTTTCAGTTGGGGTTTGATAAGATTTGCAAAGCTATTGCCAGAAAGCATGGATTTAAGTACAACCTCAATTCAATTCTTTCAAGGCTGCTCTATACAAGAATCCTTTATCCTTCTTCAAAACTGTCTTCTTTCGCGCTTTCTTCAAGATTCATAGAAAAGCCGGATTTTTCTCTTGAAGATATTTACCGTTCTCTATCCATCATTAATGAAGAGTCGGATTACATTCAGTCCACACTTTATCGGAACAGCTTAAAGATTTCAAAAAGAAAAACCGGAGTGATTTACTATGACTGCACCAACTACTTTTTTGAGCTTGAGCAAGCAGATGGATTAAAACAGTATGGAGCTTCAAAGAAAAACCGGCCTCTTCCCATTGTTCAGATGGGACTTTTTATGGACAGTGATGGTATTCCTCTTGCCTTCAGTGTCAATCCCGGAAATACCAATGAACAAACGACAATGGTTCCTTTGGAAAAAAAACTTCTTGAAGATTTTTCCTTGTCTAGACTGGTCGTATGTACGGATGGAGGGCTTTCCGCATTATCCAACCGTAGATATAACTCAAGGGGAATCGTGGTTTTTATCACAACACAATCCATAAAGAAGTTAAAGGTTTTTCTGAAAAGAATGGTGTCTCGATTCTAAAGACTGGCGTCTAAAAGGCAGTATGCAAAAGTATAACATTTCCGAACTGGACGAAGAAAAAGACAGAGAAAAAATCTTTTACAAAGAACGGTGGATAAATGAAAATGGACTTGAACAACATCTGATTGTATCCTATTCCATCAAATACAGGGATTATCTAAGGTACGTTCGGAGCGGACAAATCAGCCGTGCCCAAAACCTTATTACCAATAATCCCAAAGAAATAGACCACAACCGCCAAACCGATTTCAAACGGTTTGTTAAAAAAAACAGTGTCACGCCGGAGGGAGAGCTGGCTGAGCAGAGCTTTTTAGAACTCAATGAAGATGTCATCCGAAAAGAAGAACAGTATGACGGTTTCTACGCTGTATGCACTAACTTGGAAGATGATGCTTCAGCTATCATTGAAGTAAACAAACAACGCTGGCAAATCGAGGAATGCTTTCGCATTATGAAAAGTGAATTCAAAGCACGACCGGTATACCTTCACAGAGATGATAGGATTAAGGCACACTTTATGATTTGTTTCCTTTCATTAATTCTCTACAGATACCTGGATAAACAACTTGGAAAGCAAGTATTCATGTGAAAAAAACTGTTACATGGTCTAAAAAGATATGAACTTTCTAAAGATTGAAGGCAGAGGATTTATCCCGACATATGCAAAAACAGAATTTACAGACGATCTAGAAAAAGCCTTTGGAATTAATACTTCTATGCAGATCGTCACTATAGAAAAAATGAGAAATATTTGCCATCAGACTAAAGAATAAAAAATCTGTACGCACATCTGATAACAAAGAAAAAGCTCTGTAAACCGCTTGATTTCCAACGATTTATAGGGCTTTTTTACTATGTAGACTGTCAAAGTCGGGAATATAACATAAGACCGAGGTAATTGTGTAAAATCATTTCCTCTTTTTAGAGAGTGCATGTCTAATAAAGCGGCATGATAGCGGGCTCTTTTGGGTTGGGCTCCGGAGATATTATTTTGAATTTCGATATTATAAATATTGTTTGCCTCATCTTCACAAAGACAATCCAAAAATAAGAGAATGCCCATGGAGATTAGAAAGATTTTTGAAGAATCTGTTTTTTTGAGCTTTTAAGTTTGCATTATCCATGATAGTTTGGAGGATAAATTCCGTACATTTGCTATCCTGTAAAACGACTTTCATAAACAGATCATCCATCAAAGTGAGAGAGGAAACGATTTTTTGCTTTTCGGCAGAGTCATAATTGACTTTAAATGTGGACATAAGAATCTCCTTGTAAGAATGAGAATTTTTCAGAATGAAGAAATTAGGGTTTTTCTAATAGTATAATTCGAATATTCCAAAATCTCCTATACTCCACATTCGGATAATATCCGTAAACGGAGTAGAATCTTCTGCTGGTAAGAGCTCTCATGCATTTGCAAGAAAGAGGCTTATAGGAAAAAAATCAGGTGCATAAAAAGAAAAGACCGATAATCCGGTGAACACCGGTTTATCGGTCTTTTAGGGATAAACTATCTTTATAACCCTCTATATATTTATAAAATCAAATATTTTTTTCTCGCCATTTCCGCCTTCTTTATACCACCGGCTGGAACTTCTTTCTCTTAAAAGGTATTTACCCTGATTCTCCAAAAGTACCTTGCCACCCTTGGCAACCAGCTTTCCTCTTAAGAACACTTCTTCGATGCATCCCTGAATTTCCAGGCCTTCCAATGGGGCATAGTCGGAGCGGGAAACCTGATCCTCTTTGCGAATGGTTTTCTTCTTATCGGGATCCAGTAAAACGATGTCCGCGTCAGACCCTTCCTGCAAGATTCCCTTTTTCCGGATACATGCCGTAGAGCTTTTGCGGGATTCTCGGAAAGAAGAGCAGCCATACGCTCCTTGGAAATTCGTCCCTTTACCACGCCTTCGGAGAAAATGACTTCTCCTCTGGTTTCCACGCCGGGCATTCCCCCGGGAATTTTCCGGAAATCCTCTTTGCCCAGATCCTTCTGTGCTAAGGTGAAGGAGCAGTGGTCGGTACAAATGGTTTGGATTTCCCCATCGGCCAGAGCCTTCCACAGTGCTTCCTGATCGGATTTTTTCCGGAGAGGAGGAGCGATTACATAACGGGCAGAGGTCTCAAAATCGGAATTGTAGAGATCATCGGTCATGGTAAGGTACTGGGGGCAGGTTTCTGCAAATACCACTTGACCTCTTTTTCTAGCCTCTCGAATCTCATTTAATCCCTTTTCACAGGTCAAATGCACATCAATAATGGATGTGTCTACCACATCGGCAATATAGAGCATACGATTGATGGCCTCAGCCTCCGCATCATCCGGACGGGAAAGGTAGTGGGAAGATACGGATTTTTTCGTACTTTCCTCAGCAATGTATTTCTTCTGTAAAGCGGCAATCATACCGGTATTTTCGCAGTGTACACCGGTGATGCCTCCAACTTCTTTTAATCTCTTTAAAATGAAGAACATTTCCTCGTCATCTACCTGAATGTCATAGGTCATGTAAACCTTGAAGGTGCTAAGTCCCTCATCCATCATATCCTGACACTGCTTGCTGGCCTCTTCATTCCAGTCACTGATGGACATGTGGAAACCGTAGTCACAGGAAGCTCCCAAATCGGCCTTTTTCTGCCAATTTTTAAAGCCTTCCATCAGGGTTTCGCCCTTGTACTGGGTGCCGAAGTCCACAATACTGGTGGTTCCGCCGGCGATAGCCGCCTTGGTACCGGAGGGAAATCATCACAGGTTACGGTGCCTGCAACATGCAGTTCAAAATGGGTGTGGCAGTCAATAAAGCCCGGAAAATGAGTTTTTCCGCCGGCATCAATTCTTCTCACAGCATTTTCGGAAGCCAAAAGCGGCATCCTTCTCGGCCTGGAAGTTAGGGCTGTCCTTTCGGAAAATTTTTTTGATTTTCTCCCCTTCCACAAGAATGTCTCCAAGGAAACTTTCTCTGGGGCTTACGAGGGTTCCGTTTTCAATCAGGATCATAGTTCCTCCTTATATAAAAGAAAGCAATGCAACGACTCTATAACGATTCAAAAGAATCGAATGGTTCAATAAATTCCTCAAAAAATTATAGCATAAAGCAGGAAAATGCATAGGGGCATTCCTAAAATGCTGTGAAAAACATTTTAGGAGAAGCAGAGCCTATAAAAATAATATCCGGCAGACCTAAAAATTTTTATTTCCTACTGGACAAAGTTAGTATTAACTAATATAATCCCGACTTTGACAGTCTACATAGTAAAAAAGCCCTATAAATCGTTGAAATCAAGCGGTTTACAGAGCTTTTTTCTTTGTTATCAGATGTGCGTACAGATTTTTATTCTTTAGTCTGATGGCAAATATTTCTCATTTTTTCTATAGTGACGATCTGCATAGAAGTATTAATTCCAAAGGCTTTTTCTAGATCGTCTGTAAATTCTGTTTTTGCATATGTCGGGATAAATCCTCTGCCTTCAATCTTTAGAAAGTTCATATCTTTTAGACCATGTAACAGTTTTTCACATGAATACTTGCTTCCAAGTTGTTTATCCAGGTATCTGTAGAGAATTAATGAAAGGAAACAAATCATAAAGTGTGCCTTAATCCTATCATCTCTGTGAAGGTATACCGGTCAGTGCTTTGAATTCACTTTTTCATAATGCGAAAAGCATCCTCGATTTGCCAGCGTTGTTTGTTTACTTCAATGAGTAGCTGAAGCATCATCTTCCAAGTTAGTGCATACAGCGTAGAAACCGTCATACTGTTCTTCTTTTCGGATGACATCTTCATTGAGTTCTAAAAAGCTCTGCTCAGCCAGCTCTCCCTCCGGCGTGACACTGTTTTTTTTAACAAACCGTTTGAAATCGGTTTGGCGGTTGTGGTCTATTTCTTTGGGATTATTGGTACAAGGTTTTGGGCACGGCTGATTTGTCCGCTCCGAACGTACCTTAGATAATCCCTGTATTTGATGGAATAGGATACAATCAGATGTTGTTCAAGTCCATTTTCATTTATCCACCGTTCTTTGTAAAAGATTTTTTCTCTGTCTTTTTCTTCGTCCAGTTCGGAAATGTTATACTTTTGCATACTGCCTTTTAGACGCCAGTCTTTAGAATCGAGACACCATTCTTTCAGAAAACCTTTTAACTTCTTTATGGATTGTGTTGTGATAAAACCACGATTCCCCTTGGAGTTATATCTACGGTTGGATAATGCGGAAAGCCCTCCATCCGTACATACGACCAGTCTAGACAAGGAAAAATCTTCAAGAAGTTTTTTTTCCAAAGGAACCATTGTCGTTTGTTCATTGGTATTTCCGGGATTGACACTGAAGGCAAGAGGAATACCATCACTGTCCATAAAAAGTCCCATCTGAACAATGGGAAGAGGCCGGTTTTCTTTAGAAGCTCCATACTGTTTTAATCCATCTGCTTGCTCAAGCTCAAAAAAGTAGTTGGTGCAGTCATAGTAAATCACTCCGGTTTTTTTCTTTTTGAAATCTTTTAAGCTGTTCCGATAAAGTGTGGACTGAATGTAATCCGACTCTTCATTAATGATGGATAGAGAACGGTAAATATCTTCAAGAGAAAAATCCGGCTTTTCTATGAATCTTGAAGAAAGCGCGAAAGAAGACAGTTTTGAAGAAGGATAAAGGATTCTTGTATAGAGCAGCCTTGAAAGAATTGAATTGAGGTTGTACTTAAATCCATGCTTTCTGGCAATAGCTTTGCAAATCTTATCAAACCCCAACTGAAAATAAATATCCTGTAGGAAAAGATAGCCTCCATTGAAGAGCCTCTGATCGTTCTGAGTGAGGGGAATTGAGGGATCAAACGAGATATCAATAGGGTTTATTCCTTTTCGGCATTCTTATTTAAATTGGCGACGTATTCTTTAGCCCATGCAAGAGCATCAGAAACACCATACTTTTTACAGATTTCCTTTTCGTTTCCCAGTTTTTCAACGGTTACAGTCGTACGTTTTTTATTGATATAAGCAGATTTAATAACAGAGTAAGAAACTGAGTGAGCAGATTTAGTGGCTCTAAGTCTCATAGGCACCTCCTAAAAATGAATTATATTATACAACAGTACGCAATAAGACGCAATATATAGAACTATTGATTGCGCAAAAAAATAGAGCTTTTTCAAAGCTCTCGATACTGTTTATGTTATGTTAGGTGTCAAAGTTCCGAGAAGCAGAGCCTATAAAAAAATAATATCCGGCAGACCTAAAAATTTTTATTTCCTACTGGACAAAGTTAGTATTAACTAATATAATCCATTTCAGAGTTAGTTTATATTAACTAACCGAAAGGGAGAGAGGATGGAGAAGGATAATTTTTTTTGTAAAAGAAAAGAGGGCATAGAGGATTATATCGCTGAACACATCTGCTTGAATGCCCCTGTAATTACAGGACTTAAGCCTTCTGCCATTATCACGGTAACAAAGGCGGAGAAACAGATTTTGGAAGAACTTTTTTTGGGAACCGAGGTTTGTTTGATTAGTCTTCATAGCGGGAAGAAGGAAAGTATTCTCCTGTACCAAAGGGAAAAGCTGGAGGAGCTTCTGAGCAGAAAGACTGTGCAGAGCTTTCTACAGAGCTTTGGGCGTGGGCTATGGGGATTTCACCTTAGAGGAAGTTTTCCGGCATTTCACGGAGCAGATTCTACCGGTATAAGGAGAAACAGGCGGATTTTCCCCATGAGGTAGGCGTTTTTCTTGGGTATCCCCTTCGGGATGTGAAGATTTATATGAAGAATCCCCTGGCGAAGGCGAAGCTTACCGGCTACTGGAAGGTCTTTACCGAGGTGGAGAGCGCATTAGCTTGCTTTCAGGCTTACGACATGTGCATTCAAAGCTTTACCCTGATGCTGAAATCCGGCTTAGCTGCAGAGATTTGGTGATGGCTTATCACATTAAGAAACGCCAGGTGGCTTAAGAAAAAGCTATCAGAAAAGTGAAATCTAAGAAAAATCAAAACTGATAAAAATCGATAGTTAGAGTGTTGCATTAGCAACAAATAAACCCTGAGTAAAGTGCTAGGGATATGAGACAAGAGGAGAAATAAAGATTCCTCAAAGAGAAAAGTCTTTCGCAAAAGTGTTCATAAACAATTTTGCCAACAGTTTATGCAACAATTTTCTCAAACAATCGATTCAATTCATTTTACAAACCCAAATATTGAATAATTCAATATTTTAGGCATAAAATCAAGGAGGACAAAAAGATGATTCATGTAGTATTTTTCAGCCAGACAGGAAACACAGAGGAGATGGCAAAGGCAGTTACTGAGGGAATCCAGGCAGCAGGCGGAGAGGCTAAGATGGTTAGCGTATCTGACATTTCCGCAGCAGAACTTAGCAGGAGAGGCAGTTTATGCATTGGGATGCCCGGCTATGGGAGATGAGGTGCTGGATGAGGGAGAGATGGAGCCCTTCGTAGAGGATTTACTTGGTTCCGTTTCCGGCAAGAAGATTGCTCTTTTCGGATCCTATGACTGGGGCGATGGACAGTGGATGCGTGACTGGGAGGCAAGAATGACCGGTGCAGGTGCTGTGATGGTAGCTCCTCCTGTTATTTGCAACAACACTCCGGATGAGGAAGGGCTTGCGAATTGTAAGGCTCTTGGAGAGGCTTTGGCAAAGGCTTAATAGACATAAAAATCCTGAAGAAATGTAAGAGGTACCTCTGCAAAGCAGAGCCTCTGACTATTTATCCGGCTGGAAGCAGAGCTTCTTTTTGCTGTTTGTCCCTTGGAAACGGGGCAATGCTTAAGAAATAGCCAAGAAAAACCAAGGAAGATACAAAGAAAATATAAGGAAGACACAAGAATGTAGTTTCGGAAACTACTTGACGGGGTTTCTCAGATGATTTAATCTATTAAAGGAATATAATTAAAAATATTGATACATGAAGAAGAGTTTTCTTCTCCATCATTAGAAAGCGATGCGGAAAAATGGATCGAGTTGAAAAATAGAGGTTTGGAAATTCCTTTGATACAGGGCGGCATGGGAGTGGGGTTTCCCTGTCCGGTTTAGCAGGAGCGGTGGCTAAGACAGGAGCCATGGGCTGTATCAGCACGGCAGACTGTGGGTATCGGGAAGAGGATTTTCGCCGTTTCCCCGAGGAAGCCAATCTTCGGGCTTTACGAAAAGGAAATCCAAAGAGCGAAGGTACTTAGCGAAGGAAAAGGAATGATTGCCATCAACGCCATGGTGGCCACCAGACAGTGGGAGGATGCTATTAAGGTCGCTGTGGAAGAGGAATTGACGCCGTGATTTCCGGAGCAGGACTGCCCTTAAGTTCTGCCGGAACTGGTCCCTGAAGGAACTGCTTTTGATTGCGCCCATTGTTTCCAGCGGAAGAGCTGCCAAGGTTTTGTTAAAGACCTGGAGCCAAAAATACCAAAGAACCGCGGATTTTGTGGTACTGGAAGGGCCTTTGGCAGGGGGACATTTGGGCTTTAAGGCGGAAGAGGTGGAAGAGGAGAAGGCAAAGCCTTTGGAGGAATTGATTCCGGAGGTTCTTTCCGCTTTGCAAGTCTTTGAAGAGGAATTTGGGCGAAAGATTCCGCTCTTTGCGGCAGGCGGCATTTGGAGCAGGGAAGACATTTTAAGGATGCAGGAGGCGGGAGCGTATGGCGTGCAGATGGCCACTCGTTTCATAGGCACAGAAGAATGTGACGCCAGCGCAGCCTATAAAGAGTATCTTATTTCCAAGAGTGAAAATGACCTGGAAATCATCCATAGTCCTGTGGGCATGCCGGGAAGGGCGGTAAAGAGTCCTATGCTGGAGAAGCTTGGACTTAGCGGACGGATTCCTCCAAGACATTGCTCTCGCTGTATTCATGGCTGCGATCCGGGCACCGTGAAGTACTGTATTACCCACGCCCTTATTTCCGCTGTGGAGGGAAATGTGGAGGAAGGCCTCTTTTTCTCCGGGGCAAATGTAGAAAAGCTTCGGGAAATTGTTTCGGTGCAGGAACTTGTGGAGGATTTGTTTCCGAAGAAAGAAAATGCAGAATCCCGTAGTTACGTCCAAAGGGAGGAAGTCTACAGTTATTAAGCTTGTTCCTTAAGAGAGTAATCTTATTCCGTTTATTGCCGAATTAGAATGTAAGGAATTCTGTGCATTTTTACAAAGGAGGCAAAATGGAAATCAAATTCGTTCCCGGTGGAGGGAATCTTTCAAAACTTCAAGCAAGAAGCAAATCCACTTCCAAGGAGGGAAAAGCCGAAAACAGAACAAAGGATGTCCCCTTACAGCGAAGAGACAGCTTTCAAGCCAGTGCAGAGTATGAGAATGCAAGACACTGAATGGAGAAGAGGAGGATATGGAGCTGGAGGATCTTCTTTCCGATATTTTCAAGACTGTGGAAGAGGAAGTTCAGGATTTTAACAAAAGCAATGATTTAAGGCAGGAATGGGCTTCCCAACTGGAAGAGCTGGAGAATGCCAAAGAATCCGGAGAGGCTGCATCCAAGGCTTTTAAGGATGAGATGGATGCTTTTCGCATTGCTATATATATGGTTCCGAAAAGGCTGTAAGTCCAAAAGATTTGGAATTTTTAAAGGATCAAAGGCTATGCGTAGCTATCACCATGAGAGCTTACAAAACCGTAGAAGAGGATAAAAAGAAGAAGTCCATTCGGGGAGAGGAAAAGGAAGAACAGGGAGACGATGGCATGGACGCCATGAAGGATGCTGGACAAGAGTCCTTAGGAAAAAGAGAAGCTTCTGAAGCAGAAGGAATGGATATGGTGAGAGATGGATATGAGAAATGGAAGCTGAATAAAGAAAGCTGAAGTGCTATTTTTCCTGTTTGTATTTCGAAAAGATAAAGATAGCGTTAAAAGGAGCTATAAAAATCAAAATAAATTTTCTAAGCAATATAGGTCTGAGAGTGCGGGTACGCTCACGCTAGCCTCGCCACGTAGCGGATACTAAGCGAAAAACTGCGTTTCTCTTGTTTTTCGCAAGTACCGACGGGCTCAGACTACCCCGCATTCAGACCTATATTGCCGAAAATTTCTTTCTTGTTTTGATTTTTTTATAGCTCCTTCTGTAACCTTACAAAGCGGAATGCTCTCTGCTTCCTCAACAGCTTTTCCTTTAACCAGGCTTCCAAAACCACAGCCTGATTAAAGCGCTCTTCCTTGAGTTGCATAGAGGAGAAACATTTCCTGCCTCAGTTGTTCTCTTACCAAAAGCAATAAACTGCTCTTTCGGTTTTCTCCAGCTCTTCCCAATACTTTTTCTCAAACAGAGAAAAATTCTCCTCCTTAGTGATTAAAAGTTTTCTCAGAAAGATTGGAAGGGACTCAGTCCTTTGCCCAATTGTCTACGCTGCCCGCTCCTTCGTGATGCCTCTTGGCCATAACCGGTCGGTGAGATACGAAAACCATCGTTCTCAGCTTTTCTTCATAAATGCGTTTACATGAATGGAATGCATGTATTACTCTCTTTCTAGTGAGTCTTTGGAGAAAGTTTTAGGAGCGGGGCCTTCATTTTCTACGAAGGGGAAGCTAGTCTTACGCAGTCTCTCCAAAGAAAATTTTCATATCGTCTTCCACGGTTTCCGATTCGGCAATACCAAAAGTTCTAGTACCAGAACATTTGCTACATTGGAGAAAGGAAGGCAGGAAGGGTTGGTCCAAGGTGAATTACTTAACCCCTAAGAGAGAGAGCAAGGAGAACGATAACGCCTTCTGCGTCTATACCAACAATGTATATATGCCAATGGCAACTTGTTTACATCGTCTAAGCCGAATACTTCCTTCAGCTTTAGTGCGATTAAGGCTAAGGAGTAGAGTCGTTACACTGTCCCGCATCAAAACTCTTGGAATTCAGCGATATCTCAAGCTCCAGCTTGTTGTACTGATGCTGCACATCCTGCGGTTAAGATTACAGCATCCTTTGGAAGTGCCTTGGCAAACTCTGTAGTAGTCTCTGGACTTCTGTCTTCGTCACAACCAGCCATAACTACGAACTTGATAGCGCCGGACTTTACAGCATCTACAACCCTATCTGCAAATACTGCTCAGAGTGCAATCCGCCTACAATGGTTCCTGTCTCAATTTCTGTTGGAGCAGGGCAGGACTTAGCCTGTTCAATGATGGCAGAGAAACTTTTGATTTCGCCGTACTTTCCGCCGATGTGCTACATCGCGAAACCGCTGCACCGGTAGTCCAGTTCATGTCCTTATAGCTGTCCTTTTGGAGGAACGACCACAGTCTGGTCACGAGGATTGGTCCGTTAGAGTAGCTCAAACTCTTCCTTCTGCTTTCCACCAAGCATTTCATAGTTTCCGCAGTGCTTATGCATAAAAGAAATGGATAGTAGTGAGCAGGAAGCATCTCGAGTGGGTGACCATCGCCGGACCCTCCGTCTGGTCGAGAAGCACGGTCTCCAAGGTCATGTCCGGAAACCAGGATACCCGTTGTTGCGTCAATCGACTATTTACGGTAGTGATTTCAGGATGTCCGTAGGTAGAGTATTTGTCTGTCAAGCAGCGCCATACCACCCTCACACCGGCCTACCGGTCTCTGGAGTAAGGGCTACCAAATCATCTACAGAAAGCTGTCGTCTCGTGTTGCGGCAAGAGCCTCTCTCGATGAAAAGCGTCAACATTGGCATCATCCTTTAAAAGCGCATTTGCGTGCTTGGAATAAGCTGCAAAGACCCTTTTTAATCCATAGGTGATTAACCTCTAAAGAACGGATATCTTCATTTTCAGTAGCTAAACACCGATGCTCTGTGCAAAGACAGGATAATCCTTCTGCTACTTCCTACGGTTGCGGCCTTAGGAAGCTTGGGAGCTGTCGGAAGAGTTGCTCTAACCGCATCTCTCATCGCGAAGGTCTCCTTGATATTTTCAATGATAGCATCATTATCAAAGTTTGCATTGGTGATGGTGATGAAAAGGTTCATAGTTACTCTGTGGTTTAACTCCTGAGAAACTTCCTTTCCCTCGGCTCTTAACTGCTGAGCCAAGGATAATCCCTTTGCGTCAAACCAAAAGACATCCTGCATAGCAGCTACTTCCGCTTTCTTTTCCGCAAACACCGGATACGGCACATCCGAACAGTTTTGCAGTTTCCTGACACTGATAACAAAACATTTTATTTTCCATTTTTTTCCTCCTGAAGAAAAATCGATAGACTCATTACTTTGCCTATCATACCTAGGAAATGAGAAAAAGTGTCATGCAGAGGCAAAACACTGATAAACTCTGTATATGAAAAATACAATCCTGAATTTTAGCTATTTTTACGATAGCTTTTGGAGATACAAAAGGATGAATAGAGAAATCGGAGTCTAATAGAGAAGAATCACGAATAAGGGAAAATAGAAATAGAAGAAAGTTTTGTTTTTATTTTCGCTGGGTGAAGAATCCGGAAGAGTATATTATATATAAAATTTAAGAAAATAAATGAAAAACAGGAGAGAAGAAAAATGGGTCAGGAAAATGAAGGAAAAAGAATAGTACTGGAGGAGAGCTGTCAATGTGGAGAAGGCTATCATGAGCATTCCAGTGGCTGCTCGGGAGGCACTGAGGAAAGTACTGCGGACATGGGTCTCGACTCCCATCAGCATAAGTGGCAGATGCTGCCTGAGGAAAGATCATGGAGAGGGGCTGTACACTGCCCGGACTGGCTGAGGAAAAAGAGCGCATCAAGGGATAGGAGATAAGGACTTTTCGCGGCTTAGCGGGAAGGAAAGAGAAGCCATGCAAAGGAAGTCTCCTTTACCTCCGTACACAGTAGGAACAGGAAAAGAAAAACATTTGAAGGGGATGAACCTCCAGCTACAGAGATTTGGAAATTTTCAATGGGGTAGAGACGGAGAATCTGAATGCCCCTTCTGTACTGCATGAAAAGCTATGTCCGCTCTTATAAGAAAGGGGAGATTGTTCATTTGGAGGAAAAAGAATGAGCAGCATGTGGGGGTGGTACTACAAGGCAGTATCCATATGTTGAAGACAGAGTGGTGGGGAAATGAAACCCTTCTCACCTATATGAATGAGGGAGAAATCTCGGGAGACCTTCGACAATAATACTGCGCGGGAGAGTATGTCAGCTCGTGGCGGCCAGCAAGGCGGAGGTGCTGTCTTATTTCCTTCCAAAAGGCTATTCATGTCTCGTAAAAACCGTTGTGCCTTCCACTTCGCCTGATTGAAAATCTTTTTGATCTAATCGGAAAGAAAAACATTCAGTTGATGGAAAAAATCGAGGTAACCTCCAGAAGCAGCCTTCGGGAGAAGATTTTGGCCTACCTTTCCTTACAGGCACAAAAACAAAAATCCAAGTACATTGAACTGGGATTAAGTCGAACGGATATGGCACAGTTCTTATGCACCAAACCGATCCGCCATGACCAGGGAGCTTTCCCAGCTAAAGGATGAAGGAATTATTGACTTTGACCGGAATACCTTTATTTTGAAACAATAGAGACGGAGTGCGCGGGTTATCACGCTAAGAAAAAATGTATAGAAGAAACTAAGAAAAAACTAGGCTTATAGGACAAAAGCCGGCTTGTAATAATGCAAAACAAAAGGAACTGTAGAAGGAGAAGAATCTCTTTCACAGTTCCTTATTTTAGTATCACCAAGAGCAGTTCACATGCTGTCGATATATAAAAATACCCTATACAATTACATTTCCAGTTTAGCATAGAAGGAATAAAAAGGTAATGAAATTTTCTAAAAGCGTGCGCTATTCTACCAATCTACGGCGCAGCAAATCATTCTTTCAGTCTCCCTCCTAGCGAGAGAAATTTCTTCATTAATATCCTTTAGACTCATATCAGCAACACCATTAGCTTTAGCCTGTGCCCGTAAAGCTGTAAATGCTTGCATTGCACCTTCTCTTGTGATTGGAGCTTCGTTTATGGGAATGTTAAAGGTATCTTGTGCCATTTGTATATTCCTCCTTTTTGCATTGTTTCTTCAAGTATAGATAAAGGAAAAAGAAAATGCAAAACAAAGAGCATAAGAGCGTGATATCCGATGAAATAAAAAAGAAGCTATAAAAAATCAAGATTATAAAACAGGTTTTCAGCAATATAGGTCTGAAATAGGGCGATCTGTGCCCCGATTCAGACCTATATTGCGTAGAAAACCAAATTGATTTTCTATAGCTTCTTATTTGTACCTCTTTAGATATTACGCTTGCACAGCTGTCGGATACTTCTTCTCCAGCTTCTCCAAAATATCCAAGTAGTGCTTCTGCACACCCTTAGCAGTTTGCTCATCCTCGAAAATCTGGCTCTTCTCGTTGATGTCCTTGAAGTCTTCTTCGCTTAAGCCTCTTTCGGCAAAGGGGTATACTACGCTGTTTTCCTTCTCAATATGAAGCTGTAACAGGTGGGCGTAAGCCATAGCGTAGGACAGGATATCCAGCTTTAACTCCAGACGGGGATTTTTCTTATATTCATTTAATGCGGTTTCTAAAGATAAAACGTCCGCTCTGCCCAGGTCGTGCTCCACCAACATTCCGTTGGTTACCAGCTTCCCTCCTACAGGTCCCAACTTCTTGACCATCACGGGGAAGAGGTATTTCTCTTCCTTACCGTGGTGGTGCTTATCCGCATATTCCCGAACAAACTCGATGATTTCCCGGAAATCCTCATCGGGAACTTCCCCACCCTGCATCAGCTGCAGGCAAATGTTACGGATAACCCCTAAGGCTCTATTGATATTGGCACTGGTCTTCCATGAGAATTACACTTTTTGATTCATAAACTCTCGTATTTTTAAATTTTTGCAATAATAATAGGAGAAGGGTTTCCTCAAAGTGCTGACCCCCCTATACAAGTTTTCTTTTCTAAATGCTATGGTATTGCGACGGCGGTGAAAGACAGCGAGCTTCACCGCTTGCCTTCTTCTAAATTATTATATGGCTTTTCCATATATGACTATCTATAAATGCTGTAATGGTTCTCATCAGGAGAATCCATATGGAGCTGGCATCCTTTAACATACCTTCCATAATCTTTCTTCTCAACTGATAGTAAACCCTAGGATCTCCGGAAACGGCCTCCCAGAATGGGGCATGGATATCCTCTTCCTGCTGCCAGGAGGTTCTGTCCACGTCCTGCTCTGTTAAGACATTACTCTGTCACAGGGCATACCGTTTAAAAGAGAATCGTCAATCTTTCTGTAGGCATCGCTGGCATCGGAGTCTGGCTCCAAAGCGTGCTTCTGTCCAAACTGAAAGGCAATATCTTCTGAGCGAAAGAAAGACGGGAAGAATCCTCTGCCAGAACGGTAGTTTCACTGTGCGTAGTGAGCTCCGCATCCTGTACTCTTTCTGCAGCCATCCGTGAATATTCATTATGTCAATCAATTCATTTAAAAGGACGCAACCCTTATTTTACACGTTTTTCTGCTGCTTTCCATCGGCAAAGCCTTCCATTGCTCTTTTCGCCGTAAGTCACGATGTCTCTCGATCAGTTCTTCCTGAAGCTGAATTTTACTGCAACCAGTAGTGGATTGGTCCTAAAAATGCACTCATTAAGCATTTACCTCTTCTAATTTCTTATTTAATGCTGCAGCAAGAATGTCAGGATTTAAGCCGTACTATGCAAGCGTCCTCTAAAGACCCATCTGGGAACTTGGGCAACCAAGACAATGCATTCCTGCTTTCTAATCAGTATCAATTAACTCAGGGGTACCTATTAACAATCTGTCCTACCAACATATCAGTGCTAATCTTTGCCATTTTTATCCTCCTCAAACTCTGACTTACATAATTTTTGAATCTGAGCAGTATAGTAAAGAGAAAGAACAAAAGTTTGTTACGAATGCAACATTTGGAGAAAAGAAGTATAGTCAGAGAGGATTTTTAGACTTTCTTGAATTTTTAGATTCTTTCCTGACAGTAAAGTTTGTCCTCACTACTAACAAAGATTGTAAAAATTGAATTGCCAAAAATCTTTTATGAAAACTCCGAAGAGCAAAGCTAAGAGTGAACTGAAGAGGAAAAGCGAGGACGAAAGGAATCTAAAATAGAACGCAGGGTTAGTATAGAAGGAGTTTTTATGGATTTTATGATTACAAGGGTAAAGGGCACAATGTTGGCAGAGAAGGACTCAGGATTTTGAAGGAAAGGTAGTACTGGTTGTAAACACGGCAACAGGGTCATGCGTTTTACTCCTCAGTACAAGGAACTGGAGGAGATGCACGAGGCATTCCATGACAAGGGACTGGAGACTCTGGACATCCCTGCAACCAGTTTGCCGGACAGACTCCCGGAACCGATGAGGAAATTCACGAGTTCTGCACCTTACACTCACAATACGCAGCGTTCTCAGATGAAGAAGGTGGATGTAAATGGAGAAACCCAGATTCTCTTTACCGCTTCAAAGGAGCAGCAGGGCTTTAAGGGCTTCGGAGAAGGCAAGATGTCGATCTTTCTTCGGACATGTCTTCCCAAGATCGATCCGGACTCATGAGAAGAATCCGAGATTAAGTGGAACTTCTACCAAGTTCTGGTGGACAGAAAGGGAAATGTTATTGCCCGCTTTGAGCCTACTGTAGATATGGCGGAGGTAAGAAAGGCTGTGGAAGCGGCACTGTAATGCTTCCATTTGTCAAATCACTCAGAAGCTGTTTCTCCGTACATATAGTATTGAATAAATAGAAACAGTATCAAATGATCGTTTTGCATAAATAGCATAAAAGAAAGATAAAAGAAAAGCCGGACGGTATTTCAAAGTCCGGGCTTTTTACTGTATAATGCCATTCGGGTGTCACGATGTATTTCAGTGACAGCCTGTTCTTGCAACAAAAGAAAGGAGTCTATATGCCGATAGACAAAGAAGAACAAAGTATAAACCGTAAACTGATGGACTTTTTGGACCAAAGTCCTAATGCCTTTTTTGCTGTGGAAAATATGAAGCAGGCTTTGGAAAAGGGCGGTTTTACACCTCTATGAGGGGAGAAGCTGGCAGTTGAAGGCAGGAGGAAAAGTACTATGTGACAAGAAACGGCTCAGCTCTGATTGCTTTTGCCCTGCCCAAGGGGGATTTTAAAGGCTTCCAGATGATGGCCAGTCACAGTGATTCTCCGGTTTTCAAAATCAAGGCCAATGCGGAAATCGGAATCGACAAGGAGTATCTCAAGCTCACTGTGGAGAAGTATGGCGGAATGCTCTGCTCTCCCTGGTTGGATAGACCGCTGTCTTTGGCGGGAAGAGTCATTTGCAAGACAAAGGGAGGGCAGAGACGAAGCTCTAAATGTGATAGAGACTTAATGATTATCCCGAACCTGCCATTCACATGAATCATGAAGTCAACGACGGCTATGCCTTCAATGCACAAAAGGATATGTTGCCCTTATTTTCCTCCTTCCAGGAGAAGGGAGCCTTTCTGGAATTTATCGGAAAGGAACTGGGGTTAGCCGGAGGATATACTGGATACGGACCTCTTCCCTTTACACCAGGAAAAGGCTGTGCATCTTAGGGCGCAAAGCGAAGAATACCTTTGTGCAGCGGAAGACTGATGACCCTGCAGTGCGTGATTTTCCTCTTACAGGGAATCCTTGCAGCAAAGCCCAAGCAGAGCGTAGCGGTTCATTGTGTTTATGACAATGAAGAGGTAGGCAGCGGTACCAAGCAGGGGGCGGCTTCCACCTTCCTAAAGGATGTGTTGATGCGGATTATCCGTGCCTTCGGAAAGACAGAAGACGAGTATTTGCAGGCTCTGCAAAACAGCTTCCTGCTTTCCGCGGACAATGCTCATGCGGTACATCCCAACCAGCCGGATACAGGCGGATCCCACAAACCGTCCTTATATCAATAAGGAATTGTCATTGCAGTATAGCGCTAACCAGAAGTACACCACGGATGGGGTTTCCGGTGCCATTTTCAAGCAGTTCTGCGAAAAGGCAAAGGTTCCCTACCAGATATTCACCAACAGGTCCGATATGTTGGGAGGCTCCACTCTTGGAAACATTTCCAACAGCCAGGTAGCCCTGAATACGGTGGACATCGGCCTGGCTCAGTTGGCTATGCACTCCCCCTTCGAAACAGCAGGGGTAAAGGACACCGGATCACATGGTGGAAGTGGCTAAGCTGTTCTACCTCCTCCGTTTTGGGACGGGGGATCGAGATACGAAATCATCTTTTTCGTAAAAGATTTTTCGGCACTGAAAGTGGAGAACAGGGGTCGGAGGAAAAACGCTCAACCTGTGTTACGGAAGATTCGTGACACGATTTCAGCAATTTGAATTGAAGAGAACAAGTAAGGATCAGAAAAATTGAGTTGGAAAATGCTGGCGTTTATGGCCTTTTCCACAGTATGGGATTTGGAAACGTCAACCAACGGCTTCGTATGGTTCAACGGAATTCAGGGTTATTTTCAGCTGGATTTTCATGTTTGCTCCTTTATTTTTGTCCCTATGCCTTAATGGTAGGAGAGCTGGCCTGCATTTAAGCATGCAGGAGGCGGTGTAAGCTCCTGGATCAGAGAAACCTTAGGCACAAAGCTTGCTTACTGCTGCAGGTTGGACCTATTGGGCTTGTCACATCACTTATAATGCCAGTAAGCCAAGTGGCGGACTGAAGGCATTGTCCTGGTAATCTTCCGTAGCGCAGAGCGCTTTTATGATAAGCTTCCCACACTCGCGATTCAGTTGATTACCTTGCTTTACTCATTATCTTCTGCTATGTAGCCAGCAAGGGCTTAAACCCTTGGAAGAAGATGGCTACCCTGGCAGGCTCCAGTATGTTTATTATGTCCCTGCCTACATCGTAATGATGTTTGCGGCACCGGCTATCAATCCTCAGGGAGACCTGTTTCTTGATTTTTAGCTTAGAAGAACCTGATTCGAATTTCCGTCTGGAGTATTTTACCTCTTTCCATCCTGGTATTTGCGGTAGGCGGATGTGAGAAGATTTCTCTATGTACATAGGCAGAGAACCCCAGTAAGGGCTTCCCTCATGAAATGATTGCTGGCAATCATGGTTGTGGTATGATGCTATGCTGGGAACCATCGCTATGGGTACTGATGCTGACCCTGCATTAATCAACGAGAGTAAGGGAAAGCGTTTGACTCTAAGCGGCAAACTCGATCCTACTGGGCATTCCAGAAGCTGGCGCAGTACTATCACTGTAGGCGACACCTTTACCGGTGTAATTTATGCGCTGTAACGTAATCGGACAGTTTGCGGTTTTGATTATCAGTGATTGATGCTCCTCTTCGTATGCTTTTTGGACAACGAAGAGACCTCGTCCTTTCTTCCCCAGAAGTCTTCCAAAGCAGAACACAGGAAGGAAGCTGGCAAACGGTATTGTCATGGTAGCTGTACTTCCGGCTCCATCATCCTGGCACAGTCCTTCGTTCCGGAGCGGGCAGCGACGTATTGAAGCAGTTGACTAAGTTAAACTCCGATGTATGCCTTTTCAGTTACCTTTTGGGTATTCGTGGCTTACATTGTTTTAAGAAAGGCTGGAGACAAGTTCCCAAGAGAGTATTACTTTTTGTAAAGAATAATACAGTGGCTCTGGGCTCTCGGAGTATGGTGCTTTGGCCCTCACCGCACTTGCGTTTGATGGGAATGCACCCGATGATCCTTTCACCATGGCTTTGAACATCATCACCCCGGTAGTACTTTCCATCTTAGGAATTATCATGCCGATTTTGGCAAAGAACGAAAAGGCTTAAGCTATGTCTTGGACAGAGCGGAAAAATCGCCATTCCAGAAGCTTTTAGTTTTCAAAAGAGGGACGAATTTTTCCTCTCCTCTCTACAGAGGGGGAGGAAGATTTATTATCTTTAAGGAATAGGAAAGAAACGAAGCAGACCTCATTGCATCATGGGAGGAGACAGCCACATGGACGAGGCAGGAGTCGGAACAGGGGGAATTCTTAGCTACCGCTTTAGAGAGAAAAGAGGGATGGAAAATGAAGGAAGGCAGAGAAGAGTATCAGAACCGGGAACTATCCTGGCTTTTATTTAATGAGCGTGTTTTAAATGAAGCAGGCAATCCAAGAGTGCTCTTTTTGGATCAGTCTGCCTTTTATTTCCATTTACCAAACCAATCTGGATGAGTTTTTTATGGTACGGGTGGGGACTTTGATGCAGCAAATGCGCTCAAAAAAGACCACCAGAGACAATAAAACGAATCTTAGCAGTGAAGAGCAGGTGGACTTGATTTTAGAAGAGGTGCAACGCCTGGAGCAGAAAAAGAAAAAGAAATCTACGAGCAGCTGATGGGAGAGCTGGAGCCGGTCTGTATCCACATCATTAACTCAAGACTGTCTCAAGTGGAGCAAAGTCAGCTGGAAATCTACTTTGACCAGGCCATTCGCCCCTACCTTTCTCCTATGATTGTGGGAAAGACACAACCCTTCCCCTTCTTACAGAACCGGGAGCTTTATGCGGTGGTACGCCTGGAAAGCAAGAATGGAAAAAAGAAGCTGGGGATTGTACCCTGCTGGAACCCGGTCTTTAAACGACTGATTGAGATTCCCGGAAGAAAGGGCTACCACATGCTCTCCGAGGAGTTGATTTTGCACTTTGCGTCTAAGCTCTACCCAAGCTATCAGATTAAGGAAAAGTCCATCCTTCGCATTACCCGAAATGCAGATATTGACGCTACGGATGTTTATGATGAGGATATGGATTATCGTGGCATGATGGAGCAGCTTTTAAAGAAGCGAAACCGTTTGAACTCGGTGCGATTAGAATTTACCGAGAGCTGCATAAGTCCGTAAAGAAAAATAGCGGAGCATCTTGGTATTCTATAAGCACATCCTGCACTGCGGAACACCCTTGGATTTGTCCTTCCTCTTTACCTTACAGAACAGCTTTCGAGAGAAGACGGAGCTCTTCTACCCGAAGTACAGCCCCAGAAGCTCTGCCTACATTCAAAAAGGCGAGTCCGTCCTTTCTCAGGTAGAACGCCGGGATTTGATGCTGTCCTACCCCTACGAAAGCATGAAGGGATTTTTAGGCTTGTTGCAGGACGCATCCAGAGATCCTTCCGTGGTTTCCATTAAGATTACCCTTGTACCGGGTAGCCAGCCATAGTCAGATTGTGGATATCCTTTGTGAAGCTGCGGAAAATGGAAAGGAAGTCCTGGTTTTGGTGGAGCTTCGGGCAAGATTTGACGAAGCCAACAACATCGAAATGTCCCATCGCTTGGAGGATGCAGGCTGTCAGGTAATCTATGGTCTGCCCAATTATAAGGTACATTCCAAGCTTTGCTTAATTGCAAAACAGACGGAACAGGGCATCCACTACATTACCCAGATCGGAACCGGTAATTACAATGAAAAAACTGCCACTTTGTATACGGATCTTTGCCTAATGACGGCAAATCAAAGCATCGGAAAGGATGCGGCAGAGGTTTTCCGTACCCTTCTTTTGGGAGAAACCGTGGAATCTACCGAGGCTCTTTGGGTGGCTCCCCACGGTCTACAAAATCGCATTTTGGAAAAAATCCAGGGAGAAAAGAAGAAGTGCGAAGAGGGCAGAGGCGGCTATATCGGTTTCAAGTTAAATGCCCTTACGGATAAGGATATTATTGATGCCTTGATTGACGCGTCCAATAGCGGTGTAGTGATTCAGCTTCTGGTACGGGGCATTTGCTGCCTCATCCCCGGAATTTCGGGAAAGACGGAGAATATTTCCGTTCGAAGCATCGTTGGTCGGTATCTGGAGCACTCCCGGATTTACCGTTTCGGACAGGGAGAGGAAGAGGAGCTTTACATTGCCAGTGCGGACTGCATGACCAGAAATACCCTTCGAAGGGTAGAGGTGGCTGTGCCCATCTGGGATCCTGAGAATAAGAACCGGGTTCGGAAAATCTTTGACTTAGGCTTCCAGGATACGGAAAAAGGAAAATGGCTTCTTTCCGATGGCCTGTATCATGACCCCAGTCCTATGCCGGAGGAGCGTTTGGATTCTCAGGACTATTTTTATCGGGAAGCCTACGGAAGAGTGGAGTAAGAAATAATGTCCTGATAAGAATCAAAGTTTGGAATAAGGTTAAGGAATAAAACTAAGGAATAAACATGGTCTATATCTTTGCGGCCCATAAGGGAGAAGTAGAACATCTGATCAAGAAACTCAGTCTGGGGAAACGAAAAACTTCGTTTCCCTTTTTGCAGTATGAAGGGGAAGAAATTCTCCTGACCATCACCGGGCAGGGACAAATCAATGCCTCTGTCTCCCGTTGCAGCTACTTTTGCAAGAGGAAAAAGCCAAAAGGAGATATCCTTCTATCCTTGGGATGCGCGGCGGCAATATTAGCAAAGGAAAGTTCCGAACAAGGAGGGAATACTGACTTTTATCAGAAAAGAAGTGAAGGTCTGGTTCATGCTAAGAAGAACTGCTTGGCTTTAGATACAAGGAGCCCGGATACAGAAGAACTTTTAGGTCGTTGGTTTTGGATTCAAAGGCTGGAGCAGAAAAGCACAGGTCGCTGTTTTTATCCGGATTTACTCTATAAGCTGGATTTTCCCGAAGCAAGGCTTTTAACGGGGGATAAGATTTTAGAACTTTCGTCTTCCGGGGATAGCGGAATCTTAGAAGATACAGACTTGGAAGGACAAAGCTGTGCCAAAGAGGATATAGACTCGGAAGGATATAGCTGTGCCAAAGAGGATATAGACTCGGAAGGATATGCCGGCTCCAACGCCTATCCAATCTCCAAAGAATTTAGCGGCTTTGAGAAGCTATTGCTTTATGATATGGAAAGTGCCGCAGTTTTTCAGGCAGCAAATTTCTATTTGGCCCCTGAAGATTTCTTTTTTCTTCGTTGTGTAACGGATTTTGGGGTAAGTCTTGGCGAAGAAACAGATTCCTCCTTGTCGTGGCAGAAAAAGATGCAAAGTCTATTGCAAAAAGGAAGAGGATAAGGTTCTTCGATTTCATCGGATTTTTACAAGAAAAATCCAAAGAGAGAAGAAAAGAGGAGGACGAGGAGCTTGTATTTCAGCAGCAGCTCCAGAGATTTTTCCTGAAAGTCGCATTGCTCTTTTTGTGATGGAAAAACAGCTGGAAAGACTGCTCCGTTATGCCTTTCTGCAAGGAATTTCTCCGGAAGAAATTCGGGAATATTTAGAGAAGAATTTTGGGAGAAAGGACGGCGAAAAAGATGTCGAGAATGCAGCTGAAGAAGATACCGGCAGAGGTAATGAAACGATTTCGAAAGTCCGGAGGACTTGTACTTATTGATAAAAGAGCCGGAAAAAGCTCTTTCTTCCCTCAAAACAGTGGATTTTTATCCGAAAGAACTTTGCCGGCAAAATGTGACGCTCTGAAAATATCTTTGCTTACGCATTTCAACCGCCTGAAAATATACTGCCGGCTCATTGGGATAGTCCCATCAGTGCATTGCCGGAAGAAAAGCGTTTAAACAAGTACCGCTATCAGGAACATTTTCAGCATATTTATGTGGAGGAAGCCCTACTAGAGCCCGGAAGCCAAGGGGATTTTTACAAAAATTTCCTCAAGGCAAAAAGTTATTCCCATTAAGCATTACAAGGATGTATTTAATCGAAAGAAACAGGGGAGACTTCAGTCCCGGAGCAGGAAGTTGATTTTTGGCCAAAAAGAAGGGCAAAGGCTGTATGACGGTGCGGTGGTTTGTCAGATTTTTCGAAAGCCTACTTTTTGTTATACTCCTTCTGATGAACTGTCCTTTTTCACTCGTGTCTACTGCTATCTGCGGGATGTACCCCAGCAGCAATCTGGTGATGTTTTTAAATTTGAGGATTATTTTTCCGACTGTAGGAGTGGATAGCAGAAAAAGGAAGCTTGTATCTTTGTATCTCCCACGATTCGGATTTGCTGGCTATGGAGGGCGTTTATCCCTATGTGGAGGAATTTGCCCGATTTTTAAATCAGGAAAAATGTTCTCCGCATCGAGGTGAGAACCATGGGGGAGAAGGGCTTTTCATGGAAAAATGCAAAACTGCCCCTATCTTTAGAGGGAAGAAAACGAATGATTTTTGCCTTTACCCTGTCTCCGGAGGAAATTATTGAATAGCGGAGGAGGGTACTGCCATGGCTCCCGAATCTTTGCTATTCAAAAAGGCATTGGAAGAGGGATATTTGCACGGCTTTTGCTTTTCTGATCCCATGATTTATCATCCCCTGTTGGAAGGAGCTCTATAGTGACTTACTTGAAAGAAGTTTTTGAACAGATTCCCATGGAGCAGATTCATGATCTAGTTTGGGAAGCTTTCGATTTCGGAAAGCTATTTAAAGGCTATGGGAAAGGTTTTTGCCCAACTCCTCCCCATACCCAATTTCCCTATGAAAATACCGGGGATACTATCATTATCCCAAGGAGTTGATGGAGGAAATGGAAGGTTTTTGTATAGCTGTTTGCAGGAGAAGCTTCCTAAGGAGAAAATCTTCCGATGGGACAGTCAGGGAGTAGATGGCGTAAACGAAAAATAGAGGCAGGCAGGAACTAAGATCTGAAACAGAACTAAGGAAAGTTTGTAAAAAGACAAGGACATGAGAAAAAAGGGGGGGGGAAATTGGATAATTGTAGTAAGCTGAAAAAAGAAAAATTGGCTTTGGTCACCGGGGCCTCCGGGGGCATTGGCTTTGCTATTGCGGAAAGTCTGCAAAAACTGGGCTATACCGTCTATGGCATTGGCCGGGATTTTTCCGGTCTGAATCCATCTTTTCAAGCGATTTCTTTGGATTTACGAAAGAAAGAAGAAAGGGACAGTTTTCTAAAAAGCCTTCGGGAAAAGGGAAAGCTTGCTCTCTTGGTTCACTCTGCGGGGGTAGCCTATTATGGTTTACAGGAAAATGTAGAAGAAGCCAAAAATTGTAGAAATGACGGAATTAAACTTGAAATTCCCATGATTTTGACGCAGTATTTTTACGAGACTTAAAGGAAAAATAAAGGACAGATCATTATCTCCTCCGTAACCGCCTTGGAGCGAAATACCTATGGGGCGGTGTACGGGGCAGGAAAGGCAGGACTGCTGTCCTTTGCTAGAAGCCTATTTTCCGAATATAGAAAAAGCGGTCTAAAGGTACACAGCATTTTACCGGATATGACGGATACCAAGCTTTATCGAAATGCGGACTTTACCGTGGGAGAAGAAGGAAGCTACCTCCTGCCGGAGGATGTGGCTTCGGCGGTGGAAATGCTACTCTCTCAAAGAGAAGGGGTGGTATTGGAAGAAGTCCTCATCCGGCCACAACGCTTTCAAGTACAAAGAAAGAAGAGACTATAGGTGTTCCGGTTCAATAGAACAGGTCCGAAAGAGGGGCAATCTGAGCCCGCCGAAACTTACCGAAAGCCGGTAAAGTGAAGGACTGTAAAAATCAATAAATGAAGCGAATGCAGTGTGGGTCTGTAAGCGGGGCAATCTGAATCCGCAGGTATTTACAAAAACCGGCGGAAGGAAGGACTGCAGAAAGCAATAAGTGAAGCGAATGATGCAGTGTAGGTCTATAATAGGGGTAGTCTGAGCCCGTCGGTACTTACTGAAAGCGAGTGAAGCGAAGCTTGAAGTTAGTACCGCTACGAGGCGAAGCTAGCGAGAGCGTGCCCCATTTATAGACCTACACTGCATCAGAGCGTTTTCTTATAACAAGTGCAGTCCTTTACTGCAAAGGCGAAGATTAGCGAGAGCGTGCCCGATTTTGGACCTATTCTATGGATAACGGTCTATGTCTCTTCTTTTTATTCTAGGAAACTTGTGTCCGGATTAGTCGTCTGCTTCCTCCGCCAGCTCTGTACCTTCCTTTGCGGGAGGCATAAGGATGGAGAAAACCATAAAGCCGATGAATGCGGCAATCAGTCCGGGAAGGCTTGAAAATTTTTTTCAAAGGACTGTTCAACTTGAAAAAACCTCCTAAATGCCTTAAACTACAGGCATGTAGATGGTATGGAATTTTGACTAAGGAATAACGAGATTAAGTAATCTAGCAAAGTATTTTTCTAATGGATAGAGAGACTAAGAAGGCTAAAAGAGCATTTTTAAAGCGTAGAGAAGCTAAGCAATATACAAAGGCACAGAAAAAGTATGGCAGTAGAAGGGATTTAGGAATGACAGAGGGAAGAAGAGGAAGCGTTGTAAAAACAATCGCCGGTGTGGGAATCGGTCTTCTTTCCCTTTATTTTTTTCTGCTGTTTTTTCGTGATTCGGGAAACTTAGAGCGTTTTTTAGAAGAGAAAACCCAAGTCGCTTTCCGGGAAATGCTTTTGGCTTTTTGTCTATCTTTTTCTCTGCCTTATGGGCTTTTTCTTAAAAGGAAAAATGCAGGATGCACTGGGGAAAAGGGATTTTTCCAGCAGGGGAAGCTTCCGGAGAAGCATTAAATAGAGCATTTCTTAGCTTTCTCTTTCTTCTCTTTATTTTACCCACTCTGGTCCTTGCATACCTTCATCGCATGCTTTTGCCAATGCTTTTCTCCGGCCTCTGGTTTTTTCTGCTTGCCCTTTTCTTTCGCTTTTGTACTACGGGAAGGCCTTTACAAATTTTTCAAGACATAAAACGATTTTTTTCTTTTTTAGAAAAGGACTTTCAGGAGGGGGTGTTATATCCTTTGGTCTTTGCCCTTCCCTTTTTTATCCTGCAAATGAACCGCAGCAATGTGGCTTTGGATTATGACTCCCTTCGTTATGGACTGAGAAGTGCTTATGTCTTGTTTCCGGAGGGCTTTTTCTCTGCCCACGGGCAAAATCAACAGCGTTTACAGCTATCCCAAAGGACTGGAGCTTTTGACCTATCCCTTGAATTATCTTCCGGCTATGGATTCCTCTTATCCTTTACTTTGTGGACTTATCTGGCATTGGCTCTGGTTTTTGGCTTGCTTCTTTTCATTTTCATAGAAAGAAGCTTTATATCGGCATACTCTGCTTTTTCCTCCTGCCTTCTGTGGGAAATATGTCCCTTACCATGAAAACGGATTTATTCACCCTTTTGCTTCAGTTCTCCGCTTTGTATTTCTTCCTAAAAGGGAAAAGACTGCAAAGCTGTTTCCTGCTCTTTTTTAGCTACAGCTTTAAGCCTACAGCGGTGGTTTTTTCTACCCTTCTGGGAATCGTTTTTCTCTTCACCATGCTTTTGGAGTGTTTCGGGAAGAGGAATGTAAAGGCACATACCGATAGGAACACGAATATCAATGCAAATATCAATGCGAATAGCGAAATAAATAGCAATACAAATCGCAATAGGGTTCAGGCGAAGGCAGAGAAGTGGACATCGGAGCTTCCCTTTGTCCTGTTTTCCGTAGTCTATACAGGGCTCATTACCCTACGGACTTTTTTGATTACGGGATTACCCTTTTCTACCACCTTTACCGGCATTTTTAAGGCTATAGGATTTCATGTAAACTGGCCTTTTAACTTAGATGCCCATGTGGATTACAGCGGAGAGCTTTCCCTTTCGGAATCAGCCTTCTCCTTTTTCCGTAGACTCTTTTCTTTTCTATTTTATCCGGTGGGAGAAGATATGGAGCATGTGGCCATTGCCTGGAGCGCTGTGCTTTTTCCACTAATCTTACTCTTTGCTTTATGGCAGTGCATTTCCTTAGGAAGAATGTGCTTTTTAGTAAGAAAAAACTTCTTAGCAAGAAAAAACTTCTTAGCAAGAAAATCATTCATAGCAACAAAATCCTTCATAGGAAGAAAAACCTTTATAGGGAGAAAAAACTTTTTAGGACGAGACTCCGTTCTTTCTAGGGAGAATGAAGACGCTTCTCCTTGGGATTACCTTCCCCTTAGCTTGTCCTTCCTTGTGATTATGGCATTTTCTTTATTAAGTTTTGTGATGCTTTGGCAGATTGACGGAAATTACTATATTTTATGGGAAAGTTTGGCCTTGCTGCTTTTGTTTTTAAGCGAGGAAGTATTCAGGAGAAAAATTTTCAAGAGAAAAATGTCCCTATGAACCCCTCAAAAAGAGAATCTTCGGGAAGAGAATGCTCAGAAGAATCTTCAAGAGGAGCGTCTTCGGGAAAGGGAATGCTTGGAAGAATTCTCAAGAGGAGCATCTTTCGGAAGGGAATGCTCAGAAGAATTCTCAAGAGGAGCGTCTTTCGGAAGAGAATGCTCAAAAATGTCTTATAGGAAGACAAAATAGAGTCGATTCCAAGTGGTCCTGCCCTTCTTTTAAAAGCCTTTGCCTTCTCCCTTTCTACCTTGCAGCATTTCTTACCACCATCACCACCAGCCAGGCGGGGGCAGTGGGCTACCCCATTGACTTAGCCAACATGAGACTATGACCATGCTTTGGTAGAACTGGAAAATCAGGGAGAAAAAGGAAAGTCTTCACGGCCTTTTTGGAAATGGAAAAATCCAAGGCAGCATGTTTCTGGCCTTTTTCGAAAGCACCGGAATGCTACCGTATTCCCTGTAATGTGCAGAGTACTACGGATGTGGAGGGCTCCGGAGGAAGTCCGGGACTTTATGATTCCTCCTTATACTTCGCCTGGTTCCTAAAATGGTCCGGTACCGACTATGTGTATTTGGAGCAAAGCTTCCTGCAAGACGAGAGGGAAAAGCGGGCCAGGGAGATGCTTTTGCAAATGGCGGAGGAAGGCATTTTCCAAAGCCCTATGCTGGTGGAGAGGAACGAAATCCTTCCCTTTGAAAGAGTAAGGCATTTTCAGAATCCGACAATGAAGGGACAGAGCAGTTTTTGCTTTTACAGATTCGGAAAGAGCGTTTAGAATATCCATGGGAAGAAAAGCCCTATCCGGAATTAAGTTCGGAAGAGCAGATGGAAAAAGACAGGATAGTGCAATTGCTATCGAAGTACTTGCAATAGGTTGTCCGAAGGCATGAAAGCAGTAGTTGACAGTAGGATGTAAGCGGCAGTTTCGCCATATCTTTTAGGGAATAAATCACTATGTTCAGAAACTCGTGAAATCGTGTCCGGGTTTTGCTATATCTATCGGGAATAAATAGCAGGTGGAGTGCATTACGAAATCCGCCAATAGAAAGGTAAAAACATGAAACAAGAAGGAAATAAAATGATAGAAAAAGGAATACCGCTGGGGGGCTATTTGCTGGCCTTCCTCTTCTTATTAGGCTCTGCCTATTGGATTAACCGGCAAATTCACATCAAGGCCCTCTACATGGATGACCTGTATTTGTTTTCCTTCTTCCGGGAGCAAAATTTCTTTGAATTCAGTTTTCCCATTGGACAGGCGGTGCGTTTTTCGTCCGGTGTATTGGGCAATTTCCTATATTGAAATGGCTTTTGGTGGGGGTGATCCCAACCGATACTTGCATTTCAACATTTTCCTAAACAGCCTGCTGGCCTTCTTCCTCTTTCTTCTCTTTCTTTGAAAATGACGAAGAAGCGTATCCTTTCGCTATCCCTGACTCTCTTTTTGTCCTCCACTTTGCCTATTATCAGATTGGGCAGGCCATCGGCATTTTGAAAACCCTGCTTTTGCTTTGCTTATTAACTTTTGTATTTCCTTTTACCGACAAATCGACTCGTGAGGAGGGATTTTTGGGAAAATGCTTTTTCTCTCATCTGTTTTTCTTCCTTTGATTTTCACCCATGAGCGATATGTGGCTTTATTGCCATTGTTTTATATTCCGCTGATTTTTAGAGAGCAGAAGAATGAAAGCATCGGTAGCCTCGGCAGCGTACAAAGGCAAAGAAGATAAAGGAGCGACAGCAGTGCGAGGGAGCTTCAGATCTCTGTGCCGGCTTCAGATCCTGTCTGTCGGGTAAAGCTGCTCAGCTGGGGGCAGTATCTTGTGTAGAGCAAGGCGAAAAGTGCCAATGCAAGTACAACAAATACAAATACAAGGTGCAAGTGCAAGAAACAGGATAAGTCCGGGAGAAATTTGTAGAAAATACTGCTCTTCCTCTTTCTGCCTTTTGTGCAAGCTTTTTGTCTCTTTTTATCATTCGAATCTGGCTATTTGGTTCTTTCGCAGCCGAAGGGAACGGAGAACGGAAGTTCATGAGGGATTTTCTTTGGCGAAGGCATTTCTCCGTGCCTTTTCTCAGGTATTTTATATTTTGCATCTCAGTGCGCCGGATTACCTCAGTTGGAATTTCCTGGAGAAGTAGGCACAGAAAGCACTCGCTAGTCATATATGCTTCCACTGCAGTTTTAGCCTTTAGTATTCTTTGCTTTTGCTTTTTGCCATTCTCAAGGAAGGACAAAGAGTGGAAAAATCTTTTGTTCTTATGTTTTACCGCCCTTTCAGTAACGGACGCTCTTCCATTACCATCAGAGTGGAAATGCGTTGCTATGTAAGTTTTGGCGGCTTCTCTTTGTATTTTGGCCTCCACCTTTTGGGAAATACCGGCCGATCTCCCACATTTTTGTTTGCTCGCTCTTCGCTTTGCGTTCGAGTGATTCCCGGCTCAGAAATGAAATATCAGGAGTCCTTCCCCAGAATTTACTTCTGGGAGCGACCAGGACCTGGATGAACTCCTTGCAGAGCAAGCAAACCATAGGAAGTGGCGCGAATCGGGACTATGTTTTGGGAAAACATGTTTATATCCTGGACAACTGGCGGCGAGATGAGCAATTCCCACGGAGATACTCTTCTTTCCAGGTCTTCGATCCGAAATGTCCGGACAGGGCACAAAGATTCATTTTCATCAAGGGACTTTAGGAACTTCCTGTCGGAAGCGAACTTCTGCTAACAGCCTTGTTTTAAAAGGGAAGTGCCGGAGGAAAGGGCCTATAGGGATATTACCCAGGAGAAGCATTCCCAACCTCTGATAAAGTTAAAAGATTCTCCGATCGGAGAGAGAGTAGTAAGCGGACGACTGAGACGCAGATACGGAGATGTAGATGTGAAATATAGAGCTGCTTTCTATACTTCTCGAAAAGCAGAAAATTAGAGCAGTTTGGCCACAATAGCACAGATTTGTTCTAAAACCGTATTTATGAAAATGGTTTGTGCGCCAAAGGACTATATAAAAGGTGATATAAAGCGGAGAAAGGAAGGGAAAGCATGAGCAGAGCAAGTAGGGCCAAAACAGAAATCTACCGGTGGCCGAGTAGAAGCTTTTGGCGGCACTGACTTTCCGGCGTGGAAGCCTCGAGAGCAGGCTTTTGAAGATGTGAAAAGTTCCCGGGCGAAGAAGCTCTGAAGAGAAAGTTCCTTTAGGGCAAGGTTTTGAGCATCATCTTCGCAAGCACCTGCTTTCCTTAAGGGGAAAGAAGGAAGCTCCCTATGGCTGCTCATTGCTCATTTCTTTCCCTCATGGCCCCTTGCCATTCTCTTTTATGTTCTTTCTCTAAGTACTACGGATGTATTAGGCTCAGACCATATCCGGCTGGTAACTCTCACTTGGGAAAGCCCCTTTCTTCAGCTTGGAGATTTTACCGCGGTAGGATTATTTTCAACCAGAATTCCTCTGACCGGCTTTCTTTCGGGAAATAAACCGTTATTCTTTTGGCTATAACTCTTCTGATTTCTTGGACCGGGTACTTGGGGTATTTCGTAATTATTCTCAGCCAGTCAAACCCTACTGCTTTCTTTTATGAGAAAAGCAGCGTGCCCTTTCACAGCAGCTTCTGTTTTACTTCTTTGCCAGCCAGCCTAAGATGGGAAATGCTTAAATCCGGCTCAGCCATATTCATTTTTCTGGCCTCTCGGTTTCTGGTTTAAGTGACCATTTCTGTGCTTCGGACCAGGTCTTCAGTAAGAAACAGTGCCCTGCTTTGTTCTATCTATTTATCCGCCTTTTATTTCTACTGGTGGCAGGCTACCGCTTGGCGTGCAGTATCTTTCCCGTGTTTGTATATGTTCTTCTCCCTGTTTTGAAGAAGCTCGGGACATGAAGGGACGATCTCTTTCCCACTTCCAAATGGACTCTGTCTCTTTCTGTATCTTTCTCAGCAATCACTATGCGGTGTATGAATATGCCGCGGAAAGCACTTTCCAGTGAGGTACTGCAAAATCATCTGCTATTTGTAGAAATTTATCTTTACGGCTTTTCTTTCATGCGTTTGTTTCGGGGAAGAAACTGAGGCACTTCAGAGAGGAGTGACACAGGAAAGGAGTGTTTTGCTTTGCATTTGTACTCTCTTCTATATATATGACCCTGTTGTATCTCGAGGTGCATCTTCGAATAATTTGGGAATCCAGCGACATTTGCTACGAAAATAAGGAAGCCTTCTCGTCGCAGCAGAGGCAAATGGCTGAGCAAAAGCAGACAGATAAGAATGCTCGGACAGGGGAAAATGTTGGAGAGTCTTTTCTACTTTGGTCTATTGCCGACTCACTGCTTTCTTCACGGCTTAGGCCAGTCATGCTCTGGTTTTCCTTACTCACATTATAAGTTTTGAAAGGAAAGCTATGCTTTTCAAAAGCCGTGAAACTCTGTTCAAACATCAAAAGCGCTTCTGTTAGATATCGTTTTGTTCTTATGGATGAGAAACTCGAGTGTTTGGGCGACGACACAGTTAAAGAACAGCACAGGGCAGACCTGCTCTTTTGCCTCCCGTTTAGACGGAACTCTTCCTTTTGGGTGGAACCCGTGGACAGACAGCAGTGAATGGGGAAAAACTCCACGTATAGACGGGAACATTTATGGAGCGTATGTGAGCTCATTCCCACAGACCTTCCGCTTATTCTGGATGAGGAACTGGAAGAAGTGAGCATCGGCAATAGCGGAGAATCGCACCCGGAAGGCCTTTTGCTATCTGGGAGCAGGTGAAAAAGGAGTGGAGAGCAGATGACTCAGTTCCTACAAGAGCAGATAGACAAGTTCCTAACTGCACAGACAGAAAAACTGCGGTGATAGGGTAAAATAAGAGAGTTCCATTGATCCTTTAAGTTAAATGGATATAACAAGCGCTCCTAAGCACTAGTTGTGAGTCTGACTGCAGGGAATAGAGCTTTGCAGGCAAATTTTGGATTTAGAATGATTCATTAAGCTGCAATTTTTGTTTTTACGAATGTGGGAGGGCTTGCAAGACGGCAGTGACGACTCCCCGCGATAGGGCAAAGCCTCAGAGAACAAAATTTGAATTCGATAAGGGAAAAGCAGATTTGATGAAAAAGAAAATGCGAAGAGCTATGTTGCCAGACAAAAGTAGACATTAGATATTTCAGAGTCCCTCGCTAATGAGTTAAAGGATACATCAACAAAACAACAGATCATGCACTTCGCTCTCCATAATAACACATTTGCTACCCATCAATATTTTGAAGAAGTGATGTTGTATCAATTATCGTTGAAAGATTCCAGTGCATCGAAGTTCTTATCAAAGCCACTGGAACTGGCGGTCATTGAGCTGGTAAAGGGACAAGGAAAAGGGGTAAATATGCGTTCAAACACAATCAATATATTGACTGTGAAAAATCATAGAAATGTTTGAGCACCATAAGGTAAGTTGGATGGAATAAGGTGTGTTGGTAAAATCTGGTACTTAGAGTAAAATTTAGTTGGCAAAACACTAAGGTCAGGAGCTGCAGTATGATGAATTCTAGTTAGAGAGAGGGCATAAGTTTCAGTTGGAGATTGAGCACACTTTTAAATTGTTTGTGAAGTAGAAAGAGACTATTGAAAGAAGTTCCTATATTATTTGGAGAAGCGGATGGCATGTTTGGCAGAATCTGCAGGGGAGCATTGTGTAAGGAGGAAATATCCGATAGTGAAATAGAAGCGTGAAAAATCAAGCTTATGATGGATGGGTGGAGAAAAGGATTGGAAGATACAGCAGAGATTGAAAAGCAGAGAGCTTTAATCAGTCACTTTAGGGGCAAAATAAAGAAGGCCCGGTCTCATACTATAAACGCATCCTTTCGGTGCCAAAGAGTCCGGAAGGGATAGTATATAAAAATATGACCCTGGAAAACCATACTCGTACATTATAGATAGAAGAATGAAGCATAATCACAGTAGCTGGAGCTTCAAAGGGAGGAAACTCATTTGACATCCTGCTAAGAAATGCTTTCGGAAAGCCATGAAATGACAGACACCGCACATACCTTTGTTTGAAGAAGCAGAAACAGAGCAATCGTAGGAAGTTGCTTTCTATGGCCAGGTATTAAGCAGGCGTTAGGGCTTAGGCCATGGCGCAACGAAAAGACGGTGCAAGGCTTCTAGGAGCGCACCTCGCAACGAAGGTGGGCATGCATGTTTGAGCTCTAAGAGTGAGTTTGCGCAGGAGCCTCGAGTGATGAGTGAAGCGAGCAGGAAAATCGTAGTGTGTCTTCGCGGCAGAGCTTAAACCAGCTAAAGACATTCATAAGTCTCAGACGATAGAGCCAAGCCAACGATTACCAGACAGCAACCACTCCTTAGATATTATTAACTCATAATTTCTGAAATTAATTTATATTTTAACAAGGAGAAGTAAGTAATGGGCTATCATAACGATTTTATCCAGCAGAGACTTTTATTGGAGGGATCGAAAAACAAAACTTATCAGTACCAAGAGTGTTTTAGATGACTCATTCCAACGCAAAAATATAAGAATAATTACATATAATGCTCATAAGGACACAACGATCCACTTAACAAGTTGTTTGGAGTTGTGATGCGGCAGATATAAAAGTTATAATTGGTGTACCGAGGTTTACATTTATTGACCATAATACCGAGAACTTATAAGGCAAAAGACAGACTCGTTAAAAGTTTTCGTATAGCAGAATCCAAACGATAGATTATCTATAGCAGTATGTCCTTATAATCACTCTAAAGCATCATTTTCACTGAGAACAAAAGTCGCAGCTGGCATAGGTTCTGAAACCACCTCAGACGGCAATGCAAGACACATGAAGCTGGTCTTCTTTCTTTATAACAAACAAGATATTGAAAACATAACGTAGAATTATTTCATTGTTTTTGGGAAGAGGAAGTTTTGTATAGAGATAGCACATACTATAGTTCTGGCTGAAGCTTCACCACGTCTCTGGATGCAATAAGTTATATTGAAAAATCGTCATACTACTTATATGTAGTAAAGATGGTAGAGAAATTGGAACGAGATGATTTATACATAGATACAGTATAGCAGAAGAGGAGCTTTACATAAGAAAATAGCCGACATCCTTAGATGAATGTCTCGTGATTTAGAAATTGATAATGTAATTAATAATATTAACAGTATATGAGAAAATATTGCATGCTTTATAATGATGATATAATCAAATCCACGAGTATATTAGAAGTTACCTTTGACCATGGTACCAGCTATTTAGATATGTTTAATGAAGAAACTACCCGCTTATGAGAAGACGGAGAAATTGCCCAGACGCTGATATTGGAGGATTTAATACAAACAGTATATTGAATCTCACGGTTGATCACTATCCAGAATTTGACGAAGCACATCGCCAATTGGAAGTAATACCAGTCTGAAATTGTAGACGATAGACAAAATTGCAGTACAAAATAAAGCCATTAGAATTGTTAATATTTATTGAGGATACAAACATACACCTTAAAAGACTTTTTAAGAAAAGCCATAATGAAAGCAATTTGAACATGCTGATATTTATAATATAAGTTGAGAGGGGGAGGACATTTTCTCTGGATAGCCCATGGCACGACCAACTCTAAGGATTATGTCTGTACTCCATAGGTTCAAATATTCTAATGACTTTTTGATGTTGTGTCTCTATAGTCGTAGATATTCGCGTAACTTACTAAGCTGAAAACTATAAGCTGAAAGTCCTAGTGGAGGTGACATATAAGGCAGCACAGGGTGATCTCCTGGACATGCATACAGACATGTTACAGAGGCATATGGTCATATAATAGTGAAATATCGAAGAAAGAATGCAGAATTATTTGAAGATGCCTTTATAATAATGGTGACTTAACCTGATATGCATAGCATCACGAATAAGGAAGATAAAAGAGAAGCATCGATAAAAATTCGAAGGTGTGGATGTTGAGGCAATTGATGAAGGTACTATTAATCCAGAAATGCCTGTGCTTCTAGCGAATTTGGCCATGACTATACAGAAATAAATAATGAGACAATCTTTATGATAAGTTGCAAGAGTTTGAAAGATATTTAAAGTGATAGCCTTTTGTTAGTAAATGGTCAATAACCCGTCATTTTTTTCCACAAAAATTGAGATAATCGTGAAAAGTGTGTTGAATGTACTATTTCCACTTACAAACTTTTTCCACTTTGCACACTTTCTCAGGGTGAATCTTAACATGAACACAAAACTACAAGCAGGATTCGAACAGGGCAATGGGCAGACAGGTTATTTTACCATTTACTTTTGTTATAAATATTATTTGATATATCTCTAATTTTATTTCTTCACTAGTGTTAGGCTTGGATTTTCGTTAGGTATAATATTTTTAACGAGGTAATTTTTATGGAAAGACCAAATATATTAGGGAAAACACGTGATACCATAACGAAATTTAAACCAGGCTCGGTATTTTCAGCGAGTGACTTTTCTGATATTTCAGATAGTGCAAAAATAGGAGTCACGTTATCGAGACTTGAGAAAGAAGGCTTAATAAAAAAAATATTACATGGCATTTATGTATATCCAGAATATAATTCTTTTCTTGGGGAATGTATCGAACCGGACCCTAACGATGTTGCACACGCTATAGCAAGAAAATTTGGATGGACGATTGTTCCTTATGGCGACACCTCTTAATATATTAGGGTTGTCTCACGAGCACCTCTGTTTGGATTTATGATGTGATGGTGCTTATATAAAATATACCTATAAAAAGATAATGTTGGAATTCAAAAAGACAACGAATAAGGAAATATCAAAATTATCTTATAAAACGGCACTAGTAATCCAAGCAATAAAGGCTATTGGCAAAGATGGAATTACTGAGAGTGTAATAAAGCAGATTAGAGAGAAGCTTTCTACGGAAGAGAAAATATCAATGCTTGAAGAAGCAAAATTTGCCACGTCGTGGGTGTACGTAGTAATAAAACAAATATGTGAGGATATGCAATGAGACAGATTGCAAATTGAATTATAAAGATAGAGAGGCTTTATTTCGTAATACTGCAATACAAATGGGAATAAATGAAGCCATAATAGAAAAAGACTTTTGGGTGTGTTGGATGTTAGATTACTTATTTCATAGGTGTAAATGGAAAAGCAATTTAGCATTCAAAGGCGGAACAAGCCTATCTAAGGCATATGATTTAATACATCGGTTTTCAGAAGACATTGACCTTATACTTGACTGGAGAGTTCTAGGGTATGAAAATGATGAACCATGGATTGATGTGGTCAACATAAAGCAAGACGACAACAAGGAAGCAAACTTAAAGGCAGAAAAGTTTTGAAGGATGAATTTCTTCCACTCTATTATAAAATGATTTTATCTAAGGAATTAGAAATTAATGCAGATTGTTATATAGATGATAATGACGGTCAAACAGTTAAATTTGCTTATCCTAAAGGGTTTTCAGATGATTCTATATTACAAGAGATTAGATTAGAGATTGGACATTATGACTCCAGCAGATATAAAAAGTATTACACCATATTCAGCGGAAAAATATGTTAGCTTATTTAAACAACCTAATACAAATATTCTAACGGTGCTTCCTGAGCGTACATTTTGGAGAAGGTAACAATACTCATAGAAGCATTTAGAGAAGGAAAGGAATTTCCTTCAAGATATTCATAAGACACTATTACGATTTATAATTTTTTGCTAAAGTGTCAAAAACAGATGAAAGAATAATGCATTTAATAATAGGCTTACTTGATAAGGTGGTAACCTTCAAGACAAAGTTTTACAGGAGCCTCATAATGGTATGATTTACATATCCAGGGACATTGTTAATGCCACCTGAACATAATATGAAAAAAGTTAAGAGATGATTATTTGCCGATGCAAACATGTTGTTTATGAGAAACCTCTGTTTGAAGATGTCTTGAATCTAAGACTGGAACTTGAGATAAGCCAAATTAGCTAATGATGTACAACACAAACTGCGAGGGGCCTTAATTATGGCAAAAAGAGAAAGAAAACCAGTACATCACATCTAAATGACTGACGGTAAATGTGCAATCAATAACTTTGCAGGAATACAAACTAAGATGCATGTTACCCTTTGTGCAGATTTGCCACCTATTTGCTAATCAAATAGAGTTTATTCATCCTTTATAGATGCTTTTAAAATGGAATGAGGCGTGTAATGGCGTACAAGCATGTAAAAAAAAAAATTGAAGAGCTCTACAAAAATAAATATTAGCTGAGCAAACTTGTATAAGGCATATCTGAAACCAGAGTATTTTAAAGAAAAGGGCGGATATTTAAGACTACAGGAAAAATATACAAAGTGTAAAGGGATATAGAAGAGAGTAAAAAAGATTTTAATAATGCCATTCTTTTCATGTATGGGGATATTTCAAAAAAGACGCAAGTGAAAGGGAAAAACAAGGATTATTTGAGATATTGGAAGAATATATGAAAGAGGAAAATAGTCAGGAAGCTGTGATTCAATATCTTAACGCTTATCAAGGAAATATCCCAATCAATATTTAGAGGACTCACTTTCTTAACAGGAGAAATTATGAGACTATGGTATGAATAACTGATAGCTATTTTTCCTAAATCAGTTTCTTGGAGAGTTAACTGTGTTAGCAACTATTCGGAAATTCCGAATAGTTCAGACGGAAGGGAAACGACAGATAAATAGTGAAGTGGCATATTACAACTTGGGGATTATCATTGTTTTTGGATTTAAGGTGAATAATCAACGGGCGGTACAGTTCCATAAAATATCAAGATGGATTTAGTGTAAATCTAAGCTAAATTAGATTGGTAAAGAACTATATTAGAAACTAAAGAAGTATCATTTTGTGAAAAATAGAGGTGGAGGATTACTATGTTGGAAATTGGAACACAGTCACCGGATTTTACATTGCCGGATCAGAACGGAAACATGCACTCTGTCGGAGTACACAGAGAAAGAAGGTTATTTTATACTTCTATCCAAAGGACAATACCGCTGGTTGCACGAAGCAGTTTGCGGGTTTTGCTGAACGATATCCCAGTTTACGGAAAAAAAGGTGCTGTAGTTTTAAATCAGTAAGTGACAGTGGCATCTCTACAAGAAGTTTGAAGAGAAATACGGACTACCCTTTACGATTCTTTCCATCCGGAGCTGGTGGCAATTCAGGCTATGGGATGTTTGGCAGGAGAAAAGAACTATGTAAATCCTATATGGCGGGTTCAAACACTTATTTGATTGATGAAATGGAAAGATTGTAAAGGTATTTGACAAAGTAAAGGCGGCGGATAACCGGAGCAGATGCTGGGAGAATTAGGCAGAAAGAAGCAAAAGGCTGTAAAATGACGGATTTTTACAGCCCCTTTTTGATACGAGCAGGTATTCTATTTTTCTGTTTGCAATTACCAGTTGCAAGTTTCATGGCATGTTTTTTTTGCTACGTTTTTGACTATGATTTGTTCTGTATTATCGGCATTTGTCTTAATAAGAATCCAATCATCAAAATATCATAGATATGGGGATATCTTCAAATAGTTTGCAGTTTGAGGTCAGTCCGTTCGCTGATTTCTTCAGGATTGTTTCTTCATCATAGCTTTATTTTCAGAAAGTCTGGCAAATGCAGAATCATATTTTTGATAATCTTGGGGCTATAAAGTTGACTACCTTAGCCCTCGACTTCGTCTCGAAAATCAAATTCATAATCATCTCTCATCAAGCCTGTTTTTATTAATCGGCGTACTTGATTCTGAAAGGACCGGGAATAACATAAAACCACCTATGGTTCATATCATAAAATAGCCATAATCGACAAAATCCAATCTACTGAATATTTCTCTGTCGGCTTCGGAAAGTACCCGGTAAGGAATGGGTATCAAACCATCCATATCCGCCATTTTCACTGCCTATCTGTCCAATTAAAGTGGTTTCTCCCAGTGAGAAAAGATTCTACACTCTTTTGGGATTGATACTACCTATAGTAGTCTGTTCCCTGAGCATTTTTAAATATCCTCCGTTTCTGCTCCATCCATATTGTACGTGTCTCATTTTAAGTCTTCTTCTGGCAATAATACTGGTATCTCCTCATTTCTTCCTCCTTTCAAACGTATTGGTAAACTACTGAATGTATCGCAAAAGGTCATTACCGCACTGCTCTGTGGTCGTAAGACCCCCAGTTTTATAATCTGACCCCGATCCACCATGGTTTTAGAATGCGGCCTGGTGACTGATCGACTCCAGCAGTTCTCGTACTTCCTTCGTGATTTCTTTTGCCTGGTGCTGACCTGGCAGGATTTGATTCCTCAGCGGAGGGCAGGGTAGAAGAGATGCGACAGAACAAGGAGCTGCGAATAGATGACACTATCCCTTTACGACTTGTCCTGCATTGGTATTGGAAGGACGATTTAAAGGCATTATTATGATAAATGGAGGGCTGTTTCTACTTCTTTTTCGTGCAGAAGGTCCATGATTTTAATGCTGGTTCCATAGGTCATTAATTGCACGATAGAAAATATTATGTGATGGGGATTTCAAACGGAACTCAACTTGACATCCGCAGGCCCAATCCTGTGGCAGACCCCCATTGAGTGACAAACCCATAATGATCCGATAAATACTGATAAGGGTAGCGGCATGGAAGGCGTAGTCCTATGTACCAAAGAATTGAGCAGTGCTCTGACGGCTACTTCCGGATAGTCCTGATTATCAATCCGCAGTAATTTATCAAGCTTAAAGTACTTGGTTATGAAGGTCGATACAGTCGTTACATGCGAAGCTAAGCTGTATGCAAGGGAACCGGACTCCCTCTACGATCTTTTATAGACAATTTCACGTCGCTGCTCTCAAAAACGGCAACTTTTAATACTAGAGTAGGGACATCGATCGGAGAGTAGTAGGGCAAGATTTGCATAAAGTTTGTCGGCGGACTGCATGTGAGTGTTTGCATTTGCGCCTTCATGCGAAAGAAATTTACGCATTTTAAACTCCTGCCGTAGGGGCATCAAAGCTTTATGGCTTGATTTAGAACGCATCTCTTCGAAACCGTCACCATCTGTTTCTTAATCATTTTGCCGGATGGCAGTATCGCCTGCGCGTTGCAGGAACGCAGACATCCTGCTGCCTTACACAGCTCTCAGGTCTTAGTCCCTGCTAGATACGGACGCTTGGTTCGTCTCTGCCACGGACTGCGATAATGGATTTTTCCTCCAGCTCCAGTGTCTCATAGTGGATGAACACGTGACATCCGGCTTAACACTGTCTCGGGACCATGTTGGAGAGATTTGCAACGCTGAGCCATCTGCATTTTCTATGCCAATGATTTCTCCTCGATCCGTTATTCCGACACAGATAGTCCTCTGCTACAGTTGGACGATTATTTCTTTTCTTGATATCGTCTTGTACGATTGATTTTAGTTCGACAGTTTCTGATTCTTGAAACTTCATTTTATCACCTTCCACTTTCTCAAGATGCTCGAATTTATATTTCAATTAGTTCTATTTAACTACTTTTGCTCTTTTCTGCTCGCTTTAATTTCAATTTCACTCTTGCTAATCATTTTAACTCATTCTAATCATATTTAGTCTAATAAGAGTGATTAGAATATGCTATTTCGTGTCTTTTCTTTATCGCAACTTTGTCACAAGGGAAATGACCGCTGTCTATTAGTGGTGGAGCCTTTATTTTTGAAGGACCGGGAAACTTGCTTTCTCCCGGGCAACAGCAAGAAAATAGCGTAAATTTTTAATATCCATAGGGATTTCCCTTTCCGGCATATAGAATCCAACGATATAAAAAATTAGAATATCATGATATTCCTTATAACCATTAGCACAAAGATAGAGAAGAGACTATAGTAGATTTGTCAAAGGGAAGTGTAGGTTGTCGAAGGAAAAGAAGAAAAAGGGAGGAAGGAATAAGGTTTAAGATAGAAGAGCTGAATTAAGTAAAAGAGTGGGATAAGGTCTTTTCCAAAAGCGATAAGGTAAATCATAGCAAGGTTGTTTTTCCAAACCATTTCCGGATCACTCTTGCAGCATCTCATGTGTACCCGAAGAACGTGAGGAGAAATTGAAAGGCAGTCCTCATGGTTCACGAGAAGGCACATTTCGCTATATGAGTAGGGATGCTTTTAAGCTGCTTAAGGGGGAGAATAAAGAACTTCTGATTATACCGGATGTGCTGCATACGTCCTTTGTTTTTGATAAGATAAATTCTGACACCCTTTATTTATTGGGCATACGCTAGGTAAAACCAAAAATTTTGAAGCGATTGACGTAAAAGTGCCAAAACTTGTCAAATTTGGAGGAAAAGTAGAGAAGAGTTTTATCCCTTGCTTTTGGCTATAGTCCTGGGGCTTTCCTGCCGGGCTGTGTCAACAATGCGCCTAAGGCGGAAAGCGAGAAGGGCAGTGTAGCCGCAGGAGAAAACAGGAGCGGGAGAAGGAAGGCGCAGAAAAAGAAGCTTCTGAGGGCGTATCGGAGATGAAGCTCCCACCTCTTCGGCAGGAGAGAATGTGGAGCAAAGTTCTTCCTTCCCAGGTAGAGCGTTTTTAATAAGAAGTGCATGAAGGAAAGTATAAAATCACTGTGGAAGAGGTGGTACAGGATTCCTGCGTGAGAAGATTAAGCAGCTGGCTACCCAGAAGAAGCTTCCTGCTTTGGTGCATAGCCCCGGCTCCGGCGGAATCGATGCCCAGTGGTTTAAGCAGGTGATTTTGGACAATGACCTTGCCTCACGATTTGACTGATTTTTGCCAAGGAAATTCCGGAGTTTGATTTGTGGATTCCGGAATCCAGAGAGTATTGTACCCATAACGGTAAGCTGGTGGTTTCTCCCATGCTGGTGATTCGTCCCTATCGGTATGTTTTACAACGAAGACCTGGTAAGCCGGAGAAAAAGCCTTGAGAGCTTACTTATGACGAGTTTGTTTCTCTTAGGGACAACAAAAATCGCTTTTATGACCTCTGAAAATGCTTGGACCACTACTTTGATGCTTTCCGCTCTTGTGGGCAATGAAGAGGGTGGAGCAAAGCTTTTACAGGATAGCGTAAAGGATAAGCTCTGGGATTATACAGAAGAGCCATTTGTAAAGGGCGTAGAAAAGCTACAGACACTTTTGCAGAAGAATGCTTCCAAATACCTTGAGGGGCAGTTATGCAGATGCAGCCAATGCTTTTTATGAGCAATAAGGCGGCCGTAATTCCCAACGGTTCCTGGATGGTTTCGAATTCAACGAGGGAATCCAAGGACAAGTGGAGTAATGATTTTAAGGGTTCCCGTGCATGCCGGCATTTATCCCGAAATATTGCACTAGCGAATCCTGCAGGCTGGGAGATTTCTGATTCCTGCCACAAAGCGTGATGACGAGAAGGAAGTGGCGAAGGCATTCTTTGCTTCATGGCAGTCAGGAAGAGCTGGAAGCTCTCTTTGGCAGAGGGCGGAACTGCACCAAGACTGAAGTACAGTGAGGATTTCCTGAATAAGCTGAAGGAAAATCAACTCTATACGAGTACAATCAGAGTGTAAATGATGATACAAAAGTATGTGCCTATCTTAGGGGATGTGTTCCCAGCTTCCATCGTATCAGAACTGGAAAGCTTTTGCCAAAGCTGATTGACTTTGGAAGTTTGAGCCCCTGAAGAGTTCTGTAAGGAGCTTACAAAGAAGGCAGAAGAGCAAAGCAGTACTACTTATTCAGTAAAAGGTTAAAGTATTGCCATGCTAAAAGTACGAAGTAGAACAGCCGGAGAGTGGTATTAGTTAACAGAAAAACAGTACATAGGATATTAGCCAATAGAAATTTAGTAAAACGATTAAACAAAAACAGATTGAGCAAAACAGATTGAGTAAAGGGAGTAAAACAGGATGAAAGCATCAGCTTTGGAAAAGACGGAATTATAAGTGGATTGCCCTTGTTTTTCGCTCCTCCTTTTTGGTTTTTTCTTCTTTTATTTACAGCCGATTCTCGTATTTCCGACTTTCTTTACGAAGTATGACGGCTTTAACAGTCCCCGTTTTGTGGGATTGCAAAATTACATACAGCTTTTTGGGCAGGAATCCTTTCAGCTTTCCATGAAGAATCTTTTTTTGTGGTCTCTCATTGCCACCACTCTTCATGTGGGCTTCGGAACGATTCTTGCTTTTATTTTGTTTCAAAAACCTAGGGGCTGGAAGTTCACCAGAGCGGTTTTTATGGTACCGAATGTGATTTCCGCAGCAGCTTGGGTCTGATTTATCGCTTCACTTTTCAATGATGAAATGGGCTTTATGAACGGGCTGATTCGCCTCTTTAACAAGGACTTTCATCACCAATGGTTCTTTGAATCTCCCTATGCCTTTTGGGCGGTAACATTAACATGGCTTTTCTATGCGGTGATTGTAACCCTCCTAGTGATGAACACTTATTCATTCCGGAGGAGTATTTTCGCGGCGAAGGTGGACGGCGCCAATACCCTCAGACTTTTTGCATATCGAGCTTTGGCGGTCGTATTTCCATCGGAACTCCACTCATTGCTCCATTACAGCCCAGAATTGCCATGCGTATGAGCAAATCGCTCTAACTACTTCCGGAGGGCAGAACGACACCATGAACCTCCCCCTCATTTTGATGAAGAACATTTTGGACTTAAAATACGGCTTGGCCAATGCCAGCGGTGTGATGATGTTCTTGGCGGGAATCTTGGTGCTGCTTTTGGTGCATAAGGGATTTCGTTTAAATGAAGGGATTTATGACTGAGTAGAGGAACTCAATCTAGAGCATCAAAACGAAGCAGCTAAATGAGTTTTGAAATAAGTCGTTTTAGCTAGGAGCAATAGAGGTGGTTTGCAGACAAATGAGACTTATGACTGCGATAAGATATTTCATCTAAATAGAATTTTATGATAGGTAGAAGCTGTTTTTATGGTAATGAAGGGTTTGTCTAAATGAAAGCATTTTTGCATAATAGGAAACATGGCCTTGTAGGAAATAAGAAGGGTTTTATCCTCCCTTTTCATTGGAATGCTTTTGTGCTTTTACCATTTTGATTTCTCTCTTCCGATTGTATGGGTGATTTTATCCTCCTTTAAAACCAATGCAGGATTTTATCTGATCCTTTTCCCTCGCCTACAGGCTTTTCTTTAGAACCCCACAGTTATATTTTTCCAAAGTATAATTTCAGCAGTATTTTTAATCTACATGGTTTCCTTTCCGCAACACTACTGGTTTGTTGATTTATGCCATGGGAGCCTATGTTTTTGCCAAGTATAACTTCCCCGGGAAAAATCTTCTTTTTATCCTGTACTCCATCACCCTGTTGGTGCCGGCACAGTCCAAGGCTCAGCCGATCTTTGATTCATCTAAATCTCTATGATTCTTTGCCGGGACTCAGTCTTGTGTATATCTCCATGGACTGGCACATGAGTATCTTTGTGTATTATGCCTGCCTTCCTTGCCATTCCCAAGTCTTTGGACGAAGCGGCTATTTTGGAGGCGGATTTTTCACCGTCTTTTGAAAAATCAACCTTCACTAGTGGGGCGGTGATCTACAGCGGGAATTCTTTTGTTCCTTGGAAACTGGAATGAGTATTTTCTATGCCTCATTGTTGATTAGCTCGGATAAGGCAAGAACTTTGCCATTGGCTGTGCAGTTCTTCACAGAATCCTTCTCCTATAATTATCCCAGACTATTTGCTGTTTTAACCGTGGTGGTCTTACCGGGAATCTTACCTATGCGGTAATGGAGAGCAGGTGCAGACGCATGGCTAGCTCTGGGATAAAACGATAATAGTACTTTGACAAGAGGAGATATGCTATATCTAAGGTCAAAAAGATACCATCGAAGTAAAGGGAATTGTTATTCAAATCTACTGAAGACTTTAAAATGACTACTAAGTCTTTACAGATAGTCATAAATATAAGAATAGAGAAGAACCTAATGTGTTGCGAATTGGATGAGAAATTAAACAGGTTTTATAAAAAGCATACATAGGAATATAATAAGACATAAGATATTGCGAAATCATCATATAAAAGGGTTAAGTCAATGGATGAAATAAAGCTATATGAAAATAAACAAATACGCTCCGTTTGGGATGAGGAAAAAGAAGAATGGTATTTAGTGTGGTGGATGTCGTAGAGTGCCTAGAGCAAGAAAGTGCAAGAGGCTCAAGCACTATTGGCAGTGTTAAAAGAGACTGAAAGAAGAGGGAAATGAACTGCTTACAATTTGTAAGCAGTTGAAAATGAAAGCGGCGATGGCAAGATGCGTTTAACGATGTAGCGGGATATGCAAGGCATTTTCCGTATTATCCAGTCAATTCAATCCCCAAAGCAGAACTGTTTAAGTTATGGCTTGCAGAGGTTGGAAAAAGAGCGAATTGATGAAATTATTGATCCGGAACTTACAATAGACAGAGCCTTGGAGGCCTACTTAAAGAAGGGGTATAAAAGGGAGTGGATAAATCAAAGACTGCAAGCTATTCAAGTCAGAAAAGAACTTACAGATGCATGATGATGCAGTAACTAAAAGGAATAGAGGCAATCCTCACAGATGAGATTACTAAGGCTTGGTCGGGGATGACAACAAGAAGATATAAAAATCTTAAAGGACTTAAAAAGAAAAATTTAAGAGACAATATGACAACTCTTGAAATCGTTTTGAATAATTGCAGAGGCGACCACAACAGAGCTTACGAAAGCGACTAATCCCAAAGGCTTGGAAGAAAATAAGAAGGTAGGCAAAAAGGTGGTGGTGTAGCAGGAAATGCAAGAAAGGAAATTGAGAGAAACGGAAAACCTGTTATTACATCGAAAAATGCTATGGATTTATCAAGACTTATTGAAGATGTGTGTGAAAGAGCCTGTAAACAAGACGAGACTAACAAAGATAAATAAAACATTCATTTTGGAGATGGCAAAAGGGCTATCTCTTTTAATATCATAAAAGTGTGGTTGTTGGGGAACAATCAGCTTAATTATCTACACTTACTTAATGCTTAAAAGCATATAAGGGAGGTTGAAAAGCATGGGGTGTAAAATTTAACTACTATTACGGAAAAGAAGCTGAAGCTTTCTCATTTTTCGTATTCCGAAATTGGATTTACTGATGAAGCATTTAGGTTCTGAGCAGTGATGCTAAAGTGTTGTATGGAATTTTCCCTTGGATATTTAGGTTTGTTTAAGAAAATGTCTTCCTGTAGTTTATCTAATCTGTTATTTATAAAGAAGGAGGCTGCTTTTCACCAAAAATCAGGGAGAAGCCGATTCTCTCTTTTTATTTCTTTCAAGATGATTGTTAAGGTATAGATTCGTATTTTTCTTTGCCTGTTGGAAATACGTAGAGACATAAAGTTTAGATAGGAGTATTCTATTAAGATTATTGGGGAATTGTGTGCAAAATGTTTAGAAGAGATGAAAAAATATGATTTACTATAGACTTTAGAATGTTATAGATACGGTGACAAACTTACCCTATTTTATAGAGCAAAGGATAAAAATCCTTGAATTCGCCCTAAAAATAAGCGATAATTTTTCCCTGTCAGCATCAAAAATGGAAAAGCGACAAGAAAAACCCTATTTCACAGATTGGAGGATTTATGCAGCATCGTATATTAGGAGATAATGATTGTCCCATTTTGGGAATTCAGTTAAACCCGGGAGAAAGGGTGAAGATTGAGAGAGGCTCTATGGCCTACATGGCCGGTGTGGAGTTGCAGGGAAAGATGAATTCCGGTGCTAACGGCGGCGGTCTGGGCGGTTTATTAAGCGCTGTGGGAAGAAGCATTGCCAGCGGAGAAAGCATGTTTATTACCGAGGCTGTCGGCGTGGCCAATGGGGGTAGAATCGGCGTGCGCCTTCCATTCTCGGAAAGATTGTTCGTTTAGAGATTGGGGAGAGGCAGTATCGCCTGAACACCGGTGCGTTTTCTGGCCGATTCTACGGTAAGTTATGCTATGAAAATGCAGGACTTGGGAAAGGCATTCTTCGGTGGCACCGGCGGACTTTTCGTTATGGAAAGCCAGGGGCAAGGAGATTTGTTTGTCAATGCCTTCGGAGACCTTTTGGAGTTGGAGGTGCATCCCGACAGTCCCTTAACCATTGACAATGACCATGTGGTGGCATGGGATAAAAATCTGGACTACCACATTTCCATAGCTTCCGGAACCTTTGGATTCACCACAGGGGAAGGCTTGGTCAACCGTTTTATGGGAGAAGGAAAGGTTATATCCAGACCAGAAACTTCAAAGCAGTCTGGCTTCTGCCCTGCCCATTGCCAGAACGAATAAGAACAACGGCAAAGGCGGCTTTGGCATATAATTCCTAAACTTTATCAAAAAAGAATCGAGATTAGTGGAAGAGAAAGGGAAAGTAGGATATACTGCAAAACAGTTTTGAGAAAGAGAGTTATCCTATGAAGAAGAAACATGTAAGCGGGCGTGAGCCTTTTATTGCTCCCTCTCTTCGGTATGTTGTTTGCGAGGCACTTGATTTTCCCGGTATCCTGCAAGAGGCGGGAAATACCGTGGCCTTGGCTACTTTAGGCTTTTTGTATTACCGGAGGGCCTTCCCTTTGGCGATTATAGCCATGGCTCGTACGGAATCTGCCAGCATGGTGAACTGGTCTCAAAAGGTGGAAAAACTTTTTCATCTTTTTCCTAGTCTTCTATATCTTTGTATCGGCCCACTGTTTGCGATTCCCCAGAACCGCCTCGGTATCCTTTCAGGTAGGGGCTTTATCCTTTATCGGGGAAGCGCAATCACAAGATGGGACCGCTTATTTTCACCATGCTCTTCTTTTTGGCGGCGCTGTATTTTCCCTGCGACCGGGAAATATCCTGACCTATGTGGGAAAAATTCTGAATCCTCTCTTCCTTTTCTTTTTGGGGATTCTTTTGCTTACGGCCTTTCTGCATCCTATGGGGGCATTCAAAGACTCCTTCCCACAGAAGAATATGCCAAGAACAGCTTTGTCACCGGTCTTTTAGAGGGCTATAACACCCTGGATGTGGTGGGAGCCCTGGCCTTTGGAAACATTTTGATTGAGACCATTAAAAATCGGGGAGTAAAGGACGGAAAGGGAGGTTTCCCGTCTGAGTATTATTTCCGGAGCATTACTACGGTAGATGATGGCACATCGTCTATTTTGCCTTTGGCCTTTTACCGAGGCAGGCAGCAGTCTTTTTTCTTTGCAGGCTAATGGAGGAGACATCCTGCATTCCGTTTCCACCCATTACTTTCCACGATTCGGCGGCATTCTGTTGGGAATTATCATTTGCCTTTCCTGTTTAAAAACGGCAGTGGGGCTGATTACCTCCACCAGTCTGGCCTTTTACTGAAATGTTCCCTCAAGGGCTTCCTCATAAAAAGCTTGTGCTTTTTGTTTACCTTCTTCTCCTTTGCCATTTTCCAACCTTGGGCTTAAGCAGAATCATTCAATATACCGTACCGGCGCTTTTACTTTTATTTATCCCATGAGCATCGTGCTGATATTGCTTTGTCTAATTGGAGAGCATTTTCACTTTGAAACTAAAATTTTCCAAATTGCCCTGTATGTTACGGTGCCCTTTGCCCTTTTGGATGCCTACAAGGCACTGCCGAAGGAGCTGCATGCCGGGGTTCCTTTTCATGGGAAAGATGATGAAGCTTTGCTTTCCCACATCCTCTCTCTATTGGAATGGGCTGGTTTTACTCAGTGTTTCTGGCCTTTTTCCTTTCTTTTCTTTTTGAAAATGCGGGAAAGGAAAAAGGCAGCGTATCGCCTAGAAATATTTGGCAGAACAAACAGCAATATATCGATTGAAATAGTTGCAGATGTAAAATCTGTCCCGCTACAGGGAATAGCGGAAATATAGCGGAAAAAATAGCGGAAGGAATCCTTAAAGATATCTTTCCGCTGTTTTTTTCTAAGGACTCTGTGCTATACTCTAAAGAAAAAGAAAGGACGTAAGACATGAAAGTTGTTCTTCTTGCAGGAGGCTTAGGCACAAGAATTTCGGAGGAATCCCATTTAAAGCCGAAGCCCATGATTGAAATCGGAGAAATGCCTATTTTATGGCATATCATGAAATATTATTCTTCCTACGGCTTTAAGGAATTTATCATTTTGGCAGGCTATAAGCAGTACCTGATTAAGGAATACTTTGCCAATTATTTTCTGCACAATGCAGATGTCACCTTCGATATGGGAGAAAATTCCATGGAGGTCCACAACAGTGAGGCGGAGGACTGGAAGGTAACGGTAGTGAATACGGGGACTTCATACCATGACCGGGGGGAGACTGAAGCGGGTGGAAAAATACTTAAAGCATGAGCCCTTTATGCTGACCTATGGAGATGGGGTTTCCGATGTGAATCTGGAGGCTCTTTTGGACTTCCATAAAAAGCATGGCAAGCTGGCTACCATCAGCATGGTAAACCTTGCCCAGCAAAAGGGCGTTTTGGATGTGGATGCCGAGGGGCAGATTCGTTCTTTCCGGGAGAAGGAAGAAAAGGACGGCGCTGTAATTAACGGCGGCTTTATGGTCTTGGAACCGGGAATCTTTGATTATTTACAGGATGATAATACCATTTTAGAACAAAGCCCCATGCAAAATCTTGCGACAGAAGGGCAGTTGATGGGATACTATCATGACGGTTTTTGGCAGTGCATGGATACCCAGAGAGAGAAGAAGCTTTTGGAGGATTTGTGGGAAAGCGGCAAGGCGCCTTGGAAGCGTTGGTAGTAAGGATTCTGTAGTAAGGATTCTGTAGTAAGGATTTTGGTAAGGATTCTGTAGCAGCTTTTGTCTGAATTGTTTTAGGAAATCGAAATCGATAATAGAGCAGAGAAGTCTTCTTTAAGCAAGTAGGGGGAAATGCATTTTCAAGAATTAAAAGCTTTTTATCAAGGGAAGAAAGAATTTTTAACAGGCCACACCGGTTTTAAAGGGGCGTGGCTTAGTTTGATTTTGCAAATGATGGGAGCGGAGTGCACAGGCTATGCCTTAAAGGAAGAGCCTGGGAACCTGTTTTCACTCTTTGAACTTAGAGAAGGGATGCACTCCATAGAAGGGGATGTGCGGGACTATGACCACTTGAGAAAAGGCGATTGAGGAGGCGGAGCCGGAATTGGTCTTTTCATTTGGCGGCACAGCCTTGGTGCAGGGAATCCTATCTGTTTCCCAGAGAAACCTACGAGACCAATGTCATGGGGAACGGTGAATCTTTTGGAGGCGGTACGGCATTGTCCCTCTGTCCGCTCCTGTATTAAATGTTACTACGGACAAAGGCTTTACGAGAATCCGGATCAGGAGGGCACGCCTTTTAGGGAGGACGAAAAAGTTGACGGGCATGACCCCTATTCCAACTCCAAAGTCCTGCTCGAACTGGTAACCCATCAGTTATCAGAAAAGTCCTTCTTTTTCCGAGGATTCCGCCTATGGAAAAGGCAAAAAGTTTTCCCGAGGATTTCCACCGCAAGAGCCGGAAATGTCATCGGGAGGAGGGATTTCGCCAAGGACCGCATCATCCCGGACTGTGTACGAAGAGCATTAAAGGGAGAGGCTATCGGCATCAGGAATCCCTATTCGGTTCGCCCTTATGAACATGTACTGGAGCCTTTATTTGTCTATCTGGAAATTGTGGCAAGACAGGCAGGAGAAGAGGGAAAACAATTTGCCGGCTATTACAATGTGACCGAGCTTTGATGCCATTACCACAGGAGCCTTGGCAGAGCTTTTCGTGGAGTTCTGGGGAGAGAACGCAAGCTGGGAGAATTAGGCGGAGCCCAATGCCCCCCATGAAGCCGGATTTTTACAGTTAAGCACGGAGAAGCTAAAGAAAGTCTTTGGCTGGCAGCCCCGTTATACCGTGAAGGAAGCGGTGGAGAAAACTGTGGATTGGTACAAGGCATGGCATAGGGGAGAGGACTCACGAGCTCCGAAGAGCAGGTCTTGACCTTTGCCCTCGGAAGCGATCGAGGTTTTAGATGGAGTCTTTAGATTGGGGCCTGAAAAGGATTTTTAGAGGAAGAACTAAGAGCTCTGCAAGAGAGAGCCATTTTAGGGTAAAAACCGTAGAAAGGGTAGGGTATGGATTTAGCGGAAAAGCAGAGGCGGGCTTTGCCCTATTTTTAGAGGAAATTATCGTCATTTTGTGAGAAAAACATAAAATCAGCTACCGCTCTGATTCCGGAACCTGCTGGGAGCCATACGCTCGAAGGGCTTTATCCCTGGGATGATGATGTGATCTTTGCTTTTTACGGGAGGAATGGGAAAAGTTTGAAAAGGTAGCAAGGATGAACTTTCGAAAACTTTGCCCTACTGATGCCTAACAGCTATAGAAATGGTCGTTCCTTTTACGACTTTGTGCCCCGTATTGTGGATTTGAACAGCAAAAGACGGGAAGTCGAAGGGGAAGAGGATAGCTTTTACGAAGGAAAGCTGAATCACCTTTGGGTGGACTGCTTTATTTTGGATGACTGTCCAAGGAATGCTCTTTTGGATAAGCTATATCGTTTTCGACAGCAGATGATTTTCGGTCTGGCCATGGGACATCGGAGACGGCTTGATTTTCAGAAGTATTCACTTGTGGCAAAGCTCTTTGTGGCGGTTCCTGCCACCTTGGGAAAATGTCTTCCCCTCCCCTTTCTTTTTTCTTTGCAGGATAGATGGGCGCAAGGAGCAAGAAGAGAGAAGGCAGAGAGAAGAGGAGAGGATTTCCTGTATTTTTCCAACTATCAGCCGGACTTCCAGTATTGTAAAGTGCAATACGGCTGGGAGGAGCCGGTGCAGTATAAGCCCTTTGCCGGAAAGAACTTTCCGGTGCCGGCAGACTACGACAGTGTGCTGAAGATGTTATATGGGGATTATATGACACCTCCCAGGAAAGAGGAGCAGGTGCCTACCCACGAGGAAATGATCTAAGCTTTTTGCCGGAAAGGGAAGATTCATGGCAGCAGCTGAACTAGAAGATTGCTTTTTGGAGTCAGTAAATAGAGATGGCATAAAAATGAGGGAGGAAAAAGTCATGTCAAAGTGAGGGATTGTTTTAGAGAGAAGGGATGAACTTGGAAAAGATTTGTAGTGTGATTGTTTCTGTGTATAACGAGGAAGACAGCTTAGAGCAGTTTTATCAGCATTGCAGTCAGTCTTGTGAAAAATTACAGGAGCTGGGCTATGGCTATGAAATTGTCTTTGTCAATGACGGCCTCTGGACAAAGTGCCATTCTTTAGAGGATTTTTGCAGAGAGAGACAGGGAGCATGTGCGAGTATTGTCCTTTTTCCCTCGAACTGGCCATGAGGCGGCGATGACCGCAGGCCTAGACCATGCCAAGGGGGATTTTCTGATCTTTATGGATGCGGATTTACAGCATCCCCCCGAGTTGATTTTAGAAATGCTGAAAAAGTTTGAGGAGGGCTATCAGGTGGTGTCCATGGTGCGCACCAAGAATCCATCTGCCGGCTCTGTGAAAAATATTACTTCCGCCCTGTTTTACTGGATTTTAAACCACGTTTCTCCGGTGCATTTTGAGGAAAATGCCTCCGACTTCTTCGGCATTTCCAAAAAGGTGCAGCAGGTTTTAAAGAAGCATTACCGGGAAAAGGTCCGTTATCTTCGGGGCTTTGTCCAGTCCGTGGACTTTCCAAAAACAAGCATTCGTTATGAGGCGGCGGCGAGACAGGCGGGACAAAGTCATTATTCCTTAAGTAAGCTGTGGCGCTTTTCCAAAAACACCCTTTTTACTTTTTCCAATCTGCCTTACAGCTTGGCATTTTTTGCAGCCATTTGCAGTGGAGGACTGGGAGCCGTGCTTTTGATTTACACCCTTTTAACCAGAAAGGGCGCCCCCTCCGGCTATGCCACCATCGTGGTGGTGCTTTGCTTTATGTTTGCGGTGCTTTTTTTCGTCATCGGAATAATCGGGGAATATATCGCTATTCTCTTTGAAGAGCTGAAGGATAGGCCTCTATACATTTTATTGGATAGTAAAAATATAGAGGAGGGGGAAAATGGACATTAAGCAACTGCACTACTTTATGGCGGCAGTAGAATGTGCTAGCTTGAATAAGGCAGCGGAACGCCTCTACACCTCCCAACCCAATGTCAGTCGAGTGATTCATAGTCTGGAGGAAGAACTGGGAAATCCCATATTCCTCCGGAGTGCCAAGGGAATCATCCTTTCCTCCTTCGGAGAGCAGCTTTCCTATTATGCGAAAAATATCCTGAAAAATGTGGAGCACATGCAGGAGCTGTCCATAGATGAGAAACAGAAGAAGCTGAACATTGCGTCCTATCCCAGCGGGATGCTTTCCAATAATCTGGCCAAATTTTATAACGAGCATAGGGAAGAGAATCTGCATATAGATTATAAGGAAGGCACCACAGAGCAGATTTTAGACTATATTAGCCAGGGTATTGTACGGATTGGTGTGGTGGAAATTGCCAAGCAGCAGTTGGCTCCCTTTCGACGCATTTTGCAAAATAAAAGATTGGAATTTACGATGCTTCGAAGCGGTAGATTTTGCTTGTATGTGGGAAAAGAGCATCCCCTTTATGAGAGGGCATCCGTTCCCTTTGATACTTTAAAGGACTTGGAGTTTGTACAGGAAAATGAAGACTACTTTACCAGTTTGTCTTATATGGGAAAGTTTAGTTCCGGTGCTCTGGAATATAAGGATTTAAAACATAGGGTTCACACGGATAGCGACCATTGTATGATGCATATGTTGAGGGAAACCAAGCTTTGCTGTTTGGGGGTAGATTTTTTCAGCAAGAAAATGGCTAGGGAAATGGAAATCCATGCGGTGGCGATAGAGGGTTGCGGAAGCGGCATACTCTTAGGCTATGTGCATAAACAGAATCAGGAAATGGAAGAAATGGAAAAACTATATTTGGAGAACCTGGGGAGCTTTTTGCAGGAGAGCCATAAGTCTCTTTTATTCTTCTTTATTTATGCTTTAATCTATGCTTTTACCTGCTTTTAATCTATGTTTTTATTTGCTTTTAATCTATGCTTTTATCTAAGTGTATGCCTCATTTCTTTCCTTATTTGGATTTTTGTTTTGGAGAGCATTTTATAGGGAGTTAGTAGTACTGTTATACAAAAACGGTATACCCTAAGTATATTAATTTTCTATTAGTAATAAACTAACCTGCTTTGCTACAATCTGTAAGCCAAAGAGTAAAATTGATATTTTTAAGAAATGAAACAAGACATAGTGTAGATAAAGGAGGAAAAAATGCTAAAGAAAAAGTACAGACTGGCCTTAGGTGTAGCCTTACTTAGTGCGGTGTTAATGGCTTGTGGCGGAGGAAAGAATGCCCAAAGCGGCACCGGAGCGGCAGGAGAAAGCCAGGCATCCGGCACAAGCGGTGAAGAGGCGGGAACCCTTCGCTTTGTAAATTTCCGTGATATTCGTGACTTAAATCCCCACCTTTATGCAGGGGAAATGTATGCCCAGTCTATGTTGTACGATACTCTGGTAAGCATTACTGCCGAGGGATATGGCCCCTGCCTGGCAGAAAAATGGGAAATCAGTGAGGACGGAAAGGTGTATACCTTCCATATCCGAGATGGGGTGAAGTTCTCTGACGGGGAAGTTTGTGATGCCAAGGCAATTCAGGCCAACTTTGATGCCATTATTGAGAATAAGGAAAGACATACCTGGTTAAGAAGTATGGAGCTGCTACAGAGCGCAGTGGCTACGGACGACAAGACCTTTGTGATTACCCTTTCCGAGGCGTACTATCCGCTCCTAACAGAGCTGGGGGTAACCAGACCCTTTGCCATGATTTCTCCTAAGGCCATGAAGAACGGTTCCACCAAGGATGGAGTAGAAGCTTATATCGGAACAGGTCCCTATGTCTTAAAGGACTTTGTAACGGACGAATATGCCACCTTTGAGGCTAATCCCAATTACTGGGGAGAGGCTCCTAAGATTAAGACCATTGTGGCAAAGGTTATTCCCGACAACCAAACCAGAATTTTGGCTTTGGACAAGGGAGAAATTGATCTGATTTATGGAAAAAATATGATTGATGCGGATGCTATCAAGAAATATCAGGATAGTGACAGCATTGCCGTTGCTTTGTCCGAACCTACCTCCACAAGACAGATTGTTATGAATACCCAGGATGAAATTCTTTCCGACATCAACGTGCGTAAGGCTTTAGAGCACGCTACCGATAAGCAGTCTATTTCCGATGGCTTATTCTATGGCTTAGAGAAGCCGGCGGATACTTTATTTTCCAAGACCGTGCCCTACTGCAACATCGACCTGACTCCCTATGAGCATGATAGCGAGAAGGCTAAGAGTCTTTTGGAAGAGGCGGGCTGGAAAGCCGGTAGTGACGGGATTCGTAGCAAGGATGGCAAGAAGCTTAGCTTTAGAGCTTCTTTACAACAGCGATTCCGTAACGGAGAAGAGTATCGGGGAATATTTGCAGGCAGAGTATAAGCAAATCGGTGTGGATATTCAGCTTAGCGGACAGGAAGAGCAGTCCTATAGAGACAATATGAAGGCAGGAAACTTTGACCTGGTATTCAACATTTCCTGGGGAACTCCCTATGATCCTCAGTCCTCCCTTTCCGCTATGACCGCTCCGGTTTACGGGGACTATGCGGCACAGCAGGGACTGGAGAATAAGAAGGAAATTGATGAAGCCATTCAGAAAATTTTGCTCTCCACCGATGAGAAGGAAAGACAGGATTTGTACACAGAGGTTCTGACTTCTACACGAGGATGCTGTATATATTCCTTTGACCTATGAGAACAATAAGGCGATTTATCGGAAGACTTTGAAGGGTGTTCGTTTCAGCCAGAGCCAGTACGAAATTCCCTTTGAGGAGATGTATTTCGAAAATTAATCTTCTTTCCCTTGAAAGAGCGAGTGAAAAAGGGAGTAGAATAATCAAAAATAAAAATAGACTTTTCGGCAATATAGGTCTAAATAAGGTAGTCTGAGCCCGTCGGTACTTGCGAAAAACAAGAGAATCGAAGTTTTTCGCTTAGTATCCGCAACGTGGCGAAGCTATCGAGAGCGTGCCCCAAATTTAGACCATATGCTTAGAAAACTACTTTGATTTTCTACAGCCCTTTTTCATGGCTTTTTCTTTCCGTTTAAAGCAATTGTTTTTCGCCTAAAGCAATTGGTCACGTAAAATGCTTCCTATTGAAAGTTTTTCTAAGGAGTTCTATGAAAATCTATATTATCAAAAGAATCCTCTCTGCGATTCCTTTATTACTTTGTATTTCCTTTGTTTGCTTTGTTTTTATTAACCTAATTCCCTCCGATCCTGCGGAGGTGGCTCTTCGCGTGCGGCAAACTCCCATTATTACGGAAGAGGCGGTGGAAGCTGTACGGAAAGGAGCTGGGGACTGGATGATCCTTTCCTCATCTCGTCTACCTTCGTTGGCTGGGAGATTGCATTCATCTAAATTTCGGCGTTAGCTATGTAAATCCAAGCCGTACGGTATTGGGAGAGATGGCTCGCTGCCTTCCTGCAACCCTGAAGCTTGCCTTAAGCTCTTTGGTTTTTGTGATCGTGATTGAGTATTCCTATAGGTTTTTTGTGCTGTATACCAAAAACAGTCTGTTTGATAGAATTATGAGAAACTCGTTTTTGCCACAACCGCCATGCCGGCCTATTGGGTGGGTCTACTTTTGATGTGGATTGTCAGTATCAAGCTGGACTTGCTTCCCACCAGCGGTAGCGGAGATTTTCGACATTTGATTCTTCCCTCCTTTACCGTAGCACTGACCTATATTTCCACTTATATTCGTCTGATTCGAAACAATATGCTGGAAAATATGAAGGAGGATTATGTGCTTTATGCCAATGCCAGAGGACTTCGGCAAAGGAATATCTTGCTTCGACATATCTTAAAAAATTCCATGCATACTTGTATTGTGGCTATCGGTATGGCGATTCCCCAGATGATTTCCGGAACCATTGTGGTGGAAAATGTTTTTGCTTGGCCGGGCCTTGGAAAGCTCTGCATTGAGTCTATTTTCAACAGAGATTATCCGGTGATTCAATGCTATGTTTTGTTTATCGGCTTTTTATTCGTTATTTTCAACCTGCTCTTTGATATTTTGCAGTATGTGGCAGATCCGAGAATGCGGAATCAGGATTAAGGAGGAAGAATGGGGAAAAGATTTGTTCAAAATAAAATAGCCATGGGGATTTTACTCTTTTTATTTTTACTAAGCATTGTGGGGATTTTTGCGCTCTTCTTTGCTCCCCATGACCTTTATATGAAACCAATATCATTCAAAATTTCGCCCTCTTTTCGCTTACCCTATCCCTTTGGGGACGGACCAGCTGGGAAGATGCATTTTAAGCCGTATGATTTTCGGCATTCGTCCCACTTTATTTCTCTCCTTTCTAACCATGATAGGCACGATTTTTATCGGTACCCTTATGGGCGTTCTCTCCGGCTATTTCCGAGGTCCTATGGAAGAAGTCATCATGCGTCTGGTGGATGTGATGCTGTCCTTCCCCAGCCAAATCATGGTTTTTGCGGTGGTGGCTCTTCTGGGCGTGGATGTACGGAATGTGATTTTGGCCACGTTTTTCATCAAATGAGCTTGGTATGCCAGAATGATTCGTACCAATGTTTTAAAATACAAGGATAAAAACTACATTCTTTTATTCTAAAAGTATTGGCAAATACTACACTCTATATTATTGTGAAAGCACCTGATTCCCGCTATTTCTTCGGAGCTTGCGGTACTGGCGACTTTTGGATATGGGCTGGCGATTTCTAAACATTTCCACCCTGTCCTTTCCTGGGATCTGGGAGTACAGGCGCCAACACCGGAGTGGGGCGACTATGTTGAAATGAGGGCAAAGAATGTGATGACTACCAATCCGTGCAAATGTTGGCACCCGGAATAGCCATTGTACTGGTGGTGGCATCCTTTAACTTCTTGGGAGATGCTTTTATGGGATGCCTTCGATCCCAAGGAAGCAATGGCGATAGGGGAGAAAAGAAGATGAGAGAGAATCCCAAAGGATATGAGGAACAGGGGGGCTGGGAGAATCAAACAGGGACAAGGTCTTGGGGAGGCATGGCGGAGAGCAAATGTAGGAGGAGACAGATTTTATCCGTCAAACATTTGTCTGTGGCCTTCACGCCGAAAGAAAGGAGCTGCAAGAAGGAGATCGTGAAGGACATTTTCCGTAAAAGCCAGGGGAATGTTTGGGTATTCTGGGAGAGTCCGGAAGGGAAAGAGTATGAGTATCAAGGCTGTTTCTGGGCTTAGTTTCCCGAAACAATTCAGAGTAGAGGGAGAAGCTGTATTTTTCAGGGACATGATTTGATGAGCGACGGCAGGAGCATCTGTGGCAGCACCGGGGAAAAGATATTGCCATGATTTTACAAAAATCCCATGACCTGCTTTTGGACCCTCAGTATCGGATGGGGAAGTCAGATGGCGGAAAACCTGGGCTCCATGAAAGCATGTCAGTCGGGAGGAAATACTGAAAGAAGCCTAAAGCTCTTTAGGAAAAATGCAGATTCGAGAGGGAAAGAGATCTTTTGGAAAAATATCCCACCAGCTTAGCGGGCGGACTCTTTGCAAAGAATTATGATCTGGGCTGGCTTTATCCATGCGACCGCTCTTTTGGTGGCGGATGAGCGACCACCGCCATTGATGCCATTACCCAGTATGAAATCATGAAAGGAGTTCAAAGATCCATGAGCAGGGCAGATACGGGAATGATCTTTTATTACCCATGATTTAGGGCGTGATTTCTCAGATTGCAGACCGAATTTTGGTGATGAATCAGGTCGCATCGTGGATGAAGGAAGCTTTTGAAATCGCTGCAGGAGCCAAGGATCCCTTATACCATTGAGCTGATTCTGGCAAGAAAATGGTGATGAAAAATATAAAGAGGGCTTTACAGGGCTAAAAATCTACGGGATTACTAAAGGGACAGCTGATAGAGAAGCTTCAGAAGCAGGAGCTTATGACACATGAAAAAGGATGGATATGGAAAATAAAATTGTATTAGAAGGAAGGATATTTCCGTTAGTTTTTAAAAGAAAAAGCAGAAAAAGCTACTGGGCAAAAGAGCGTCAGCAGGTATTGAAAAAGGTTTCCTTTTTCTGAGAGAAGGAGAATGCTGGGGCCTTCTGGGAGAGTCCGCAGTGGAAAAAGCTACCCTTGGGAAGAGTGTTTTCCTGGTTTACTGAAGCAGGATATGGAAACCTTGAAGCGAAGGCAGAATCAGCATTGTGTTTCAGGACTATACCAGTTCTGTAAATCCCAGGATTTCAGGTTTTTCAAATCATCGGAGAAATCTCTGGATGTTCTTTCCAAGCAGGGAGGAAAGCATTTTTCCAAGGGAGAAAAGAAAGAGAAAATACTGGAGCTTCTGCAACTGGTTGGTCTTAGAGAAGAGCATTACAATCATGTTTTTCCATGAGCTTTCCCGGAGGACAGCTGCAAAGAGTTTGTATTGCCAGAGCAATCGCTCCTGGAAACCGAAGATCATTCTCTTTGATGAGGCCATCAGCTCTCTGGATGCCCACACCCAGGTGCAGGTGCATGGATTTACTGAAGGATTTGCAGGAAAAATTTTCCTTTAGCCATCATTACCCATGATTTAAGCTCGATTTCTTATTTTTGCCATAGGGTTTTATTTTCTATCAGGGGAAATCGTGGAAAACCTGGAGGTGGACAAGCTTCACAAGGTACAGCACCCCTATGGGAAGAAGCTCCACTCTATTGTGGAATTGAAGGAGGAGTAGCGATGATAGGAGAAAAAACCTTTCTCCCGGTGATTGGCGGAGATTTTTCCATTCCCATGACGGTGCTTAACGGAAAGAATCCCGGGAAAACCGGCCTGATTACGGCAGGAATTCATAGTGAGGAATTCGTGGGGATAGAAAACGCCATCTGTCTGGCGGGGAGAACTACGAGAAGAAATACGCTGGGAAGCTCTATATTTTGCACCCCTTGAATCTTCCGGGCTTCCAAAGCAGTATCCGGAACAGCATGGTGCCGGAGGACGGAAAGAACCTAAACCGGGTTTTTCCGGGAAAGAAGGAAGTAAGCCTTTCAGAGCGGATAGCCTATACGGTGACGTGAGTATGTTTTCCGAAGGGATTGACTTTGCGATTGATTTGGTGATTGAGGCAGGTGCACGTGAAGAACGTGCATGTAGACTCTTTCGAGAAAAGTAAAGAGGACGTGAAAGGAAGAACCTTTCTTATGGCAAGAGCACTGTAAGGTACTTATATCGTTCAGTCCACCACCACCAGGAGGGCTGTACAACTGCTCCTTTCCATGCAGAGTTCCTCCATCCTCCTGGAGAGCAGTCAGGGAAGACGTCGAAGAAGAGGTAAAGGCGAGATCTGGAGGACCTGCGAAGAATCTTCTCTTCTGCTTTGCAGTAGGAATGGTAAAAGGACGGCATGGCGGCTTTCGGAAACAAAGGGCGGAGAAATCATGCAGAACCTCATCTTACGTAGATGCGCCCTGTGAAGGCTGCCGGTACCCCAAGAAAAAGCCGGGAGATGCTTTGACAGGGAAGTTTCTGGGAGAAATAGAGACCAAGTGGAGAAAGCTATGGGAATTGCGAGCGAAAAGCAAAGCCACCTCTGTACCAGGTTTCTTCTTATCCGTACACAAAGACGAGAATTAGCGGTTTACGGATGGTGGTAGCGATAAAGGATAGTTTGGTGATTTGAAACCGTCTTATTGTAGAAAAATACCAAACTTCCGATTTCCTAAAATTTAAGAATGAAAGAAGAATACTTATTTTTTTTTAAAAAAGAAAGCTATAATCCTGTCTTGGACAGTTGCGGAAGAGTCAAGAGTCTACAAACGGCGTAAATACTACTTATGATTTTTGCTTTTTTGAATTCTAGCAATATTTCTACTTTCTCGTTGCGGTTAAAATCTATTTCTTTGAGATACAATCTCGTAATCCGTTCTAAAACCAAAATGTGTCAGGAGTTTGTCTGTAAGGTCGGTCTCGTGTGTACTCAGGTAGGCATATCCTTCACCGCTATCAGCATGTCTCATTTCTTTTCAGTGTTCTTTATAATCGCTTTCAGTGGTATACTTCCTCACTCTAACTTCTTCTCCAGAATACGATGAAAGAATCAGGGCGGTGAAGCAGGTAATGAAATGTGCCGTGATCTGAATCTCACTGAGATATACCTTGGTCTGGGCTTGAAATTCGCTCTTCATAATCCGGAAAACATTCTTCAATCTGCCACTCGCTTGATTACTGTGCTACATCGTTGCGGCATCATCCTCCAGGTTTGCATGCGGTATAGGAAACCGTCATAACGTTCCTCTTCTGTGGCAACATCTTCATCTATCGAAAGCGATCATTTTATTCGCACTCCGCCGCCAGAGGTACAGTGATTCTGGACGTATACAAAACGCTGGGATCGTTCGGCCGTATTCAGGAGAAGAAGGATTTTCGACGAGCTTTTTCGTGCTGTCTCAAGCTGACGATCTCTGTATCTTTCTCATATAGTCCCGATATTGAAAGGAAAAGGTGACAACGAGATGTTGCTCCAAACCGTCTTCATTAATCCACCGGTCTTTATAGAAAGTCTTCTCGTAATTCTCGACCTCATCTAGTTCACTGAGCTAGTACTCTTTTTTATCTCCGATAAGGTGCCATCCATCTTCATCAAGACAGTAATCACTGAGATGTCCTTTCAGTGATTGGTGTGCTAACAAATTTCCGGTTCGCGTTGTTGAAAACACGGTTTGGTGCGATATAGTCCCCGCATCTGGCCAAAACAATAAATTTCAGTCATTCCAAAGTCAGAAAGAATCTTTTTCCATGGTTTCATCGAAGGTTGTTCATTCTCATTTCCGTTAAAGAGGGAGAAGGTGAGGGGAATCCCATCTGCATCCATAAATAGCCCCATCTGTACAATCGGATTCGGACGGTTTTCTTTGGAATGACCATATTTTCTGAAATCATCCGCTTCCTCAATCTCGAAGTAATATAGAAAAGCCATATAAAGAACCTTTTATGTCGATCTCAGTACCATTTGGACCCTCTCAAAAGTTGAGACTGAAAACTATTCTCCTTTGCAAGGATTTGCGCACGGTAAACGTGATGGAGTGTCTTTGACAGTCAGGCTTTTCAAGAAACTTTTTGAGTTCAAGAGAAACATCTCTACCTTGGGATAAATAATCCCAGAGAAAAGTAGCATAGACAGGATTTGATTCATCAAACCTGCAAATTTGTACTTTTCGGCAATCTGATAACAGATGTCATGGATCGCCAAATCATAGAACCAGAAAGAGGTGTCGTTTGTTACGGCAGCTTTTCAATCAAGGTCGAAGAGGAACATTTCAGCATAATGTCTTTTTTTTTTGAAGTTTTTTCTTCTGCAGAGTTTGCAGCGTACTGTTTTGTTCTACCCAGTGAGTAAGTTCTCCAAACCCTTCGTAGTTCATCTTCCGGAACCAATCTTCTATAGTCTTAGTGTAGGTGGATTTACCATCTACCCAAATTGATCATACCTAGTAATAGATGGTCTGATTTTTGATTTTGATACAGATACCATGACGCAGTCCTCCATGCGTCCATTATACCACATATATAGCCGAATATAGCTAGTATATATTTAATAAAATTTGACAAAAAATACAGGCTTTTCAAGGCCTGAGAGATTTTGGAAAATATTTAACTGTCAAACTACCGGATTTGAAAACCTGTCTTATTGTAGAAAATAATAAACTTCGATTTCCTAAAAATTCTAAGAATGAAAGAAGAATACTTATTTTTTTAAAAAAGAAAGCTATAATCCTCCTTGTTATTAAACACA
>BNJS01001521.1_pt1:12500-123931 | contig 123931 bp, 125 predicted proteins | sample 8540461 | NCBI WGS metagenome assembly BNJS01 (sample SAMD00202454, study PRJDB9452) | human saliva metagenome | isolation source: human saliva | place: Japan | reverse complement strand
TCTTTTCCTGATCTTAAACCTTCACCTTCAAAGAATCGTTCAGTTTCTTTCAACATCGTATTTTTCTTCTACTAATCTCCATGCATCTATTACAACTGATCTTCCTGGAAAAATATATAGATGGATATTCTAACCCCTCACTTTTACACAACCCGACAATAGAACGAACTTCTGTTAAAAACTCATCCATTTGCTTATTATATTTACTCTCATCTAATTTTACTCCATCAACCCATAATTCTTCACGTGAAGAAATTTCATTTTGTTTTTAAAAATATATGCAACACCTAACTTTTCAAATCTACTTCTTCCCTCAATTACTTTTTACCTATAGAATAACTTAGATTATCTAAAATAAGCGGCATTTTTGTATTTTTATTTCATTAAATACACTGGTTGCCACCATCTCTTTTCTACTATCAAAGTTAAATCTCTTAATTTTATTTTTTCAGTACATATACTATTTATATCCCCTATATATCTCAATAGCTCCCATATTTTTCTCCTTTATATTGTTAGAAAGAGTTCTTAATATTACAGGATTTAATTGAATTCTCCTACCATGAGCCTCCACTACATTACTATTAGAATCTAATAAATTTCTTACTCCCAGATTTATTTTTTTTAATTCAATATCAACAACTCCATCATTATTAATATCAATATTAACTTTATTTCCAACCATGTGTTTAGTAAGCTTTTCTATTTCCTCCATCGCTACTTCAGAGTCAACGATAGTAATCATAGGGTGGCCTCCTCCATTTTTCACAGTAAACTCTGTTCCAAGATTTTTTCCACCTGCTACGCTTAGCCAGTCTGATTCTGAGCGAATTCTAATTGTTTCCCCAGTATATTTCTTTTCTAGCTCTTTTATTTTTTCCTGTTCTTCATATGCCTCATTTAATTTTTTTCTATCTTCTATATTAGGAACTTCTTTGTCATAAACACCGCTCCCCTTTGAAACTTCAATTATATATAAAGGGGCTGAATTATAGACAATAGTTTTTTGAACATTATACTCTAAGGCAACTCGTTGGGCTATATTCCCCCCTAGACTATGTCCAGTTAATACTATATTGTTTCCGTATTTAGCTCGGACACGTTCATAAAATTCATACGCCGGTTTATAATGGTCAGTTCCAGCAACAGCTACCTCATTCACATCCGTACCCAAATCATTAAAAACCTCAGGCCTAAAGGTAAAGTTAGTCCCAGTATACGCCAATATTACCTCACCAGTATCTTTATTTCTAAATGCGGTACCGCTAGTCCCTGTTTTAGGATCATACATATCTTCTAAATACTCCATATTAGAAGGGATAGTATAATTCCTTAATCTCTGTGCTTCCACCACTACTTTGTCATCACCATATCCATCTACTCTTGCTGTTTCAAATCCATATGCTAAGTTAGAAGCATGTGCAGTACTACTCATTAATTCTGTTTTTTTGCTCATATATAGTCCTCCTAAATTCACTTTTTACAAATAATTTAGTTATTTTTTTAATTGTTCTATCTCAAAACATAATAAATATTAATAACTCCAACCTTTACTTTTCATCAAATATAAATATTAACTCTTGTTTATCTAATATTTATATAAAATTATTACATCTAATTATAGTATACATCCTCTTAATTGTATAATATTTTATTCACTAAAATAATCTTAAATAGTTATTTTTAATATAAGTAATTAAGTATTATTGTTTAATTTAGATATTTTGTATCTCTATTGATTCCCTTTTAACAGTAATCTACAAATACACTTATAGTCGACCTTTTTACTGACGCATTTATATAGAAAGATATTTATGTATAACTATTATTAAATAAACATTATGTTTTTCATATTATATTTAAGATATTTTTTGTGAAAAATGTTATAATAATATTAACGACACTTTTAAATTTTGAGGTAAAATATGAAAAAATATATAATGGCAATAGATCAAGGAACTACTAGTTCACGTGCTATAATCTTCAATAAAAAGGCTGAGATTATCGCTAGTAGTCAAAAAGAATTTCCGCAGATTTTCCCAAAATCTGGCTGGGTAGAACATGATGCGAATGCAATATGGAATTCTATTCAATCAGTTATAGCTGAAGTATTTATCGAAAGTGGTATAAAACCTAATCAAATAGCTAGTATTGGTATTACAAACCAACGTGAAACTACTGTTATTTGGGATAAAAACACAGGTCTACCTATCTATAACGCTATAGTTTGGCAAAGTCGCCAAAGTGCGGATATCGCTAATAAACTAGTATCTGATGGATATAAAGATATGATTCACAAAAAAACTGGTTTAGTAGTTGATGCATACTTCTCTGCGACAAAAGTTCGCTGGATATTAGATAATGTACCTGGTGCACAAGAAAGAGCTGAAAAAGGAGAACTTCTATTTGGTACCATAGATACTTGGTTAGTTTGGAAATTAACTGGTGGTAAGGTTCACGTAACAGACTACACTAATGCCGCTCGTACTATGTTATTTAATATTAAAGATTTAGTATGGGACAAAGAAATATTAGACATTTTGAACATTCCTGAAGTAATCTTACCTGAAGTAAAATCTAATTCAGAAATTTATGGTAAAACTATTGATTACCATTTTTATGGAGGAGAAGTTACAATTAGTGGTTTAGCTGGAGACCAACAAGCAGCTTTATTTGGACAACTTGCTTTTGATAAAGGTATGATTAAAAATACATATGGAACTGGTTCATTTATTATAATGAATACTGGTGAAAATATGGAATTATCAAAAAATAACCTACTAACAACTATAGGTTACGGGATAAACGGAAAAGTATACTACGCACTAGAAGGATCTATCTTTATCGCAGGAAGTGCTATCCAATGGCTTAGAGACGGTTTACGACTAATTAAAAAATCATCTGAAACTGAGCAATTAGCGTTTGATTCAAAAAATAACAACGAAGTATATCTTGTTCCTGCATTTACTGGACTAGGAGCACCTTATTGGAATCCTAATGCACGTGGAACAATTTTTGGATTAACACGAGGAACAACAAAAGAAGACTTGGTTAAAGCTACTTTACAATCAATAGCTTACCAAGTTAGAGATATTATCGATACTATGAAAATCGATGCTAATACTGAAATACCATTATTAAAAGTTGATGGCGGTGCAGCTAACAATGACTATTTACTAGATTTCCAAGCTAATATACTAGGAGTTAAAATAGCTCGTGCAGAAAATCTTGAAACTACTGCTTTAGGGGCAGCATTCTTAGCTGGTCTCTCTGTTGGATATTGGAAAAATCTAGATGAAGTGAAAAACCTTAACTCAGCAGGAAAACTATTCGTTCCTACAATGACAAAAGAAGAACGCGAAAAACTTTATAAAGGTTGGAAGCGAGCTGTTCGTGCAACAGAATTCTTCGCAAAGGATGAATAATTACACTTAAATTGGATATAAAGAATGACTCGCAAACTGATGTATATCTTTCTCATTTTTTTATAAAATATGTCAGTATTCCTTCTTTAAGGTTACTAATAGCGGCTGATTTTGAAATTATTTCAATAACTTTAACACACTTTTTATATTGCTAAATATTTTTTATTATAGTAGAATAGTTTAAACAAATAAAAGTAAGGAGATTAAAAAATGACAGAAAACTTACTATTCACTCCTATCACATTGCCAAATGGAACTACTATAAAAAATAGATTTTTTAAATCGGCTATGAGTGAAGGAATGGGAACAAGAGATTTTCAACCTAAAAAGAATATTGCTACATTATACAAACGTTGGGCTGAAGGGGGAACTGGATTAATTATTACAGGAAATATCATGGTAGACCCTAAGGGAACAGCAGAACCAGGCAATATAGTTTTTGATAAAAATTCTAATATGGAAATTCTTAAAAATTGGGCAAAACAAGGTCAGCAACATGGAGCAAAGGTTATGGTACAATTAAACCACCCTGGAAAACAAGCACCAAAAACTGTATCAAAGCAAACAGTTGCACCTAGCGCTGTACCTTTAGGAAATGGCCTTAATAAATTATTTAGTACTCCACGTGCTCTGGCTACTAATGAAGTTGAAGAACTTATTCAAAAATTTGTAACTTCTGCGAAAGTCGCAAAAGAAGCAGGTTTCTCTGGTGTTCAAATCCACGCCGCACACGGTTATTTAATTAGTCAATTTTTATCTCCACACGATAATAGAAGAACTGATAAATATGGTGGCTCTCTAGAAAATAGAATGAGATTTTTAAAAGAAATTTACCTTGGGATGAGAGAAGAATTAGGAAAAGATTTTAATATCGGAATAAAAATTAACTCTACCGACTTTAAGGAAGATGGACTTACAGAAGAAGATTCTTTAAAAACTATAATTGAATTAGCTGACTTAGGTCTAGACTTTGTTGAAATTTCAGGAGGAACATATGAAAGACCTGCGATGATGGGCGCTACAAGTAAATCTACTAATCAAGTATTTTTCGCAGAATACAGCAAAAAACTAAAACAAAAAATTGAAATCCCTGTTGTCGTTACTGGAGGTATCCGCTCTATCAATGCGATGAACACATTATTAAATAATAATACTACTGATTTTATAGGTATCGCTCGTCCACTGACAATTGATCCAAATATACCTAATAAAATAAAACAAGGAACTTACACTATTGTAGAAACTACACGTGTATCAACAGGAGTTAAGAAGTTAGATAAAATATTTGGCTCTCTCCTTGGTATTGTATATTATCAAGTTCTTATGCAAAATATCGCAAAAGGAAAGGAACCAAAAGCCACAAAAAATGCTTGGCCATCATTGATACAAGCGGTATATAATCAAGGGTTAGCTGTGTTATTTCCACAAAGAGCTAAATAAGAAAGCTATATACTATTATATAAACCCAAGACTTAACAAAAAGAAGTATCTTTACTCATAATGAGTTAAGATACTTCTTTTTAATTATTTATACTTTGGAATCCATTTAAAATCTCGAACTGCTTTCGCCATATCTTTTTCTTGAGCTCGAGCCAATCCTTGTTCTTGTGCTTTTTTAGCAACCGCTTCTGCTACTTTAATAGAAACATCTGCAACATATTTGAACGGAGGTAACACTGGAGCTCCAGGTTTAGTAATATCTGTAATTCCACTTAATGAGTGTGCCGCTGCACCAATCATTTCATCTGTTAAAAGGCTAGCTTCTGATGCTAACACTCCAAGTCCTAACCCTGGATATATAAGGGCATTGTTAGCTTGACCAATAATGTACTCCACACCTTTATATATAACATTATCAGAAGGAATACCTGTTGCTACAAACGCTTTACCATCAGACCAAACAATCAAATCTTCTGCAGACGCTTCTGCTAATTTAGTAGGATTTGATAACGGGAATATACATGGGCGCTCAGTATTTTGACACATAGCTTCGACTATCTCCTTAGTAAAAGTATTCGGCTGTGTCGAAGTTCCTACTAGAATAGTTGGTTTAACAGTTTTAACAACTTCTAATAAATCTGTTAATTTATCAGCATTTGGAAAATTAGCACGGTTTTTAGCAAATGGTTTTTGTTCAGGAGTTAAATCATCCATATCATCGAAGAGAAGCCCTTGTTTATCTACCATAAAGAAACGTTCATATGCTTCTTCTTCAGATAATCCTTGACTTACCATCTCACGTAGTACACGTGATGCAATTCCTGCACCTGCAGTTCCCCCACCATAACAAAGATATACTTGGTCAACTAATTTTTCACCTGTAATATCCATAGCTCCAAAAATACCTCCTAGAGTTACGATACCTGTCCCTTGAATATCATCATTAAATGTTGGGATATTTTTTCGATATTTTTCCAGTATATTCGCCGCATTCATTCGCCCGAAGTCTTCCCAATGTAAATAAAGTTTAGGGAATAAACGTTCAGCAGTTTGGACGAATTGGTCAATAAACTCATAATATCGCTCTCCTCGCACACGTTCATGACGATTACCTAGATAATTCGGATTATTACGTAATTCCTCACGATTTGTTCCTGCATCAATAACTAACGGAAGAACCATAGAAGGATCAATTCCTGCCGCTCCTGTGTAGACCATAAGTTTACCTACAGAAATATCTACTCCATTAACACCCCAATCTCCAATTCCCAATATACCTTCTGCATCAGTAACTACTATTAGACGTATATCGCGGTTATCTGCTGCATTTTTAAGGGTTTCTTCAATATTTTCAGGATGATTAATATCTAGATATCCTGCATATTGTGGCTCAACAAAAAGATCACTATAACCCTCGATAGTATCTGCAATTGTTGGGTCATACACAATTGGATTGAACTCTTCTAAGTGTTGAGAGAATAAATAATAGAAAAGCGTGCGATTTGTATTAAAAATCTCCATCAAAAATAGACGTTTTTCTAAATCGTTTACTTTTGTTTGCATTTGTGCATAGGTTTGTGCCGCTTGTTCTTCAAGAGTTTGAACATAAGGGGGCAATAACCCAATAAGGTCTAACTCCTTTCGCTCCTCCTGTGTAAAGGCAGTTCCTTTATTAAGAAACGGATCATTTAAAATGCTATGTTTTTTCATTGGAAAATCCTCCATTATCTTTAAATTATTATATTACACCCTTATATAAATTATACTATAATCGTACTCCCATTTACTAAAAATTAATTAAAAAAATTACAAATCTCCTAAACTAAAATACACACAATAGATAATAATTCTTACTCCTCTTTTTTTATATATAAGAAGCATCTTTACTCATAATGAGTCAAGATACTTCTTTTTTATTATTTATTAACCACGACGTCTAAATAATACACCTGCTAGTAATAGCACTAGTAGTCCTGAACCTACATATAGTAAGGTATTATTTGATTCTTTATCAGAAGATTTTTCTTCTTTTTTCTCTGATTTGTTGTTATTATTTGTTTTCTCTTCTGATTTAGCTTGGTCTTTTGATTGATCTTTTGCTTTATCATCTGAGTTTGAAGATTTTTCAGGAGCTTTATCAGCAACTTTCTCTTCAGATTCTTTTAATGCATTTAGTACATTGTTTACATCTTCTTGAGTAGATTGATCATTAGCAACTACTTCTTGGGCTCTGCTTACAGAATTTAGATATGATTGTCTATTTTCTTCACTTGCCTTAGCAAAACTTGAACTTCCTACTGTTTTACTACTATTGTTAAGTCGATTTGTTAATTCTTTTTTATCAACTTGAGGAGCTGTAGTACTAGTATTTGTTTTATTGTCTTTGCTTACATTGCTAGCTTGACCGTTTGAGTTTCCACCTTGGTTTGGTGTTACTTTGTCCTCCTTCGGTGTCTCAGTAACTTTATCTTCCTTCGGTGCTTCTGTTACTTTGTCTTCCTTCGGTGTTTCTGTTACTTTGTCCTCTTTCGGTGTTTCAGTAACTTTATCCTCTTTTGGTGTTTCTGTTACTTTATCTTCTTTCGGAGTTTCTGTAACTTTGTCCTCTTTCGGTGTTTCAGTAACTTTATCCTCTTTTGGTGTTTCTGTTACTTTATCTTCTTTCGGAGTTTCTGTAACTTTGTCTTCTTTTGGAGCTTCTGTTACTTTATCTTCTTTCGGAGTTTCTGTAACTTTGTCTTCTTTTGGAGCTTCTGTCACCTTATCATCTTTTGGTGTTTCTGTTACTTTGTCTTCCTTCGGTGTCTCTGTAACTTTATCTTCCTTCGGTGTTTCTGTTACTTTGTCCTCTTTCGGTGTCTCTGTAACTTTATCTTCCTTCGGTGTTTCTGTTACTTTGTCCTCTTTCGGTGTTTCAGTAACTTTATCTTCTTTTGGCATCTCTTTAACCGGTGTACTTGGTGCTGGTGTTGTACTTGGTGCCGGTGTCACTGGCGTTTGTTTTGCCGGTGTTGTTGGTGTTGTACTTGGCGCTGGTGTCACTGGCGTTTGTTTTGCCGGTGTTGTTGGCGTTGTACTTGGTGCCGGTGTCACTGGTGTACTTGGTGCCGGTGTTGTTGGCGTTGTACTTGGCGCTGGTGTCACTGGTGTTTGTTTTGCCGGTGTTGTTGGCGTTGTACTTGGTGCCGGTGTCTGGTACTGGTGTTGTACTTGGTGCCGGTGTCACTGGTGTTTGTTTTACTGGTGTTGTTGGCGTTGTACTTGGTGCCGGTGTCACTGGTGTTGTTGGTGTTGTACTTGGTGCCGGTGTCACTGGCGTTTGTTTTGCTGGTGTTGTTGGCGTTGTTGGTGTACTTGGAGTTGGAGTCTCAACAACTTTATCTTCTTTTGGAGCTTCTGTCACCTTATCATCTTTTGGTGTTTCTTTCTCCTTATCTTCCTTCGGAGCTTCTGTCACCTTGTCTTCTTTCGGTGCTTCTTTCTCTTTATCTTCCTTCGGAGCTTCTGTCACCTTATCTTCTTTTGGTGTTTCTTTCTCTTTGTCTTCCTTCGGAGCTTCTGTCACCTTATCTTCTTTTGGTGTTTCCTTCTCTTTGTCCTCTTTTGGAGATTCTGTCACTTTGTCATCTTTCGGTGCTTCTTTCTCTTTGTCTTCCTTCGGAGTTTCTTTCTCTTTATCCTCTTTTGGTGTTTCTACTGCTTTTTCAGTTATACCAACTTGTTTTCTATTATGTCCATCTTTAACTTCTAATTCAAAGTTATTTTCTTCTAGCGTATAGCCTTCTGGAGTAACTATTTGAATCGTGTATTTACCATTTTCTAAACGTTTTTGGAATGCATTTTTTCCATATAGACTTGTCGGTAATTCTATTTTTGTTCCTGATTCAGATACAGCATATACTTTTGTACCTGTAGGAACTGGTTTATCAAAACTGATTTCTACAGCATTTTTGATGATTTCATCTACTCTGAATTCTACTTCTTTAGTTGGAGTGTCTTTAGTTATTTCGAATTCTATTTTCGAAGGTGTTTTTAATCTATAATCTTCATCTAATAACACTACTTCTACAGTATATTTACCAAATGGTAATGATTGGTAAGTTCGTTTATTACGTGAGAAGTCATCACCTACTACTTCACCTTTTTCATTAGTGATTCTATAACGAACTCTACGAGAGTTATTACCTGTTCCATCACCTTTTTTGATTTCTACTTCAAGACTACCTTTACCATTACCTGCGATATTAGATAGAGCTATGCTATCTTTATTATCAGCGAAATCTTTTACTTCGAAAGTAACATCTTTTAAATCTACACCTTCTGGAATAGTGTAACTTCCATCTTCATTAGGTTGGATTACATTTTTTCCATAACTTAATTTCTTGTAGAATACTCCGCTTCCGTCTTCCATTATTGGATAAGGAGTGAATTTACGTGTAGCTTCATCGTAATATCCACCATTAGCACCTGTAATCTTAGGAGCTTTTCTATCGATTACTACATTAAATGAAGTTTCTTGCATTTTAGCTCCAGTCGCTTGTGAACTATAAGAAAGAACATATTGGTATTCTCCATCTGGAAGAGGGTTACCGTTTTTATCTACACCTTTCCAGTTTGTTAATGATAATGCAGTATATTTTTTACCTGTATTGTTAAAGAAGTTTTTATTCCCTGATGCATTTCCATTTTCATAAAGTGGATTTTTACGTTCAACATCATCTTTTGCATATACTGTTAATTTTAAGTTTTCATAGTTACGTAAGAATACTCCACGCATACCTATTTCGTCATAGTTTTCATCCCCATTTGGAGAGAAGAATATTTTATCTGTAAAGAATCTCGCATTAGTTAGTGGGTTAATATATGCTCCCGCAAGAGTTCTCTTATCTTTCTTATCTTCTTTATATGTAGTTAATATACCTGTGAAGTTCATATCCGTTAGAGAATCCCAGTTATTATTATTTGAATCAAATCCATATTCATATGTTGGTTTTTCTCCATCTTTCATAGAATAAATTGGTTTTTCTAATACTGGTAAGTTTTGGAACTCCCCTTTGAATCCTACAAAAGGTATACTTGCTACTTTGTCTGTTGATTTACCATCAGCTCCGTAAAACTCTACAAATCCTTCTAAATAATAACCATTTTTAAATAATTTTAATAGTTCTTCATTATATTTGCTTGCATCTACTGATACCGTGATTTCTGAAGTAGAATTTGCTCCTACAGTAACTGTTTTTTCACCTTCTATTTCATTAAGTAAACGTGAAGTCATAGTTAAGTAGCCAGTCCAATCGCCATTACCTTCACCATATGCATCATCTGTAATTAATGTTGATTTATATTTTAAAGTTTTAGGTTTATCAGAAATATTATGAACTAATAGTTTTACATCAAATTTATCACCTACATTACCTAAACTTACACTACCATAGTCATTTGTTCCAGTAACATAAACATCTCCATAAGCAGCTTTGTACGCATCTATTAATCCTGCACCTTGTTGTCTTGGAGAAATGTATACACCATTATCTTTATTAACATTAATACTAGCTGTACTCATTAATAAGTGTTTTACTAATTTTTGAAGTTCTTCTGCAGTCTTACTAGGGAATCTTTCCGCTAGAGCTTGTTTTATTAATGCAGTTGCTCCAGCTACGTGAGGTGATGCCATACTTGTCCCACTATCTAATCCGTATCTTCCATCATTATAAGAAGAGATAATATCTCCACCTGGTGCTGTAACGTCTGGTTTTAAGTATCCATCAACTGTTAATCCCCAACTAGATGAATCATCGAATTTACCAACATTTTCATTTGGTTTTTTCTCCCATTTCCCGTTGAAGTTAATTTTATACTCACCTTCATGTTGAGCTAGCTCATTACCAAAGTTATAATAAGTCGTTACTACTGGGAAGTCTTTGTCTTGACCATTTAGGACAACATTATAGATAGTATCTCCATCATTAAAGTACGCTATTACCCCTGCAGCTCCATGTTTTTTAGCTATTTTCACCTTATCTTCAAAGCTGTTTTCACCACGTTGAACTAAGGCAATTTTACCTGTTAAATCTTTGCCTTCATAATTTTCTTCTTTCCCAACACCTACATAAACATAGTCATAGTCTTTATTTTCAAAAAGTTTTGAATATGTGAAGATAGGCACATTACCATTGTTGAAAGCTACATTACCTAATAAGTTCGCAACTGTAGCAATCTCTCTATTAAGTACACTATTACTAATATTAGCTACAGAAATAGCATCATCAGATACTGATGGACGTCCTACTGTCCCGTAGTCTGGGTTAACCGCACGTGGTGTGATGTAATCAAAACCACCTTTAGAGAAGTAAGCATTGTTACCAGCAGCGGCTACTATATTTACTCCAGCTTTTTTAGCTACTTCTAATGCACTAATTAAACCATCACCAACTTCCATTACAGAACCAGCTGGTGATCCTAAACTTAAGTTAATAGTATCCGCACCTAACTTAATAGCATCTTCTATAGCTTTAGTATAAATGTAAGACTCTGTTCCTGAGTTTTTAGATTCTGAGAATACACGCATAAATATTAATTGCGCTTCTGGAGCTACACCTGTAATATAGTCACCTGTTCCGCTTTTTTCTTTAGGATTACCTACCGCAGTACCAGCAACATGCATACCATGTGATTTGAATCCACTTTGTTTAATATCATTGTTCCAATCATTATAGTTGAAAGCAAACGGTAATTTATCACTATACCACTTACCATAGTCTATTCCCGCTTCTTTCATCGCTTTTTCAGCATCTTCTTTTGTTTTATATTTAGATTGAGAGTTATCTGTTAATCTTAGAACAGGGTGATCAGGATCAAGCCCTGAATCAAGCACCGCTATTACTCTTCCTTGCCCACGGTAACCTTTATCCCATAGTGGTTGAATGTTAATTAGATTATAACTATCTAGAGCTTTAGAGAAGTCATTTACCTCTTCTTTTTTTGTTTCAACTGCATTAGTAGTTGTTTCTGGTTTTTTGTAAGCAACACTTACTTCAACACTGTCTACGAAGTTCATTGCTTGAATTTTTTTAGCATCTTCATAAGTAGTTTCTAAAGCGAACCCATTTAAAAGTGTGTCATATTCAAATAGTTTTTCATAATTCACACCTTTTTCTTTTATTTCTTTTAAGGCTTTTTCACGAGGTTCTTTTGTGCTAGCTTCACGTTTTTTCAACCCTTCAGCTGTTTTTAAATCATCAGGATTTACCTTATCCTCTTTTAATTTAACAATTATTTTTACCTTATCATCATTATTAAATTTTTTCTCATCCTCTTTTGAAACATTAGATAATGCTTGTTCTTTTGCACCATTTTGTGCATAAATAAATTTTGAATTAGTATTATTAGTTAATAAATTAACATTCCCCACTAGTAAAGATAAGCTCACTACACTTACTACTGGCTTTTTCGGAAATTTCATGTTAATAACTCCTCCTGGTTTTTTTAAAAAATAATATCTATATTTTAACTTAAATAATCAGAAAAAAATCAATTCAATATTCAGAAATAGTTTAATAAAATTTAGTTAATATTATTTTCTATACTATTACTCTTATCACAATTAGTAAGTTATGTTTATCCAAATAATTATAATATTAACCATCTGTGTTTTATAAAAAATAAAAGCGAAGAAAATATTCTTCACTTTATATATATTTCTATATTTATTTATTAAAACATCGGTTTATACGACACTATTCTTTTTAAAGTTTTATTTGAGTATAATCACACCTTCTACTCCAACTCATCGTAGCTAGAATTTCCACTTATATAGATAGCTCCATAAATAGCATCTACTACAAGGGCTGGAAAAGCGAATAAATCTAAAATTCCATTTAAAACACCAAAGACACATTCAATATAGTTCTCATGCCCTGATAAAACAGCTATCACTATAAGCACAAATGCAACAACTGGTAAAGGTTTTAGAAACTTCATTAATTTCTTATTTCTAAGTAGTTTTTCATAAGTTTCCCATTGGTTAACCGCCCAAATCTTCCCTTGATTTTTCGGCAAATAATACCATGCATAAACAAAGATGAAAATTAGAAACAGACCTATTGCTATATAAACACAAACTACCATCATTTCTGAAGATAACCCACCTTGAGAAATAAGCAACAAATTTATACAACTAATATCAATAGTTAACACTACGAAAATCAAAGAAATAAGCAGATAAACAAAAATTTTAAATTTTAAAATAAACTTATCAAAAAAAGAAATGACTATTGCGAAAGCACTGTAGTATATGCACACCTCAAACAAAGTTCTATAGACGTCAGTCCAATTTCCGATTGTCATCCCCCAAAATATCATACCTGAAATCACCAGAGTAAACCAAGGCACAAGCTTTATATACCCTAACACCACTTCATTTTCAATTAATGGCCCATGATAGCGATCAACCATATTATTACTTTTTTTCTTTTTCTTCGCCATTTTCTAAAGACCTCCTTTTATTTTAAACCACTACTAGTGGTGTTTATTTTTGTGTACATATAATTATCGCTTTTCACCATATACAAGCTTTCTTAATTCAGGGCTAATCCCCTTTGCTCCTGTTTTATACTTTTCCCCTCGTGTCCCTTTCTCTAAAGTTGTATCCAACTTCATCTCCGAGTCATCATTAATTATTAAAAGTATATATATCCCTCCCATCGGATTTTTACCTAATTTATCAAACTCTATCTTATAACTTTTTATCTTTCCTTCTGATGTTAAAGCTTTGTCATCTTGTTTTTTCAACATATTCTCTACGACTTCTTTAACTTTATCACTTTTTACAATATGCTCTATTCTCTTGCTTTCTATATATTCTTTACCATATTAATCCTACTGTTCCCTATAATTAATAATAAAACTATAAGGATTCCTTTTAGTACTTTTTAGCAATATTATCACCCTCTAACCTATTTTTTTCCACCTATTATTATAATATTATTTTTAGCATAGTAAAATCTGTCCTCCATTATTAGTACGGTTATCATTAATATCAGACAAGGTCGCAACGTAATCCTCAGAAGATGTTTCTAACCATTTACCTATATAAATATTATCATCATATTCTTGTTTTGCCACATACATATTTTTCTTTATCTGAATACACAAAAATTATCTCCTTTCTCCGTAAACAAATTCACCTAATTTCGGACTAATTCCTTAGCTCCTGTTTTCATACTTTTTCCCCTGTGTACCTTTCCTAAAGTTGTATTTAACATCATTTCAGGATCATCATTAATTATTAAATGTACATTTATCCCTCCCATTGGATTTCTTTTAACTTTATCAAATTCTATCTTATAAGTTTTTATCTTACCCTCTGGTGTTAGTGCCTTACTATCCATTCTCTTTAACATATTCTCTATGGCTTCTTTTTCCATCATCACTTTTTCACTATATGTTCTATTCTTTTTACTTTCTATATATTCTTTACCACATATTAACTCCCTAGCTACTCCTATAATTAATAGTAAAACTATCAGAGATTCCTTTTAATATTTTTCCAACAATCTCATCCTCCCCACTCTATTATTTTACTTATAATTATAATATCCTTTTTAATATTTTTGTATATATTTTTAAATACTTTACATATGAATCTAATTTTAGTATATAAAAAAGCGAAGAAAAACTTCTTCGCTTTATATATTTATTATGCTTTACTTCCAAAACATTGCTCTACTATTTGTGAGATATGAGAAGCCATAGTTCCCATATCTTCCATTCTTTCCGCTAGAGCTTCTATTGATTTACCTTTATTTTCATTCACTAATCTTAAAAATCCTAGAGCTTGTGTATATATCCTATTCATAATCGATGCTATAACTCTTTGACCTTTTACTACATCAGACAACGTAGAATAATTATATATTGCATCTTCTAGATAACTTCTAAGCTGTGTTTTTAACGAAGGTAGTGAATTACCAGTATTAAAGATTGTTTGTATTGTTTCCTGATATTCCTGCTCAATATTATCTATAAAACTCTTAATTTCTTTAATGCTGCTAGCTATACTAATACATGCTTCAACCGTATTATAAAAATTTATACTTAACTTCACCTTATAACATATTTCTGTCGCAAATTCAGCTATAACATCACTAGCTGCAGACTCAGTATCATTTAAACCACTATGAGTAGCATCAACACTACTTTTAGACTCAGTTAAATACCCAGAAAAAGCAGTTATCATACTATCCCCTAAAGATTTTGTAGTATTATCGACTTGTTGGTCAAAGGCTTTTAACACTTCTAAGTCATCAAATAAGTTTGATTGCTTAACAAATGTATCAAAATCTGTTGGAATGGTCCCTACTTCATATAGCCACCCATTACATCTTTGTTAGATCTCCAGTTTTGTTCAATCGTAGCATCATTATTTCTATGACTTTCAGCTAGTGCATTAACACTACCAATCATACTATTTATACATGCTTCCATTTTGTCAACATTAGTTAGTTCTACAGCTAATACTTCCGTAAGAGGATTAGCTATCCCATCATCAAATGTAGATCTTATTCCCTCACCTTTTAAAGTATCACCTATACTTTTCTTAAAGCTGTTTATTGTAGCCTCACCTTTTTGGGCTATACCTGTTTTAGTATTTAATTGGATAATACCAGTACCACCTGGACCTATTCCTGGTACAACAATTATTTTATTAATAGTATCCCAAGTTTCTCTAGCCTTTTTACTTAGTGAATCTAGTAATTTAGTCACTATACCATAATCCCATGAGGCTCCACTTCTATAACACCATGTTTTAAAACCACTAAATCCAAACCAGTCAAATTGTCTAGAAAATTGATATGTACTATAATTAGCTATTTCTGAGAATAGTTTTTCTTTACCTTCTAATTTTGTATAAAAATTATCTAAATTTTTAATACTCTTTATAAGATTTATTTGTTCCAAGTAACTTACTATAGATTGTTCTAAAGTCTCCGTTCTACTTGCCTTTCTCGATTCTACAGTACTATTTGTTGTGGTAGATTTAGTTAATAACTCTCTTATTTGTTTTATATCTTCTAATAACCCTTGTAAGTTTTTTGATAATCCGTGTAAAGAAGAGAAATTAATAACTATATCTTTACCAGCTCCACTACCTGGCATCAACTCAGTTGTAAGTAGCTTATCTCTTCCAAATTGAGCATCAAGTTTACCGTCATGATCTACATCGACTGAAAGACCTTGAACTTTATTAATCACCGCATCTCTAACTTTATTTTTTGCTTCTGCTTGAAGTTTCTTTATTTCATCAGGCTTATTCCACGCTTTTACTCTCTTTCCATCCTCATCAATAAGATTCCCATCACTATCAAATCGATATCCTCCCCACATATGTTGATCTACTTTGTTAAATCCGCTACTTTCCCCTGAAAAGTTATAAGTTTTCCCTACCGTTCCTTCTCCTTTATTATATCCCAAGCCAACTAAATCTCTGCTATCTACATAATTATTTATTTTATCATACAATGCACTAACATTTATTTTTTGCTCTTCTGTAAGTGTTGAATAAATATTTGGGCCATTGTATATATTTGCAGATTTTATTCTAGAATAATCTGTTACATTCGCTAAGGCATATTGAGCATCCATAGAACCTAATGAATGTCCATAAATATTGATCTTTGCATTCGGGTATTTTTCCATCATTTCTTTTAAATAATCTGATGAGGCTTCCAACTGGCCGGTAGCACCCTTTTCTCCTAACATTATCTTCTCAGCCATTGGTGCATCATTCTTTAACCAGTCTCTTTTTTGCAGTCTTCATTATCAGCACCTATGCCTGGAGCAGTTGAACCCCTATATAATATGGTTATTTCCTCAACCTTTTCTCTTTCACTAAGTGGAGCATCCGGAGATACGATTTCATCACTACCCTCTGTTCTTGTGTAAGTGTAAATTTGTTCTCCATTGTTAGTACGATCATCATTCACATCAGATAAAGTCCCTAAATATTCATTGTCTTCTGTATTCAAAATATAACCAGATGGTCTATCTTTTATACTCCTCTTTTAGCTATATTCATATTTGTTTCATCGCTATACGCCATAATACTTTCACCCTCTAGTTATCTCATTAATTTAACAGTGAGTTTAATTCTTGAGTCATACCTAATGCACCATGCTTATAACCCTTACCTTCTGAATATTTATTTAATGTAGTTTCTAAAACTAATTTTTCATTATTGTTTATTACAATTTTTATATCTATTCCTCCCATTGGGATTTACTTTTGCTGTAACTCTCATCTATTTTGTAACTTTTTAATTTTTCCTCTGATGTTAACGCCTTACTATCTAACTTTTTCAGCATTTCTTCAATAGTTTTGTTTAGCATCATCACTGTTTTACAATGTTCTCTATTTTATTATCATTATTGTTCATATATACTTTACCTCCTACTACTCCTACTGCGGCTAATACCGCTAGTGATACTCCTATTAATGCTTTTTACCACCATCGTCACCTTCTATCATATTTTTACTTATTACAATTATAATACTTTTTTTATCCCTTTGTATATTGTTTTATGAAATAATTAAATATAAATCTAGATTAATATAGTTAAAAAGATTTTTATTATCCATCTTATATTGATTTATCACTTTTATTTATCTATTTTTAATATACAAAAACTACAACAAATGTTGTAGTTCAATTCCATATATTATATTATATTACTTATTCTACACTGAAATCTGTACATTATATTTCTATATAAATATTTTTGTACTATTTAAGGAAGAATATAATTTTTCAGCTACATTAAGACTTCAAATATTCATAGTGTTAATACTTTCCCTTCATAAATAAAGTCAAATAGTTTTCGGACTAAACCCTCCCGCTCCGGTAGTATACTTCCCACCTACAGTGTTTTTCTCTAATGTTGTATCAAATATCATCTCAGGGGTCATCATTAATTATTAGAGTATATATATACCACCCATTGGATTTTTCTTTTACTTTTATTATAATCTATCTTATAACTTTTAATTTTTCCCTTCTGGGGTTAAGGCTTTTACTATCCATGCTCTTCAACCTTTTTCTATTACCTCTTTTGCTTCATCACTTTTCACAATATGTTCTATTCTTTTACTTTCTATATATCCTTTACCCTTTAATAACCCTATTGATGAAAGCACTATAAACAAAACTAATAGGATTACTTTTCACTACTTTCTTCAACATATCATTACCTCTGTCTCTATCACAATTGTATTTTTTAGTTTATCAAAACTAGACATCTTTCTTTATAAACTATACCTATTCTATAAAGTGTTTTTATTAACTTATTCACTCTCTTTTTGCCCATCTATCCGTAAGTTTCCATAGTTCAGGAGAAATAGCTGTTGAGTCTATTGTATACTCACCTCTCGAGTTTTTTCCAACGTTGTATTTACTATCATCTCTTCATTATCATTAACTATCACTGAGATATTAATCCCTCCCATTGGATTTTTTTCTCTACTTTACTATAATCAATCTTTATAACTTTTTAATTTTTCCCTTCTGGTGTCAAAGCCTTGTTTTTCCATTTTTCTTCAACATATTTTCAATCGCTGTTTTTTTGCTTTATCACTTTTCACAATATGTTCTATTTTATATTTTTTTCGTAATAAATACTTCCGGCTACAATTCAATTAACAACAAAATACTTGTTATGGTTGCGACCAAAAAAATTTTTTTATTATTTAAATGCTCCTATTTCGTTAATACTTATTATATTATATATTTCAATTTTTATAAAGGAATAAAAAAAAGACGACTAATTGTCGTCTTAATTAAACTAAACTTTTTCGTTTTGTAAAGAAATGAATAGTCGCTATTAAACATCCAAGCCCTACTATATATAGTAGCTGTGGAGCAGCTAATGGAGCAAAGTGGTTTTTTAAAATAAATATATTAACAAAAACACCAACGATAGCCGCAAAGCTCAGTACCCCTAATAATACTACTTTATATTTATTTAGAGGTAAACTAACTTTAGCTACCATACATAGCCCATTAATAAGCGCTAGTACAAAGCAAATAAACTTCATTTGTGCTTGGTTATCTATTACAATATTTGTCAGTAGTACACTCGCTACCAACACACCACCACCAATAGCGGCATTCATTAAAATATCTCTCATAAAGTTATTACTTACTTTTTCTTTATTCGATTCAAACGTTAGGAAGAACGACGGAACTCCTATTGTTATAGCTGAAATAATAGTAAATTGAATAGGAATAAATGCAAATTCAAAGGCAAATAATACACTTATCACCGCAAATACTATCGAGAAGAATGTTTTTGTTAAAAACAGCGATGCTACTTTTTGAATATTGTTAATTACACGACGACCCTCCATTAAAATATCATAAAATACTGCAAAGTCATTTGTTAAAAATACAATATTAGAAACACTCTTAGCGGCACTAGTTGCTCCATTCATCGCAAAACTAATATCAGCTTTTTTCAGCGCTAGCACGTCATTAACACCGTCTCCACTCATCGCAACTGTTTTTCCATTTTTTTGTAGAATCTCTACCATGTGTTGTTTTTGATCTGGTGTTACTCGACCAAAAATATCATTTTCTAATACTACAGACTCAAAGTTTTCTTCTGTTACTTTCGTCATATCTACAGCACGAGCATCTTCTTTAAACCCTGCTTTTTTAGCTACCCCAAGAACTGCAATGTGATTGTCTCCACTTATTATTTTTACAGCCACTCCTTGTGATTCGAAATACTTAAATGTCTCTTTTGTATTAGCCTTGATTTCGTCAGAAAGTACTACATGACCAATCAACTTCATGTTTGATGGAGTAGTTACTTTTTCATCAGTATAAGCCAGCGATAATATTCTATAACCTTGTTGTTTCATGCTCTCATAGTATTCCGTCATACCTTCTTCAAATCCTAAAAATTCATAAGCCCCAAAGAAATATGTACCACCTTCTTTTAATTGAATGTATGAATATTTATTTTTACTAGAAAATGCACCAATCTCGTCAACATCCCATTTTTTCTCACAAGTTAAATGATTTTTTAAAGCTCTTGATGTGGCATTCTCATCTTCAAAATATGCTAAATAACTAGATAATTCGCTAGCTACTTTTTCATCAATCTCGACTACATTCATGTTACCTGTAGTTATTGTTCCTGTTTTATCAAAACAAAGCACATCTACACGTGCAAGAGTTTCTACACAGTATAGTTCTTGCACTAGAACTTTTTTCTTAGCTAGTTTCATCGCAGCAACCGCTAAAGACACACTTACAAGCAGAATTAACCCTTCTGGTATCATACCTACTAATGCACCTGCACTACGTAAAACTATATCTGTATAGCCACGCCCTAGACTAGCACCTCTAACATAAAGCATAATAGCAACTGGAACTAATAGTACTGATATTACTTTCAGGATTTTATCCATATAGTCTCTTAGTTTTTGATGGATATTTTTTTTAAATTCTTTTTGTGCTTTTTAGCTAGTTTATTAATATAGCTATCCCCACCAACAGCGGTAACTTTTACTAGACAACTACCACTTACTACGTTACTACCACTCATAAGTTCGTTACCTGTAGTTTTGTAAATATTATCACTTTCTCCAGTTAGTAACGATTCATCAACCTCAATACTACCTTCGATTATCTCAGCATCTACAGGCACTTGGTCTCCTAGATTTAGATGAAGATACTCACCTAAAAACTATTTCTTCCGAATCAACTTCTATTATTTCATTATCACGATTTACGCGATATTTATTTCGCCCTAATAAACTTAATTCTTCTAAAAGCATTTTTAGATCTAACTTCTTGATAAATACCTATAGCTGTATTTATTGCGATAACACCTAAAAAAATAACATATTTTTCAAATCTTAACGTTGTAGCGATAAAAGCAGCTAATACCAAGTTCATCGCATTAAAGAACGTGAAGATATTAGAAAATATTATTTCTTTTGTTGTTTTATAAGGCTTTATAACACTAATATTTTTTTCTTAGCATTCTTAACCTCTTCACTTGTCAAATACTTCATTTTTTTCCTCCAAATAATCACTATATATTTTTATTTCAAAATAGTAGATTAATAACAATTATACCATAAAAATATATTGTATAGCTTTAAACTTAACTGAAGTTAATTTTCCCGGAAATATGTTATTTTAAAACATAAAAAAACCAGATTTGAATTAATTTCAAACCTGGCCTTCATATTATTCTTCTATATCTTTGTTATCAGTATCATCAGTAGACTCTACATAAATCTCTGGTCCTGATTCTTTTTCTTTAGCTAAACGAGCTTGTTCTTCATAGTATTTTTTATTAACTATTTTATCAAGTTGTTCTGCTTCTCTTTCGTCTAACTCTTTTGGCATTTTACCAAATTGGTAAAGAGCAACAATTTCTTTTCTATCAATTGTTTCAACTTTCATAAGAGTTTGAGCGATAAGTTCTAACTGATCTCTGTGAGTTTCAATGATGTGTAACACTTTAGAGTAACATTCATTAATAATTTTACGTACTTCTTTATCGATTTCTTTCAGCATTTCTTCTGAATAGTTACCAATACTTGATAATTGACGTCCACCATATGGATCGTGGAATGGAGCTTGCATTGGCCCTACAACATCACTCATACCGTACTCTGTAACCATTGCACGTGCGATTGCAGTTACACGTTCAAAGTCATTGTGAGCCCCAGTAGAAACTTCATTGAAGAAGATTTGTTCTGCTGCACGTCCACCTAATAGACCACAAATTTTATCAATTAAATCTGTACGAGTTTGGAAGTATTTCTCTTCTTCTGGAATCATCAGGTTATATCCACCTGCATCCCCACGAGGAATAATAGTAACTTTTTGTACTTTATCCGCACTGTCAAGAACCATACCTACAATAGCATGTCCAGCTTCGTGGTAGGCTACTAAACGTTTTTCTCTTGGAGTATAAACTCTACTACGTTTAGCTGGACCACCGATTACTCTGTCCATAGCTTCATCTAAATCAGATTTTTCAATTGCATTTTTGTTTTCACGTGCCGCTAAAAGTGCTGCTTCATTTAGTATGTTAGCAAGGTCAGCCCCAGAGAACCCTGGAGTTTTTTCAGCTAATGAACGAAGCTCAACATCTTTAGCAAGCGGTTTGTTTTTAGCGTGTACTTTAAGAATTGCTTCACGACCTTTTACGTCTGGAGTAGAAACTTTGATTTGTCTATCAAAACGTCCAGGTCTTCTAAGTGCGTTATCTAATACATCAGCACGGTTAGTCGCTGCAATTACGATAATACCTTTTTCACCATCGAATCCATCCATTTCAACAAGAAGTTGGTTAAGAGTTTGTTCACGTTCGTCGTTTCCTCCACCTACTCCACTACCACGTTTACGTCCGACAGCATCGATTTCATCGATAAAGATAATACATGGTGCATTTTTTTCAGCTTCTTTGAATAAATCACGAACACGGCTAGCACCAACCCCTACGAACATCTCAACGAAATCAGATCCTGAGATTGAGAAGAATGGAACTTTTGCTTCTCCAGCAACTGCACGGGCTAACAAAGTTTTCCCTGTTCCCGGAGGACCCTCTAGTAACACACCTTTAGGTATTTTAGCACCCATCTTAGTGAATTTACGGTGATCTTTTAAGAATTCAACCATCTCTGCAAGTTCTTGTTTTTCTTCATCAGCTCCCGCTACATCGTTAAATGTAACAGTACCTTCACCTGCATCAATTTTCTTAGCTTTTGATTTTTGGAAGCTCATTACTTTGCCTCCACCGCCACCTTGCATTTGTGACATAAAGTAGAACAGTAACCCCATCATTAAGATAAATGGTACGATGTTCCCTAAGAACGAAAGAATTGCTCCAGTTTTTTCTGCAGCCTTATATTCTACTACATTAAGTTTTCCATCTTTTGCTTTTTCATTAATTTGCTTTTGGATTTCATTATCAGATGCTGGAACTAATGATTCAAAATTCTTTTCACCATCTGTTAAAACCCCTTTTACATTATAGTTTTCATCTTTTCTTTGTAGACTAATTTCTTTAATCTTGTCTTCATTTATATTCTTAACAAGTTTTGAGTAGTCTAGTTTTTCTGTTGTCCCAGGTAAGTCTTGCTGCCAATAAGCAAATACTCCCAATGCTATAACAATAAGGGCAAGCATGCTAAGAATAGAATTTTGTCTTTTCCCATTATTCATATAGACTAACTACCTCCTAATTTATTTTCTAAAAGTATCTTATTTTACCATATTTGACCTTAAATATGATTAAAATTTTTGACTTTATTTGACTAAAATTTTAATTATTTTTTATATTATTTAAAATCTATATTTATGAATAGATTTCTTCTTTTAAAACACCTACATATGGCGTATTTCTGTATCTTTCTTCATAGTCTAATCCGAATCCAACTACGAAAGCTTTTGGACAAATTAATCCGATATAATCCGGTTCAATATCAACGATACGAGCTTCTGGTTTATCTAGTAATGAAGCACAAGTTACAGACGCTACTTTTCTTTCTAATAAGTTTTCGATAAGTGCTTTTAAAGTTCTACCTGTATCAACAATATCCTCAACTATAATTACATCACGTCCAGCGATATCCATACCTACATCTTTTTTAATTAATATAGTACCTGTAGATTCAGTTCCACCGTGGTAACTAGATACATCTATAAAATCTGTAACAACATGAATATCAATATGTTTCATAAGTTCTGCCATAAAAGGTAATGCACCTTTTAAAGTACAAATTAAAACAGGCTCTTTATCTTTATAGTCCTCTTCTATTTGTTTAGCAACTCGTTTACTTGCTTCAACTATTTCTTCATGAGTAAATAAAACTTTCTCAATGTCTTGTAATATATTTTCCACTGTCTTATCCTTTCATTTTTTTATAATAATCATAAATTTTATTTTTTTATTGACTTTTGTTCCAATACCTAAAACACCAAGAACTTCGCCCTTATTATTTCTTATTACAGGCAAAGTATCTCTTAATTCTTTTCAGCACCTTCTCATCAATGAAAAATACGGGAAAGTTTTTTTATTTATTTCTCCTCGACGCACTCTATCCCCTTCTTTTTTTTATTGTAACAAGAAGAGGTAACTCAGATTTGTTAAAAGCCAATTTCTGAATCTTTAGCATCTGTAGATATTATAAATTTATTTTGATAAAATTCATAAACACTATTTTCACAAATTTTATCGATAATTATTTCTATCTTATCATTATAACACTTTTTTTCAATTTTATGAATATATAAAGTTTCATATTGACTAATAATTTTTTTAAATTATTTTTTTCAAATCATAACTTTTATTACCTGAATTTTTTTCTTTAAAGACGAAACAACGTCAAAAAAATCGCCTTTTGCTTAATATCAAAAAAACACCTAATTCATCAGTAATTAAGTCTTTTTAATAAGAAATACATTTCTTCTTCATTAAGCTCTAAAAAAATTTATCTTTAACTAAACTTATTTTATCTTCGTCTCTAGAAAAAAATATAATTATCTTTATTTGATAATATTGCTTTTTTTAGATTATTATTTATATTTTGATAATAATTAGCAAAATTAATCAAATTATCAAAACTACCACTATTAATATCATTAAGCAGTGGCACAATATTATGTCTAATATTATTTCTTGTATAGTCTGTATCAAAGTTAGTCGCATCTACATAATAATGCAGATTTTTTTCTTTTGCATACTCCTCTAGCTCAGCTTTTAAACTATTAAGCAGCGGGCGATAAATAGTTAAACCAGCCATTTCAATCTCTTCGCAAATAGCTAATGAATGATCAATACTACGACCAGTTAATAACCTCATTAATATATTTTCTACTTGGTCATTTTTATGATGGGCGGTTAAGAGTTTAGTTACACCTTCTAATTTTGCCATCTTATTAAACGCTTGATAGCGTAATTCTCTTGCAAGCATTTCCTCTGAAGTGTGACTATCACGCTCTATATCTGACATATTAAGTTCTTCTTTATAAAAACTTAACATCAAAAATCTTTAACAAACTTCTCTACGAATTCCGCTTCTTCATACGACTCCTCGCGTAAACCATGATTAATATGAAAAACTACTAGCTCTTTATAACTATCTTTATACTCAGTTACTAATAAATGAAATAATACTATAGAATCTACTCCACCTGATAAAGCAATAGCTATTTTATCCTCTTTATTCCACAAAGTATTAGTTTTCATCTAAATATCCTTCCTCACTAAGACTTTTCTTCACATTATCATATTTTTTTTATAAGCAGACTTTGTAGTCGATATAATATTATCTAAAAAAAGCCTTCTGGTACTTTTTGGTAATTCTTTTTTTCTCGACTACTTCTTCTGAAACTTCTGTAATATTAGATTTTTTTACCACGACCTACAGATATTTTTCATATTACCGATATATTGTAATTTTTTTAAGTCTTTTTATTGTTTTTTTGTTTCTTGTTTTTTTGGGGTAATTCTTCTTGTTGTTTTTTTGTCTTCTTTAGGAGGTGCCTTTACTTCTTTAGCTTTGACTTCTTTCTTTGCTTGTTGTTTTTTTAGGTTTTTTTCTGCAGGTTTTTCTTTTGCTCTTTTCTTTATTTTTCTTGAGGAGACTCTTTTTCTCTTCCTTTTTGAGTTAGAATAATACTATCTTCTTTTTTTACTCTTAACTTTCCTTGTAATTACATATCCTTTAGAGAATATATCTGATAATTTTTTTCTTCTTACCAATATGCATATTTTTCTTTCGGTAGAAAAAGCTGTTGTTCCACCATCTAACACTATATAAAGTCCATTACTTACTACTTCTCTTACTTTTCCTACTACTTCTTCCATTTAATCACCCTTTTACTCTTCGGCTTTTTACTCATGACAATATTATAGCATATTAAGGCGATAAACTCCTTATATTTTATTATCTTCTGGAAAAATTAAAAGAATGAAAGGATTTTTCATTAATCCTCTCATTCTTTTATTCATATTCTATTTTATTTTTAAAAATTTTTTTCAAAAACTATTCCAAACGTGGTTAAGTTATGTAATAATGCTAATAAATTAGGGTGATAGAACATTTACAAGCCCTAAAAAAATATCAATGAACTATTTATAGTAACTGTACCTTTGACATTACTACTCATTTTGAGCACGAAGTTTTTTTAGAAACATCAGACAACAATAGTAATGAATTAAGAGAATCTGATTGTAAAAACTACATCGCTTATCTGTTTTGATAGATCAGCACTTTCGTTCATAACAATACTAATGTCACTTTCTGATAATGCTGCTGAATCATTCAGTCCATCACCAATCATTAACACACGACGTCCTTGTTCTTTTTCTTTTCTTATATATTCAAACTTTGTTACAGGTGTCATATTAGTATATACTTCATCAAATGTTATATCTTTTAAGATTTTATTGGTTCTAACGTCGTTATCTCCAGTCAATAAGACAACCTTTTTCCCTTTATTTCTAAGTTCAGCTAGCACGGAGTTTGCTTCATTCCTAAGTGGAATATCTATACAAAATATAGAAATCAATTTCCCTTTGTACCCTAAGAATAGCAAATTGTATTGCTCTTGTTTTTCAGCTATAATTCGCTCTTGGTCAACTGTAACTAGAATATTCTCATCTTTTTATCAACTGACTACTTCCTATAACAACCTTTTCTCCATCAATATGTGAAACAATACCTCTAGAGGCAATATGGTATAGTTCTGTGTGCATTTCCTCGTGTTCAATACCATCTTCTTCGGCTTTACTAACAACTGCACTAGCGATAGGGTGATAAATATGTTCTTCTAAACAAGCTCCTATTTTTACAACTTCCTCATATGAATATTCATAAAATGGTAGTACCTCTCGAATATACGGTCTTGATACAGTTATTGTTCCTGTTTTATCAAAAACAAAAGTATCTATGTCTCCATATTTATCAAGCGTTACTGAGTTTTTTACCACTATTTTTTTATCTATTAAATTTTTTATAGTAGTGAGGTAAGCAACAGGTGTAGATAACTTCAAAGCACAAGAATAATCTACTAATAGAAACGAAATTGCTTTAGCAAACGATCTTGTAAAAAGATATGTCAGTCCCATCGCTATAAAGTTGTATTTTACGATACTATCAGCCAATTTTATATACTTATAGTGGTATGTATCTTCACGATTTTCTGACTCTTTCATCAATTGAATAAGATGATAGATTCGACCATTAACCTGCGGATTTTCTACCTTAAGTTTAATTTCCCCATGAACAACTATAGTATTGGAATAAACTTTATCACCAATTTTTTTGGTTACCGGAAAACTTTCTCCTGTCAATGAACTCTCATCAATACTTGCTCCGCCTCCAGTAACAATACCATCGAATAAAATTTCATTTCCCTCAGAAATTAAAATAACATCGTCTTTTTTCACCTCTGAGCTAGGTATTTTTCTATTACCTTCATCTTCTACAAGCCAAACTTCTTTATCAAACGAAATCAAACTTTTCTCTAGTTCTTTTACAGATTTCTTCTCCGACCAATTATTTAAAGACTCCCCTAATTCTAAAAATAAACATAATCGAACTAGCTGTTTCACGCGCTCCTGTTACTAATGAAACAAAAAAATCGCCGTTGAATCAAGCGTCTCCATTGTAACTTGTTTTTTTAGCTAATAATTTTTAACGTATCTCTAAAAATATTTAGACGCCTTCCACCATATATAAACTGTTCTTAATGGGAGTGGAATAAATAATTTTGATACTGTTCACTAAAAATACCGCATCCGCTATTATCGTATAAGGTGTTTCCTCAGCTTTTAAAAACTGGATTTTTCGTAACAATCTCTAATTTGCTCTACATCTATAAGTTCTAAAAAAATTTCTTTAGACACTCATTTTTGATTAGTTTTGAAAATAACAGCAAAAAGTATATTCATCTTGATAAAAACTCTACTTTGTTTATGCTTTGAATCTTTTTTTCGCTTGTTTTTTTTAAAAATATGCTTTTTACATCTGGCGTTAGGCGAAAAATTCGCTCTAATTCTCGCTCTCCCGCTCGATAGATGCAATATTTTTAAATTCCATATTATTTTTCCTCTAATTCTAATAAATTACTTTCTTTCTTCTCTTTATCATATAAATCTTTAGCATCTGCAACTACATCGTCAGCATGTTGCTTAATATTAGAAATAGTTCCTTCTACTTCATCTTTTTGCTTTATATAATTTTTGATAAAACTACTGAATAACCTTTTTTTTAGCATCTTTGCTTGATAATAATTTAAGCCCTACTGTTCCAAAAAGCTACTCCTCCTGCAAAAAAACTCCTGGTGTTTTTTTAATGTTGCTTTAGCAACTTTTCAATAATTTAATTGACATATTTAAATCCTCCTTTTTTTATATTTTTGCTATAGCTAAATTATAACACCTTGAATATTATATGTAAATTAATCAACAATCTCATTCTAATACTATAATTTAATGAACCTAAAAGATTATTTATGTTATAATAACTATGTTAAAGAATAATAAAAGTAATTATAACGCAAATATGATTATATCAGTTATTTTTTTAAGCCACTAAACAATTAGATTAACAAGTAAGGAGCAACTTATGATTTACATTATCGGTCTTGGACCTAACAATAGTTCAAATATTAAAGAAAATATAAAAAACCTATTACTAGAAAATAAAACTGCCAAAATTATCGCTCGTACAAAAGAACATCCCGCAATTTCTTTTTTAGAAAGTAATAATATCCCTTTTGAAACTTGCGATAGGTTTTATACAGAAAATGAGAATTTCGAAAATACTTATAATAGTATTACTAATTATATTTTAGAACAAGCTAACTCACAAGATGTTATGTATCTAGTTCCTGGTCATCCTATGGTTGCTGAACTGACTACTCAACTACTTATTAAAAGTGGCAAAGATATTAAAATCATCGGTGGAGAGAGCTTCTTAGATTCTTGTTTTAATGCGGCTAAGTTCGACCCTGTAGAAGGCTTCACCCTGTCTGACGCAACAAACCTAGATAGTTTAAAACAAATCAATCCATTAAATCATAATTTAATTACACAATGTTATGATGATTTAACAGCGGCTAATGTTTCTGATGAACTATTTGCTTTCTATCCATTTGACCATGAAGTGACAGTAATCGAGCAAGCTGGGGATGACAATGAAAAAATCTATACTTCTCCGCTTAATGAACTTTCAGCTACTGTAGGTGAGGAAGTTAATAATCTACGCGCATTATATATTCCGCCATTAAATAATATAAGCTACAATATTAAGTCATATACTAAGAATTTGATGAAAAATGTAGAAATTACAGAAAGTGATTTAATTCAAAAAAATTAGAACTACTAACTAAAAGAGCTAAAAGATAACTCAGAAAAAAAGCTGAAGACTATACTCTTGATAACGCCAAAAATACTAGCTAAGATTATTAATACAACCCTTGATTTCACTATTGCTTGCGATAACTTTTACGAATTAAACGATATAATAATCAATATGAAAGAAGATCGCGACAATGGATAAGGTACTTGCGTTTAGTAAAAAGTTATTAAAAGAAGTTATCGATAAAAACTCTATAGTTGTTGATGCTACAGCGGGAAATGGTAATGATACATTATTTTTAGCGAAAACTTCAGCGAAAAAGGTATTCGCATTCGATGTCCAAAATCAAGCTATAACTAATACTAATGACTTATTAGAAAAAAATAATTTCGCTGATAAGTGCGAGGTTATCCTTGATTCTCATGAAAATTTTGATAAATATATCGAAGAAAATATTCAAGCGGTAGTTTTTAACTTAGGATATCTACCAAATGCCGATCATACTATTACTACACAAGCGGAAACTACATTAAATACAATAAATAAGTTTATCACTAGATTAAATGTAGGTGGGCGTATCGTTATAGTCGTCTATTGGGGACATGAAAATGGCAAGGTTGAAAAAGAAGCTCTCCTAAAAGAGCTGAGTAAACTAGACCAAAAAGAGATAGAAGTATTAGTATATCAGTTTATCAATCAAAAAAATAATGCACCTTTTATTATTGCCTTAGAAAAAAGAAAGGATATTTTATGCGAGAAATAGAAATAGAATTTAAAAAAACTTATTAACTGAAGTTGAATATAATAATCTATACACTTCATTAAATTTAGAAGATAAACCACAAATAATTAATAAAAAAATCTTTTATTATGATGATGCTAATGAGAGCCTAAAAAAAGCTAACTCAGCACTTAGAATTCGCTACACTAATAATAAAGACGAAATGACTTTAAAAATAAAAGGTTCTAAACAAAATGTAGAGATAAATATACCTCTAGATGAGTCTTTTCCTAAAGAGCCAACCGCACTTCCAATAGTACCTAATGAAATAATAGAGGAATTAGAAAATATCAATGTTCAAATAAAAACTCCTATGCTTACTCAAAAAATCGAAACTATAAGATATGAACTACCTTATAAAAGTGGCTTGTTAGTTGTTGATAAAACAACATTTTTAAACGATATAGTCGACTATGAACTTGAGTTTGAAGCAAAAGACTACAACATTGGTTTAGAAGAGTTTAAGACGTTATTAAGTGAGTTTAATATCGAAGAAAGAAAAGCTAAACCAAAAATAGCACGAGCTATGGAATATAGTAAAAAACAATTCTAACAACTAAATTTAAGAAAAAAATAAAGAGCCTCAAATATAGATTTTTCTATATTTGAGACTTTTTATTATAATCTTTGTCTAGCATCTAAACTACGTCTTAAAGCTCCACCTATAGAGTTAATGCATAATACAATAACTAAAATAGCTAGGGCTGCTGGTAGCCAAATGTACATTTTATTTACAAGTACGTCTGCGTCTTTTGCATATGATAACATAGTACCTATACTTGGTGTTCCTGCAGGAAGCCCAAATCCAAGATATGTTAAACCTACCTCAATACCCATATTAGCCGCTAATGATAATGTAGCTTCTACAACGATAATAGAACTAATGTTTGGTAAGATACCTTTTAACATAATTTTCCAATCAGGTGTTCCCATTGTCTTTGATGCAAGAACATAGTCACGACGAGATTCAGATAATGCTTTACTACGTACAAGACGCGTAGAACTCATCCAAGCGAATGCTGATAAGATAAAGATAAATAATCCAATACCATAATCACGTTTAATACTTACGAATACGATAATAACCATAAGAACTGGGATAATTACCATAAAGTCTACAAAACGCATAACAAAGTTATCAACACGACCACCATAGTAAGCAATAACTAATCCAACCATAGTACCAAAAGTAATAGTTATAAATGTTACCGCAACGGCGATAAGGATTGAGTTAAGCATCCCCATCATTAGCCATCCAAATACTGAGTGACCACCTACGTCAGTACCAAGTAAGAATCCATCTTCACCTGGTTTTAAGAAAATATTTAATAAATCTACATCAAAATATGATTTATAATCACCACTTATACGAATATAAATGTTAAATATTATTACGAATACTAAGATAGCACTTAGTGTTATTAAAGCTGCAAATGCACCTTTGTCTTTTTTAAATTCACGAGCCACAACTGAAAAACCAGACGGAGTTTTAGTTGTAACTTTTTCTTCTTTTGCTTTTGTCATTGTTCAACTTCCTCCTAATCTAATTAATACGTGGGTCAACGATTGCCATAATAATATCACTTAACATACTACCTACTAGAGTTAAGAAACCTGAGAATAACATAAGTGTTGTTACAACACTATAGTCTCTATCTTGAATACTTTGGTAGAATAGTTGTCCCATTCCTGGATATCCGAAAATTGTTTCTACGAAGATACCACCACTGAAAAGTCCAGTAATAGAGAATCCGAAGAATGCTGCAATCGGTAAAATAGAGTTTCTAAAGATATGTCCTGAGTAAACTTTTTTAACAGGTACACCTTTAGCTCGAGCTGTTTTTACATAGTCACTTTGTTTTGCATCAATAACTTCATTACGTAAGTATTGAACTGTTGATACCGTTGATAATAACGCTAAACAAATACCAGGTAAAATCAAGTGCTGGAGTTTATTGATATAATATGTAAATGTTCCTGGATCTAAGTTTACATCAACTGATCCACTTGTTGGGAACCATCCTAATCCAAATCCAAACACCGCAATCATAAATAAGTATAATACGAATGATGGAATAGCTAGGAAGAAGAAGTTGTAGAAGTTAACAAACTTATCAAATTTAGAACCATTATAACGACCAGCGTACATTCCCATAGGAATAGCAACAGCGTACATTAACACTGCAGTGAATAATGATAAGTTGAATGTGTTGAAAATTCTTTCTCCTAAAAGTGTTCCAACTGATTTACCAGTAGTATAACTTAGTCCAAAGTTTCCGTGGAAGAAATTAGAAAGCCATGTTAAATATTGTTTATACCATGGTTCATAGAATCCACTTGCACGACGAATCGACTCAATTTGTTCTTGAGAAATTTTTGGATTTTCTGCAAGACCACCGAAAGGATCCCCAGGCATTAATTTCGCAAGACCGAATACCAGAATACTAAGGATGAATAATTGTGGTATCATTACTAAAACACGTTTTAAAACTACTTTCCACATTATGCTTCTCCTCCTTTCATGGCAACGTAGTGAGTATCCGTTAATTTTTTAAGTGGATAAACTCTTCCTTCTTTATCGAAATAATCATTATAGTTTTCTTCATATTCTTTTTCGACAGCTTTTCTTATTTTAATAACTTCTTTTGCTTTATCTAAGTTAGTACTTGGAATAGCTGCGATAAGACGTTTGTATAAATATGTTGCGGATTATTGTAAATATCTTCACGTGTTCCACGTTCTACAATACGTCCTCGATACATAATGTAAATATAATCACACATATGTTTAACAACACCTAAATCATGTGAAATAAATAGGTAACTTATATTAAATTCTCTTTGAATCTTTTTCATAAAGTTAAGCACTTGCGCTTGAACTGATAAGTCAAGAGCTGATACAGGTTCGTCCGCAACGATTAATCGAGGATTACATGCAATAGCACGTGCAACACCAATACGTTGACGTTGACCTCCAGAGAATTCAAATGGGTATTTATACAATGATTCTTCACCCATACCTACAATATTTAGAAGTTCTAAAACACGTTTTCTAGTATCTTCTTCTGAAAGATTCTCAAAATTGATAATAGGTTCAGAAATAATGTCAATAATACGTTTTTTAGGATTCAAACTAGACATTGCATCTTGGAAAATCATTTGAACATCACGATTATATTTAAGTTTTTTACGAGCTGATTTTTGAGTAACATCTTCGTCTTTATAGATAATGTGTCCATCAGTTGCTTTCTCAAGACCTAGAACAACTTTACCAACTGTTGTTTTACCACTACCACTCTCTCCAATAAGACCATAAGTCTTACCTGCTTCAATTTCAATATCAACACCGTCTACTGCATGTACGTAGTCTTTTATTGTATTGAAAAATCCACCACGAATGGGATAGTGAACTTTTAGATTTTCAACTTTAAGCATTAGTTCTCCTCTCCTTCAAAAATAAAGTTTTCATAACATGTACATCTTACGTGATGCCCTTCTTCTACCTCATGTAAAGTAGGTTCTTCTTCATGGTGATGTTTTTCAACCCAAGGTATTCTATCCGCAAAACGGCATCCTTTTCTATCAAGATCTTTAATAGAAGGTACCATACCTTGAATTACATATAAATCATCATCGTTTTCTTCTCCATCAAATTGTGGAATACTTCTTAATAAACTACGTGTATATGGGTGTTGTGGATTTTTAAATATTTGCTCTGCAGTACCAAGTTCCACTACTTCACCAGCATATAACACCGCTACTCTATCCGCCATCTCAGCTACAACACCAAGGTCGTGAGTAATTAGGATGATTCCAGCATGCATTTCATCTTGTAATCCTTTAATAAGGTCAAGAATTTGCGCTTGGATAGTAACATCTAGCGCAGTTGTAGGTTCATCCGCGATAAGAACGCTAGGTTTACAACTCATAGCCATCGCTATCATAACACGTTGACGCATACCACCAGAAAGTTCATGTGGATATTGTTTAGCGCAACGCTCTGGGTTAGGAATACCAACTTGTGTTAATAATTCGATAACACGTGCACTACGTTCTTCAGCACTTAGTTTTGTATGATAAATTAGTGCCTCTTCAATTTGTTTTCCAATTCTGTGTAGTGGGTTTAATGATGAAAGTGGGTCTTGAAATATCATTCCAATATCCTTTGTTCTAATTTCATTCATTTCATCTTCGCTAAGATCTAATAAGTTCTTTCCATTAAAGATAACTTCACCAGTAGATTTCGTTAAATTCTCATTGTGAAGTCTCATAATTGTAGTTGCTAAAGTTGATTTACCACAACCACTCTCTCCTACTATAGCAAGCACTTCATTTCTATAAAGATCTAAGCTAACTTTATCAACAGCATTGAAGTAATCATCTTTAATTCTAAATGCTGTTTCTAGATTTTTAATCTCTAATAGCTTTTCCATTCGCTAAACTCCTTCCAAAAATAACCAGTATTTACTATATAAATACTTTCCATTAAGACATCCATTTATTTTTTTAATATTGCCATAAAAACTAAACAATTCGATAATTATGTATAATCTCTTTGTTTATATTGCTCTAAAAAAATAAAAAAATAACATATTAATATCTTATAAGATTTTTTTCGATAAAATGCAATAAAAAAATTAAAATTTCAGTCAAAAAAACTAGAATTTTCTGAAAATTTAAGAGTAAACGTTTTTCTTTTTGAGAAAAATTATGGCCTAATTATTAGATATCTTTTGAAATATTGTCTATACATCTCAACTTCTAATATTTTTTTATTTTTTTATTCTAGACGACAAAAAAATAGCTATTTTTTTATAAAAATACACTTAGTATTTCTTAAAAATAGCTATCATTTTATTCGTAAATCAAACTAGATATACTTTTAACAATCAACTAATAATCATTTTCTTTCTATAATTATTATATTTCAAGTAATTTTTGTAGGGATTACTGGATCTGTATCCATTATTACTATTTTATTATTACATTCAATAGTAGTATTTTTCTTCTAATACACAATCAATATCCTTTATTTTTTTTAAGCGTCATATCCGCAGACATTCTAGCAAGCTCTTTTTGTATTATTTTTGCTCACTTAGGGTGAGCTAAAAAGACATTTTTAGTATTATCCCCTACTATCTTAGTTAAATAATTGGCAGAATCGTTATTTGATAAATGCCCCTTATCTGATAAAATACGTTGTTTTGTGACCCATGGATATGGTCCACTTAACAGGACATTTTCTTCATGGTTACTTTCATATACTATTGTATGCGAATCTTTTACATAATCTATCATCTTATCAGATACATATCCTGTATCTGTAAGAATACTCACTCTCTTACCTTCGCACTCAAAAGTGTAAAACTGCGGGTTGGCAGCATCATGACTCACCCCAAAACTATTGACGACTACATCATCAAAAATTTTACTTTCCTCTTTTTCAAAGTGAAATTTAAGATCAGTTTTTATCTCGCCAACTTTCTGCATGTTATCCCAAGTTAACTTGTTCGCATAAACTGGAATATTATATTTACGTGCAAGTACACCAATACCTTTTATGTGATCTATATGTTCATGTGTTACAAATATAGCATTAATATCTTTTATATCTCGTTCAATTTGCGCTAAGTTTTCTGTTATTTTTTTGCCAGTTAGTCCTGCATCTACTAAACATTTTAAAAATCATTATGTTCTAAGTAAATACTATTTCCACTACTGCTACTAGCTAATACCGATAATTTCAAGTTACACCTCCACACTAAAAACTTTTACTGCTATATTATATCACTTTTTAAGGCAAATTTTAAGATAAAAAACTTTAGTTTATCAAAAGTATTCTTTCTATGATTAGTTTATCCATTTTACTTTATAGACACTAGATTTTCGAAGATACCTTCCTTATCATTAAAAAAATATCACCAAAGATTATTTCCTTGGTGATATTTATTAATAATACTTACTATTCTTTTGCTGATAATGCTGCCATAGTAATGTAGTTGTACGGCTTGTTAAAGTGTGGTAGGAAGAAAATATCTGTAAGAGCAAGTTTTTCGATAGTTACTTTCTCTTGGATAGCTAATGAGAATAAGTGGATTCCCATTGAAATATCTTCTTTAGATGCGATTTGAGCTCCTAAAATTACACGACTATCTTTATCGTATACTATTTTGATTTTTACTTCATGGTTATCATGTTCAATAAATTCTGGTTTTTGTAAGTCTGTGTATTCTGTTACAGCTGCATTATAACCAAAACGTTTTGCTTTTTCTAATGTTAAACCAGTAGATACCATTTTTAGGTCATAGATACAAATACCATTTGAACCTTGAACACCTGCTGATTCAACTACATCTCCATTACCTCCAGCATTTAGAGCTGCAACTAATCCAGTACGAACTGCGTTAGATGCTAAAGCAATGTAGTTAGTGTCTCCAACTGCGTTATCATATACAGTTGCACAATCTCCAATAGCATATACGTCTTTTATACTTGTTTCTTGTTTTTTATTTACTAAGAATGCTCCATTACGGAATAATTCAATTTTTCCCATCGCCTAATGCAGTATTCGGACGGAAACCTACAGCTAATACAACCATATCTACATCAAATGTTTCTTTATCTGTAATTAATCTCTCAACTTTTCCATCACCTTCAATAGCTTCTACTTTTTGTCCAAATGCTAATTTAATACCGTGATCTTCTAGATTTTTCTTCATTAAGTCTGAAAATTCAGGATCATAGTATCCAGCAAGACATGTATCTACTATATCTACTACAGTTACTTCTTTTCCTAAACGTTCAAATGCTTCTGCAAGTTCTACACCGATATATCCTGCACCTACAACAGCTACACGTTTGATATCTGGGTTGGCATTAAGTTTATTAATAACTTCCTCAGAGTTTTGGTATAACTTAACGAATTGTAAATTCTCTAATGTAGCTTTAAATTCACGATTTCCTGGTACGATTTCTGCTCCTTTAATTGGAGGTAAGATAGGTGTTGAACCAGTCGCAAATATTAATTTATCGTAACTTTCAACGTGTTTTGTTTTTCCATCTAATAATACGTGTACTTCTTTTTTATCATAATCGACAGATTCAACAGGAGAGTTCATATAAACTTTTGCCCCTGCTTCTTCTAAAGATTCTTTACTAGCATAGAATAATCCTTCTGGACCTGAAATTTGTTTTCCAATCCATAAAGGCCATTCCACATCCTAAAAAAATGAAATATTTGAGTTTTTGATCAAAAACTACCACTTCATTTTTATCACCATATGTTGCTAAAATTTTGTTAACACATGCTGTTCCTGCGTGGTTTGCTCCTACTACTACTATTTTACTCATTAATTTGTTCCTCTTTTCATTAAATTTCTGATATCAATTATCATTACCAGTATTTTATATTTATGCAAAATAAAAATCAATTCATCTGCTCATCAAAATAGTAATAAATTTTACTTTTTATCCTGTATTATATATTGTATTTTTCTCTGTTATAATAACTATATTATTTTAAAAAAATCAGTAGTATTATAACCTATTATTAAAATTCCCCTTTAGAAATATTAAGTGTACTATATTTTTATAAACTTTCTGTTTTTATATAAAAATATTTTTTTATCACTATATTATAAAAAAATCTTTGTTGGTAAATTTCAAAAATTTGTTTTCTGTTGTATTTAATTACAAAAAGCATCCTCCTCTTTATATTCACTAATTTTTTTTTTGAATTTTCTGAAAAAAATATTTAAAAAAATTTTTAAAAATACTATTGCTTTTTATTTTAAAACTATGTATAATTAAGTCAACAAAATGAATGGAGGTACTACAAAATGAAACAAACAACAACTTTAAATTCTTGGCAAAACTGGCGTAGATAATGTTGTGTGTATGTTTTAAAGACGTAGACGCAACTTTAGTGTACTCTAAAAAGTGTCTATGTCGGCTGTAGAAAAATTCATTTAAATTTCGAAAAAAGGCCGTGTAGAGATCTATACGGTCTTTTCTTTTTGGAGTAAGATAGATTATTAAAAAAATTTTAAAGACGAATTACTTGGAGGATAAATAAATGACAAACTTAGAAAACAACTTAGATACATTAAAAGGATATTTCGGAGAATTTGGAGGAAGCTTTGTTCCTGAAGCAGTACAGAAAGCATTAGATGAATTAGAAGAAGCGTATAATAAATACAAAGATGACGAAGAATTTTTAGCTGAATATGCACACTATTTAAAAGACTATTCAGGCCGTGAAACACCACTTTACTACGCCGAGACATTAACAAAAGAACTTGGTGGAGCTAAAATCTATTTAAAACGTGAAGATTTAAACCACCTTGGCGCACATAAACTTAATAACGTTATTGGACAAATTTTACTAGCTAAACGTATGGGTAAAAAGAAAGTGATCGCTGAAACTGGCGCTGGGCAACACGGTGTTGCTACTGCAGCTGCTGCCGCTAAATTCGGTATGGAATGTGAAATCTACATGGGAGCATTAGATGTTGAACGCCAACGTCTAAATGTATTTAGAATGGAAATGCTTGGAGCAAAAGTACACCCAGCTGAAGAAGGAGAAAAAAACTTTAAAAAGAAGCTGTTGACGCTGCATTTTAAAGCATGGATTGAAAAATATTGATGATACTTTCTACGTACTTGGATCAGCAGTTGGTCCACACCCTTACCCAACTATCGTTAAGGACTTCCAAACAGTTATTAGTAAAGAAGCTAAACGTCAAATTCTAGAAAAAAAGAAGGTCGTTTACCTGACTTGGTTGTGGCTTGTGTTGGTGGTGGATCTAACGCTATCGGTGCTTTCGCAGAGTTTATACCTCATGAAGAAGTTGCTCTTTTAGGTGTAGAAGCTGCTGGACGTGGTTTAAACACAGACCGTCATGCTGCAACACTAACTCTTGGAACTGTCGGTGTATTAGATGGAATGAAAACTTACGCACTATTTAACGAAGATGGTTCTGTTAAACCTGTTTATTCTATTTCTCCAGGTTTAGACTACCCTGGTATTGGACCAGAACACTCATTCCTAAGAGATGCAAAACGTGCAGAATATGTAAGTGCAACTGATGATGAAGCAGTTGATGCACTACTTTTACTAACTAGAACAGAAGGTATTATTCCCGCTATCGAAAGTTCTCACGCACTAGCAGAAGTAATCAAACGCGCTCCAAAAATGGATAAAGATAAAGTGATTATCGTTAATGTATCTGGTCGTGGAGATAAAGACGTAGCAGCAATCGCTGAATACTTAGAAAATAGAAAATAACCCTCGGGTATGAATATACTTTTAACGTAGAAAAGAGTACAAACCAATTGTTTGTACTCTTTTTGTATATAGAATAATGCTATTTTTTGAATTTTTTGTGTGTTTCTGTGTAGAATAGTAAACCTATAACTGTTAATCCAATTCCCCCTAAAGCTAATCCTGTTTGAGCGATAAGCGTACTTACTAATGTATATACCCCACCTAAAATTGCGATTATTGGAATAATTGGGTATAATGGCACTTTGTAAGGACGTTCTAATTCAGGATCTTTTTTACGTAAGATGATTACCGCAAGGAATGTAGCTGTATAGAAGAACCACATTACAAATACTAGCAAGTCTGTTAACATATCAAAACTTCCTGTTAACATCATGATTCCAGCTAGTACTAATAATAGTAAACCTGCATTTACTGGAATAGAATCTTTATTTAATTTTGTCCAAACATTTTTCATTGGAATTTGATCACTTTTCGCCATTGCGTAAGGCACACGAATTCCTGCCATTGTAAATCCGTTTATAGCACCGTACACACTTATTAGGATACCGATTGTTAGGATTTTACCACCTAGTCCACCAAATAACTTACCTGCTACTTCACTAGCTACCGTTTGGTTACCAGCAACACGGTCTAATGGTAAACTCATTAGATACGCAACATTTATAAGTACATATACAGCCATAACTACTGCAAGACCTAAGAAAATAGCTCTTGGTAAGTCTTTTTGAGGATTTTTCATTTCTCCAGCCATACTACCTACGTTAGTCCATCCTTCATACGCGAACATAGCAGCTAGTAATGCTCCACCTAATCCACCTGCGAATGAGATATCTTTTCCTGCTTCAATTGGGAAAAGTTGTAGAGGTTGAGAGTCTGATTGGAATAAACCAAAAAGTATAATAGCAATTAATGGAATTAATTTACAAATTGTAGCAACTGTTTGGATAACTCCACCTGTTTTCCCTCCTAAAAAGTTTAAAAACATTAGTGATGCCGCTGCTGCAAAAGCAATTGGTAAATGCCATACTTTATCTAAATTTAATAAGTTCAACACTTGTGTTGAGAAGATAACCGCTAAAGCCGCTATCATAGCTGGGAAATAGATAACTGATTGTGCCCAACCTAATAAGAACGCTGCTGTTTTACCATAAGCTTTTTCAATCCAAACAACCATCCCACCAACTTCTGGGATAGAAGCTGCAAGCTCAGCTACTGTAAGACCTGCACATATTGTAATTACTCCCGCTAGTGCCCAAGCTAAAAAGCCCTAAACTCATTGTTCCAGTTGTTTTATATATTACGGCGGCTTTAAAGAATACCCCCGCTCCTATTACAGAACCTATTACCGTCATAAATGCCGGTAAGAAACCTATCGTTCTTTTTAATTCACTCATAAATTATGCCTCCTTTATTTGTATTTTTTTGTAATCGTTTTTATAGCTATATTATACCTTTTTTTTAAATAAAAATAAAGTAAATAGATGTTGGATTTTTTATGTAACAGATTTTGAATTGTTATTATCTACAAAGTTAGCTGTATCAAGATTACTATGATTTTCATGAAACACCCTTTCATAAACACATTAAATATTTTATGGTTATTTTATACAGAAAATACACTTTTTCATAAAAAAAGTCGTAACTTTATTTAAAAAGCTACGACCTTCTATTTTACCTATATTTAATTTGCTATCTCAAAAATTCATCTTTCTCTATTGTTAGTCTTCCCATATTGTCTTTTTGAATATGAGCTGCCACTGTAGTCTTTTTCCAGTCAGTTAAGACCGTATCTAATAGTTTATCTGAATTTTTCTTGTAAGATATTCTTTTTGAAATATTATATTTTTTTCAAGTAGTTCTTTTTGTTTGTTTTTTTGATCATTCTCTGTACGAGGAGCATTTTCTCCACTGAAAAGCCCCACATAATTTAGTCATTATTGTATTTTTCATATTATAACTATATATTATATCTAAGTACACTCCTTTAGAAATAAAAAGTAGAATTACCTATAGATATTTTCTTTCCTATCATTTAGCTATTTACCAAAGAAAAATGCATCTCCTCATCATTATTATTTTTCTTTATAATTCAGAACTTTCACGACATCAGCTCCTCTATTATCTCTAAAGGGATATGGGTTCTAATTTGTGGCATATTATCATAATGCTGTTGTTGGTACAAAAAATTATAGTATGAGTTGAACATCTCTTCAAATGCATTTCTATTGTTTATCTTTATAAATAACCATATAATCCCGCCCTATCTAGATACTGCCATTGCAATTATAAATATCTTTCCATTTTCTCGCTTAACTTTTTCATATATTATTACCTTTCATTATAAACATTACTATGATGTTTATCTTACTACTAATATGCTGAATATCTATTTTTTTATTTATTATATCATATTTTTATATAAAACTAATATTTCCTAATAGATATCAATTTATCCCAACTATTCTATAGATTAATACCCTCACTCTTATTACAAAGAAAAAAAGAAGCAGCTAATACATAGCTACTTCTTTTTCTTATAATTATTCTTTTCCTGCATTATAAACATCATCCAACAGTTTATTTATCTCTTGCTTTATCTCTTTTTCATACTTAGATTTTTCTTCTTCGGTTAACTCCCTACTGGGTTTATCTTTACCCTTGATCAATAGACACTACTACTTTATATTTCATGTTTTTTTATCGAGTTATGCGTTACGATATCCCACATGTATATACACATATATTTTTTTTTAACTTCGTAGGAGATAGAATATCAAATTTTCATTTCTCCTTTAGTTTTGCAGCTTTGGTATTCTATCCATCATTTTTAAGATCATAATCATCTACCTGATATCCTGCTTTTCTTACCTGTTCTGCATATCTTGTTGTATTCATTAATCTATCAAGTTGTTCATACTCATTACCTTTGTTATTTTCTCTAGTTAGGACTTTTTGAGGCATTAATATACAATAAGTAACTATTATTGTTAAAAATAGTGATCGTAATTATGGTTACTTTTTATATTCAACATTTTTATACCTCCCCTATCTAAATAATCATAGAAGTCTATTTTTATCTATTATAGCACATTTTTTATACAAAACTAATATTTCAAACAATTTCTATTCTCAACTTTCATTTCTAAAAAACTATCTTATTGCTTGATAAGAAAAAAAGAAGCAGTTAATAATATCTACTTCTTTTTCTTATAATTATTCTTTTCCTGCTTTATAAACATCATCCAACAGTTTATTTATCTCTTGCTTTATCTCTTTTTTTCATACTTAGTTTTTTTCTTCTTCGGTTAACTCCCTACTAGGTTTATCTTTATCTTGGTTAATAACACTACCAACTATATTCATGTTTTTTTATCAAAAACTATAAGATTACGATATCCGGACATAGAAGTATACATATATTTTTTTAACTTCGTAGGAGATAGAATTTCAATTTTTATTTCTCCTTTAGTTTCCAGCTTTGGTATTCTCTCCATCATTTTTAAGATCATAATCGTCTACCTGATATCCTGCTTTTTCTTACCTGTTCTGCATATCTTGTTGTATTCATTAATCTATCAAGTTGTTCATACTCATTACCTTTGTTATTTTTCTCTAGTTAGGACTTTTGAGGCATTAATATACAATAAGTAACTATTATTGTTAAAATAGTGATCGTAATTATGGTTACTTTTTATTTTTATTCAACATTTTTATACCTCCCCTATCTAAATAATCATAGAAGTCTATTTTTATCTATTATAGCACATTTTTTTATACAAAACTAATATTTCAAAGCTATATCTATTCTTAGCATTAGTTCCGACAAAAAGCTCTAAATAGTAGCTACCTTATTACTTGATAGGAAAAAGAAGCAGCTAATATATAGCTACTTCTATTTTCTTATAATTATTCTTCTCCCGCTTTATAAACATCATCTAGTAATTTATTTATTTCTTGCTTTATCTCTTTTTTTCATACTTAGGTTTTTTTCTTCTTCTGTTAACTTTCCTACTAGGGTTTGTCTTTGTCCCTGATCTATAGATACTACCTCTTATATTCATATTTTTCATCAAAAAAGTTATAAGCTTACGATACGGTCATCTAGATAGATATATAGTTCTCTAGTACTTCTAGGGGATTGAATAATTATTTTTTTTTCACCTTTAGTTTCTAACACTGGTATTCTGTCCATCATCTGTAAATCATAATCATCTACCTGATATCCTGCTTTTCTTACTTGTTCTGCATACCTTGTTGTATTCATTAGTCTATCTAACTGTTCAAACTCATTGCCTTTATTATTTTCTTTTGTTAACACTTTTGGTGGCACCAATATATAATACAAACCTACTGTCATTGCTGATGCTACCAATAGTGTCAATATTACTTTAATTAATTTACTCGACATTCTTAAACCTACCCCTCTCTAAATAATTAAAAAAATCTTCTTTATGCTTCTCCCGTTGCTCTTTATTATACTTTGAAGATATAAACCTTGTAGCTATTGTATCAGTATCAACTATTCTTTGTACAGCTGTCTTCCCTCGCTCATAATCACCGTCTCCATGCGCTTTATAAAACTCACTAACTCTATTTATTGTATTATTTTTCACTCTAAAATTATATTGAGTCTGTACTTTAAAAATATCCTGTCTATTTGCCTTCGTCATGAGATTCATAAGTATTTATCGGATCTAAATCAGAATTAAAAATCTCCATCATCATATCTCCCAGAGTCAATATCACCTTTATAAGAAATTTCTTTATTTTCTAAACTCCAATTTTCTTAATTTAAACATTATATCTTCTTTCGTATTTATTTTTGCCTCCCCTTTGTTTAATGGAGTCATCAACCTAAAGACATCTAAATCTGCATTTACTATTTTGGAGAAAACATGTCCCGTATTTATAATTTTTATCCCCCCTACAGAATAAATTATGCTTGGATTTGTAAAGGTTGATAATTGTACTGCTTCATGGGCAAAAATCTTTTGTAAGTCGCCTTTTTATGTTGGTCACTGATTTTTTTCTCAAGCCACTCAGCTTCATCTCTAGAAACATTATATCTATTTAAAATCCAATTTCTCTCTTCAATTTCAATTGTCCCTGCTACTGATTTCCATCTAAACGATACATAATTTTCCGGAGCTAGGGAGGCTATTAATCTATTATATTCATGTATTATGCTACTATTACTCCAATTTTCCTTTATAGCCACTTCCAGTATATTTTCTTGTAACTTATAGAGTAATTCTGCTGTTCCCCTATCAAATCTATAATTAACTATAAAATCTTTTACGATATGATCTTTATTAATTTCATTTATAGTTAATCCATCCCGACTAAGATAGGCATCATTAATCACATTAACCCATCCCATATCTTCCCTTTTTGGTATTGAGAATGTTTTTGAGAAGGGGCTCCAACTCTTATTAGCTATTGCCATCCCTTGATCAACCGCATTTTTCAAACTTTCTATTTCTTGGAAAAAACTTGGTGACTTCGCATTAAATGCTAATAGCTTTCTTAGTTTTTCTTCAAGATCATGCTGAATTTTTCTATAACTTGATATTTTGTCTTGTAGGTTGCTTACTTCACGCAGGTCAACTGTATCTTGTTCAAAATGTTCATTTAGTAACCTTTCATTGAAAGCTATTTGGCTTTTTGTTTCTTCTATTGCCCTTTCTAAATCACTTTGTTTTAGTGAATCGTTATGCACTTCACCTGTATATGTATTTATATATTGTTCATTAGATCTTGCTATTGCTTGATCTAGTAATATACTACCTCTAATCACTGGAGTTAATACACTACTGCAATATGCTTTTGCACTATCATATGTTACTCCTTTTAAATTGTGTGTTTGCGTCACAAAATTAGTTAAGGCACGTTCTATTTCTTCATAACTTGCTATTTGCTTTGTCGTAAGACTCTTTATACTATTGGTTTGGCTTCGTGCCGAGCCTAATATCATATCTATACTCATACTATCACCTACTATTTCTCTAGTTTTTGATACTTAATTTTAAGATCTGCCTCTTCATCTAGAAGAGTATTTTTTGTTTTTTCTAAATTTTTTCTACTTTGTTCTTCACAATAATCTATATGTTCAACGTGTCTGCTATATTCTCTTCCGAATAAGCGATGTAACTGTTGTTTTTAATCTATGACTTCGAGATTGTTCTTTATTATTTAAATCTTCTAATTGTTCAAATTTTTTTCAATTTCTCTTTGTTGTCATCTAACTGTTCTTCTAACAATTGCCTTTTTAATATATTCGTCTTTATTTTTCCATTTATTAATCCTTTTAATATTTATTAATTAGTGCTTAATATTAAATTGTAATTCTTTACTTATATCCTTATCCATAGCTTCGAATTCAGCTGCAACACTATTAATATTTTTACACATATTTTGAATTACTTGTTGAACTTTTTGACCATTAGTTATCGCTGTATCAGCACTGCTTTGTGCATTTTTATTTCCAGCTACTGTAGTTTCTGTATCTTTTGTAACTGTTCCCTACGTCATTTAAACCATTACTAGCTCCCATTAATTGTGTCGCTGCTCCTGAAGCTTCTTCTCTACTACTTTGTAATAAGACCATATTAGCTCCTTTTTATCTTTTTACTTTTTTTGTATATTATACTATACATTACACTATTTATCAAAAATTCAATTGTATTTTTCGAATCAAAAATCTACATTTATCTGTTAGTTTTCCCTCTAATTACAAACAAAAAAGAAGCAGCTAGTAAATAGCCGCTTCTATTTTTCATATAATATTTTATTTTTCCAAATAATAATTTGAAGAATTTTAGTTTTTTTGTCCATATCTTAATGTTGCCGCTCTGTACACTCTAACACAAGCAATAGCTACTATTAGTGTTGTAATTGCTAAAATACCATAAGAAATCTCTACACTGTGTAGGTTAGCATTACCAAGTGCATATCTAGTAAACATTACAAAATATGAAGTTAGTGGGAAGTAAGATAATATTGCTGCAATCTTAGTATTAGCCCCTTGTCCCATTAGGTAGTAGTTAACAAAGAAGGCTGCCATAAATACTAACATTGGTAACATCACAGCTCCGTTAACATCTTCCACTTTACTTACTAGTGATGCGAATGCCGCAAACATAAACATAAACATTACGAACCCTGTTAATGTAAATGCTAATCCAACTCCTAGCACTTTATAGTTTAGGTTATTAACTATTTCTCTTATACTATCGCTATATTTAGCGCCATTAATTTTAAGACCTAATAGGAATCCACCAACAATTAATCCCATTTGAATTAATACTGCCACAGATAATGCAAGTACTTTTCCTAAAATTAATGTTTTTGGCTTAACCGTTACTATTAGGAGCTCCATAGCTCTATTACTTTTCTCTTTAACAACATTTGTTGCTACAATACCACCAAACTGAACTACAGTCATATATATAACAAATGTTAATACGTAAATCATCGCAAAGTTAGCTATTTGTGATTTAACATTAGAATCCCCTCCAACATTTATCGGAGTTGGTTTTGGTATACTTGCTTTAACTTGGTTTACTTTTGCATAATCTAAGCTATTTTGTTTATAGACTAATTTTTCAACATTTGCTTCAAAGGCATCTCTAAACGCACTATCATTGTTACCCATAATACTTTGTTTTGATAGATATTCATAACTATCCTTAGTTAAAACTATACCATCTTCAAGCTTTCCGTCTTTTATATCTTTTTCGATTTGTTCTTTGCTTTCATATTTTTTAGCTTCTTTTAAATCTGTCACTTCAACCGGAACATCTTTTACAACATATGCACTCTTGCTGAAGTTATCGTTATTATTACTTTTAAATAAGCTACTATTCGCAATAGTTGGAATAAAAGTCAATCCAAACATTAGAACAAAGTATATCACCATTATAACTCTAGTTGATTTCTTCGCAAAAAATTGTTTAAATTCAAAATTAAATACTGTCATAAAGTTTTTCATAATTACTTACCTACCTGTTCTTTAAATATTTCTTCTAATGTTGGTTTATATAACTTAAACTCTTCTATATCAAAACTACTTCCAGCTAACTTGTTAAGTAACTCTCTTTTAGCACCTGGTTCTTTAAAGTCAAGTAGTACTCCTTCTGGTTTTTAATGATAAGTCTATTCCCATCGGTAAACTTCTTAAGTTAGCATATAATTCTTGATTAGTTATATTACTCACGCTTAAAATCATTTTTCCATGACCTAGTTGTTTTTTCATATAATCAAGATTTCCGCTTAGTACTATTTCACCTTTTTCAAGAATATGTATATCTTCACAAAATGTTTCTACTACAGGCATTTGGTGAGAAGAAAACAGCACTAGCTTATCTCTTTTTAATAAAGTTATTGATAATTTCTTTTTAGTTTTGATACGTTAACTGGGTCAAGACCACTAAAAGGTTCGTCAAAAACAAGAATATCAGGATCATTCATAACACTTTGAATAATTTGGATTTTTTGAGCATTACCTTTAGATAATGTTTTAAGCGCTTGTTTATCATCTTTTAAGTCAAAATACTCTAACCATTTTTTTGCTTCTGTTTGTGCAGCTTTTTTCTTCATTCCTTTTAACATACCAAAATATGTTAGTTGGTCTACTAAACCTACACCATCATACATTCCACGTTCTTCTGGTAAGTATCCTATTTTTACCTTTTTATGATCAAGCTTCTTACCATCTAGTAAGATTTGACCTTTATCAGGTTTAAAAAAATATCTAACAGTATACGAAAAACTTGTTGTTTTTTTCCGCTTCCGTTTCGCCCTAAATAACCATTTGCTACTCCACTTTTTTTGCAGTGAAGTTAACACCTTTTAGTACCTTTTTAGCACCAAAACTTTTCTCTACATTTATAAACTCTAGAATCATATCTTTACCTCTTTCTCTTTATTCTACTTAATCACTATTTAATTTCAATTCTTTTTTTAACTTACAATACTTCGGTATAAATATTGCAAGACCTCCTATACAATAACCACATATACCACCTATTAATCCAGATAACAGTATAAAAAACATACTCAATATTTTACTTTGGATTACAAAACTAAGAATCGCAAACTTATTTGTGAAAAACAATACGGCTATCATACTTATTATAATAAACTGAATTATAAATCTTAACAATCTATATCTAACCATTTCTAATTCTGTCTCGGTATCAGTATAAATTGGATACGAGTTTGAATCTCCTTCTGCTAGTCTAAATATATTATAAAACTTAAACTTGTGAAGTTTCCAACCACTCGCTTTATAATACTCCGCTGTCTCGGGAGTGAAATTCTTGTCATAGATAAACTTATATTGCTTATCATTGGTTTCAGATGTTTTTTTCATTCTAACTGCTACTATATATTCTTTATCATATTCGTATCCTTGTGCAGCAAGGCGATTCATTTTATCAGCTACTTTATCATAGCTGATCCATATATTTATATATTTATACATCTTTATCACCTCTACTTATTTTTCATTATACGATTTTTTATCAAGAGATAGATATTTAAAACAGAAACAAATAATAATTACTACCATTGTAAGCCCTGCACCAAACACCATACCTCCAATAAAATCAACAAACTCATTGTTCCTAATATATGTACTTGCAAAAGTAAATAATATACCTACTATTATAAATATTGCTGCTAATATTGAATTAAATTTTATTCTTTGTTTCCACATTTCTTTCTCACTAACAGCATCTGTATATAGCTCTACAGCATCAGCATCACCTCTTAGTATTTGCCAAAAGTAGCTATTTCTTACTACCTGCCAGCCATTAGCTGCATAAAACTCTTCACGTTCTTTATCAAATTTTTTCTCATATAACAATCTATACTTACATTTTTTCTTTTCGCCTTTTTCCAGTAACATAAAAAATACGAGATATTTTTTAAAATACCAGCCCTCTTCACTGTATTTTTCTAATTTTTTCATACATCTATCATTCGATAAAGCAAATCCATGTATAATCTTATATCTACCCATTCAAATCGCCTCCCAAAAATCTTTTAGCTACATCAACCAAGAATTGACGTTGTTGTAGATTCCTGTTTAATATCTCTTCTCCTTTTGGAGTAATATGATATTCTTTTTTTGAATTATCCACTTCTTTTTCTTCTATCCAACCTGCTCCGACCATTTTTCCTAATGTCGTATACATTGTTGCTGGACCGATAATAACACTATTATTTGTAATCTCTGCAACTTTCTGCATTATCATATAACCATGTATCGGTTCTATTAGAACAAGAAGTGTAAAAAATATACTATCCGTTAATTCGCCTGTTTCATACGGGCTTAATTTTGCCATTTTATCACCTCATTTATAGAGATATACTTTATCTATATCCATCATCGATATATCTATCTTTGATATAATTGTATATCAATCATTGATATATGTCAAGAGGTATTTTGTTATTTATTTACATTTTCCTTCTCTAGCATTTAATATTAAAATGTGATAAACTATGTTAAAGCCTATAAATAAGGAGATATACATAATGAAAATTGCGAAAAAATATTTTTTAATTGCTTTTACATTTGTACTTGCTGTTACTTTGACAGCTTGTAATTTAAAGAGCACTTCAAATCCAGAAACTATACTTAATAAAACTATTGAGAACACTAAAAAAATCAAAAGTGGAGAGAGTTCTAAGACTTCTATAGCTGAAATGGTTACTGATAACTCTACTCCAAAATCAGAGACTAAAATAGTAACTACATTTACTACTGATCCTGCAGTTTACAAAATTTCAGGGACTGTTTCTTCTGATAATGTTGGTGATAACAATTATAAAGAAGACATTTATTTAAAAGATGATACTGCTTATGTTAAAAAAAGTACATCTTCTGATTGGACAAAAAGTTCAAATCCAACAGTTACTTCTCAATATGATTATATAAAAGATAATATTTTCCCTCAAAAAGTATTAGAAGCGTACAAAAAAACAATGCTAAAGACTTTAAAGTAACTGAAGAAAATGGAAACTATGTTCTTACTTATTCAGGAACAGATAATAGTAAATTTAAAGAAATCATTACAGCAGTATTAAATTCAACAAGAAACGATGATGAACAAGAAGATCTTTATAAAGATATAGATCCAAAAGAGTTACAAATTAAATATGTTGTAACAAAAGACTTCACTCCAGTACGTAGTGAAACAAAATTCTCTTTCAGCGCTAATAATCTTACTTTCATAGGAACAATAAATACTGACTATAGTAAAATCAATTCTGTAAATGAAGTAAGTCTTCCAGATGAAACTAAAAACGCCGTAGAAGTAACTGGTTAATATATATTAATATATCCCATAACATCTATACCTTAAGTACAACTAGGTATAGATGTTTTTTTTAACCCTCTTTGCAACTAAAAAGAACATCAAATTAATTTACATAATTCTTTTCATTTAGTATAATATGGTAGAATGCACAAAATATGGAGGTTTTTATTATTTATAATTACAGCGCCCGAACTAAGTTCTAACGGTTAAATTGAGCTTAGTTGACGAGGAAAAAAGTTATCGAAAGTTCGGCGGATGCTTTTTCGGAATTAAAGAGTTTCGTTAAATAATGTACAACAGAATACAAGAAATTAGCTATTTTTACTTCTTTAATAAATTAGTACTTTCTAATTTTCTTTATGAAATTTTCTTTTCATAAAACAACTATTTACAAGGTAAAAATTTAGTATTAATTTTTTTAAGTTTATTCTTCAAAAATCATTATTATCTCTTTATATAATACCTATTTTTAATAAGAATAGCGCAAACAATGTAGTTTTAAGCTATTATTAAGTATTTTTGGTATTATAAATTTGAACTATTAATTAAATAAAATATAAAAAGCGAGGAAATTAAATATGTGTGGAATTGTAGGATTTGTTGGAGAAGCAAATGGAGTGAAGTTTTTAATCGATGGGCTTAGCAGCCTTGAGTATCGTGGATATGACTCAGCTGGTATTGCTGGTGTTGTAGATGGAGAGGCTAGCGTTACTAAAGCTGTTGGACGTATCAAAAACTTAGAAGCTTTAATCCCTGAGGATTTACACCTTGAATTAGGTATTGGGCACACTCGTTGGGCTACTCATGGTGGGGTTAACGTGACTAACTCTCACCCTCACCAAAGTTTCAATAAACGTTTTGTTTTAGTTCACAACGGAGTTATCGAAAACTTTCAAGAACTTAAAGATAGATTTTTCAAAGATGTAGAACTTGTTTCTGAAACTGATACTGAAGTTATCGTTCAATTAGTTCAAGTGTACAGCGATCGTGGAATGAGCACTAAAGATGCATTCAAAAAAGCTGTTTCTAAATTACAAGGTTCATATGCACTTTGTTTAATCGACACTGAAGATCAAGATACTTTATATGTAGCAAAAAACAAAAGTCCCATTATTAATTGGTCTTGGAGAAGGAAATAAAAACTACGTTGGTAGTGATGCTCTTGCTATGATTAAGTACACTAATAACTTCTTAGAAATCAACGATGGTGAAATCGTAATCGTTAAAAAAGATAGCGTAACTATCGAAGATAAAGAAGGAAACGTAGTTGAACGTGAAAGCTTCTCAACTAACTTAAACGCTGGTGAAATCGATAAAGGTATTCACGAGCACTATATGATTAAAGAAATTAACGAACAAGTAGGAGCTATGCGTAACATCATTTCTCACTACTTCAACGGACATGACATTAACATCGATAGCGATATCGTTAACCACGTAAAAGATGCTGATAGATTATACATTATCGGTTGCGGAACTAGTTATAACGCTGGTTTAGTAGGTAGAAACTACTTTGAAAAATGGGCTGGTATCCCAACAGAAGTACACCTTGCATCAGAATTTGCATACAATGTACCTCTATTATCTAAAAAACCAATGTTTATCTTCCTTTCTCAATCTGGAGAAACAGCTGACTTACGTGCGGTTTTAACTAAATTACGCAGTGTAAACAGCGATTATAAATTCTTAGTATTAACTAATGTAGACGCTTCTACTCTATCTCGTGAATGTGATTACACATTACTATTACACGCAGGTGTAGAAATCGCCGTTGCTTCTACTAAAGCTTATACTTCACAAATTGCTATTTTAAGTATTTTAGCTTATGAAGTAGCTCTTAAACTTAATAGAAAACCTAAATTTGATATCGAGCAAGAATTATCAGTAATTACTTCTGCTATTGAATCAATCTTAGACGATACTAAGACAATTAAAAACTTAGCTAAAAACTTATTCACTGAGCGCAATGCATTCTATATCGGTCGTGGAATCGACTACTATAGTGCATGTGAAGCTGCTTTAAAACTTAAAGAAGTTTCTTATATCCAAACTGAAGGATTTGCTGGTGGAGAGTTAAAACACGGAACTATTGCCCTAATCGAAGAAAAAACTCCAGTAGTTGCTCTTATCACAAATACAAAACTAGACTTAAACACTCGTAGTAATGTAAGTGAGGTGGCAAGCCGTGGAGCTAACACACTAGTTATCACTCTTGAAAAACTAGCTCGTAAAGGTGACTATGCTATTCCAAACGTAAACGAAGATCTTGCTCCAATCGCAAGTATCGTAGTTACTCAACTATTCGCATACTATGCAGCTTACACTCGTGGATTAGATGTTGATAAACCACGCAACTTAGCTAAATCAGTAACAGTAGAATAATAAATAGATATTAAAATAAAGGTCAACCAAATATTTGGTTGACCTTTTATTTATTGTTTCTTATTTAATATATCAAGGTTTATCGCGTCAACATAGTAGTTTTTTATTTCACCACTATCGTTGTTGCTAATTACTATATTCCAAGTAGGAATAAGTACCTGATTTTCTGTTTGCGAAATATATGTATAATATCCTAGGTTCGCTTTTACTTTGCTGTTTTTAGGAATTAAATCTTCATGATATAACCTATTTACAGCTTGTGACTGCGTTACTAGTATTTCATTTTTATCTTTTCTAATATTCGTCACTAATGTTTGTTCAAAGGATTTTACATCCCCATTATCATCAACATGGAATACTATTCTAGCATTGTTATTACTAAAGATTCTTAATCCATCTACTTGCTGATCATAAATAATCTCTTTTTTATTACTGTCATAGCTAGAAAAGATATAATTTGCACTTGGTTTAAATCTTTCAAGTAAAAACGTATCTAAATCTACTTTATAATTATTTTTATTAACATTTGTCAAACTAGCTTCACTTGTAACTTTTAATATTGCAGTCTTATCTGATTTAGTTAAATCGTAGTTTAGTCCTGCTACATCTTGTTTTATATCTTTTAAGTCTGAAATCGTCACATTCACGTAACCTAGATTATCTTTTTTAGTATAGTTTTCCTCTACAGTGATATTGTCATTAGCCATAGATTTTTCAATAATTTCTTTTTTTCCTGAACAATATCAGCACTATTTTTTTCTCAACTGTATAGATAAAAGAAACTAAGTAGAATAATATTCAAAACTATAAACACATATATAAACATAGTTTTTATTTTACCCCAGTTCATAGTCTTTCTCCTTTATCTACCGCTTCTTTTAAACTTTTAAAACTTACATAGCGATCATTATATTTTATATACCACGCAGGAATATACCTACAAGTATTTTTAGATTTATTATATGATTTTTCATATCCTAAAACTATATCATCAACAGACTGTAGTTCTACATGTTTATATAAATAATTTATAATATACTCTATTCTTTCTATATCATATGTTCCTAAAGCTTTAGATGATAAATATGCCTTAGATATTCTTCTTGGCGAAGTTAGACGATAAATACCGTTTGTATTGTCCTCAACGGTAATTTCCGCAGAACCATCTTTACTAAATACTATCGAGTCTTTATACGTTTGTTGAAGTATTGTTATACCTTCTAAGGCTGTTGTTACTTGGTAACTGATATCCTCATTATAACCTAACTCTAAGAAGTTAATCGCATTAGTTACCGCTGTAGTTGCATCAACCTCTTTACCATCTTCACTTGATGGATTTGTATAGATTATTCTGTTACCTTGTGGTTTTAGTATTCCATAACCATCAGTCATTTCATTATTACTACTAACTCGAATATTATCTTTCTTGTCAAAGATACCTCTAGCTAGTTTATTCATATTAACATCTTCTATACTATATTCATCAATCGTAAGATTATCTATCTTTTTCTTTTTACGTAGATGAACTTATTGTTTTAAACTATATTTTTCCATATTCATGCTTATTCTCATTAAATATAGCATTAACAGTGTCGTATACTTTTTTTCTTTTTACTGTTATTTGTAAGTAGTTTTTTTATCATCTTTTTTTATATAAATAAATAGTATCTGGTTTTTTTCTTTCAATAATACTATTGTGTCAAACTCTACAGTAACATTAGAGTTCTCCTCTGAGAAAAGTAATGATTTAACTAAAGATGACTCTAGAGTAACAGAGTAATTTATTGTTAATTTTTCTTTGTTGTTATTGCCGAATAACTCTTCAGCTCCAACACTTTTTACTCTGGCTTCTGTACTCTCACTTTTAGCTAGAACAGATAGAATTTCTTTTAATTTCCCTCTATCTTTTACTGCATTTACCGTTGCTACTTTAGTAATAGAACCTTTAACAGGCGGTTCTTCTCTAGCTCCAGCATCTGTTTTTGCGATTGAATCTGGTGTTAGGAAGTTAAGCAATGCTGAATTATTCTTACCTTCCGTAGCTTTCTGCCCACTTTTTCTAGTAAATATTTCGTAATCAGGTTGATATGTTGTTATTAAATAAGATAAAGCTATACTGCTAATTACAAGGAAAACTAATAGTATTGTCTTCATAGTTTCCTTCTTATTATGTTTCATACAAGCCCTCCTATAACCACTCATCATCCATGTTTTCACATGGTAAAGTTACAAAAATAATACTACCATAACCTTCTCTACTTTGCGCCCATATTCTTCCTCTATGTGCTTCTACGATATTTTTAGCTAGTGCTAATCCTAATCCTGTACCACCCATAGTTCTTTGACGACTTTTGTCTACACGATAAAATCTATTGAATATTTTATCTATATGAACAAGAGGTATTCCCACCCCTTCGTCTTTTATAGAAATACTTACACGATTATGATTATAATTTTGTCTTATCCTAACTGTTATGTTTTTACCGTTTGGAGAGTATTTTATCGCATTGTTCATAATATTATCAAACACTTGCGTTAATTTATCTTGGTCTCCTTCTACAAATATAGGTGTTTTTGGTATATATTTAATAAAGTTTTTCTCTGGATGAGTAAGCTCAAATCTATCAGAAATTTGCTCTATTAGTTTGTTTATATCAATAAACTCCTTATCATAGTGTTCCTCTTTAATATCCATCTTACCTAACTGCATAAGTTCGTTAACCATTCTTATCATACGCGTAGTTTCTTTATGAATTGTATCTATAAATTGTGGAGCTAATTCTTTATCATTAATAACACCTTCTTCTAACGCTTCTATGTAACTATTCATAGTTGTTAGAGGTGTTCTTAATTCGTGAGATACAGTAGAGACAAACTCTCTTCTCTCACGCTCTTGTCTTTCTTGATCAGTTACATCATATAATACAATAATGTATCCTTCTAATTCTGTTGATACTTGTGATAAATCTTCATTTTCTTCTTTTAATATTTTAGAAAATTCCGCCCTAAGTAGTAGACCTTCATCATCTTCAGAAACATTAACTAATAAACTATCTTCTGCTTCTATTATCTCACCGATACTTTCATATTCTGAAATATTTAGTAATTTCAGTGCATCTTTCCCGATAAGAATTTCATTTTCTGGTGCATCTATCATATCTCCAGCACTAGTATTGATTAGGATAACTTTACCATTGGTATCAGTCGTAATAATACCGTCCATCATACTTTCGATAATAGTCGCAAGTTTCCTACGTTCTGTTTCTGTTACGTCTTGTTCTTCCTTAATCCTCTTCGAAATTTGGTTAAAGACCTTGGCCAAATCCCCAATTTCGTCATTCGTATTTATTCCAACAACTGTTCCGTAGTTCCCTGATGCCATGGTTTTTACCTGAGCACTCATCTTTTCTATAGAACTAGTTACTGTTTTAGAAGCAACAAAACCAATTATTGTCGTTATTAAGATTGATAAAATTGTTCCAACGGTGAATATTTTCGTAATACCTACTAAATCTTGATACACACTTTCTATATCCGCAATTAACGAAACAACTCCGACAACTTCATTATCTTTTTTTATCGGACTCACATAAAGCCAAACCCTTCTATTTGTATCTGGATTAGTTTGAATTTTCTTCGCACTTTCTCCAGTTTTTAAGACCTGGCTAACTTGCGGGTCAAATGATCTTTTAGATAGATAATCATCATTACCATTTTTAGACGATGACGCAACTATTTTTGAATCTTTGTCAATAACACTTACTAAAAGTAATTTTTGAATATTAAATTCACTTACTAACTTAGTTATACTACTTTTAGTATCTGTTGACTTGGTATCGTTATCGCTTTCTGTGAGCGATTTAGACTTATCTTTATCTAATTCCTCTCTAATATGATAATTTAATATCTTCTCTTGTTCCATAATATTTTGTTCGAAAGTATTTATATTGGTAGTTCTAAGTTGCGTTGTAAAGAATAAACCAATTAACTGTAACGAAATAATATTTACCAATACATAAACTATTACGAACTTCACCCTAATAGATGAAAAATATCTTTTTTTAAATTTTTTTCCAAAGAAGCTCATTACTCTTCACCTATAAAGTATCCTACTCCACGTCTTGTCATTATGTATTCTGGTTGTGATGAGTCTGTTTCAACTTTCTCACGAAGACGTCTAACTGTCACATCGACCGTTCTTACGTCACCAAAATAATCGTAACCCCAAACTGTTTGAAGAAGATTTTCTCGAGTTAATACTTGGCCACGGTGTTGAGCTAAATAATAAAATAGATCAAACTCTCTACGTGTCAAATCGACCTCTTCTCCATTCTTTTTAATAATATATGCTTCAGGATAAATTACTATGTCTTTGATTACAACTTCACTAGTATTTTTTTCTTCTACTACTTCCGTTTGTTTAGCGACACGACGTAAGTTTACTTTCACACGAGCCATAAGCTCTCTTGTTGAAAAATGGTTTTTGTTACATAGTCATCCGCTCCAAATTCAAGACCTAGAACTTTATCTATTTCACTATTTTTTTGCTGTTAACATAATAATAGGAATATTTTTTTGAGCGCGTACTTCTCGACAAACCTCCATACCATCTTTTTTTCGGTAACATAAGGTCTAACAAAATTAGGTCAGGATCTTCACTAAACGCTAATTCTACTGCTTTTTCTCCATCATTAGCTACTATTACATCATAGCCTTCTTTCCTTAAATTAAAGTCTAAAATTTTTGCAATTGGCTCCTCGTCATCTACGACTAAAATCTTATATTCTGCCATTACAACTCCTCCTTACTCTTATATTGATTTTTTTCAAAATAATAAAATAAATTATATTACTTATTTCAATATATAGTTTTCATATCTATAACCGATAACATCTGTATTTATCACATTGTATCCTGTTACAAAGAACTGTTTATATTATAACACTTTTTTACATTTTTTTCAGTAATTATCATTTTAAATAGTCAATTTCTTGTTTACATAATGTAAAAACATCTATATTTCTTCTGAAAAAAATAAGTATCTAGTAATTAATAAATTACAAATTTTCTTTCTACTATATAAAAATATAAAAAAACTAGAGTTGTTTTACTCTAGCTTTTTCTTGTCTTTGTTGTTCTATTTTTTTTCTAATATTGCTGAAATAAATCTTTGGAAGTCTATTTTATAAGGGTTTTTATTTAGTGTACCCATTATCGTATCACTCATCAATGTCGATCCTAATTGGTCTTCTAAAGAACTTAATCTATCTTTTGAGAAACCTTTTAATAGTTTAATTTCTTCCAATGAGAAGTCTTTATACTCATTTGTTAAATTATCATGTTCAGTGTCTTTCTCTACTAAAACTGCATTTAACGTTTCTTGATGTATATTTAGGAAAACTTTCATACCATGCATTCCCGCATCACTTATAATATATTCTTCACCTATATAATTTCCGATATCAAGCAGTTCTGCTATACGCGTAAAAATATCTCTATCAGAAATAATTCTTTTTATAACACCTGTAAACTCAGCTTGTTTTTTAGCTATTTTGTTGGCATTTCTTTTATATCTTGCTTTTCGCTCTTTATATAATTCTGGATCTACACTTTCATCCATAAATATATCAACGCCTCCTGTCAGGTAAAGTGGCGCCCCATTATAAACTACAGTATTTTGAACGTTATACTCTAAAGCTACTCGCATGGCAATATTACCACCTAGAGAATGCCCTGTTAGAATAATATTATCCCCATATTTTTTTGCCATTCTCTTATAAAACTTAAAACAAGGGCTATAGTGCCTACCTTGACCTAAACATACGTCTAACACATCTGTTTTCATATCTTTTTCCCTATCGAAGTAAAAATTAGTTCCTGTGTACGCTAAAATATAGTTATCTTGTTCATTATTTTTGAAAAAACTACCGCTACTTCCAGTTTCTTCATCATAAAATGATGTAATATATTCTAATTCTTTAGGAAAGTTCCCCATTGTTTTTTCTAACTCTATATAGTTGTAAATTGCTTTTTTAGGAGTTTTTATCTTAGTAAATGACTCTATTCTATATACAATATATGAACAATGACTTGTCACTTCTAAGTTTTTATCTATTTTTTTCACTACGTTCTTTTTTCCTTCAGCCACCTTCTATCCTCCTAGTTATTATATCAACTTTATGATACTATATTTACTTAATCTACACAAGTTTTAATAAAAAAATCTTATATTATTTTTTTAGTAAATAGTACTGTATAAATCGTACTTTTTCTGATATAATTTGGTTATATGCAGTTGGAGGTAAATAATGAAAATTCTACTAGCTTACTCAAGTAAAACAAAAAACACTAAAAAAGTAGCCGAAGCTATTTATGATGAAATAAAAAATCTTGCAGATGTTAAATTAATAGATATAAAAAAACAAAGAAAACCATTAGGGGAAGAATTTGATTTGTATATACTAGGAGCTTGGACAGATAAAACAAACGCTAATAAAAACATGCAGAAATTTATTGATGATCAAAACATCCACAATAAAGATGTCGCTATCTTTCTTACTTGCGGAGTTCCCCGTGAACACTATCATGCAGAAGATTCAATAAATAATTATATTCAATTTATGGAAGAAAGAAACAACAATATCCTGAAAACTTTTGTTTGTCAAGGTAAGGTAGACCCTAAAGTACTAATAGTCTTTAAAATTTTAACTTGGAGAGATCCTAACTTTATTCATAAGTTAACTCCAGATCTAATGGATATGGTGAAAGAATCAAAAACTCATCCTGATGAAAGAGACTTTAGAGATGCCCAAGAATGTTTCAAAGCTCTAATTGAAAAAATAAACAATCCTTAAATATTTTTGAGGATTGTTTTTTATATCTTAATTTATTATATACTATAAAAAACACCTTGAAATTAAATTCAAGGTGCTTTTATTATCTTCTATAATTAATTATTTAACACGGATGTAAACTGGTCCGCTACCTACGTTAGCAGTGTTAACAACTGTTTGGTTACCTAACCATCCACCGTGAACTGCTTGTCCGTTACCAGCGTATACTGCGATATGAGCTAATCCTGTTCCACCATTTGCATAGTAGACTAAGTCTCCTGCTTGTGCTTGAGAAGCTGAAACTTGAGTTCCTAACTTCATGTATCCTGCTGGCCAATCGTGATAGTTGATTCCTACAGATTTAAGAGCATTTGTTACAAGCATTGTACAGTCTTGGTATCTACCAACTTGAGCTAAAGCTGCTTGGTAGATTGCAGCATTTTTACTTCCTGAAGGAGTTGTTGTTGCTGCTGGTTTTGTTTGAGCCGCTGGAGCTGGTGTAGCAGCTTTTGTTTGAGCTGCTGGAGCTGGTGTTTGAGCTGCTGCTTTTGTTTCAGCTTTTGGAGCCGGTGTAGTAGCTTTTGTTTGAGCTGCTGGAGCTGGTGTTTGAGCCGCTGCTTTTGTTTCAGCTTTTGGAGCCGGTGTGGCAGCTTTTGTTTGAGCTGCTGGAGCTGGCGTTTGAGCCGCTGCTTTTGTTTCAGTTTTTGGAGCAGCTGTTGTTACTGCTTTTGTTTGAGCTACTGGAGCTGCTGCTTTTGTTTGAGCTGCTGGAGCTGCTACTTTTGTTTGAGCTGCTGGAGCTGCTGCTTTTGTTTGAGCCGCTGGAGCTGCTGCTTTTGTTTGAGCTGCTGGAGCTGCTACTTTTGTTTGAGCTGCTGGAGCTGCTACTTTTGTTTGAGCTGCTGGAGCTGCTACTTTTGTTTGAGCTGCTGGAGCCGCTGCTTTTGTTTGAGCTGCTGGAGCCGCTACTCTTGTTTGAGCTACTGGTGCTGCTTGTACTCTAGCAACTGGCGCTGCTTGTACAGGTGCAGCTTGTACTGGAGCTGCTTGCGCTACAGCTGGAGTTGCTTTAGGTGCTGCATTTCCATCAACTTTAATTACTTGCCCAACATATACTAAATGTGGGTTTGAAAGGTTGTTAATTTCAACTAGGTTATCTACTGAAGTACCAAATTTATCTGCTACTGTTCCTAAAGTATCACCTAATGCGATTGTGTAATAACCATCATTTTTAACTTGAGCTAATTTTTCTACTGAACTAGATGAACTAGAAGAGTAATTTAATTTATCTCCAGGGTAGATTAAATGACTTGATAAGTTGTTATCTTGCATAAGTGCATCAACAGTTGTCCCGTTGTTTACAGCGATATCCCAAAGAGTATCACCTGATTTGATTGTATAAGTATCAGCGTCAGCGATTTGAGATCCACCTACTGCTACTGTTCCTACGAATGCCGTTGTTGCTACTATTTTATGTAATTTACTCATATAAATAAGTCTCCTTTTTAAATTGAATTTTTGAGTCTTGCGACTCCCTCAATAATTTTCTATTTTTCCATTTTCTAATTTTCTTAATTTTTATTAATACTTGTAAGACGTCTTTAACCTCGTTTAAATGTGTTTAAACTTCGTTTTAATTTTGACGTAATATCATTATATGATGTAACAGATGGGTTTTCAATAGTTGTAACAGTTTTGTAACAATAGTGATAACTTGCTGTTACATAAGTCTACTTTCGTAATTTATCAGTAATTTAAAAAGGGCTGTTTTGCAGATTTATTGACATTTTTCTGTAGTATTTCTTAATGTATTTTTCTATATAAAATGACAAATTCCACCTTAAACAACAGTAAATCACCTAATTTTTTTGGTGTTTTTTTATTGTAATAAACACGTAAAACACCCTCCCTTTTTAATGTATTAACTTAATTATTACATAAGACGTTATGTTACAAAATGATTCATTAACATTTGCCATACTTATTACAATACCTTTTTATCTTTTCTTCGATGCGCTAAGTGTCCTATATATAACTATGGAAAAAAACTATAATTATAATATTTACCAATCTTTCATTAACCTTTTTCTAAATTTATTACATTATTTCCAAAAACACTTTCTTTTGCTAAAATGTGTATTTTTGTTATATATTATCTTTGTAAATCACTTGTGGCGTCCTTTTCTTAAAAAATTGATTATACAAGTATTTGACAATGTTTAAAATTATAAAAATTAAATAAAAACGGGAGGTAATATGACAGACATAAACAGTGCCGCTTCTCTTACAAAAATGGGACTCTTATTTTTAGAAGGCTTGTTATCATTCCTTTCTCCTTGTGTAATACCAATATTACCAATTTATATCGGTATTCTTGCGGGGAAAAAAGAGGAAAATGCTAACGGAGAATTAGTATTTAACAAAAAGAACACTATAACAAATACTCTATCTTTTGTACTAGGTATTTGTGCTACATTCTTTATTTTAGCATTTGCAACAAGTTTTATCAGTGTCTTCTTAAACGAAAACATAAAAACATTACAGATTATAAGTGGTGTACTTATCGTATTTATGGGGCTTCTTCAATTAGGAGTTTTCAAAATTGGTTTCTTAAAACAAGAGTTCTCTGCAAAAAATAAAGTAAAACGAAAAGGTAATAAAACTACACCTTTTCTTGCATTTCTTATGGGGTTCACTTTTAGTTTCTCTTGGACACCTTGTATCGGCCCTATTTTAGCTAGTGTTTTCTTATACGCTTCTAGCCATACAGGTATTATGAGTATTCTTTTAGTATTAGTATATTGTTTTGGATTTATTCTGCCATTTATTTTAGTAGCTTTCTTCGCTTCTACACTACTTGCAGTATTCAAACGCAATACTAATATTCTAAAATATACACAGATTATTTCTGGAATAATACTTATAATTATCGGTGTTCTGATTTTAAGTGGCTCATTCACTACGATTGCAAGATACTTTAGTTAATAAAAATTATTCACACTAACCTTGGAGGTATAATTAATGAAAAAACTATCAATACTTACTGCCACTCTTTTAAGTGGTGCATTAGTCTTAACAGCATGTTCAAAGACTCAATCGAATTCTAGCGAACAAAATAACTCTAGTTCTTCAAGTTCTAGCTCTTCAAATTCTACCGAAGAGAAAAAAACTAGACAAGCCTTTGACTTTAGCGCTATGGATAAAGATGGTAACACAGTTAAACTTAGCGACTACAAAGGTAAAAAAGTTTATATCAACGTATGGGCATCTTGGTGCGGTCCTTGCATTAGAGAAATGCCTGAATTAGAAAAAGCTTATCAAAAACTAAAAGATAAGGAGGATGTTGTTTTCTTATCAATAACATCTCCTAGCGATGACGTATTCAAAAATCAAAGTCCTCAAGATAAGGATAAAGCTACTATTCTTGCTAAAGCACAAGAACTTGGAGTTACATACCCTGTTCTATTTGATGTGAACGACAGATTCTTAGTAAACTACACTATCCGTTCATTCCCAACACATATTTTTATCAACTCTGATGGAACTATCTCAAACCAAATCTCTGGTGCTTTAACAGAGAGCGCTCTTGAAGAAGAGATTAGTAAAATTAAATAATAATGACCACCCCTGAAAAGGGGTGGTTTTCTGTGGGCAACCCTACATTAACACTGCACCATATGCTGGCTTCTTGGCATCTGTTCAAGCCCTATTGTATTTGACGCCCGCCACCCGTTAAACGGGTCTATTTATTTTTTCATTCCTGAAATGGATTTATATATTCTTTTGTTGTCAACTCTATCCATCGCAATACGCGATCTTTTGTTCCTGATGATTTTATCGTACTTTCACCAGTCCTACTGTACTTACATAACATCCTTTTCCTGCCCAAACTTCTATTCCTATATTTGTATTTCAAGTTTGAAATGGCATTGCCATCAATGAACTTTTTCTCTACATCCTCCCATTATACTTGAAAATACAGGATTTTGGGTGGAATCTGACAAGTAAATGTATATGATCTGGCATTATATGTGCCTTCCTATTATTTCTATTCCTTTATATTTACACAATCTTGTATTATATTTATTTATATCTCGGTTTATATTGATTAAATTCAATTTTTCGTCTATACTAGGTAAAATACACATGGTATTTACACAACCACTTTGTATGAGCAAACTATGTTTATTAATATTATAAAAATCATCATCCTTTATTTTAGAGCTTGAACTACCTTTTATTTTATCAAGAAAGGATGATTTTCAATTGTTTTAACTTTTAGACCCTGCACCTGCATATGGTGTGAGCCTGTTCGAGACTTCTGCCCCTCAACTGGCTTGCCATTATAAATAAGAGCTATAAAATGTAACTTTTACACATTGAGAACTTATACTTATAATTAATCATCTAAATGATCTGATGGCGCTACTGTGATAGGTTCAATATAACTGTTATTAAACTCTGTATCTGCTTGTCCATTTGTAGACTTAAGTTTTCCGTCTATTCCATTAGCTGAAACAATCTTCGTTATTTTTGCGACCAGCTTATCATCAGATTTAGTTACTGTAACAGTTACTGTTGATACCATTTTATCGTATTCTGTATTTTCTTCAGTCCCTTTTACTTCACTTATAGTATACGTACGTGTCCCTACTTCATTATCTTTAAACTTAATTGATTGGAATAAGATATTTCCTTTTTCATCGTTAGTTGCAGTTTGAACTACTTTGCCACTACTATCACGCATTTCAAACTTGAATTGACCTGCTTTTAGTGTTCCACCATGGTAAGCTTTTGTGAAGTTAAACTGTATTTCAGCGGGTTTAACTGTCTGTTCTTCTTTATTTGTTTTAGGATTATCTGATTTTGGTTTTTCTTCTTTTTTGTTGTCAGGTTTTTCTGTTTTTGGCTGCTCTTCTTTTTTATTATTAGGTTTTTCTGTTTTTGGCTGCTCTTCTTTTTTATTATCGGGTTTTTTTGTTTTTGGTTTTTCTTCTTTCTGATTATCAGCAGGCGTCTCATCTGATGGAGTATTAAATACACATGCATCTTCTAATTTTATTACACCTACAAAATGATAACCGTCTATCTCAGGTGTTTTTAACTCTTGATCGCTCGCTATAAAAGTAGTTTCTTTTATTTCAGTTCCTGAATATGCGCCTATATCTTGCATTGCATAAACTAGTGATCCCCCTCCGATTAAAGCGATAACTAGGAATTTACGTCCTTTTTTATTTTTAATTAGGAAAAATGCTAAACCTGCTAATATACCAGCACCCACTAGGTGTCCCCACCCAATAACATCTCCTGTTTTAGGTAAGATTTTTTGAATTTTTTCTTTAGTACTGTTAGTAGTTCCTACCGAATTTTTTTCATAGACTAACTTATAAACTGTACATCCATCTACTTTTTCATTCTCACCTAGTGTTTTAATTTCTTTTACTTCATCACTATTCAACGATGCTTTATCTACAAACGCAATATTATCTCCACCAGTTCTAGAAGGTTTTAGCCCTTTCCACTGCGCGCTGTTTAGCTTAGCTTCAATATTTTTTTGAGATGTATCATTTGCTAACGCTTGTTGACTAGTAAATAAACCACTTGCCATTAACACTGCTAAAAAAATAACTTTTTTTCTTATTAATTTTTCATAGTTACATCCTTTCTTGGTTTTTTATTTTTAATCAAATATACTTACTTTTATTGGAAAATACATCTACATGTCATTTTTATGTAGACTATTTTCAACCTCATCTACTACCCTAGCCATAAATGGCGTTTCATTACAATGTAATAAATACAGCAATATAATCTAATGAACGCTCTCGCTATTCTTTTATTTATACCACCAACTCTCTAGTCATTATCAATATTTATACCTAAATTATTATACTATATTAATCCTGATAATGAACGAAATCATCCACCTTCATCATAAATCACTCACTTAAAAATATAAATAAAAATAGATTTAACGTCTCTAATATATTCAATAAATTCTTCAACTCTAAAATCACCCTAAATTAACCTTACCTTGAACATGTATATATATATATATATATATCTATTTAAAAATCGAAAAAAAAGAGTAAAGTTACAAATTAGTAACTCTACTCTTCTTTTGTTGTTTAACTTTATTTTGCTTCTTTTACATATTCTTGATCTTTTGTATAGATAGTTAGACCAGTGATATTTTTTGTAGATTTGAAGAAGAAACTACAGATATAACCGAATACTAATGCACTTAAGAATGAGAATCCTGAGAAGATAAATGGACTTTGTTTAGCATAAGTTGTGTAATCTTGGATATACCAACATACAACACCTGCTACTAATAATCCTAATAATGCTCCAGCTCCATTTGCACGTTTAGTGAAGATACCAAGTGCGAATGTACCAGCTAAAGGCACTCCTAGAAGTCCGATATATTTAAGGAATAAATCCCAAGTTTCTTTTTGGTTAGTATTTACGAAGTATAATGCTGCGATTGTTCCTAATACCCCTGCTACAATGATGATAACACGAGCTAATAGAACGTCTTGTTTAGCATCTTTACTTAATCCAAAGAAACGTTGTTTAATATCAACTGTGATACAAGCTGAAATTGAGTTTAAGCTTGATGCGATAGTTGATTGAGCCGCTGCTAAGATGGCTGCGATAACTAATCCAGCAACCCCTGCAGGTAGCGCTGTTAAGATGAAGTAAGGTACTAAAGCTGTTGTATTAGCCGCTTTCCCTACTACTTCAGCGTTCATGAAGTCTGGTAATTTTGTTACAGCGTGGCTACCTTTGTAGAAGCTGTATAAAACTGTTCCCATTCCGTAGAAAATTGGAATAGAGATGAATGCTAATAATCCATTTGTCCAAAGTGATTTATTAGTTTCTTTTACAGATTCAGTAGTGCTATAACGTTGAACTACATCTTGAGAAGCTGTGTATTGTTGTAAACTGTTAAATACTGATCCAATGAAGATAATTGGAATAGTAGATGCAGTTAATGACCAGTTGAATTTCTCAGCAGTTACGATTTTACCATTTGCTAAAGCATCTTGAGTAATGTTACCAAATCCACCTACGTGATAAGCTCCTAAGATAATTACTAGAATAGCTCCTCCAAGTAAGATAATCCCTTGGATAACGTCTGTCCAGATAACCCCTTCAACCCCTCCTAAGAATGAGTAAACTACGCAAAGTAATCCGATTACCGCACATACTAAGAATGGGTTAAGTGTTGACACTGATGTAATGGCAACTGTTGGTAAATAAATAACGATAGCTACACGTCCGATGTGGAATAGTGAGAATAACACACTTCCTACTACACGAACACTAGGATTAAAACGTTCTTCTAAATATTCATATGCTGTCGTTACATTTAGTTTTCTAAAGAATGGAACATAGTAATAAATTAATATCGGAATAATCGCGATAATTGAGAAGTTCCCTGCTGCATATGTCCAGTCTCCATTGAATGCTTTTTCCGGTGTAGCCATAAATGTAATGGCTGATAATGTTGTTGCATAAATCGAGAATCCTACTGCCCAAGATGGAATGTTCCCTCCGGCTTTGAAGAATTCGTCCGTGCTTTCACCTGCTTTCTTAGTGAAATACACACCTATTGCTAGCATAGCTAGTAGATAAATTACTAAAACTATACTATTTAACGTACCAAATCCTATTTTGTCCATGGTACTTCCCTCCTACTTATTAATTTTTTATAATGTGGCTTTTAGTCGAATCGACTATTTTTCCTTCACTTTCCTTATTTGTATTAAAGATTATAATCTTTAACTAATTTTTCTACTTCTGGTAATTTTTCAGGATCAAAAACTTTCATAGGTTTTTTACAATATCCTGCATCTATACCTTTTACTTTTAAGATTTCTTTTAATGTTTGGTATAAACCAAGTTCTAATACTTTTTCAATTACGTCATTTGCTTTGTGTTGTAATTCGTAAGCTTCTTCTACTTTACCTTCTTTAGCAAGTTCAAAGATTTTTTTGCTTGTTTTACCATTAACGTTATATGTAGAACCGATAGCTCCATCTACACCAGATATAGCAGCTTGAACTAACATTTCATCAAATCCAGACCAAATTAATTTATCTGGGAATCTTCTTCTGAATCTTTCTAATTGATAGAAGTCTGCTGCAGTGTATTTAACACCGATAACTTTTTCATTATCTAGTAATTCAGCGAATTGATCTAAACTAATTTTAACTCCTGTTAAGAATGGAATGTAGTAAAGAATCATGCTATTATCAGTTGCATTGATAATTGTTTCATAGTAATCTTTGATTTCTTTAAATGATAAAGGATAGTAGAATGGTGTAACTGCAGATAATGAATCATATCCTAATTCAGTTGCGTATCTTGCTAATTCTACCGCTTCATTTAAGTCTAAAGAACCAACTTGTGCAATAAGTTTTGCTCTATCGCCAACTACTTCTTTAACAAATTTGAAAATTTGTTTTTTTTGTGCTGTGTTTAGTAGGAAGTTTTCCCCACTACTTCCGTTAACGTATAAACCGTCAACTCCACAAACATTAAGATTGTGTTCAATTACTTGGCGTAACCCCTCTTCTTTTACTTCACCTTTTTCATCAAAAGGAATAAGTAATGCTGAATAAATACCTTTTAAATCTTTCATTTTTTTGTCCTCCGTTATTTGAAATAATTTAACACATTAAATTTTAATACACTTTCATTTTAAAACGTTTTCTTTATTTTGTCAATAGAAAACGCTTAAATTATATAAAATATTTTACCGTCTACAACCATTGATGTAACAACGTTTATCTTTGTCCTGTTGTAGAAACCCAAAAAAATAATTAAAAACAACTTGTATAGATAACTATCATTTATTTAACACATTATGTATTTTAAAAATAAAAAAAGAAACTCAAAAACTATAGTTAATTCTAGTTTTTGAGTTTTTTGTGTTTTAATTTATTGTGTAATTATTTGTCGTAGCTACCTATTAAGAACATAGAACCTTCTAGCTCAAAAGTATCGCAAGCTGTTGTTAAGATAAAACTATCTCCTTTTTTTACATCGAAACTATCTCCACCTACTCTTATCACTCCACTACCTTCTAGTACAGTAAATAAGTTTCCTGTTTTGTTTTTCTCTAATGTTACTTTTCCTAAAACATCTAGTTTATACACGGCGAAATATCTTTCGTCAGCTAAGTATGTGATAGTAGCCCCTTCTTTGTTTTCTACTTCTCTAGTCATAGCTACTTTTTTAAATGGAACTTTTGTTACATCTTTAGTTTTTTCAATATGAAGTTCGCGTTTATTACCATCTTTGTCTACACGATCGTAGTCGTATACTCTGTATGTTGTATCAGAGTTTTGTTGCACTTCATATATTAATATACCTTCTCCAATAGCGTGTAAAGTTCCTGCTGGAATATAGAAGAAATCACCTTTTTGTACACCTTCTTCTTCAAAAAGCTTATCCCACTCTTCATTATCAATAGCCGCATCAAACTCTTCTTTTGTTTTAGCGGTATGCCCATATATTAGCTTTGAATCTTCTTTAGCATCTAGAACGTACCAACATTCCGTCTTACCTAGCTCACCATTTTCATTAATGCGTGCATAATCATCTTCTGGGTGAACTTGTACCGATAAATTATCACTTGCGTCTAATATTTTAATTAATAAAGGATATTTATCATATTTTTTCTCTGTAAATAGTTGTGGGTTTTTAGCGTAAGCTTCTTTTAATGTTAAGCCTGCTAGTTCTCCGTTAACTATTTTTGAACTACCATTATCATGAGCCGCAACAACCCACGCTTCTCCTATATTTCCTTCAGGTATATCAAAGTTAAAACTTTCTAAGTTTCTTCCTCCCCAAATCCTTTTCGCAAAAATACCGGCTCTAAAAAAATACTATTTTATCCATTTCCGCTCTCCTATATAATTTTTTTATTACTCAACTATTTCTTTACCAAATCATTATAACATATAACTTATAACATTAATAATAAAGTTATAAAAACCTTATTCAAAAAAATCTTATAAGAAATTTCTTACAAACTATTTTTCAAAAGTACTCTTTTTATGATAACATAACGTTGACAGCATCTTCATAAGTTAATGATTTTATCCAATTTATGAATTTAATAAATAATAAGGTAGGTATATATATGTTTTTAGGAATAGATATCGGTGGTACTAGTATAAAGTTTGCAGTTATTGATGATAACTATAAAATTATTCACTATGAAACTTGTAAAACACCAGACAATGTAACAACAAAAATTACAGATGAAATGTTTAGAATCGCTAGCAAAATTCGCGAAAGCTATAACTTTACTGCCGCAGGTATTTCTGCGGCCGGAGTAATCGATAACGTAAACATGGAAGTTATCCGCTCTGCTCCAACTATTAAAAACTATTTAGGGACAAACTTTAAAAAAGATTTCGGAGATCGTCTAGGTATTGATGTTTACGCTGATAACGATGTTAACTGTGCGTTACTTGGGGAACAATGGTTAGGTGGAGCAAAAGGTCTTAATGAAGTATTCTGCATGGCTTTAGGTACAGGTATTGGAGGAGCATATTACTTAACTAGCTTACCTTTTGGTTCAAACTTTGGTGTAGGAGAAATCGGACAATCTGTTTATGATGTAGATACTGACACTACATATGAACAACGTGCATCTACTATAGCTCTAGACCGCAAAATCAAAGCTGAAATGTACGAAGGTTTAAGCGTTATTGAATTCTTTGACCTTTGTAAACGTGATGACTCTACTGCACTTAAAGTACTTGATGAATGGTTATATGAAGTTGCTCGCGGTATAGTTAATCTATTATGTATTTTAGATCCTAAATACATAATTATTGGTGGAGCTGTATCTGCGCAAGGAGACTATTTATTAAATAAATTAGAGGCAAAAGTTCGTGAACTTCATCCAATTAAAATTAACAAAACTAAGTTCCTAGCGGCTGCATTAGGTAATGATGCTGCACTTTACGGAGCAATTAGTCCATTCGTAAAAAAATAATATAAAACCTAAAAGAATCGCTTTTGCGGTTCTTTTTTGCTTTTTATTTAAATTCTTCAGTTTTAACTTTACAAACAATACTTTAAGTGATAATATAAAAATAAGTTAACACATTAAATTTATAATCAAATAATATTTTTACTTCATAACACTGAGACGGAGGTGCCATTTTTGAAAAAATACGAAAAGATTATTGATGATATCATCTTAAAGATACAATCAGGAATGTTTAAAGAGGGAGAACAACTTTATACAGAACGTGAAATAAAAGAAATTTATAACGTTAGTAGCACTACTGCTGTTCGTGTCTTAAACGAACTAGAAACTACTGGATATATTTTTCAGAGTTCAAGGGAAAGGTAGCTTCGTTAATAAAAACATTAGTTAATAAAAAAAGTTTATGTCACAGAAAACAATAATTTTCCATAAATACTTTAAAGAGTCAGTTTATGAACACTCAAAAAGTTATTTCTGCGGAAATAATCCAAGATAAAGAACTTTGTGACAAATTAAAAAAATCAAAAAAATCAAAAAAACTACTAAAAAGTAGTTCGTGTAAAAATATATTGGAAATGTAGTTTGGGCACATCAAACTAACTACATACCATTAAAAATATTTACCAGATATAAATACAGACGACTTAGATAACTTTAAAGAATTAGCAACTATGATTAGAAAAAAATATCGCATAGATATACACAAAGAAAAATCTAAAAAAACTATGAAAGTAACGTTAGATGCACCGAAAAAAAGTTGCTAAATATATAGCTAAAGGATAATGAACCTTGCTTCGAATTTGATAGATTCACATACTTTGCAGACGGTAAGGTTTTTGAATATGTAAAAATATATATAAATTATAAATACTATACACTAACAATTAAAGATTAATGTGTTAAGATTGGAGTTTGTTATGAACAAAAAAAATGAAATTTTAGAGCAAATTAAAGGTGGTATCATCGTTTCTTGCCAAGCTCTTCCTGGTGAACCACTATATACAGAAAAAGGTGGTATTATGCCTCTTATGGCTTTAGCCGCTAAAGAAGCTGGTGCAGTAGGAATCCGTGCCCAAGGAGTACGTGATATCAAAGAAATTCAACAACAAGTAGACTTACCTATTATCGGTATTATTAAACGCAGCTACGAAGGTATGTCACAATTTATAACAGCTACTATGAAAGAAGTTGATGAACTAGTAGAAACAGGTTGTGAAATTATCGCTCTAGATTGTACACTTCGTCCACGTTTTGACGGATCAACAATAAATGATTTCGTAAAAGAAATTAAAGAAAAATACCCTGATATTATTCTTATGGCTGATATCGCAACATTAGAAGAAGGAATCAACGCTGAAAAAATAGGTGTGGATTTCGTTGGTACTACTCTAAGTGGTTACACAGAAAATACTGCGAATAGACCTGATGAAGTTGACTTAAAACTTATTTCAGATTTATCAAAAAATATCTCAATACCTATTATTGCAGAAGGTAGAATCCACTACCCTGAAAATGCAAAATCAGCCTATGATGCTGGAGCATTTAGTGTAGTTGTAGGTGGAGCTATTACTCGTCCAAAAGAAATAGCATCAAGATTTATAAACGCTATAAAATAGAACAAACAGGATTGATTTTTAGTCAATCCTGTTTTTGTTATTTTAATATTTCATCTTTTTCAATTGTTATTGTTCCCATATTATCTTTTGAATATGGACTACCACTAAAGTTCTTCCAATCAGTCAATACACTATCTAACAATTGATCTGATACTCCTTTTATGTATCCTTTTTGAGATATTGTATTTTTTTCTAGTAATTCTTCTACTTTGTACTTCTTTAGACCCTTCTTTTTGCAATTACATAATTGGTTAATTTATAGAGTCTTTATATCATATGAATAGTATATTTCTATACTTGCCTCCCCTGATATCGGAATATACTTTTCCAATATTATTTGGGCATCTTCTACTAAGGTTATACTTTTTTTAAAATTTTTGTATGTCAAGCTTGCTTTATTAGAATATGTATGTGTAAGTGTGTCCCACAGTGTTTTTGTTGGTCTATAATGCTCGTTTAATTGCGGCATATGTTCTACCGACCTATAAGGGGATAAATGATAATATGAGTTATACATCTCTTGAAATGCATTTCTATTAGTTATTTTAAAATATCCATATAATCCACCGCTCAATAATATAAGTGCTACTATACTTACCGCTATAATTTTTCCCCATCGTTTTCTTAACTTCTCTTTACGAGTTTTTTTTATTTCATTCGCTTGCACCTCTAAACGCTCTATTTCTTCTTTGGAAAACATATTTCTTTTTTTCTCTGATACCCATGAGATAAGTTCTGGATTCTCTCTAATTTCTTCTTTTTCTCTCTCCGCTATTTTTTCTTTTTTTTGTTCTTCTTTTGCAAGTTTTACTAAGTGTTCATATTCCTCTTTGGAAAATATTTTCTGCATTTTTTCAGGATTTATAAGAACGAATTCAGGATATTCTCTAATGAACTTTCTATTGTTTTCTTCTGGATCTTTCGGTGGCCAACCTCCAGTTTCTGCATATATTGCGACTTCGTATCCATCTCTAGGGGATTTAAGTGCTTTTTCTTTAAGTTCTTTAGTTATAGGATAACGTTGTGCTTTTCCCCAATCCCTTTCTATTTCTATTTCATACTTCCCTTTTTCTTCATAAATTAAAAATCCGTCTCCTACATACGTTTTAACATCTGTTTTATTGTAGTTTTCTAATTCACCTTCTTCAGGCCACCTTTTATGTTCTAAATAAAACATTACCTCTAATGCATCTTTGTCCGATTTTCTTGATTTCTCTACCAATTCTTCTGTTGCATCATAACTGAAATGTTCTTTACCTCTAAACCAAAATATCCTATATTCATTACCACTTATCCATATTCCATGATGTTTATAAGTTTCTATTTCTACTTCTTGCATTTTTCAACCACCCCTTTTTTACAGTATACTAGTTACACTTAAATTAACTTACTTCTCCCTTATTTAAAAACTTTTATTATTTATCTTTATTATACTATTATTGAGTAATTATAACAATAAGGTTGTAACTTTACTCAAGCCACAACCTTATTTCATCTATATTTAATTTATCATCTTAAAAACTCATCTTTCTCTATTGTTAGTCTTCCCATATTGTCTTTTGAATATGAGCTATTACTATACCTCTTCCAGTCCGTCAGTACTTTATCTAATCCTTCATCTGATATTTTTTGTAGCTGTTCTTTAGAAAGATTGTATTTTTCAAGAAGGTCTTTTGTTTGTTTTTGTTCATCATCTACTGTAGGAACATTTTCCCCGCGGAAACTAATATAATTTTTCAATTTTTTTTCGCTAACATTATAACTATATGTTATATCCAACCATACATTTTTCCTCAATAAATTCCGAATAAAATAAAAGCTATTTTATTTTCTGTTAGCGAAAAACTTCACTTTATTTTTTTATCGGTATTTTCCTTATATACTAAATATATAACATCTTGATTTTTTTAATTTTTTTTAGGTATAGTTTCTATTTCTGGCATATTATCCACAGTCCTAAGAGGTAGTATATTATAATATGAGTTATACATCTCTTCAAATGCATTTCTGTTGTTTATTTTATAAACACCATATAGACTTCCTACTAGAACTACCATAGCTGTTATAAATATCTTCCATTTTTTTACTTAACTTATTCATAGTTTATTCCTTAAGAATTCTTTTTTTTCTTAGCAATCGATACTAAATGGTTAAATTCTTCTTCTGATAAAAAAATAGTTTTCTATTTTTCTTCTATTTTTTTCCAATATAAGCTCTGGGTTTTTACGAATAGCTTTTCTTTCCTTCTCTCGTTCTTCTATTAATGATAAGATAGATTCAAACTCTTCCTTTAAGAATAAATCTTTTCCTTCTTGTATACTCTCTAACATACTTTCAGGATTTTTTCTAATATATTCTTTACGAGCTTTCTGATTTCCTACTATAGCTTCTAGTGTTATCTTTTCAAAATATCTTGTTTCTCCGTCATCAGCGGTTTTTAAGCTATATCTTACATCCCCTTTTTCCTTTTCCCATTGTTCTTCTGCAAGTGAAACTAGGTGATTGTACTCCTCTTCATTTGAAAATAATCTTTGATTTCTCCCTGGATACACTAATATATTTACAGGATTTTCTCTAATATATTCTCTTTCTTTGTCTTCTGCAAGCGAAAATAGATATTCAAACTCCTCTTTTGAAAATAACTGTTTTCTTCTCTCAGTATCCAATAGTATCAACTCAGGTTCTTCACGAATCTTTTCTCTAATTCTTTCCCTAGCTTCTTCAGTTTCTTTTTCTTCTATTTCTTTAGCAACTGTCAATATATGCTCATACTCTTCTTCCGAAAATAATCCTTTATATTTCTCTGGGTTTACAAGTATGAATTTTGGAAACCTTCTAAAGAATCTTCTAAAAACCTCTTCCTTGCCATCGGATAACCAAGCCCCCGTCAACGCATACCACATTACCGCTTCTGCATCCTCATATGATTTAAAAGCTTTTTCCTTTAGTTCTTTTGTTATAGGAAATTTTTCATCTCCTAAATTCATATGACCATGTTCACTCTCAAATCCTATTTCATACTTGTCATCCTCAACATAAATTGTAAACAACGATCCTCTATATGTCTTTACTTTTACTTGATGATAATTATCTAACTCTCCTTCTTTTGGCCATCTATTATGCTCTACATAGAACATTACTTCTAACGCATCTTTATCTGATTTTCTTGATTTATTTGCTAAAGTCTCTGAGATTTCATATTCAAAAGATTTACCATCTCTACTCCATATTATTTTATACTGACCATCTTCTTTTATAAGTGCATGATATTCATATATTTCACTTCCATTATTTGAGTCTTCTGATTTTTTTCTAAAAAAACATTTGCTATTTTATTTATAAGTTTTTTTCATATGATTTTTTTAATTCCTTTCCAGATATTTCGTTCCCTTTTTATTTTCTCTATTATATCATAATTTTACTAATTATATATAATCAGGATATAATAAAAATATAGAAAAAAACAGGATTGATTTTTTTAGTCAATCCTGTTTTTTTGTTATTTTTTTATAACTGTTATTTATTTTTTTCGTACACCATTATCTTTATCGAAGTATTCCAATTTACCATTTACTTCTATCCATTCACCCTTAGCCTGACGACCATCTTCTCTAAAGTATAATTCTTGACCATCAATAGTTTTAGATCCTATTGCTATATATCCATCTTTATCCATGTAATACCATGAACCATCTATCTCGTAGAATCCATCTTTTAGAATTTCACCAGTCTCTTTATTTGTATAAATCATTTTTCCATTTTCTAATTTTACAAATTGCCCTTTTACTTGGCTACCATTTTGAGTGAAGTAATAACTTTTATTACCTATTTTTTGGATCCCAGTCAAGACATATCCTTCATTATTCAGATAACGCCATGCTCCTTCAATTTCTCTAAATCCACCTTTTTGGACTTCTCCTGTATTTATATCTGTATATACTAATTTATCGTTATCTAGTTTTACAAACTTACCTTTTTCCTGGCGACTATCTTGAGCAAATACTAAATCTTGATTATTTATTAATTGTCTACCTTTTACTAAATAACCATTATTGTCTGCATAGTACCATGAACCATTATTTTCTATAAAGCTATTACGTGCATAGTTACCTTTATTATCTTTATATAATAACTCTCCATTAGCTAATGAAACTAAACCAGATTTTTTATAATCACGATTTACGTTTGCTACTTTTGGTAAATATATCATATCCCATAAGGTTAATTGCGGTACATTTATTTCTAAAGCAAATTTTTCTGGAGATACTTCTATTACATTAGCTAGCACCTCTTTCATATCTCCTTTTGCCCAATCATCTGGAGAAGCTACATACACCTTTTTAGCTTGAGCTTGGGCTTGTTCCTTATTATACCCATATAAAGGATACACTACTTTAAGGTCTTTTTCTTCTTTTGGAGTTTTATTATCAGAAGTTCCCCCTCTATTTACCCAACCTGTATTAATTCTTTGTAAGTTTATTAGTTGGATAGTTGAAAATTCTGGACTAGTTTTTGTAAATGTCCAAACTTGATTTCCATAAATTCCTGATTTATTTGGATCATGACCATCATCATAAGAGATTTGTTCACCTTTACTATTAAATGTGCTAGCTATAACTGCATCATTAGTTATACCATCACCACGTAAAAAGTTTCATAAGCGGTAATAAATTGTTGATAGTTGTATAGTTTTCTATTTAATTCTTCCGAAACGCTAAGACCTTGACTTGAATAGTACGCCGCGTCTAATACTCCTACTCCATGCTCATGCTTAGAGTTTGCATTAGCTACCGCAGTCATATGATATCCACCCGCTGCCGCTACAGTTGCATCTACTAATAAGGCTGCATCTGTTTGGAAGTATTTATCTTCTTTTGATAGATTTCCAGGTTCTGGAAGTTCCATATATGCTGCTACAACTAGAGATTTCCCTGAAATATCTCTAACTTGATCTACCAAACGTTTTAAATCTCCATATTCAGAATGATATCTTCCTGTACCTGTTTTATTGTCATCACGATCTCCATTATCCCAGATTTCAGCGTAAACCATATCTTGATCAGAAACGGCAAGATCTTTTAACCCTTGTCCTCCTACCGCATTTACAGTGAAATATTTATCTTTTATTCTTTTTTTCATTTCATTTGTAAAATTAACATATGTATCTGACATTAAGAAACTTTTGTCTTTATCGTCTGTATTTCTATTTTCTGATGTTGTTACTCTAGAGTCACCAATCGTGTCTCCTTGCCATCCATCAAATTTTAATCTATCCATCGCATCAGACATTACTTTGGCAATATACTCTTGCCATGCTGGGCTTGCAGGGTTATAGTATTCTTGGTAAACTGTTAATTTTTTATTATCTCCTTCTCCCTCTTCTCGCATCGGGTTTCTCATAGGAGTACCCTTTTTACCAAAGTAATTATCCTCGAAATTATATACTAAGGCATTATCCCCTACTGGAATAGGAGTATCAAAATTACTTCTTGCACTAATCATATTATATAAAAATGCCTTTGCTCCATCTTTGTGAGTTTGTCCTATCATTTTTTTTAGGACTTCTTGGTCTATTGTTGAGTGAGTCCACCAATTCCACTGTTGAGCCATTATCTTTTCATCTTCTGGTAGAGGATCTGTAGGGTTTTTATATACATCATAGTAAAAATGTGCGTTAATATGCATATTTTTTAATTCTTCGTATTCTTTTTTATATTTTTCTATTACTTTAGAATCATTTGCTATACTATTTTTTATATCTTGTGATCCTGCTATTGCAGCATAACGTGGGAATTTTTTAAAGTCACTTTCAATAGCTAGCCCCATTACTTTATAATCAATTACTTTTCCATCTTGATCTTTGACTTCAACTTTTACTCTATATCCTTTGTTATCTTCTAACCAATTTGCAGGTATTGTAAAGTCTTTTAACAATTCACTTTCATCATTAATTTTAACCGCTTCTCCTTTTTTTAGGAAAACTGTTTTTTGCAGATTACTACCAATTTTCTTCTCACCATAATATACTTCTACACTACCTGTAATATTTTGGTCTTTATTAGTACTGTTAGAAAATTCAAAATTAACTGGTACATCCTTTCCTATTTCATAAGCCTGTCTTTTAGTAGTAGGATCAGTTAAAGTTTTATTATGATCGTAATTAATTGCTACTTTCTTACTCTCGTCCTTATCATTATTATCACTATCAAATCCTACTTCTGATTTAGCAACTGGTTTATTGTCGTTTTCTTCACCAGCTTTTTCATCTTTCGGTGTGACTACTGTATTTGCACTTTCCTTTTTCTCTACAGAAGAAACCCCTGCATTATCACTTACTTTTTTCTCTACTGGTTTAACTTCTGTGTTTACACTTTCCTTTTTCTCAATAGCAGTAACCTCTGCAGTAGTACCACTATTTTTTTCTACTGGCTTTTCTACATTACTCTTTACTTCAACTTTCTCATTAACAACTACATTATTCTCAGCCTTACTCTCACTAGCCATAGCATGAGGCGCTCCAATAATAGCTAATACTCCAATAGCAGCTGACACCATTCCATATTTACTCGATTTTCTAAAACTATACGTTACTTTACTACCACCCATTTTTTTTACCATACAATATCTCCTTTAATTTTTGTAAAACCCAACAACAAATAAATATAAATTTATAATAAATACTAGTGAGTTTTTTTATATTTTTATAGTAACAAATACGAAATAATCAGTAAAGATTTTGTAAATATTGAAAGTAAGGTTTTTCATGATTATTTTCAATTATTTTCATAACTATCACATTTTAAATACGGATATTGAATATCTATTATTCAATTATTACTACATCAAACTTCTAAACAACGTATATTTTACCAAACGACTAACTATGACCTAAAAAAATTATTTTTATTCTTTTAACCTCTACAACTTTTTACAATATTCCAGTAGAAAATAAAAAAAGATGACTTAAAAATCATCCCTCTAAGAATTTTATTTTAAATCATCTCTTTTTATTTACTTCTCCCAAGCCCTTACGTCAATATAACTTGGTTTTCTATATCTTTGTTTTCTTGGTTCTGCTGGCATTATTATTACTAGCAAGAAGTACAGTATTAATGGACTACCGATAAAGGCTATTCCTGTTAATAAAAATAATACTCTTACTAAACTTAAACTAATTCCAAATCTTTTACTAATTCCACTACATACACCAGCGAATAATGCGCCGTCATATGTTCTATAAATTTTTCTTATCCTCTAAATAACCAAGAAATTTATTCCATAATTTGTTTATAACTTTCATCTTAATAAATTCCTCCTAATCTATTAATGTTTCTATATTATATTTTTAGCAACTTAAAAATATAGCTTATATTTTTTTACCTTTTTTTGACTTTTTGTTATTTATCTGCAAAAACATAGGTTTTTTTGAACATTTTCGTAATATTTCCGTTTACTATTTCATTTATTTGCACAATATAGTATAATAAATAAGATATAATTGATAGTAAATATCAACAGGTGAACTATACTTACTCTTTAATGTTATATTACCTCATCTAGTTGTTATTTTCAATCATAAACTAACTTATTTAAGGAGGCAATATGAAAATTGACGGTAGAGCTCTGGCTCTCTTTAATATAAAAAAAGAAGTTTATCTCGTTGCATTCTGCAAACTAGTCGCATTCTGGTGTTCGCTATTTTTCATATATAACTTTGTAGACTTCCTATTTACCCTGCTGAGCGGTGAATATCCTATTAGTTATATACTAATTTTTACACTACGAACTGCGCTAAGTTTTGTTCTTTATTACCTTGCAACTACTGGAGATAATTTCTTTAGCCATAAAATTTCTAATCAGGTGAGAAATACTTTACGTCAAGAAATTTATAATAAAGTAGAACGTCTTTCTCTTAACTATACTGAGGCGGTTAATACCGGGAGCCTTCTTGTGATGAACTCATCTTCTATTGTTAATATAGAGTTTTACTTTAATAAATTTGTACCACAAATGTTCGCAACACTATTAATAGTACTTAGTTCATTTGTAATCTATGGAAAAATACATATTCTACTATTTGTAGCGATGTTACTTCTTTATCCACTGATTCCTATTTCTATTATGATTATTATTAAAAAATCTAAAAAAGCAAATAAGCAAAACTTCAGTGACTTCTTAAACCTTTCAGAGGTTTTCTATGATAGACTAGCAGGTTTTACAACTGCTAAAATCTATGGTAAAGAAGATAGCGTAGCTGGAGATGTGGATACACGTAGTTCTAAATATAGAAAAATCAACTATGGCTCTTTTTACGCCATCAGTTAAATTCAATTAATGTAATGGATGCTATTACTTATATTTCAATTTTTGTCTTATCAATTATTGCGATATTTATCGTTAAAGATAATAAACTTATTATCTTTGTTATCGTGGCGTCATTAGAGTGTTTTAAACCACTTCGTGCATTAGGTGGCCTATTCCATATTTCTATGAAAGGTAATGTGGAATTAGATAATATCTATAAACTTCTTGACTATCCTGAACAAGAAAAAAATAATGATATTACCCTAACGCCAGGAAAAAATATTGTATTAAGCAATGTCGGATTCTCTTATGGAGATAATACTACATTGGAAGATATAAATATGATAATTAAACCAGGTACTAAAACAGCTTTTGTTGGAGAAAGTGGTAGCGGAAAATCTACACTTGTTAAACTTATCCTTGGTTTATACTCTAATTATTCAGGGAATATTAAATACGATACTTATGATATTGATGCAATCCCTACTGATGAAATGTTAAAAATTACAACACTTATTACAAATGATAGCTACTTAGTAAAAGGAACTATCCGCGATCACTTAACTGTAAGTAAATATACCACAGAAGATGATATGTTTAATGCATTAGAAAAAGTGAATCTAAAAGACTTTGTAATTAAAAATGGTGGTTTAGACTATGAGCTTACTGCTGGAGCTAGTAATCTTTCTGGTGGTCAAAAACAACGTCTACTTGCCGCAAAAGCTATTCTAAAAGATAGCTATATTTACATACTAGATGAAGCTGTTTCTAATATAGATGACTATAGTAAAAATATCGTCCTTTCTGCTTTTGATTCAATCAAAGAAGGAAAAATTATTATTATAATCTCTCATGACTTAGAAACAATTACAAACTCTGATAACATTTATGTTCTTAAAGATAAAAAAATAATCGAAGAAGGTACTCATAATGAATTACTAGACTCGCCTTCACTTTACAAACGATTATTTAATGATCAACAAGAACTAAAATCAAAATTTTCAGCTAAGGAGGTAGAATAATGACTTCTTTAAAAGAATTAAAACAACTTTTAGCAATCGCTAAAGACTTTAAACGTCCTCTACTTCGCGCAACGCTATTTGGTAGTTTAGGACACCTAACACTTGTAGTATTTACTTACTTCCTAGCATTATTCTTTTTAACAAAAATAACTACTATTGCAGTAATATTATTTTTCATAATTTTTGCATTAGCTATTTTAAAAGGAATATTTAGTTATACTGAACAATTATTAAATCACTATGTAGCATTCAAGGTGCTGCATACCTTAAGAGTTAAAGTGCTAAACAAATTCAAGAAGATTTCTATCGATAGTTTCACGCGAAACACTTCTGGAGATTATATGACTATTATTACTACCGATATTGAATTATTAGAGGTTTTCTACGCTCATACAATTACTCCATTTATGATTTATATCGTTCAAAGTTTAGCTGTAACTATATTCTTAATGTTCTTTAGCTTCAAGCTTGCTTTTATCGCATTAGCGGTCTATATTATTATCGGACTTATTTACCCACTAAGCTTTAAAAATAGAGGTCAATTAGTCGGAGAAAAATACAGAAGAAAGCTTACAAAGGTAAATAATAATTCTTCAGAACAAGCCTATGGAATCTTTGAAACTTTACAATATAATAAAGTAAGAGAAGCGAAACAAGCAATTATTGATGAAACAGAGGAGTTAACTCGTAGCTCTTATGTGAAAAATAAATTTTTAATTGATTTAAATGCACTTAATGTTGTTACATATAATTTTGGAGTATTGGCATTTATTTATTTCGCTACTACTTCACTAGATAGACCTAATATGATCCTTGCTTTAGTGGCTATGTTTATCGTATCGTTTATACCTATTTTGTATATGGGTAACTTAGCTTCTACACTTAGTCAAACTATGGCTAGTGGTAAAAGATTTTTAGAGCTGATGAATATGCCAGAAGAAGATCAAAATAGTGGAAAAGTAGTAGATTTCAATGAACTAAAAATCGATAATCTATCTTATAGCTATAGCGGTACTCCAGTATTAAGCAATATTAACCTAATAGCTAAAAAAGGCGAAATCATCGGTATTAGTGGACCTAGTGGTTGTGGTAAATCTACAATCGCTAAACTAATTATGAAATTTATCTCAGATGAAGGTATGGATGGAAGTATCACTATTGATAATGTCGACTTAGCAGATATAGACAATAGATATTTCAGAGAAAACAGTTCTATTATTCTTCAAGATAGCTATTTATTTAATGCGACAATAAGAGATAATATAAACTTTTTTGATAAAGATTTAGATAAAAATAGATTAAGTGATGCTTTAAGACATACAAATCTTAAAAACTTCGTAACTAGTTTAAAACGTCAAGATAAAGAAATAATAGGAGAACGTAGTTCGAATATTAGTTCTGGACAAAAACAACGCCTATCTGTTGCTCGTTCATTCTATAACGATAGTAAACTTCTAATCTTAGATGAAGCAACAGCAAACATCGATATTTTCAGTGAAATCGAAGTTCTTAAAGCTCTAGAAGCTAATAAAGAAGATAAAATAACAATTATTATATCTCATAATAAATCTACCCTATCTATTTGTGATAAATTATTAAATTAGAATGTTAGAATATATGAATCTAAGTAAGGTACAATTACTTAGATTCCTTTTTATAAGCATTAGATAATGTAGAAAAACTAACAGAAAAAGAAAAAAACCTAAGTATGAAAAAGAGATAAAGCAAGAGATAAATAAACTGTTGGATGATGTTTATAAGGCAGGACAAAAACAATTATATGAAATAGGATAAAAAAAAGAAGAAGATCAACTATTTATGTTCGATCTTCTTTTTGCCCTATTTAGTAATAAAACATCTTATGTTTTACAAAAAGACTTTTATATTTATTATCTCCAGTAACGATAAATTGCTCCATCACTATTTTTTTAATTTCTCCTAGGAAAGTTTTGTCTGCAAAATTAGTACTTTCTTCTTTTAATTGCATTCCATTTTCTCTAAAGTTATAAACTTTCTTTCCTTCATTGTTTGTTGAATAACTTCCTTCATAACCTACATAACCTCTATCTACAAAACTACCTGTTGAAGTTTTATATTGAGTTACTATAATATCTTTCTTCTCATCGTCTGTGTAGATACCATATCTACCTGAAAGTGTAGAAGAATTATAATAATAAGGAATAGTTATTTTTTTCACTTCTGTATTTTCAAAAGTTGGTACTTCACTTTGTTTTGTTGTTACTGTATTTGCGCTGTCAGTTTTTGAACCAAAATATTTTTGATATTCTTCAGCCGTCATATGAGATGGAGTAAGGTTTAAATGAACCCCATATCTTTCAGATGCTGTGTCTCCTGCTTGAGCTGCTGATGTATTAGCAGATACTGCCACTAAACTAGAAAAAACTAAAGTCGCGATTGCGATATTTTTTACTTTATTCATTACCGTTCTCTCCTTACATTTTATACTCTAGCTTACCTTATACCTATAAAGAATAATGATTAATCTCTCTTCTATTATAGATATAAAACAGCTATGTTATGAAAATGAAGTTTTGTTTTCATCTTCTTACATTTCATTATATATTATATTTTTTTTGTAAAAAAAGACTTTTTTTATATTTTTTTGTGGTATAATAAAAAAATGAACGTTATTTCTAAAAAAATCTATCATTAATGTCTCTAATGACATATTATTTTGCGTTATTTTCCGATCATTCCATACTTAACGTTCGAAAAAAAGCGGTAGAAGAATACTTTTTCTTCTACTACTTTTTTTACTTTATTTTTGTAATATTTCTATAAATTTGATTTTTCTATAAATTGTAAATCATGTTCTTGTGTTTCACAAGGAACATTTTCAAATAATACAAATCTTTGCGCTGAATACGTCATAATTGGCCCCTGCAAATGAACGTATTATTTCTGCTGTTGTTAACTCGTCATTAATTTCCGGATTGGTTTTTATATTTTTTTATTAACTCTGCTATATTGAATTCTTCAAAAAAATTTTTGAAATCGAAAAAAAGTAGTTGTTTTTTTAACTCTTCATTTGTCAATAACTCTGAGAATACTATTCTTACCGTATTTCTATTTTCTTCTAAAAACTCAAATCTATCTCTTACTACATAACTTATTAATTCTTGAACTGAATTAGCTTTTTTAACCCTACCTAAAAAACTTGAAAACAACTTAGGTATTACTGGAACTATTATCGAATATAATAAGTCTTCCTTAGTTTTAAAATATTTAAATACCGTTGCTTGACTTACTCCTGCTTCTTTTGCAATCTGCAAAGTCGACGTTCCATTATATCCTTGTTTTGCGAATAGTTTTATTGCTGATTCTAAAGTTTTCTTCTTACCAGGTGGTATTCTCTCTTCTTTTGTTATGTCCAAATATGAACTTAATATATTTTCTATCATTGCTTTTCTCCGCTATTATTAAACTTTTCTATAACGTTTCAAACCTATAATATTTAATGCTATTAACACTATACAGAATACTATTAATACTATTACATCATGTTTTTACCGCAACTAAGTTTTTTTCCTTCTAATATGATTTTACTTAATCCATCACTTGCATATGTAACTGGTAATATTTTACTAATATATACTGCTGTTTTACCCATGCTCTCTACTGATACTATTCCTGAGAAGAACATCTGTGGAATAACTACAATTGGTACAAATTGCATAATTTGAAACTCTGTTTTTGCTATAGTTGAAAGTAATAATCCTAATGATAGTGCAACCATAGCTAATAATACATTTACTATTATAACATAATATAGACTTCCAACAACCTCAATATTTAATAAATATATTGATGATAGTGTTACTATAATAGTTTGTACTATTGCTAGCGAACTATAAGCTAATATATATCCAAATACTACCTCACTTCTTTTTACTGGAGTGGCTAGTAAGCGATCTAGTGTTCCTGTTGTTCTTTCTTTTAGTAATGCCATACCTGAGATTAAGAAAACAAAGAAGAAAAGTATATATCCAATTAATACCGGTGCTACTTTTATTAAAAAATGTTGTATCAGCATTTCCATAATTGTAATATTCTTTTAACTCTGGTGGTTGTTGATTATTCTCAATTTTTGGATTTATTTTTTTTACTACTTCCACTATATTTTTTACTTCTGCACCTTGTATTGAGCTTTTTAATACTTGTTGAGCTTTAACAGTTTTACTAGAATCTATATTGGCATAAGTTACATTATATGTGCCGTTATCGTAATAAATAACTGTATCCACTTCTCCATCTTTTAACTTTTTATCAGCTTCTTCTTTTGTTTGATATTGTTCTAAACTAACATTATCAACATTCTTCATAATCTCTACTACATTTGTAGGTGTATTTACTGAAGCGACACTTACATCTGTTGTTGTACTCGCTGAAAATACAACACTCATCAACCACATAATAAATATAGGTGCTACAAACATCATCGCTAGCGTTCTTTTATCTCTAAAAAACTCTTTTGATACTCTTTTAGCTATTGTAAATACTCTCATATTAGTTTTCCTCCACTTTTAAGAATACTTCTTCTATTGTCTTAACATTATTTTTTACTTTTAGCTGTTGTGGTGTATCAAAATCAATAATATCACCATTAAGAAGTAACCCTACTTTATCAGTAAGTTCCGCTTCATCCATTACGTGAGTCGTTACTAATATCCCTACACCATTATCTCTTTGTTTAAATAACTCTTTCCATATGTTTTTTCTAAGACTCGGATCTATACCAACTGTAGGCTCATCTAATATTAATAACTCTGGACTCCCTATTAAGGCTATAGCTAAAGATAATCTACGCTTCATTCCACCTGAATACTTAGATACTAGCTTTTTCAAATCATTTGTTAAATCGACAATCTCAGCTATATATTCTATTTCTTTTTTCAATTTATTAGAAGGTACACCTTTCATTTTTCCAAAGAAATCTAAGTTTTCATACCCAGTTAGCATTTCATATAAAGCATCACTTTGTGCCATATATCCTATATTAGATAAGATTTCTCTTTTTGGCATTTTATAATCTAATACTAACGCTTCGCCATCATCTGCTTTTTCCATTCCTAACATTGTTTTAATTAATGTTGATTTCCCTGAACCAGAAGGGCCTATTAAACCGACGATTTCACCACTTTCTAATTTAAAATCTATTTTATCTAATACTTTTTGTTCTCCAAAACTTTTTGATAATTTCTCTATTTCTATTAGTCTTCCCATAGTAAAAAAACACCTCTTTACATTACATAGCTATATTCCTTTGCTATAAGAAATAATTATTTATCTTTATCAGTGAGTAACTACCCACCTTGTAATTATATTTTTAGTGAGTAATCACTCACTTGTCAATAGTTTTTTTATAAAAAAATAAAAAAAGGGGTTATCTACACCTACTAAAAACCCCTATCTTATCAGGATAAACCCATTAAAAAAAGCCGATCATAATAATGACCGACTTTTTATTTATTATTCTTTTATTATTCTGTAGTATGTTTTTGATGTAATTATATAAACTACTAAGTAGAATAGGGCAAAGATGCTTATTGTAGCAAACATAGCTATTAAGAATGAACGTGTTTCTGATAATAAGAATAGTTTAAGAATTTTCTCTATAAATGGATAAGCTACTATTGTATGTATTGTCGCTACTACTAGTGGAGCGAAGAATATTAACAATACTTGTGCTCTTATAGATTGTTTAATCTGTTTATCAGTTAAACCTACTTTTCTCATTATTTCAAATTTATCTTTGTCCTCATAACCTTCTGATATTTGTTTGTAGTACATTATAACTACTTGTGAAACTACAAACACCATACTAATAAATATTCCGATGAATAAGAATGATGCGAAGAACCCTATAAATTCTACTTTAGATTCTGATTTTCTTTCTATAATTACTCTATCGCTATTTTCTAAATTTTTTTTAATTTATTTACTACTATTTCTTCTTTACTCTTATCTCCCAAGTCAAATGTAATATATTTTGATTTTTAAATCATCTGTATCACTTCTTTTTAAAAAGCTTCACCTGTTCTAGTACTTATGCTGTTTAGCTTTTCTTTATCTTTAACTACTACATAGTATGTATCCGTTATATTTGCAGTTTGTGAACCAACTTCACCAGGGAAACTACTCATTTTTTCTTTTACTTTTAGGTTATCACCATTTATATTTAATTGATCATAGTCATAAGTTCCCTTTTTATCAACGTACAATAATATTTCATCTGATTTAAGTGTTTTTATTAGTTTTAGCTACTTTATTATAATCATCTAGTGTTATCACTGTCATAAACTTAACTTTTATCCACTGATCCTAATCCAAATTCTCTTTGTAGAGAAAAAAATTTGACCCTTCGACTGTACCAGCAATATTTAATTGATTATATGTTATTAAATCTTTTATTTCAGTATTGTTTTCTTTTTACAATTTTTTTCTATATTCTTTTCTAGATCAGCAGCTTCTTTATCACTTTGATTATATGCCATTATCGCTATATCTCTTGGATATCTTTTCTCAAATGAACTTTCTGACCCTGCATATAAAGCTGAAGTAGTCCCCATAGTAACTAGTATCATAGTTGCTAAGATACAAATATTTGCTAGTCCTACGGCATTTCTTTTCATTCTATATAATAAACCTGATACACTTATAAAGTTTTTAGGTTTATAGTAGAAACCTTTATTATTTTTCATTATTTTTAATACTGTAATACTTACAGCAACAAAAATAAAGTATGTACCTATAATTACCGCTATTACCGCACCGAAGAACAATGTCACTGCTTTTATAGGGTTAGTCACAGTTTGCGCTGTGTAATAACCATAACCTATTAATCCTAAACCTATTATTGCTAATAACCATCTAGCTTTAGGTTCTTTTTCACCTTTACTGCTTTCTTTTAGTAAAGCTACTATTTTTAATCTTGAAATTTTGATTATTGTATATATTAACAATAAGAAGTACACTCCACCAAATAGTAATGCTGTTACTACTATTGCTTTTGGTGTAATTACAAATCCAAAACTAACACCAGTAGTAAATAATTTTAACAACGCTAATAGTGCTAATTTATCTAACACAATACCTAGTACTAATCCTAATCCTATAGTTACTACTGCGATGTATATTGTTTCTAATACTAAAATACGCGCTATTTGTTTTTTAGTCATTCCTAATACTGAGTATAACCCAAACTCTTTTACCCTACGTTTTATTAAAAAACTATATGTGTAAAACAGGAATATTACAGAAAATATACCGATAACAATAACCCCAAAACCTAATACTTGTTTTACTGCACTTGCTCCATGTTCAAGTTTATCTAAATTTCCACCATATGATAATGAACTTAATATGTAAAAACAAATAATGGTGAAGATTGCTGATAGCACATAAGGTACTAGAAATCTTTTATTTTTTAAAAGATTATTGAATGCAAATTTACTATAAAATAAATTCATTTTTACTCACCTGCCTGCATCAATGATAGTGTATCATTTATTTTTTGGAACATTTCATTTGTTGTCGCATTTCCTTTTCTTAATTCATGGAAAACTACTCCATCTTTAATAAACAATACTCGTTTAGCTCTCGCCGCTGTTTTCACAGAGTGCGTAACCATTATAATTGTTTGTCCAACTTCATTTAACTTATCAAAAACATTTAATAGTTGATCTGTTGATTTTGAATCAAGAGCACCTGTTGGCTCATCCGCCAAAATTAGTGATGGGTTTGTTATAATCGCACGAGCTACTGCAACTCTTTGTCTTTGACCACCTGAGATTTCATATGGATATTTATTAATTAGTTGGTCTATACCTAAAGGTTTAGTAACTTTTTCTAATCTCGCTTCCATATCTTTATATTTTTTATTAGCTAAAACTAAAGGTAAAAGAATATTATCTTTTATTGAAAAAAATTATCTAATAAATTAAAAATCTTGGAAAAACAAAACCTAAATTATCACGACGAAAAATCTGCCAAGTCTTTATCCTTTAACTTACTTAAATCTAAATTATTTAGCAATACATTCCCCGAAGTTGCTTTTATCAAATGTAGCTAGTATATTAAGCAAAGTCGTTTTCCCGCTACCACTTTCTCCCATAATTGCTACATACTCACCATTATCTACCGAAAAAAATTCACATTTTTTTAATGCTTCTGTACTTTGTGTACTTAATCTTGTTGTATAAACTTTTTCTAATATTGTTTACTTCTAATAACATCTTTATCACTCCTAATTTTATCTTAATCTAATTTAACTAGTTCGAACTTTTTATCTACAAGTTTTATCTTGTTTATATTTATATTTTACCTTACTTTTCTTACTCATTCTATCGATTTTTCCTTACAAAAAGACTCTAATCTTACATTTTTGTAAGACTAGAGTTTTTAATCTCTAAACATATCTTTCTTAGGAAAACTAACTATTACTTTTTGTTCCTTTGTTTTACTTCAGAAGTTATTTCTATCTTATGTTGAAGTTTATCTAAAGTCTTTTTACATAGATATAAACCCTAGACCACTTGACTTTTTTTCTCATATCTTCCATTTAATCCTGTAAAAACTTTTGTTCGAAGATTCTTGGTAAATCTTCCTCATAAATACCAATTCCATTATCTTCTATTATTAATTTACTCTCAGATATATTTATACTTATCTCACCGCCGCTTTTCGTATATTTTTATAGCGTTGCTAAGAAGTTGTTCAAATGCAAAAACCAAGCCATTTTTTTATCACTTATTACATATGTTTCATGTGAAACATAATTCAATTTAATCTTCTTATTAATAAATAACGTCGCATATTTCTTTATGTTTTCTCTTACTACTTCATCTAAATTAATACTCGTTATTACATAGTCCGAAGTTTCACTACCTAGACGAATATATGTAAGAACCATCTCTACATATCTTTCTATTTTAAATAATTCTTGTCTAAATGCTTTTACATCAATTTCTTCATTATCTAATAGAAAAATTTATCGCAGCTATCGGAGTTTTAATTTGATGAATCCACATGCTATAGTAATCAGCTAAGTCTTCCATTTTCTTATTATCTTCGATTTTTTTAATTTTTTTCTACTTCATTGTGTAATCTTTCAATAATCTTTTGGTAGTATTCAACTCTTATATCTAAGCTCCTAGGTAAGTCTTCCATACTATTTAAAAATATTACTTTCAAGATATTTTTAAATCGATATAACTTTTTCTATAATTATTAAAAATCTATTATACTCACTATTAATGCAGCTACAAAACATAGCAAACCACTATAAAATAATGCTTCAAAAAGGTAGATTGTATAAATAAAATATTAAAACAAAGATAAAAAAATAAAGACGATAAGCAACAAGTATATTTTTTTAAATTTTTTTCTTTATATAACTCTTTATTATACCCATTAAACCATATACCCTTTACCTTTTTTTGTAATTATAAAATCAGCTATCCCTATGTCTTTTTAATTTTGATCTTAGTCTATTAACATTTACAGAGAGTGTATTTTCATCTATAAAATTATCACTTTGCCACAAAGCTGCTATTATATCTTCTCTAGAAACAATCTTTTCTCTATTTTCTAATAATATCGTCAAAATTTTTACTTTCATTTTTTTGTTAATGCCGCAACATTATCCTTGTATTTAATTTCATCTTTATTTATGTCAAATATAACTTCCTTATAAATAATTAGAGAATTACTGCTATTAAAAATTATAAACACGTCTTAATAGAGCTTCTATTTTTTTGCTTTTAATACTACAAGTTTAAACGGCTTTTTCTATAAAATCATCTGCACCGATATTCATAGCCATAACTATATTCATATCGTCGCTAGCTGATGAGATAAAGATAATAGGTACTTTTAGATATTTTTTTCTTATTTCTTCACAAAAAAATAATATCCATCAAAAATAGGGAGATTTATATCCATTAATACTATATCAGGCTTTTTCTTCTACAAATTCAGTAATAACATTTTTGAAAGTTACTTACTTCATGTGTAGTATACTGCCATTTATTAAGATAGCCAGCTATTGAATTAGAAATTATTTCATCATCTTCTACTATCATTACTTTATACACATTATCTCCTCCTTATTGTAAAAACTTTAATAAAAATTATACCATAAAATGTAAACAAACAGAAATTAATTCCTAAATTCATATAAAAGAGGATTTTTTTCCTTAAATACTAAAGTTATTTTTTTAATTTTTTTTAAATAAAAACTAAAATTAATTCACCTTAATATTTTATAATCGATATTTCTTGTAGTTAACTGTTTTTTTATAAATAAATTTTTAAATAATAAAAATACAAATAGGGGAGGAGAGAGAGTATAGTAATAAGAAAGGGGAGAGGGGAGTATTCACAATTTTGTAGTAGGTATGCAATATAGGTAGTAATAAATAACTTTTATATACATATATATACTAAAGAAAATGAATTAATCAATGCAAAAAGAGGGAAAGCACCTAAAAAGGGGAAAGAGGAGAGTAAGCAAAAAAACAAAGAAAAAAGGGAGGAGAGGCTACGAAAAATAAGGTATTTCATTCTAAACCTACTCTGCTTTTTAGCTTATATCCTCTAAAAGAATATTTTAACTAGTTTTAATAACTTAAGAAATTACAATTTTATTTAATTAAGCGTTTTTTTCTGTTTAATTTGACAATTGAAGAATAAAAATTCTATTATATATAGTAAAGATATTTAATGTTTTAAGGTATATTTAATAAGTATTGAAATAATTTTTTACAAAAAGGAGTTTTATTATCATGATTAATATTGAAACTATAATGAAGTTATTACCTCATGGCTATCCATTCCTATTGGTGGATAAAGTAATTAGTTATAAACCGGGTTCAATTGAATGTCGTAAAAATATAACGATAAATGAACCCTACTTCCAAGGTCACTTCCCTAAAAAACCTGTTGTCCCTGGTGTTTTAATGATTGAAATGGCAGCACAATCAGCAGGCTTACTATGTATTCTAGACTCTTTAGGAGTAGAAGAAATAAATGAACAAACTGATTTTGAAAACGTCACAAATAGCGTTGGTTATTTAGCTAGTGTTAAAAACTTTAAGTTTAAAAGATTAGTAACAGCAGGAGATCAATTAAAGATTATATGCGAACTACAGTCTAGCTTACGCAGTCTTATAAGAGTTAACGCTATAATTCAAGATGAAAATGGTAAAGAAGTTGCCTCAGGTGATATGTTAATAGCTAAAGGTTAGTTTTTTGCTTCTATTAACTTAATTATTATCGTTTATACGGTCTTTTTTGGATATTTTCCTAAAAAGACTTTTTTTTATACCCTCTTTTTTTATAACTAAATATAAAAAGAAGGTGATTAACTATAGCGATAAATGTCGATACTGTTTTTTTATCATTATTTATCTTTTGTTAATCACCTTCTAAAAAAAGAAAACTCGCGAGGGTTAAGACTTGTTTATTATAAATATACAATACAAAAATAAACGGTTATTAAATTATCAGAAGTCGGGTCTTAACCCCGCCCATATTCTATAAATATATATTTTTTTAAGGTTAATTGGTATTTAGTAATCTTATAAATGTTTCACGTAAAACATTATTTGATTCTTCTATATTAAATATTTTCTAACGCTAATCTTAAGTCTTCGATTAGATCATCGGCATTTTCTAAACCGATTGATAAACGAATTTGAGATGGAGTGATACCTGTGTAAGCCAACTCCTCCGGACTTAATTGACCATGAGTTGTAGATGCTGGGTGCACTACTAAACTCTTAGCATCAGCGACATTTGCAAGATTTGAGAATATTTCTAAACTATCAATTACTTTTCTTGCAGCCTCTTCTCCACCTACTACATCAAATGAGAATATAGAACCTGTACCTTTAGGTAAGTATTTTTTAGCTAGTTCATAATATTTACTATTTTCTAAACCAGGGTAGTTCACACTTTCTACTTTTGGATGATTTACTAAGAAGTCTATTACTTTTTTAGTATTTTCTATGTGACGTTCAACACGTAGAGATAGTGTTTCTAAACCTTGTAATAATAGGAATGCATTAAATGGTGATAAAGCAGCACCTGTATCACGTAATAATTGTGTTCTTACATTAGTAATGAATGCAGCTGGTCCTACATCACGTGTATAACTTAAGTTGTGGTAACTTGGATCTTCTTCTACTAATTGTGGGAATTTACCACTACCTTCCCAATCAAATTTACCACTGTCTACAATCACACCAGCGATTGAAGTACCATGTCCTCCGATAAATTTAGTTGCAGAATGAACGATAATATCAACACCGTGGCTAAATGCATTAATTAAGTATGGTGTAGCGAATGTATTATCTACTACTAACGGAATTTTATGTTTGTGTGCAATTTCTGCCCATTTTTCTAAATCAGCAACGTTAGCTAATGGATTTCCTAAAGTTTCTACGAATAGAGCTTTTGTATTTTCATTGATTGCTGCTTCTATTTCTCCAAAGTTATCTGGATCAACGAATGTTGTGTTAATCCCATAACGAGGTAATGTTAATTTGAATAGGTTATATGATCCTCCGTATACAGTTTTAGATGATACGATATGATCTCCTGCATGTGCTAAAGTTAAGAATACATAAGTAATTGCTGCCATTCCTGATGCAACAGCTAGTGCTCCAACACCACCTTCTAAAGCGTTAATACGTTCTTCAAATACAGAAGTAGTAGGGTTAGTTATACGAGTATAAATATTCCCCGCTTTTCTTAAAGCGAATAAATCAGCAGCTTCTTCAGTATCATCAAATACAAAAGATGTTGTTTGGTAAATTGGTACTGCACGAGATTTAGTGTCTCCAACAGTTTGTCCTGCGTGTAATTGTAAAGTTTCAAAACTAAATTTTCTTGTCATATTGTGTTTCCTCTTTTCTTGTTTTTTCGTTGATAGTAGATTAGGGGAGTGTATTAAATAAAAAAACTCACCCCTATTGCGTTTGCAATAGAGGCGAGTATGTTAATATTCGCGTTACCACTCTACTTTATACTAACTTTACAGCTAGTACCTTAGCCAGTACAAAATTATACTGCGTGCTATATCGTGCAACTCACGTGTTTACCTATTAGATAAACAAAACTCTAAGACCATTTTCAATTAATCTTCACTTTGTTACTTCGCACCACCCAGCAACTCTCTGTTTTAGCTACGTACTAATCTACTTATCTTTTCAACGTTTTTTATTAAGTTTGTACTCATTGTACACCTGTTTTTTTTATTTGTCAACACTTTTTTTACAAATTTTTTTCTCTTATTTTTTTCTTCTATAAAATGTTTCTCAAAAAAAATATTTAAATTTTATATATTATAATTTTTTAAATTTTAACAATAAAATACTTAATATCATTAATATAAAATTATTACTCTTTTTATTTTTTATATTTTTATTGTTTTTAACATTCGTATTACTATTTTAAATATGCTATAATGAAGATGTACAATAAATAATTATAGCTAATATTATATTTAGCTAGGGAGGTTTACTATGAAATTCGAAAAAACTAATAATGGTTTCGTTAAACACGATGAAAATGGCAAATTAATAGCCGAAATTACTTATGCTACGACTTCTGACCCTAATGTAGTAGTTGCAGACCACACTTTTGTTGATTCTTCATTAAGAGGGCAAGGTGTAGCAGGAAAACTTCTGAATACTCTTGTTGAAGATATGAAACAACAAAATAAAAAGATTAAAGCTAGTTGTTCGTATGTAGTTAAAAAGTTTGAAGAAGACTCTTCTTATGATTTTATTAACGCAGATAAATAGTATTTTATAAAACAAAAAAACATAAAAATTTATTATATTGATAAATTTTTATGTTTTTTTATTTGTTTTTTTATCTTTATTTAATTAATATTCTACTATATGTAATTGGCCTTTATCATATTCAGCTATAAAGATATCACTTGCATTTTTATACCCCATATCTTTCAATTCTTCCAATAACCATTCTTCTGTTTTATCTATTGATTCTAGCGTGCTATGTTGGATAGTTCCATCAGTAATTACCGGATATTTAGGATTTTCCTCACCTTGTTGTATTATAATTAGTTGTCCATTTTGTTCTAAAACTGCTCTTTTTACTTTTTGAATACTATAGACACCTTGTGTTCTTAATTTAAATGCAACATCTTGCGCTGTTAAACCTGCTTTTCTTGTTGCTTCTATATCTATTTTTCCTTTTTTTATTATTGTTATAGGTTGTCCATCTATCATTTTTTTAAAGTATGAGTTATTTGTTTTTAACCACTTCATACCTAATACCAAAATTATCCATATTAACAATATATTTAAATATTGTAAAATAGATATTGATGGACTATATATTACTCCTCCTATTATTCCCCCGAGTACATAGTTTTGAACTTGATCACTCGCTGAAGTAGGGGCTAAGTTTCCTTTTCCTGATATATTAATTACTATTACAAGCGATAATAAACCTAAAGCTAGTTTTACCGCTATTTCTATATATGAAAGTTGCATTATCTTTCCACCTCTACTTTTTCAACAATTGGTTCTACCAATTCTATTTTCTCTAGTAAATAATCATCCTTATTCTCGCTACTTATAACTCTATAGTAGTTGTCATCTATTTTTAAAAATGAATTTTCTATAGATGCTTCACTATTTATATAAATATGTGTTTTGTCAATATTTAATTTTTCTGAAACTCCCTCAATAAATTTAACAGAACTCTTATACTGATTAGCTGATATATTATTACTTTGATAATCACTTATTTGTATCCCAATTAATAAAAAAAGATGCCTACTACCATTATGATAGCTAATTCTCTATACTTACTATCTTGTCTATTTTTTTATAATACTTAAATAGTGATCCTATTATTATTAATAGTAAGCAGCCTCCTATTATATATGTTATAGTATTACTCTGATCTATTTTTATTTAATAAATATTCATAAGAGTAAAATTTCAAACCTATCACTCCTTTTTGTTTTTACGTGAAACATTTATATTATTCTATTTTTTTAACTCATAAGCTATTCTTTTCTTTATCATCTAAACTATTTTTTTATTGATAATTTTTATTTCATCTAGCTCTTTAAAGTTGTTTTTTTACTTAAATATTTTTCTCATTATTACATTGTCTTTATGAGTATCTATTCTTATGTATTCTACACTATTTTCTTTAGCAAATAAAATAATATCATTCATAAATTTATGTCCTATACCTTGTGAACGATATTCTTTTTTTACAGCTAGACGATGTATTACTAGATAGTTATTGCATTTCGTCCAAATAGTAAGGTATTTCTCATAATCAGCGTCATAAGTATTTAACATAGCTGTTCCGACTATTTTTCCATCTAACTCATAAACATATGATGTTTCTTGTTTTATATCATTTTCTACATCACTACACCCTGGTGAACCGTGTTGCCATTGATTTATACCTTGTTGTTTTAAAAACTCTTTGCCATCCTTTATTACTGACATTATTTCTTCTATTTCTGTACTATTTGCTTTTTTTAACATTATATTACCTACCTTTTTGGGTAATTTTGAAACTATTTTTAATAATAATCATCTTACTTTCATAATATAATTCGGAGAGACCTATATTTGTTCTCTCCGAATTATATTCTACTTTACATCAAAGTTTCATCTAATACAAGTTCTACTGGGCAATGATCACTACCAAAAATATCATTATGTATTTTAGCACTAACTAAGTATTTTTTCAAGTCCTTACTTACTAAAAAGTAATCAATTCTCCATCCTGAGTTGTTTTTACGAGCATTAAATCTATAGCTCCACCACGAATAAGCACCTGTTAAGTCTGGATTAAAAATATCTAAATGTATCGATAAATCCAGCATCTAGTAATTTTGTGAATTTTTCTCTTTCTTCTGGTGTGAATCCAGCATTTTTAACATTAGTTTTTGGATTTTTTAAATCTATTTCTGTATGTGCTACATTTAAATCACCACAAACAATAACACCTTTATCTTTATTTAGTGTTAATAAATAATCTTTAAAATCATCTTCCCAACTCATTCTATATTCTAATCTCTTTAGTTCACTTCCTGAGTTAGGTGTATAAACTGTGATAAAAAAGAAATTATCATATTCTAATGTTATTACTCGTCCTTCTGTATCGTGTTCTTCTATTCCAATACCATATGTTACGTTTAAAGGTTTATATTTAGTATATATTGCAGTACCTGAATAACCTTTACGTTCTGCATAGTTAAAATAGCTGTAATAACCATCAAATTGCAAATCTAATTGACCTGCTTGCATTTTTGTTTCTTGTAGACAGAAAAAATCTGCATCTAACTTTTTAAAATCTTCCTCAAAATTTTTCCCTACTATAGCACGTAATCCATTTACGTTAAAACTTATACATTTCATTATTTGGTTCTCCTATATATTTTACTTTTGTTTCACGAGAAACATTTTATTTTCCTAAACAGAATCTACTAAATAATTCATTAATTAACTCATCTCCTGAGTTTTCTCCGATTACTTCTCCTAATAAATTAAAAGCATTTGTATAATCTATAAGCACCATATCTACTTCTAATCCTAATTCTGCAGCTCCTATTGCTTCATTTAGACTTGATAGGGCCCTTTGGATTAAATTAATTTGACGAGTATTAGATAGGTAAGTCGCATCTTTTGGTCGAGCAGCTCCTCCAAAGAATAAATCTCTAATATTTTTTTCTAATTCATCTATTCCTTTATAAGTAGTCATAGAAGTTTTGATAATAGGGTGATTGTGTGCTAATTTTTCTACTTCTTCTAAATCTATTTTTGTTTCTAAGTCTAATTTATTTAGTATTACTATAGTAGTTTTTCCTTCTGTTAGTTTTAATAATTCTTTGTCATCTTCTGTTAGTTCTTCACTGCTATTAAGTAAGAATAACACTAAGTCAGCTTTTTCTAATGCTTCTTTACTACGTTGAACTCCTATTTGTTCTACTATATCTTCTGTTTCACGAATACCCGCTGTATCTATTAATTTTATAGGTACTCCTTTAATATTTACATACTCTTCTAATACGTCACGCGTAGTTCCAGCTATATCAGTTACAATAGCTTTATTTTCTTGTAATAGGTTGTTTAATAATGAACTTTTACCTACATTAGGACGTCCTATGATAGCTGTATTTATACCTTCTTTTATTATTTTACCTTGCTTAGAAGTTTCTAATAAGTCTTCTAAACTACGTTTTATACTTGTTGATTTTTCTAAAATAGTTTTTGTTGTTTCTATTTCTAGGTCATCATATTCTGGATAATCTATATTAACTTCTACTACTGTCAATATATCCAAAATTTCCGCTCTTAGTCGTTTTATAAGGGTAGATAGGCGCCCTTGCATTTGGTTATTAGCTATTTGACTAGCTTCATCTGTTTTACTCTTAATAAAGTCGATAACAGCTTCTGCTTGTGTTAAGTCTATACGTCCATTTAAAAAGGCACGTTTTGTAAATTCACCAGGCTCTGCCATTCTTGCTCCATGTTCTAAACATAAAGCTAATACTTTGAATAGTAATTATTCCACCGTGGCAATTTATTTCTACAACGTCTTCTGTAGTATATGTACGTGGTCCTACCATTTTAACAAGCATTATTTCTTCTATTTTTTCATTTGTTGCTGGATCTATAACGTTTCCATAGTTAATAGTGTGGGTAGGTAAGCTTTCTACAGTTTTACCTTTAGGTAATCTTACTATTTTGTCAGCTATACTAAAAGCTTCATCACCACTAAGTCTTACTATACCAATAGCTCCTTCTCCTAAGGCAGTAGATATAGCACAAATCGTTTCACTCATTATTGTACTCCTTCTTTATAATTTTTTATCTTTCTAAATACCTTATTAATTATACACTATTATATTATATATTTGAAACTTATTATCTTTTTTTGAAATTTTAAGTAGCATTTTAAGTTCTCTTTAAGTAAGTTATATATAATAGTAATCAGTTAATAATATTTTTTTCATAATATAGGCTCGCTACTTTTGCGGGTCTTTCTCCATTTTAAGGGTAATTAATTTATAATGTTATAAGTTTATGTTATATATTACTTTATTACCTATATATGTCTTTTTTAAGTTAAATAAAATGAGTAGGGCATATGCCTTACTCATTTTTTATATCTACGTCTCTATAACCTATAAAGCGCACCATACATATTTAATATACTCCCTAATAAACACAGAATACCTACTAATATTGTTGCTTTTCTGTATTTTTTTTGTATTTCTAAAGGTAGCTTTTTTAAGTCTTTGCTTGTAATTTTAGATCCAGAAAGTAATTCTACACTATTCCTAAATAGTAATTCAAACGATCCGTACAACATACCTACTGTTACTATTATTCCTCCACTTTTCATTGCTACTTTATTATTCGATATTATTATTAAACCTACACCTACCGTTAACAAAGATAATAATATTGTTTTTTTATCATATTTATTCTCCTTATAAAGCGATATATTCGATATAGGGGAGCGAAATATCCTAATTTTATAGTTTTCTCTCAACCCTCATTCCTAATTATTTATTAAAAAAATAGTATATATTAAATATATTCCAATAACAAATGAGAATAATCCACAACTTAGGGTTGCTGGTCTATATTTAATTTTTTTACTTCTTCCGATAAATTATCTAAATCTTCTTTTTTTCAAACCTGAACCCGAAAAATAAATCTATTCGATTTTGGAATACCATATTATATCCTGTGATAAATGACATTATAGCTAATATAGCTACTCCTGATTTTTAACGAATAATTATTTTCCATAGTTCTTCCTATAACTATCAATAAAATGGAAATCCCTGAAAAAAATTAAAAATTTGTAATTTTTGACATAGTTATTACCTCCTTAAAAATTATAAATAAGAGAAAGTAGCTACATACTTATGCTAATGCTTCATTACATTTTTTTAAAAAAATATTTTCCTTAATATTAGATGAAACCTCATCTAAACTTGATTTTATAATATATTCAACTAATTTTTTTTGAATATACAATTCCTTTATTCTCATAAATAAAATCTAAAAACATCTTTTTAATTCCGGGAATATTTTTATGTAGTAACTTTATTTCTTTATTAATTACTTTACTGTCTTGTATAACTCCATAACTAATGAATAACCTTGACATAGTGAAAATAGATTGTTCCTCTTCGCCTTCTAAATCATCTATTCTCTCCTCTTTCTTGTATTATATCATCAATAAAAAAACCGTTTCAAGCAATAATATTATAAAAATTAAAAAAATCTTTTTACAAAAATACCTATATTTTATATAGTTTCCTTCCTAATATAGGATCGCTACTTTGCGGGTCTTTCTCCATTTTATAGGTAATTAATTAATAAAGTTATAAATTTATGTTATATATTACTTAATTACTAATAAATGTCTTTTTTAAGTTAAAGAAAATGAGTAGGGCATATGCCTTACTCATTTTTTATTTCATTAGTTCTATTTCTTTTATAGCAAATTCTAACTCATCTAAATCATATTCTTTTGGTAGAATACCTTTAGCTCCGTTATCATATGCTTGGCGTCGATATACTGGTACATGACCCACACTACTACAAATAAGTATATTTGCATTAGGATAACGTGAACAGATTTGTTTAGTAGCCTCTAAACCATCCATAAGAGGCATACAAATATCCATTGTAACTATGTCCGGTTGTATTCTATGATACATTCTTACTGCTTGTTCTCCATTTTCTGCAAAATGACACTTAAAACCAGCTAGTTCAGCTATCTCTGCGCCACGACTTCTATAATATGCACTATCATCAACAATTAGTATTGATTTCATTGTTTCTCCTATTTTGCTGTAATAACTAAATATCTATATGGTTCATCACCACGTGATTCTGTTTCAACATTTTTTATACCAGTTAAAGCATTGTGAATAATTTTTCTTTCAACACTTGTCATTGGTTCTAATTCAACTGGTCTTCCTGTTTTTTTAGATTTTTTAGCAAGGTTAAGTGCTAATTCTTCTAAAGTTTTCTTACGACTTTCTCTGTAGTCGTCACAGTCTACTTCTATTCTAAAGAAGTGTGAACTGAATTTTTTAGCGTAATTATTTACTAAAAATTGTAAACTATTAAGAGTTGAACCTCTTTTACCAATAATTAAGCTTGTGTTTTCTTCTGTTTTTATGTTTAATGTAAAATGTCTGTTTCCATCTTCACTAAAGTCTACTGTAGCATCTGGATAACCCATTGCTATTACGATATTTTGTAAATAGCTAACTATTTTATCTTGATTTTTTACAATATAGTCTTCTCTTTTTGGTCTTTGTTCTTTAACTTCTTCTTTTTCAGCTACTGGTGCTTCTTTTTCTTCTGTAGTTTTTTCAGCTACTGGTGCTTCTTTTTCTTCTTTAACAATAACTTTTTCTTCTTGTTTTTGTTCTTTAACTTCTTCTTTTTACTTCAGTTTTTTTACTTCTTTAACTTCTTTAACTTCTTTTTCTTCTACTTTTGGCTTATCTTCTTTTTTAAATTCACTATCCAGTGGAGATAATTTTACTCTAGCTTCTTTTTTAAATAAACCAAAGATACCAGCACTTCCACCTTCTAATACTTCTATTTTAACATCTTCTTCTTTTTAATCCTAAGTCTGCTAAACCATTTTTTTATAGCCTCATCTACTGTTCCAGCTACATAAATAAATTCTTTTTCCATTTTTAAACCCTCTTTCCTCTATATAATTTTTGATCTTTTTTTAATACGTGGTCAATCGAACTACCAAACTCTAAAAAAATGATAATCCTTTTTGCCGCAGGTCTTACTATAATTATAATATCGTAATTTTTTTTAAGAAATCTTTCCTTGTCTTAAAAACTCTCTCTTACATATCTTTTTTTAGCTTATTTCTTTCATGTGCTTTTTCCTAATTTTTTTACTCACAGAAATACCTAAACGCATATGATCTAGTTTATTTTCTTGATAATATATAACAAACTGTCTATTAGCAAAAGATTGTTTTTCTTATTATATTATCAAAATCTTGACTTTTTTTACTCTATATTCTTTTTTTCATCTTTAAACCTTTCTTAACACTAATATTTTAACAGTTTCTTATAATTTTTTTACAACTATCTTTCTTTAAATTGTCTATCTTGTTTGAGTTATAGAATATTTTTTTCTTTTTTTACATTTTTAATTTTTTTATAATATGTTTTTAGGTACAATGTCTTCAAAATTCAAGTTCTTTTTTCATATGTTATACGTAATTATTTTTACCTAACTATTATTGACAACGCCGCAGTTGCGTTAATCATTTGATTTCTTAAATCTGTAAGATGCAAAGAAATCTTATTGAGTAACGTACTCAAGAATATCCCAAGGATAGGGAGGAATACGACTCTATCCTTGGCTGATATTCACTGTAGGAACTAGGAATTTTTTCATCCTTGCGTCTTCAAAATTCAAGTTCCTTTTGCATACGTTGTACGTAAGTATTTCTGCCTAACTATTATTGACAACGCCGCAGTTGCACTACTCAGTCAACGCAGCAGTTGGAACTAGGAATTTTTTCATCCTTGCGTCTTCAAAATTCAAGTTCCTTTTGCATACGTTATACGTAATTATTTTTACGAGTATTTATTAACAACGCCGCAGTCAGAACTAAGAATTTCTTCATCCTTGCGTCTTCGAAATTCAAGTTCTTTTTGCATACGTTGTACGTAAGCATTTCTGCGCATCTTTGATACTTAAAATGCTAACGTACAACGCAAAAAAGCATCGCCGAAGCGATGCTTTAAGTACTTATATATTAAGCAGAAAGAACTTTTCTTCCTTTAGCTCTACGTCTAGCTAATACATTTCTTCCGTTTTTAGTGCTCATTCTAGCTCTAAATCCGTGTACTTTTGAATGTTTTCTTTTATTTGGTTGATACGTACGTTTCATTTTATCCTCCTCGAGTTTTCTTTAATTCTTAATAGATAGATGTAATAACTGATTCAGTTTAACATATCTAGCTTAATTAATCAAGAATAAACCTTTAAAAAAATTTTTAAAAAAATATAGTACAAAAAGTGATATTTATTAAACCATTTTTTTAACAAATAAAAAAATATATATTAAATAGTTTTTCCACAGATTTAGTTAGTTTTTTTCATAGAATAACTGTTAAAAAAGTTATGAATATATTTAAAAATTCATTTTCAAAAACTAACTGTTTTTTTCCACAGAAATTTATACTTTTTTTAACAATTTCACTTAACAAAGTTTTTCCACAACTGTGAATTATGTGTGAAAAAAATATTAAATTGCTTTTTCTTATAATATTCTTAACTGTTAAAAAAATTTGTTGTTTTTTTCTTTTTTTGTTTTTTTATAAAATTTATACTTTTTTTACGTTTTTTTCACAGATAATTTCTTTTTCGTTTTTTTCATAGTTATTAAAAGTTTTTTTCACAGACTGTGAATAACTTTAATTTTTTTATTTGGTTTATCTCTTTTTTTATGATATAATTTAGTGTACATTTTTTTAAGGAGGGATTTTTTTGAGTAATTCTAATTTTTTTATGGGAGATTATTCTTAAAGAATTAAAAAGCAGAACTTCCTGCTCAAGTTTTTTTGAAACTTGGTTTTTAGGTGCCTCTATTGATAAAGTTGATTTTGCTAATAAGATTATCGTAATTACTAGTAAAGAAGCTCTTGTATCTCAATTTATTCATGGAGCTTACGATGCACGTCTTAAACAAATATTAAAGAATACTACTGGTTTTGATTTTAATATTGAGTATGATTCGCTTGATAATAATTTTGAAATACCTGAAAAACCAACTAAAACAACACCTGCTGCTGAAGATATTATTAGACAGAACTTCTTGCAAGGTAATAAACCTTCTGGAGCTCAACACTTTTATCAGAAACAAAGTTTACCTTTAGATGAATATAAAAAGCCTGTTTCTTCTAATAATGCTTTTAACAGCAAAAAGAATCCAACACTTAATAAAAACTATACGTTTGATAATTTTGTCGTTGGTGCTGGTAATATATATGCTCATAACGTTGCCTATAACGTTGCTGATTCTCCTGGTGGTATCTATAACCCCTTATTTATCTATGGTGGAGCTGGATTAGGTAAAACACATCTTTTACATGCTATAGGTAATGAAATGGAGAAAAACTTTCCTGAGTTTAAAATAGAATGCATTTCTTCGGAAAAATTCTTAAATGAGTTTTTAGCCTCTATTAAACCTATGAAAAATAAAAATGATAATGCTGATGAAGATTTCAGACGTAAGTATCGTGAGATAGATGCCTTACTTATAGATGATATTCAATTTTTATCTGGAAAAACTGAAACGCAAAATGCATTTTTCCACACTTTTAACGAGCTTCAAATGAACCAAAAACAAATAGTTCTTATAAGTGATAAGTCACCTTCTCAACTTAATGACCTAGAAGATCGTCTTGTTACTCGATTTGAACAAGGTGTTACTACAGATATTACACCACCGGACTTTGAAACTCGTATGGCTATATTAAAATATAAATGTACTCAATTTGATATTGAATTAGATGAAGAGACTCTTATATATATTTCTAATAATGTTTCATCTAATATAAGAGAATTAGAAGGTGTTTTAAAGAGTATTAAATCTATGTCAGCTACAATGAATAAAAAACCTTCTCTTCATATTGCAGAAGAAATATTAAAAGATGTGAGAAAAGCTCCTCGAAAAAATATTTCACCTGATCATATTATTAATGCTTGTTCTGATTTTTATTCTATTAGAAAAGATGATATTCTTTCTTCTACTAGGAAAAAAAGAAGTTGTTCAAGCTAGAAATATAGCTATTTACTTATGTCGTGAACTTACTAATCTATCGTTTCCTGCGATAGGTCAACACTTTAATAAGGACCATACTTCTATTCTTTATTCATTTAATAAGATAGCTAAGTTAAATGAAGATGAATTCCCTGATATTTTTGAAAACATCTCTATGATTAAAGAAAAGTTAGGTCAAATATAATAGCTGTTAATAAGTATTAACCTTTTATGTTAGTTATTAACAAGTTATTCACAGCAAACTTTACAATTTATTTTTTTAATTTGGGTGGAGTTTTTCCACAGTGTTAACAGCCCTTATTATTATTATTTTATTTAATATATATTATATATAAGGAGACAAAATGAAATTTACTATAGAAAAATCTGATTTTTTAGAAGGTCTAAATCATGTTGCTAGAGTTATAGCTCCTAATTCTCTTTTTGAAATTTTAAAAGGAATTAAATTAGAACTATCTTCTAACAACTTAGTATTAAAAAGCAAGTGATTCTTTAGTATCTGTTGAATTTATAATAGATGCTTATAAAGATGATAAAGAAATTATAACTATAGAAGAAGAAGGACAAGTAGTATTACCTTCTCGTAATTTTATAGAAATTATAAGAAAAAGCACCTACTAATCTTATTGAATTTGAAAGTACAGATTCATTTATTAAAATTCATTCAGGTAAGAGTGAATTTAATATTAAAGGTTATGATGCAATGGAATATCCAGAATTTCCTGTAATATCTAGAGAAAATAGTCTTAAATTAGAAGCTACAGTATTTAATGATATTATTAGAGAAACAGTGTTCTGTACAGCACCTAATGATCAAAGACCTATTTTAGAAGGTGTTAACTTCTCATTAAAAAATAAAATTCTAACTGCGACTGCTACAGACTCTTATCGTCTGAGTAGAAGACAAGTAGTTTTAAATGATGAAGATGCAGAAAAAGAATTTAATCTAATTATTCCACGTAAAGCTCTAACATACTTCCAAAGAATGATAGAAACTGGTGGAGATGAAGTTGAAATTTTCTATGAAAATAATAGAATAGTTCTTTATTATCAAAATGTAGTTTATACTGTTTTATTAATAAGTGGTAATTATCCAAATACAGAAAAACTAATCCCAACTATGTTTGAATGTTCATTTACTGCTAATAGTAGAGAGTTTTACAATGCTGTTGATAGAATTTCACTTATGAGCAGAGAAGATAAAGATGATATTATTAAATTAGTAGTAACTGAGGGTAACTTAGAAATTTCTTCACAGGCTAAAGATTTAGGTAGTGCTGTTGAAGAATTACAAGTTAATTCTAAATTAGAAGATGATAGTTTTGAAATATCAGTATCAGGAAAATATTTAAAAGATGCTGTTTCAGCTATTGCTTCTGAGGAAATCGTAATTAAGTTCTCTGGTGAATTAACTGCGTTTATAGTTCAACCAAGTGATTATCATAGAGATATAATTGAACTTATTCTACCAGTAAGAACTTATTAATAAAAAAATAAAAATAGAAGTAGAATGAATAGTTATTAATTGTTTATTCTATCTTCTTTTTTTGTGAGAAAAGATTTGAGAAAAGGATATATAATGACAAAAAAATATAAATAAAGTAATTATTATATTAGGTATAGTTTTATTAGGTATGATACTTAGATCGCCTATTACTTCTGTAGGGGCAATATCTGGACCATTAAAAGGTATCTTAAATATAAATAATACAGTAGTTGGTTTAATAACAACAATTCCACTAATAGCATTCGCTTTATGTAGTCCGGTTGTTAGTAAATTTTCTGGAAAGTTAGGTTTAGAAAAAACAGTATTTTATTCTGCGTTAATTATTGCTATAGGATTAGGATTAAGATTTTATCTAAATACTTATATGTTTTTCATCGCTACATTTATAGTAGGTGTGGGAATAACAGTAGGTAATGTATTATTACCAGGGATAGCTAAAAAATATTTCCCAGAAAATCTAGGAGTTATGACTGGTTTTTATGCAGTTGTAATGAATATAAGTGCTGCTTTTGCTGCGGGAATAAGTTATCCAATAGCTAGTTCTAATATAGGAGGTACTGAATTTTCTATAGGATTAGCTGTTAATATTTGGATAGTTATAGCTATCTTAAATGCAATAGTTTACTTATATATTTCTAGAAAGTCTACTGTAGAAAACGTAGTAACAGAAAAATTTGAAGGTATTAGACATTACTTAGGTAGTTTAAAAATGTGGACTTTAACTTTAAGTATGGGATTACAATCAGCATTATTCTATTGTAGTGTTTCTTGGTTTTCTGAAATAATGATAAGTAAAGGATTTTCACCAGAAGCGGCTGGATTACTATTATCAATAAGTCAATTTGCACAGTTTCCATCAACATTCTTAGTACCTATATTTGCAGATAAGTTAAAAAATAAACTAATTATTCCTATTTGTATAGTAATAGGATATATTGGATCGCTATTAGGAATGGTATATGTACATGGTAACTTTACATTAATGGCAATCTTAGTAATTATTTTTGCTTTATCTGGAGGAGGATCATTCTCTTATGTAATGTATCTATTTTCAGCAAAAGCAAGAAATGAAAAAGAATCAGCTAATATTTCAGGATTAGCTCAGTCAGGTGGTTATTTACTTGCTGCGATATTCCCACCATTATTAGGATATATAAGAGATATATCAAACTGGGATGTGGCAATATACATACTAATAATAACATCAGTAGTATTGTTAGTTACATTAGTACACTGTAGTTCAGATGGAAATATCATAGAAGATTAAAAAAATAAAAAAATATCAAGTAAAATAATACTTGATATTTTTTTATTTTAAAGTAACTCAATGCTGTTATACTAAAGGATAACTAAAAATATTAAAAATGAAAAATGAAGAAAAAAATCTATCAAAAAAATTCTATAAAAAAATTAATATTAAAAATATTTGGAATTAAATCAATAAAAATAATGTATTAATTTTTAATTAATCAGAAACTCTTTTTAAAGTTGATATAAAAAAGGTTTTAAAGATGTAGATATAACAAAAAAATATAAATAAAGCGTTTTATTTTTTTAAAGATAGCACTTTCAAAAATATATATAAATTAAAAAGAAAATAATTAATTTAATATGAAAAATTAATGTCGTAAAAACACTTTCTTTTTTGCAAAAGCTGTGCTATAATTCAGAGTGTTATGAATAGAAATAGTTTTCAACTATATTTTATTTAGAAAACAGTAAAAAATTAAAATATCTAAATTTATACAAATTAATGGAGGTTTTCTTATGAAAGCGAAAAATAGAAAAGTTGTCTTAATAGGAGCAGGAATGGTAGGGATGAGCTTTGCTTATCAACTATATTCAAGTGGAGTATGTGAAGAATTAGGATTAATCGACTTCTTCGCAGAAAAAGCTGAAGGGGAAGCAATGGACTTAAACCACGGGGGAGCTTTAGTACCACCTATTAAAGTAACTTCTGGTGGATATGAGCAATGTGCTGATGCAGACGTTATCGTAATTGCTGGTGGACTTCCACAAAAACCAGGTGAAACTCGTTTAGACCTAGTTGATAAAAACATTAAAGTTGTTAAAGATATGTCAGAACAAATCGTTGCATCTGGATTTGATGGAGTTATCGTTATCGCATCTAACCCAGTAGATGTATTAACTAATGCTTTACAAAAATTCACTGGATTCCCAAGACACAGAATCGTTGGATCAGGTACAACTCTTGATACTTCAAGATTCCGTTACATGTTAGGAGAAAGATTAAACTTAGCACCAAGCAGTGTTCGTGGATATATCATCGGAGAACACGGAGATACTCAACTTGCAGCTTGGAGTAATGTTTTCGTATACGGTAAACAATTCGATAAATTCTTAGAATCATCTGACTTCACAAAAGAAGACTTTGCAGATGTAGAAGAAAAAGTTATGCGTGCAGCATACGAAGTTATCAACCGTAAACGTGCTACTTACTACGCAATCGGTATTGCATTATTCACAATCGTTAAAGCTATCTTACGTGACGAAAACGTAGAATTAGCAGTAAGTGGATACTGTGATGGACACTATGGAATCGATGGATTATACATCGGTACTCCTGCAATCGTAGGACGCGAAGGTGTTCGTGAAGTAGTAGAATTAGACTTAACTGAAGAAGAAACAGCTAAAATGCAACATTCAGCTAAAGTTCTAAAAGAAACTTTAGAAAAAGCTTATGCTTCTTTAGAAAACTAATCTTATGCTTCTTTAGAAAACTAATAAAATAAAATTTGGGGAGTTAGGTTACTCTTATAAAAAAAGGAGTAATCTAATTCTCCTTTTTTATTTTAGTATAGATAAAATAATAGATATTAATTTTTTATATATTTTGTATAATGAAAATAAAAAGAAAATGAAAAATCTTATATTCATTACTAGACTTTTCATAGTAAATTTGTTAAAATATGAATGTAATGAAAAGGTTTTAATTCTTGAAAAAAAGTAAAAAGTAATGATAGATGTAAAGGAGAGAAGAAAATGACAATAACAATATACGATGTTGCAAAAGAAGCAAAAGTGTCGATGGCTACTGTTTCGCGTGTTGTAAATAACAACCCTAATGTTAAAGAAGATACAAGGTTACGTGTTCAAGAAGTAATTAAAAAATTAAAATATACACCTAACGCAGTAGCGAGAGGACTTGCTAGTAAAAAAACAACTACAATAGGTATTGTTTTGACCGGATATTGCTGATTTATCTTCTGCAGAAATAGTAAGTGGAATTGAGTCTGTTGCTAATATGTATAAATATAATATAATTTTTGGCAAATTCTAGTGATGATAAAGAAATTGAAAAAAATATTTTTGCTTCATTTGTAAGTAAACAAGTAGATGGTATTATTTATTTAGGGACGTTCACTATCAGATAGTTCTAAAAAAATATTTACAAGATATTCAAATTCCAGTAGTACTAGCTGGTAATTTAGGAGTAGATTCTGAGTTTTATTCTGTTAATATAGATTATGAAAAAAAGCATCATTCGAAGTAACTAAAGAATTTTTTTAGAAAAAAAGGTGCAAAAAAATATTTCTTTAATTATAGATAAATATGAAAGTCAAAAAAACTCAAAAGAATTATTAAAGGATACAAAGATGCATTAGCTACTAAAAAAATAGAGTTCGATCCTAGCTTTATAATAGATGGATATCAAACTTATAAAGAAAGTAATAGAATTTATAAAACTCTAAGTAATATAGATGCAAAAGTTGATGTAGTAATAGCTATGTATGATGAAGTAGCATTAGCAGTACTACATCAAGCATTAGATACAGGACTAAAAGTACCGCATGATTTTGAACTAATATCTTTAGAAAATACTAAACTATTAAACATGACAAGACCGAAAATTTCATCTATTTTCCAACCTATCTTTGATATAGGTGCGGTATCTATGCGTGTTCTAACAAAAATAATCGATATAGAAAAAGCTAAACGTAAGGGCGAAGAAATCAACGAAGACGAATTAGATGAAAACAAAAAAGAAATGTACTTACCATATCGAGTAATACATAGACAAACTACAAAATAAGATATCTTATAGAAGAAAAAATTTAAAGTATGGAAATTTCGTAAGAAAAATCTATACTTTTTATTTTTTTCTCTAGTTTCTTTAAGTAAAATTAAGGTAAGTGCTATATTATATTGATAATATGTTTTCGAATAGAACTCGAACAATATAAAAAAACTTTTTATT